>ERZ1370068.4461-contig-3533_pt1 | contig 62928 bp, 95 predicted proteins | sample MGYA00561227_ERZ1370068 | MGnify/ENA primary metagenome ERZ1370068 (study PRJEB38410, sample SAMEA6850437) | metagenome | study: Metagenomic assessment of the ecological functions of the soil: analysis of the soil microbiota associated with the...
AAGTTACGTATTGCTCGATTCGGCATTGCACACGTGCTCGGTCGATGAAGGCGCCGGCGCCTTGAACTTTCGGAGCAGCTTTAGTAATCGCTCCGGAAGGCAACGTTTCAGAACACGCGAAATTAAACTGTGGAGCACGACCGGGATCGATCTCCTTCTTCTAATGGAAGGTAAGCTTATACCAGGGGTGGCGTCTCGTCGGATTCCCAATAGTCTTAGTAGATACGGCGGCCTCCCACTTCAGCGTGGCCCGCCGTGGGTTTCCAAGGTCTTAGATCCGGCTGCGAAATATCGACCAGCCGACTCGCTATGAGGTTCCAAGCTTCACGAAGTTGTTTGGAAGACAATGAATATTCTGATCCCCATCCCATTGCGATATCGGCTTTTCGCCGCCTAGTAACAATTGAGCGTTGCGCGTTTGCGAACGCGCTCGAAACCCAAATAATGGTAGTGAAGCAATAGTAATTCGTCTCGCGCTGGCAAAACAACACGGCCCTTTGGCGCAGCGCTGTGACGTCCCGGAGTGTAATTGACGGCGTCGATTTCGTTGGGAGAAGATGCTCAGTTTACTGTAAACTGGGTCACAAGCACCTCTGGTGAGCGACTGGCAAAAGCAAAGTTTTTGTGCTCAGGGAAGTGTTCCGAGAGCATTTGGTAGCCGTAGAGCAGGAATGATCGTTACGCCTGCTTGCGCACGACATTGTGCGAGATAGCCATACATGTCCGGGTGATACAGATGCTCGTCGATATCTGTGATAATCACCCAGTCGGCAATGCCACGACTTTCTCGCCAGCAGGTCTCCTGAAGTGCGAGCGCGGACCTAATTCTGGACTCGGATCGCTATATGGGGGGCATTGGCCGCAATTCGACCTTGGGATTGAGACGCAAAATCTCCTGGGAATTGTCGGTTGATCGCATCATCGTAGATGATATGCGCTGAACGAGTTTGTCGTAATGCAAAAGAGGGCAGCATGTCTCCTCGTTCCAGCAGCGCGCATAAAGGTCTATCTTCATTCGTAGTTATGGAAGCTGCAGCGTGGAAACCGAGAGCGGCTATACGATATTTGGAGTTTGTGCCCGTAATTTTGTCGTGACATGCCCGGCGCACCCTACAAACAATCTAACTGCTGATAACCGCAAGAGTAAGTATTACGCAGCATGGCTAGCCGGACTCAGGCGTCTAGAATAAAAGCTAATACCATCGTCATTGGCGCGGGTCCGGCCGGTTTAGGTGCAGCACTTGCACTAGGCGATTCCGCGACTGTTCTAGAGAGTCGTGAAACTGTGGCTGGACTTTGCGGCACCGTGACACTGGATGGCGCGATCTTCGATCTCGGCGGGCACTCGTTTAGCACACCGCATCCCGCGATTCGTCGTCTTGTATTCGACGCCTTGAAAATGGAGGAGCAGAAGCGCGACGCGTGGTGCTGGGTGAATGCGGAGTATGTGCGCTATCCGTTCCAGCAGCATTTTCAGAACTTGCAGATTCTGATTCCCGTCATGCATGCCAAAGTGGCCTCGAGGCAGCTAGCGACTGGCAGGACGCAGCAAATTTCGATGAGTACCTCGATCGTCGTTTTGGACGTGAAATCGCTGAGCTGTTCATGCGTCCGTATAACAGGAAGCTCTGGGGTGCCGATCTGACCCGTCTGGATACGGAATGGGTCGCCGAACGGGTTGCTGCTCCTGTTGGCAGCTGCCGAAAGCAGCATTTCGAAGAGCCGGCCGCCGCTCACCGTTGTCAAAAGAAGCCGTGATCGCCTACCCAGCTAAAGGCGGATATGGAGAGATCTTCAAGCGCTGGCACGGAGGGTTGCCGATCTCCGGTTTGGCCAGTCCGTCATCAAGTATCGACCCCACGAACCTCAACACTGCGAACTGCGACTGGCGAAACAGCGTCCTGGCGCCGCATCGTTTCAACACTTCCGTCTACCCGCGTTGCTGCGGCTGATCCCAAACGTCCCCGCTGCAATAAGCTCTGCGGTGTCTGAGCTGGAAGCTTTGCCCATCACTCTTGTAATGTTGGTTTTAGATGGACGACTCGAGACACTTCGCCAACGAATTTATTGTCCCGACGAGAACATCAGCGGCCACAAAATAGTCCTCAACCACAACTCGTCGCGCTGGCTCCGGGCATCGCCGCGCCATGGTGTCCAGGTTGAATTATCAGACTTCAGCCCTTTCAGCAGCGGCACTGACGCAAAATCGTTGGTGAATGCGCGTTGTGGCTGGCGTTTGCTGCGAATGGGCGTGATTCCTTCGCCTCGATCACGTTCGCTGTGCTACGAAGTGCTTCGGATTCCGTTTGGATATCCCGGTTCCAAACGCATTCGCGCACCAATACTGTAGCACTCGCGCAACATTGGCTCAGTGAACACCGCATTTATACAGTTGGGCGCTTTGGTGAATGGGCTTACATCAACTCCGACGAAGCTTTGTATCGCGGTCATTGCCTGGGTATGAAACCTCGCCGTGAGCGAACGCATTCCGTGCGGAGCACCTCCGCGGCTACCAGCCGCAGTCGTCCAGTAAACTTTGACACCTGAGTTTTCCCGCAGATAATTGGGAAATCTCGCCGTTGCGAGATGTGATGCCCCGATTTCTTGAACGTGTAACTCGGAAACATGCCCCGGTTTGTCCATAACGTTTCCAATCTGATTCGTCGCGTTCTCTTTCTGGCGCGCCCATACGGCAGAGCGAAGCTGGCTGGGGTTTTTCGCTCGCGCTTGCGCAGGCCGTCTTTCAAGTGATCGGCGCCACGTCGATCTTCCCATTTTTAGCTATCGCTGCTGATCCCGATCGCATCCGCCGATCTCATTTTGGCACTGCGCTTCCTGAGCGCTGTTTCCACCGATGAGCAACTTGCGAACTGCTTCATAACAACCGGGGTCATCGCAATCGTAGGAGTCCTTTTTCGAACGCAATTAACCTGCTGTCCGAGTACGCGCGCACTCGTTACGCCGGGAACTTTGCTCACTGGTTGCGGGTCCGGCTCCTGCGCCGAATGGCTTCACAGCCATACACCTATTTTCTTCAGCGCAACTCCGGCGAGCTTCTCAAGAAAATTTTTAGCGACGTGGTGAATTACACCAACGGAGTGCTCCTCCCGTTACTGGACACGGTCGCGCGCGTCTCACGGCAGTGCTGCTACTGGCTACGCTGTTTTTGGTCCAACCGGTGATCGCGCTTTCGGCAGCGATCGGGCTTGGCGGATTTTATTTAATCACGTTTCGGCTCCTCGCGCGGAAACGTCGAGAGGTGGATGAAAATTTAAGAACACATGCCACCGGCTTCTACCTGGAAGCCCATCAGATGCTCGGCGGCATTAAACCGGTGAAAGTCCATCGTGCCGAAGAACATTTTCTCGCTCGGTTTGCCGGCCATTCCGCAATCATCGCGAAGATGGGTGCCCGCGTGGCCATTCTCAACAGCGCGCGTTATCTTGTGGAACCGCTCGCTTTTGCCGGTCTCGTTGTGGCTGTGTTGCTGCTCGCAGCGAGAGGGCGCGATTTTTCCGATATTCTTCCGAACCTCGGCGTGATGGCGCTTGCAGGTTACCGGCTGCTGCCTTCAGTCCAGTTGCTTTATAGCCAGCTGACTCAGGTCAGCTCCATGCGCCACGCCGTGGACGAAGTGTATGACGAATTTGTTGAGGCGGAAACTGACGGGTCTGTCTCGCCGGCGATAAGTAGCGACGCCCTCGCTCGAGCGAGGCCTTTTCGTTGGAACGATTCGATTACTCTGCGCGAAATCAGTTTTCGTTATCCTGGCGCATCGCGGCCGGTGCTGGAGGCACTTTCGCTGACTATTCCGAAAAACACTTCGCTTGGTGTAATTGGTCCGACCGGTTCGGGAAAATCGACTTTGGTTGATTTGTTGCTTGGCCTCTACCAGCCAACCGCAGGCGAAATCCTGATCGACGACGAGCCGCTTACACCTGCGCTGGTGCCCGCGTGGCAAGCTTCCATCGGTTATGTGCCACAGGATATTTTTCTCATCGACGATACCATTGCGCGCAATATCGCGTTCGGCCTGCCGGACACTGAGATCGATCCGGCGCGCTTGCGCGAAGCTTGCGCCACGGCGCAGCTGCTCGACTTCATTGAAATCGGAATTGCCTGACGGCTTTGATACGATCGTCGGGGAGCGTGGTATTCGTCTTTCCGGCGGGCAACGTCAGCGCATCGGTCTTGCGCGCGCGCTTTACCATCGTCCATCGCTGTTAATCCTGGACGAAGCAACCAGCGCGCTGGACGTGGCCACTGAAGCCAAGCTACTCGAGGCATTGCGCAGCCTTGCTGGCAAACTCACGATGGTCGTGGCCGCTCATCGCCTCAGCACCATAGCCGGCTGTGATAAGGTGGTTGATCTGAGCAACAAATCCGCCGTAGTCGCAGAGGCTGCAACATGAACGTCGCTGACCAAATTGTATCCGGCATTTCGTAGAGTTGGCGAATCACGAAACGAATTTTTCAGCCAGGCGCATCATCCAGTTCATGAAGATTGACGACAGCACTATCGTTGTTTCTTTCGGAGAGATGTCCCATGACGGGGTGCTTCGCGCTGCATTAAAATGTCGAGTTCATCGAGCGCATCGTGGGTCAAATATCTAATCCTCTTTCATAGTCATGCTGCAAACTCTCAAACGTGGCCTTGGCCGTTCTTACCGTCTGCTCAACCAAAATCGGATCGCCCGAAAGCTGGCCTCCTGGGCCGCGCTACCGGATGGGTCCGGAGGCGTTAATTCCGCAAGTGATATCTCGAGAAGGCTTGGCGAGGAGCGCGCACAATTCTACGAGACGTCAACGGGCCGCTATTATCTGCCGACCGACGCGCCGCAGGATTGTGTGATCAATTGCATCAAAAGTGGTGGAGTTTACGAACCCGAGGTTGTCGAGACAGCCAAAGCCTACATTCGGCCCGGAAGCTACAGTGCTCGATGTTGGCGCGAATTTCGGCCAAATGTCAGTCCTCTTTTCGCGATTCGTCGGTGCCGGAGGACACGTACATTCCTTCGAGGCGGATCCTTTTGTTTACGAACTCCTTCAAAAAACTCTAGCAGCGAACAATTGCCAGAATGTAACGGCTCACCCGGTGCCGTTTATGACCGCCCCAACCAACAACTCTTTTACCCAGTCCAGGACTTCAAGCGCTTCGCAGCACTACGGCGCCTATGGTATTGACCCGAATGCAACCGCAGGCCGTACGGTCAAAACCTCACGATCGACGGGCTCAACATCAACACGCCGATCAGTTTTATGAAGGTGGATATTCAAGGCAGCGATCTCTTCGCTCTGCGCGGGGCGGTTGAGACGATCAAGCGACACAGGATGCCGATTATCTTCGAATTCGAGCAACAATTTCAGGCGGAGTTTGGCACATCATTTCAGGATTATGTGGACTTTGTGAACTCTATTTCCTATCGCTTTGAAAAACTGGTTTATGGATATCAATTATCTCATTGTTCCCTCGATAAGGCAGTGTTCGTGCGTGAATTCCCACAGGAAATTTTTTACCCTTGCATTCTATGGCAGAAACACTCGGTTCACTCTGTGATAAGCTGACAATCGTCAAGCTCAAGGAATGGCACTCTGAGAAGCAACCCGAGCGGATGCGCAGCCTGGCAACGCAGGAGCAACAGCTCCGGGAGGAGATCGATGCGTTTATCGCGGATGCCGCCAGCGGTCGCATTCCGGTGGAGCGGCTGACCTTTGCTGCCAACAAGGTTTATCGAAAAGAAGGCAACGCGGTCCCGGAAGTCACGGGCAGTATCGGCGCGGTTTTCTCTCATTTGGCCGAGGTCAATTGCAGGCTGTGGCACGAGGTGGACAAAGGTTACGAAATCGAAAAAGTGCCGCCTGACGCCAGAGACGGGATTGTCAAGCAACTGGCACTGCTTAACCTCGAGCGGACCCAGTGCATTGACGAAATTGACCGACAACTCCGCGCAGCAGTCGAGCAGTTGCAATCCAAGGCCATCAAACACTAATCCATGCACCTGATCCATCGAACCACCTGTCGAGTCTGTGGCTCATCCGCGCTGACGAAAGTCATCGACCTCGGGAGCAATATCTCCAAGGTTCTTTTGTAAAGCCCGGCAAAGAACTTCCACCCACGCGGCGGATCCCTTGCACTCTTGTACGCTGTGATCCTACCAGGGACGAGCACGCCTGCGGGCTGTTGCAGATGGAGCACACAGTGCCGCCTGAGATTCTCTACTCCGCCTATTGGTATCGCTCGGGCACCAATGATACCATGCGCAACCATCTGCGGACTATAGCCGAAGAGGCTACCGCGCTGGTCGCCAAGCCGGCCACTCGAGTGCTGGACATCGGCTGCAACGACGGCACGCTGCTGGGCTGCTATCCGGCCGATTTTGAAAAGTTCGGCGTCGATCCCTCCGACGTGACCCGAGAGATCGGCGGTGACATCACCGTCATTCAGGACATTTTTCCATCGGCAGAGCTGGTCAAACGGCTTGATAATCGCCGCTGCGACATCATCACCTCGATCGCTATGTTTTATGATTTAGAGGAGCCGGTTGCCTTTACCCGTGGCATTAAATCAGTGCTTGCGCCCGAAGGTCTGTGGATCTTTGAAATGTCTTACATGCCTATGATGTTACAGATGAATTCCTATGACACCATTTGTCACGAACATCTCGAATACTACAGCCTTGCCAACATAGAGCACATCCTCAAGGAAGCCGGTATGAAGGTGTTCAACGTCTCGATCAATAACATTAATGGCGGCAGCTTGCGTTGCTACGCGACGCACGCGGAAAACTTTTCTTATCGAAAAGATGAGTTCCTGCAAAACATCAAAACGATGCGGCAGCAGGAGTTTGATCTGGAGTTGGACACCGATAAACCATACAAACATTTCCAGGACCGCATCAATGTTCATCGCGAGGAACTCATCAAAGTTTTAAAAGAACTCAAGAAACAGGGGAAACGAATTCATATCTATGGCGCCTCGACCAAAGGCAACACGATCCTGCAATGGTGCGGCATTGATAACCGCGTAGTGGACGTAGCCGCCGAGCGCAACCCGGATAAATACGGCGCCAGGACATTGGGCACTGACATTCCTATTGTCAGTGAAGCGGAGTCACGCGCGATGAATCCGGATTATTACCTGGTTCTCCCCTGGCATTTTAAAGAGGAGTTCGTGCGGCGCGAAAGCGAGACACTGGCGCGCGGCATCGGCTTAATATTCCCCTTACCGAACATAGAGATTGTGCACAAAACCACCGAGAAGCATTGAGAAGATATTTCCTTTTAGCGATAGCGGAAAATCGCTGCCAACAGGTCGCGAGAGTTGCTTCTTTATGATGCGTAAAATTGTCAGGCTCCTTCCAAATAGTATTCGTTTAGCCCTTTCCCGTAGCTTGAGGTCAGGTTTTCCTGAACACTTTCGTGTCGAGTATGCCGACGAGACATTTTCCCAATGCGGCGAGGACAGGATCCTTGCCTTCTTGTTTAGGCCAGCTTGCCATTCCGACTCCTCGGTATCTCGATGTGGGCACCTGGCACCCGTGCGTAGGGAACAATACCTACCTTTTCTACCGTGCAGGAGCCAAGGGGGTTTGTGTCGAACCAAACCCTGATCTGGCGCCGTTAATCCGCGAAAAACGTCCCAGGGACGAGGTGCTCAATGTGGGCGTATCCGCTGAAAAGTCCGGCCCCTGCCAGCTACTACCTATTCGAGGACTGCCAGCTCAACACCTTTGATGCGGAAGAGGCCGCTGCCAGGGCCCGCTCTGGCAGACAACCGATCTTGAAGGAGATGTCGGTTCCGGTCGTAAGCTTAGAGTCAATCATCACAGATTATTTTCCGGACGGTCTGGAATTGCTGTCACTCGACACGGAAGGACTTGATCTGGCGCTTCTGAAATCCTTGAACTACGAGAAACACCGGCCGCTTGCCATTTGCGTGGAAACCGTTGGATTCTCCGAAACCCTGGCAAAGCCGAAGAGCAACGTGATTACTTCCATCCTGGCTCCTCACGGATATGCGCCGTACGCAGATACCTTTGTGAATACCATCTATATCGACACGGAACGCACCGGGACGGTTGCGCTATAGGGTATTACCATGGGCAATCGAGCATCATGCTGGACTGCTACCAGGTCGCAACCGCCGAGGCGAAAGGTCGTCTACTTCTCCAGAGAGGATTTGAGCCGGGTCGACTATGGCGGGGCGTTAATCTGTCGCAATACTGCTCGCCGAATCGCACAAACCGTTGGCGTTGATCTCACGATTTGCTGTACCGGGCATAGCGGCCAAGTTGAGAGGATTTCCACGTTCGCAAATTCAATCGGGGCGAAATTTGTGCCCATCGTTTTCAAAGAGCCGAAAGCTCCTGAGATCAAGAATGCGATGATGTTCGAGCTAGAATCAAAAGCCTATCGACACGTTGATGAAGAGTTTTCAGAACTGCTAGATTCGATCGGGGCAGATACGCTGGTGGTCGATTACCTTTACAGTGCGATGTTCATACCATCAGCCTTCAAACGTCGGTCGTTGCGCCGGGTAACTGTTACTCTCAATCGTGAAGTCGCTTATGCTCGCGATCTGCGTTTACGTGGCTTGCTGTCGGGGAAATCGGTACTGGAGACTCTTCTTTTACGAGCAGATGATCTACAGCAGAAGCAACTCTGTGATTGCCTTGACCTCCAAAGATTTGCCAGCGCCCAGACCAATGACCAGGAGGTTTGTCCTGCCTGCTGTCTTTGACCCCAAGGTCAAGCGGTGGAATGGGGCGGGCAGCAAAAGCCTATTCTTCGTCGGGAACGTGGGCCACCTATCCGAACAAAGAGGCAGTGGAATGGATCGTCTTGCGTCTTGCGCCGGCGTTGCTCAATTTAAACAGCTCAGCCACCATCGATATTATCGGCGGCACACACGAACAGATCAGTTCCGATGCATGTCCGGCCAACGTCCGGTATCATGGCGTAGCCAGCTATGACGAAGCAGTTCAGAAGTTCACAGATTGCGGTTTGTTCATTGCGCCAATCAAGAACAACCTTCGGAAGTCAAAATCAAACTACTTGACTGCCTCTCGTATGGAACGCCTTTCGCGGCCTCAAAAGCAGCTTTGAGCGGACTTCCATTCCTGAATGGGGTGCCTTTGCTGGATTTAGAAGACCCTGTTGGCTCGGCGCAAACGCTCGATGCTCTACTAAATGACTCTGCAAAACGAGCTTCGATGAGTTTAAGCATAGCAAACGCTTTGAACGATCAACTACAGGCGCAGGCCAAAATTTGGGAAATGGTCCTGTCCTAGCTGCCTAAATAAAAGAAATAGCAACATTGTGATTTTGCCACGATGGCGAGAAGTGAAATGTTGCAGAAACGTAGTTAGGCATGTCTGGCCGGCCGTCGGTATATACTCTCCTTGATATCACCATTAGGCTCTATGAAGGCTCTGATCTTTGGAGTCACCGGACAAGACGGTTTTTACCTGGGCAACCTGCTTGGCCGGCAAGGGATCAAGGTCGTCGGCATTTCACGATCGGATGGTGGCGGTCGCTGGATCGTCGGCGACGTGGCGAAGGGCGAACAAGTCGAGGCTCTGGTTCGGAAACATCAGCCCGATTACATCTTTCACCTCGCGGCCAACTCGACTACGCGACATGACGCGCTCTTCGAGAATCATGAGGCAATTGCCACAGGCACGCTTGCCATCCTCGACGCCGTGGATCGGCTTGCCCCGAAAGCGAAAGTCCTTTTAGCCGGGAGCGGCCTGCAGTTCGTCAACGAGGGGCTTCCATTAAACGAAGAATCTCCGCTCGACCACTCCAGCCCTTATGTCGTTGCAAGGAACTCCTCGCTGTTCGCCGCCCGCTATTTCCGGCAGAGGGGCCTCAAAATTTACTTCGCTTATCTGTTCAATCACGACAGCCCATTGCGCAGCAACCGTCACCTCAATATGAAAATCGCCGTGGCAGCCGCCCGCGCCGCAAATGGCAGCAAGGAAAAACTCCTCATCGGCGACTTGGATGCGGAAAAAGAGTTTAACTTCGCCGGCGATGTGGCTGCCGCAATGTGGCTATTGATTCGGCAAGATGAACTATTTGAATGTGTTGTTGGATCTGGTCAATCCCATGCTGTCCGGGATTGGATCGAAGCATGCTTCCGTGAGGTAGGTCTCGATTGGAACGATTACGCAGAAACTGACCGGACTTATGCAAGTCCCTATCGTCGGCTCGTGAGTGATCCGGCGAAGCTCTTGAGCCTGGGTTGGAAACCTGAATGCACATTTTCCGGGCTTGCCGCGATGATGATGGCAGAGGCGGCACGGCGCTGTGAAGTCTCCGAACAGAAGGCCGATGGGCCCTTAGCGGAGTGGTTGCAAGCTATGAGGGTTGCGTTAGTTCAGTTGGCCGCGTATGGAGATTGCCTTTTCGCAACTCTCGTTGCACGGCAAATCAAGCGGGACCATCCCGGATGTCATTTAACCTGGGTGATTGGAGACAAGTTCGCTTCCATACTTGACGGAAACCCGCATGTAGATGCGGTCCACAAAATAGTCTTAAGCAGTAGGGATGAAGCATTTTCATCCGGCTGGGAGAAGGCAAAAACCTGGGTGGCTGATCAGGTTCGCATGGGAAATCTCGAAAAAGCCTATTTTACTCAAATCTTTCCGGACAACCTTCGATACTACGACGGACTGATCCGCACCACTATCTATGGGGCATATGGCAAGCCAATAACGGGGCCACATCTCCCCGAGGTGTTCCTAACAGAAGCAGAGAACCGGAATGTTGCCGACTTCGCCGTGAAGCATTGCCTTCGTGAATTCAAACATGTTTTTTGTTTGAATGCGGCCCTGGCAGCGGACAATCACCTTTGACGCCGGCCAGGGCTGAAGCACTGGCACACGCACTGGGAAAACACCATCCAGAGGTGGTTTTTTGATGAGCTCAAGCGAATCTCTTGTCCGACCATCCCTCAAGTGGTCGATGCATCCTGCCTCACTTACAGGGAAAATGCCGCCTTGGCCCGCCATTGCACAGGATTAGTAGGTTGCTTCAGCGGAATTACGTGGTTGACCACATCGACCGCAGGAAAGGCATTGCCGATGTTGCAAATTCTCACGAAACCAAATGGAGTTTTCCGATGGGGATCAGTAGCTATGGATTTCAGGCGTGTAAGACTCGATGAAAGCAGGGTGATAGAAATGGCGGAACCTGGCGACACCCGCATTATTAGCTGTATCGAAAAGTGGTTGTCGGAATCACATTCCGCAGCACGTCGGCAGTTTCATGAAGAATCGGTGTTAACAAGCGCCGACGCAGAGAACGCTTATTGGTTCATTCGCGAACAATACGGGAAAATCGCCGCAAAATCTGCGATGGTAAGGTTTCTCAGAGCAAACGGATTCGCGACCATTCGGTGGCGCGTGTTACTTGCCGAGATGCGCGCAAAAGGACACGGAATCATTCGACGTGTCTTGCGTTACGCCGCCGCGTTCAGACAGCTGCGTCGGGTCCGCACAGTCGCGCAAAACCTTACGTTCGACAAAGCCTATGCGTTCGCTGACGCGGAGATCGGAATCGTGCAGAAGCCCGAGGAGATCCGGTGGCTGTTCGAGCTCGTCCGCGCGGAACGACCACGTGTCGTGCTCGAGATCGGACTAGACTTCGGCGGCACGTTCTTCCTCTGGTCGCGCGCTGCTGCTCCCGACGCGCATCTGCTTGCAATCGACACCAAACCAGTCGGTCGTTTGGGCATGTGGTCGCCATTTTCTCTCGTACGCCGAGCATTCGCGGTAGGCTCGCAACGCGTAACTTTGCTGATGGACAGCGACTCTCACAGCGAAACCACACGGCAGCGCATTGCGACGTTGCTGGACGGTCGTGCGGTCGATTTTCTCTTCATTCATGGCGACCATTCCTGCGAAGGAGTATGGCAAGACTTCAAGATGTACTCGCCTTTTGTGGCTCCCGGCGGACTTATTGCGTTCGCCGATATCTCTCAGAATCCGGCAGAGCGGACGAAGGGAGTCGCGCAGTTTTGGCGAGAGTTCACCGTCGAGCACGAGACTGACGAGCGCGTTGTCAATGACGAGCCCGGATTTGGGATCGGCGTTTACCGCATGCCCGGATGACACTCCCAAGGGACTTCAAGTTTGGCTTAGCGCCCCATCACTTGCGCTTGCCTTCGCACGATCTGGGTTGCAAGCTATGAGGGTTGCGTTAGTTCAGTTGATCGCGTATGGAGATTGCCTTTTCGCAACTCTCGTTGCACGGCAAATCAAACGGGACCATCCCGGATGCCATTTAACTTGGGTGATTGGAGACAAGTATGCTTCCATACTTGACGGAAACCCGCATGTAGATGCGGTCCACAAAATAGTCTTAAGCAATAGGGATGAAGCCTTTTCATCCGGCTGGGAGAAGGCGAAAACCTGGGTGGCCGATCAGGTTCGCATGGGAGATCTCGAAAAAGCCTATTTTACTCAAATCTTGCCGGACAACGTTCGATACTGGGACGGACTGATCCGCACCACTACGTATAGGACATATGGCAAGCCAATAACGGGGCCACATCTCCCCGAGGTGTTCCTAACAGAAGCAGAGAACCGGAATGTTGCCGACTTCGCCGTGAAGCATTGCCTTCGTGAATTCAAACATGTTTTTTTGTTTGAATGCGGCCCTAGCAGCGGACAATCACCTATGACGCCGGCCAGGGCTGAAGCACTGGCACACGCACTGGGAAAATCCCATCCAGAGGTGGTTTTCTTGATGAGCTCAAGCGAAACTCTTGTTCGAGCATCCCCTCAAGTGGTCGATGCATCCTGCCTCACTTACAGGGAAAATGCCGCCTTGGCTCGCCATTGCACAGGCTTAGTAGGTTGCTGCAGCGGAATTACGTGGTTGACCATATCGACTGCAGCAAAGGCATTGCCGATGTTGCAAATTCTCACGAGATCAACCGAAGTTTTCAAGTTTGCATCAGTAGCTATGGATTTCAGGCGTGTAAGACTCGATGAAAGCAGGGTGATAGAGATGGCGGAACCCAGCGACACCCGCATTATTAGCTGTATCGAAAAGTGGTTGTCGGAATCACATTCCGCAGCACGTCGGCAGTTTCATGAAGAACCGGTGTTAACAAGCACCCACGCAGAGAAGGCTTATTGGTTCATTCGCGAACACGACGGGAAAATCGCCGCAAAATCTGCGATGTTAAGGTTTGTCAGAGCAAACGGATTCGCGACCATTCCGTGGCGCGTGTTAATTGCCGGCATGCGCGGAAAACTGCTTCGCGGAATTCGTTCAAAGATTGGAAGGCGTTCACATAACTCATAGATTCAATTTTGTGCCGTGAACGTTAAAACTGTCGCCAAGCGGCTCCTCAAGGCCCCGTTCCGAGCGTTAGGAATGGATGCTTGTACGGTGGCGTCCGCCGAAGTCTCAGCCTGTCATTCCGCCGGAAGAACTCGAAATGATTCAGGCTTTTAGCCCGCAGTACAAGCCCGAAGACCATTGGTTCGCAGAACTGCGGCATCCAGACAGTGCTGGATGTGGGCGCACACATGGGAGAGTTCGCCCAACGGATCCGTGCGATGCTTCCCGATGCAGAACTGATCTGCTTTGAGCCGCTCGAGGAACCGTTCACTAAGCTAACAGAACGGTTTAGAGGACAGCCAAACTTCCGCGCCATTCGCTGTGCACTTGGTGAAAAGGCCGGGCAACACGAGATCCATCACAATGAATACGCTCCAAGTTCATCTCTGTTGCCAATGACCGAACTACACAAGCAGTCATTCACGTTCGCGGTCAAAGAACAAACTGAAATGATCGAAGTTCGTAGGCTTTCAGACGTGGTTCGGGAACTAAACTTGCGTGACCCACTGCTGCTCAAGTTGGACGTCCAGGGTTTTGAAGACAAGGTCATTGCGGGAGGCGAGGATGTGGTCGCGCGGGCAAAGATCATAATTATTGAAGTGAGTTTTCAGCCTCTGTACGAGGGAGGTCCGTTGTTCGATGCCATCTACCGACTCCTGAAGGAGCATGGCTTCACTTATAACGGAAATTTCGAACAGTTGTTTAGTCCGAAGGATGGTCGCATCCTTCAGGCTGATGCGATCTTCTCCCGTCAATAGCGGCAGCGATTACTCATGTCCAAAGTTGACACGATGAGATGCTGATTTTGCGCCGGAATTGATGAGGCTTTTGATTCTTCGTAGTCATTATCCGCCGCGCTGCTCGCCGAGAAAGCGCTCACACTTTCCTGCTCTGCGAACAGTTAGCTGCTAGAGGAATAGAGGTTGATTTACTGACAAGTGAGTTATTACCGGATTTCCCCGCCGCCAAAGGCTTTCGGCTACATCTCTGGATGAAATCATGGGACTGGACGCAGTTTCCGAACCTGTTGTTCTCCATCCACTGGCTTCGCTCCAGATGCTGTCACCTCCGCGTCCCCGGTTAGTCATGAACCCGCCGCTAATATCGGTCATTACTACGACTTTCAACAGTGGCGAAAAAATTGCAGCCACGGTCGCTTCGGTCCTCTCGCAACGAAAAGGGCTGTACGAATTTCTTGTCGTAGACGGTGGCTCGACCGACGACACCCTGGCGCATCTACGCGCGCAGGGTCCCGCCTTGCGCTACCTCTCCGAGCCGGATGAGGGCATTTACGATGCGATGAACAAAGGCATCCGGCTGACTAGCGGCAAGTTTCTCTATTTCCTCGGCGCAGGTGACCGCTTGCTACCCGGGGTGCTGGAAGCGGTGGCTGCCGAGATCAGGAAATTGCCCGGCCAAGGCCAAACCTCGCGGCCAACGCTCCTCTATGGAAATGTGGACTCGTCACACTACAGCCGACCTTACGATGGGCGCTTTGACCGCTTCAAGTTACTTCGCCGCAACATTTGTCACCAAGCCATTTTCTATCAGCGTTCGGTGTTCGAGCGACTAGGCTTTTACAATACGAAATACCGGTTGCTGGCAGACTGGGAATTTAACATTCGCTGCTTTAACGATCGAGGTATCCGCAAGCGCTACATCCCTCTTCGGATTGCAGATTATGAGGGCGGTGGTAAATCTATCACAACGCCCGATCTAGCATTTTACGCGGACTTTCCACTCATTCCGTTGCTGACGCACGTTGAATTTCTGCTCTATGATCCGCGCGCACAACAAGGAAGAAACCTGGCTTTGGCGCTGGATGAGGCCGTGTGGCGTTTATACGAGGCTGATTTGCACATACCTCTACGATGGAAAGTTACCCTGCTAAAACAAAATTGCTCCGCCAAGACAATTTGCCTGGTTGTCTGCTCGATGTGTGGGTTCTCCTTTGCGAGGTTTAAACAAATTCTTGCATTCGGTGTGGCTCTTAAGAGGATGATTTTCCGCCAGACGACGAGAACACCGACTGTAGAACGAGAAAATGCGCCAACTGGTCGATCACGACAAAGAAATTTGGGTATGATATCAAGATTGAAACGCAGTCCGCTCGCGCGGCGCGCAGCGCTAAGATTTTCTGGAAGTCTTTGTTCAAGCAAAAACCTTATTCATAAATGACCGATGAATCTGTACGCGCGATCGCCTTTTATTTACCGCAGTTTCATCCGATCCCGGAAAACGACGCATGGTGGGGCAAAGGATTTACTGAGTGGACGAACGTCGCGAAAGCACGTCCGCTGTTTCGCGGCCATTATCAGCCGCATTTGCCAGCCGATCTCGGTTTTTACGACCTTAGGCTGCCCGAAACGCGCGAGGCTCAAGCTGAGCTTGCACGTGAACACGGGATTTCGGGATTTTGCTATTATCATTACTGGTTTCACGGCCGCCGGCTTCTCGAACGGCCATTTCAAGAAGTTCTCGAGTCCGGCAGGCCAAAATTTCCGTTTTGTCTTTGCTGGGCCAATGAGCCATGGAGCCGTCGTTGGCTCGGTGAGGAGCAAGACATTCTAATCGCCCAAACTTACTCACGCGAAGACGACGAAGCCCACAGCGAGTATTTGAGCTCTGTGTTTAGCGACGAGCGGTACATTACAGTCGGTAATCGCCCGGTTTTTTAGTGTATCGCCCGGATCGCCATCCGGATCCGATTCGTTTCACAACCTTTTTGAAGAGTGCCGCACGTCGCGCTACCGGCAACGAGCCATATCTGGTTGCAGGAGACGCCGGCTTCCAGAATTCAGACGGCAGAAAGTTTGGATTCGATACGACACTGCACTTCGAGCCGCAGCTTTGCGTGCTTCCTGGAGCGTTGGATGACCGTTTATCGATAGCTCGCCTCGCTCGGAACTTGAAGCTGGGCGTGCTTAGCGGCCGGCTAAAGTTGTATGAGTATACAAGAGCCCGGCGGAAGATGACGCCCTGTCTCCGCGGCTTCCCTCAAATACCTTGTGTGCTAGTAGGATGGGACAACAGCCCTCGCCGTGGAACATTTGGGAGCATCTGTGTCGGAGCGGACCCCGCTTCTTTCGGAAAAGAATTGCGGCGTAGTCTTTCCAATTGGAAGAAATCTCCTTTTCGACAGGACAATCTGATCTTCATCAACGCCTGGAACGAGTGGGCGGAAGGCAATCACTTGGAGCCCGACCAGAAGTGGGGCAGGGGATACCTGAACGAGCTAAGGTCTGCACTCGAAGATTTTAACCACGATGCCTGAGTCGCTATTCGCGGGAGACGCCCACGAGTTATTGCCTTTTATCTGCCGCAGTTTCATCCGATCCCGGAAAACGACGCGTGGTGGGGTAAAGGGATTTACCGAGTGGACGAATGTCACCAAAGCGCGTCCGCTTTTTCGCGGGCACTACCAGCCGCACCTACCAGCCGATCTCGGTTTTTACGATCTTCGTGTTGCGGAATCGCGCGAAGCGCAGGCGGACCTGGCCCGGCAGTATGGAATCACCGGCTTCTGCTATTATCACTATTGGTTCTCAGGCAAGCGGCTTCTCCATCGACCGTTTGATGAGGTGCTAACGTCAGGCCGCCCTGATTTTCCGTTTTGCCTTTGCTGGGCGAACGAGAATTGGACACGCATTTGGGATGGCGGCGGTTCCGAGGTGTTGATGAAGCAAACCTACTCGGAGCAGGATGATCTTGCGCACATCCGCTGGCTCGCCAATGCCTTCGCGGATCCGCGTTACATCAGGATTGAAAATAAACCGCTGTTTATCATTTATCGCGCGCATCAAGCTGCCGGACATCCGAAAGACGACAGCGATCTGGCGCGACGAATGTCGCCGTTTGGGAATAGGCGAAGTTTTCCTGTGCCGCGTCGACACAGGTACCGATGTATTGCCTCCGAATGAAGTTGGGCTTGATGCAGCAGTCGAATTTCAGCCTGAGTTCGCAAGTCTGGGGATGCTACTGAGCTTGCGTCGGCTTAGACTTAGACAATGGCGATGGAACGATCTCCGCTTTTTCTTCGTCGAAAGCTTTTAGACGACAATATCAACGTGCAAAATTATCGTCATCTTGTCAGCTCGATGAGCAGACGGATTCAACCAAATTATCTGCGGTTTCCCTGTGTTACTCCGTCGTGGGACAACTCTCCCCGGCGTCGGCGAAACCCAATCGTGTTTATCGAGTCGTCACCGAAGCTTTTTCATCATTGGCTGGTCGAGACGCTCGCGAAGCTGATGAAATCCAGGAATACGCCACGCATATTGTTCCTCAATGCGTGGAATGAGTGGGCAGAAGGCAATCATCTCGAGCCCGACCAGCGGTATGGCAGGGCATACTGGAAGCTTTGAGGGAAGCTCTGCGATCAGTCGATGGTGGATAACTGGCCTGTTAAATCTTCGACGCAAGCGTCTCGCGATGCTCGTGTTCGCGTTCTGCTGGTAAGCATTGTGCCACCACGAAACGACTGTGGTGTGCGCATCGTCATGCACCGGCACTTTGTCGACCGAAGCCCGTTTGAATTGCACGTCGCCAGCAACGCAGACTTCGCTGAAGGACTTGTGATACACACGCAATTGCGGCTGCCATATCTTGTTCATCGATTGAGAAAGAGCCGATTCGGTCCGCGATTGGCTGCGTGGATCACCGACTATGAAAATTTTATCTGGCCGCTGACAGCTAATGACGCGCTGGAGGAGGCGGTGCAACGTTTCCAGCCGCAAGTTGTGCTTACGCTGGCGGAATGCGGGTTATGTCACATCGCTCGAAAAACGGCGGAACGACACAGGCTGCCGCTGGCAGGACTCTTTCTCGACTGGTTTCCAGTCATGAAGGGTCATTACGGTCACAAGTCGACGCAGCGGATTCTGAGCCGGCGTTACCGCGAGCTTTACGCCGCGTGCGATTTGGCGTTTTGCACCAGCGATGGCATGCAGGAGATGCTCGGGCCGCATCCCAACAGTCACGTGATTTACCCCATGCCTGGCAGACATGTTGTGCCGGAAAAGGCGTGGCCGCCGCGCAGCGGAAAATTTCGTGTGGTGTACGTCGGCTCGGTGGAAAATTTTTATGGACGGATGCTGTGCTCACTGATCGAACGGATCGAGGCGACGAGCGATTTGGAAATCATCGTGGTCGGGCCGAATGCCGACTGGCCAAAGCAACTCCGTGAGCGCGCGCTAGCAAATGGCACCTATCTGGGCTTCAAACCACCGGAAGAAGCTGCTGAGGTGCTGGCCAGTGCCGACGCGCTGCTATCAGTGATGAGCTTCGAGAAAGAGCATGAACTTTTCATGCGCACGAGTTTTACTACCAAATTCCTCGACTACGTTTCATTTGGAAAACCAGTGATTCTTTGGGGACCAGAGTATTGCACGCCTGTGCGTGTTGCTCGCGAGCACGGCGGGGCTGCGGTGGTCTCCGCCGCCGACGCTACAGCAGTGGTCTGCCTTTGCCGTGAAATCGCCAGAGATACAGAGTTGAATGAGAAGCTCTCAAAACAAGCGCTGCAACTGCATCAGACGCTGTTTAATCCCGATCGGTTGCAGGACGTATTCGTCCAGAAAATAACCGAGTTGGTCAATGGATGAAATTAATGTGATTCTGATTTCCTCAGTTCGGCCTGAGAACAGTATGTCTGCTGCAGCTGATACTGCATCGACATCTGATGAACCGCGCGCGGCATTCGACTGCACATTTTGCCCGCTGAACATCACGAGATTGTCCACAGCCGTTTCCACTCCAAGATTGTTCCGCGGCTAATGCGAACGCCAGCGCGACGGTGGGCAGGCGACGTCGATTACCTGATGCACACCACATTACCGTTAGAAAAGCGCCTTGTCGCGCCGCCCCGTGGCACGCGAACAGTTGTTCTTACACTCGCATACCGCAGCGGCTGCTGGGTGGCGCAGCGCTACGCGAGGCGGCACCGACTGCCGTTGATTGTGCGATTTGACGACTGGTGGCCCGACATTGCTGAGGTTCATAATCCAGTACGCAAGCAACTGGAGCAGCGATTTCTTGAGCTCCATCGATCTGCTGATCTAAGCCTGTGCATCAGCGAGGGAATGCTCAAAGCGTTGGGCCCGCATCGCAACGCGCGCGTCATATTGCCGATTCCTGATGTCGAGCCGATCGGGCCGTCAAAGTCGAACGATTCGGCGGATGAGTTTCGCGTTTGCTACAGTGGCAACATGTTTGATTACAGCGATATGCTGCGCTGATCTGGCTCAGTTAGCACTCAAACAGACTGACGTCCGGATCGAATTCAGAGGACGCCCGAGCTGGCCGCAAGCGTTAGCCGATGAAATGCGGCACCGGCATCTGCTGCACGATTTCATCGAAGCCGGAGCAAGCTTTGACGACTGGCTGGGTTCGTTCGACGCGTACTTAGTCGTAATGTTTTTTGATGCAGCACAGCGGCGGCGCACGGAAACATGTTTCGCGACAAAGCTTATCGAATACTCGCGCGCCGGCCGGCCAGTCGTCATCTGGGCGCCGGAAACATCTGCATGTGGTGCAGTGGGCAAAAAAAGTAGAGCTGCACTTTGCGTAACGGATCCCGATGCTCGCGCGCTGCTGTCTGCGCTCGCACATTTAAAGACGGATAGAGCCTTGCAACTGGAACTCGCTGCGCGAATGCGGCGCGCGTACGAAACAGAATTTTCGCCAGTTAGATTGCAGCAGCAATTCCTGGAAGCATTAAATTCGGTCGTCTGACGAGGTGAAATGTTTGCGGCTGTAATCACCACAATTCAGGAACCGACACGCGCAGTCGTTAAGCTTGTTCAAAAGCTCGCAGATTGTGGAGGCTTACTTGTCGTTGCTGGCGATAAAAAGGACCAGCGCATTTCCGGAACCGGCATTTCGCTGAAGGCTGCCGCATTGATTTCCTGTCACTGACGGACCAGCAGGCGAGCGAGTTTGAGTTAGCACGAAAGTTGCCGGTTAACTCTTACAGTCGCAAAAATGTTGCTTATCTTCATGCAATTGCCGCCGGAGCGGATTTCCTTTATGAGACCGACGACGACAACGCCCCGCTCGATTCATGGCAGCTTCGTTCCGAATCCGTGGCCGCTGCTCGGTCCATCGATCCGACAAACGGACGGTGGGTAAATGCATACCGATACTTCAGTAGCGAGCTAATTTGGCCCCGCGGCTTGCCGCTGTCCGAAGTTCGCTCGGACGTACCTGAAACGAGAATGGTTGCGGCGATGCGTAGCCCGATCCAACAGGGACTGGCCAACGGTTCGCCAGATGTCGATGCAGTGTGGCGGCTAATCTTGGATCGAAATTTCGCGTTCAGCGATGGCGCGCCGGTTGTGCTGGAGGCTGGAAACTGGTGCCCGTTCAATACCCAGAGCACGTGGTGGTGGCCGATAGCATACCCATTGTTATACCTTCCAAGTTACTGCTCGTTTCGGACGTGCGATATCTGGAAAAAGCTTTATCGCCCAGCGGTGTCTTTGGGAGCTCAGGTGCGGAATTACATTTCATGCACCCGAAGTATTTCAGGATCGCAATCAGCACGATCTTGATCGTGATTTTGCGGACGAAGTGCCGGGCTACACGCGAAACAAAGAAATTGCCGACGTGCTCTCGCGGCTGCAACTAAAGAGCGGTGAAGCGCAAATTGGCGACAATCTTCGCCGCTGTTATGAGGCGCTGGTTGCTGCAGCGAGTCTTTCCATCCGCAGAGCTCGAGCTCGTTGAGCTATGGCTCGAGAACTTTCGCTAAGCGGCAACAAGACGGGAACGCATGATGCAACTTCCGGACATGTCCAGTCTTCGCACGCGCGGGCTCGACGCAGCTCTGCGAGCGATCGGGTTCGTTCTATGGTTCAGCTTTATCCTCTTTTTGCGTCGGATTGAATCAAAGCAGTGGGCTTGCCAGCGCGGACGACGCCTTTTTTGCCGTTACCGCGAAGTCTCTGGCAAGCGGCCTCGGATATGCCACGACGTTCCCAGTCTTTCTAAAGAAATTGCGCATCCTATCCTATTCTTTCCGGAGGGATCGGGTCCTACGTTGATTGTTCCTTGCGCGATCGCTTTCAAAATCTTCGGAAAGAATGAGGTGTTGCCCGGGTTAACAGCCATTCTCACCTGGGGCAGTGTCTTAACTCTCGTGCTTGTACGCATCAGCCGTCGAATTGATGGCCTTTCATTCCTTCTCGGAGTTAGCGTGATGTGCGCCGCGTTCCTCGGGACCTGTTCGTTTACACTTCGAACACGTGGTGTTCTTTTCTCGGCGAAATTGTCGCCGTTGCCTTCCTTATCCTCGCACACTGGCTCATATCAAACGAGCGATTCGCGGAGACATCGTCATTTCTGTGCGGTCTCGCGCTTGGGTGCGCGTTCCAGGCGAAGGTTCTCGCCGCAATCGCCGCGACGGGCATTGTCCTGGTGTTTGTTGTGAGAGGCATGCGTGCTGGCTTCCGGCCTGTCCAGTTGGTTAAATGCGCCGCAGCGCTGCTGATCGGTTTCCTGATCCCCACGTTAACCTTTGAGGCCTACAAATTATTCGAGCTCGGCGGACATGGGTATCTGGCGAACTGGCTGGAGAACCTTCACTTCATTAGAATGATGGGCCTGCGACGCGACATCCATGGGAACGCTGCTTCTCGTGCAGCAACGAATCGCCCTGGTTCATGACCGCTTTGGTGTGAACCTTATCGGATTGCTCGCATTGATCACATTCGGGATGCTCCTTTATTGGCGCTCCGCCTCGAAGAATTGGATTTCACTGTCAGCTGGTCTCACTTCTTTCGGTCGCGACTACCGCGATTTACTGGGCCACCCTATCCATTGGATTGGCTCGTTATCTTGTCATCGCGGTAGCTATGGGAGCTTTTCTCTTGAGCGTTCCTATCTTCACGCTCGAGCTGCGGCCTAAACTCCTCTTCGCCCTTTTGACTCTGGTCTTGTTGATGACCGGTCTCTCGCGCGCCGGACACTTGCGTAATCAGCCGCGCCACGGACTATTCAGGCCCTCGCCTGAGCGTGCGGCGCGGGCCTCACTAGTGCGCATCATAGAACAGCGCCAGCAGGAGGCACCTACAATTTTGGCCGCGCGATACTGGCCTTCATTTGTGGCCGTTGAATTTTCGCTTCCGGGTAGCATGAACTTCAAGAGAATCGAGACGGTAAGCGAGTTGCCCGGACCAAAGCTAATCCTGCTCAACCACACTTTTGACTCTTTTGCTCCGCCGGAAGCCGAACCCATTGATAAAATAAGGGCTCGGACTTCGTCGATAATCTTTGCGGACGGTCCTTACGAACTACTTGAGAGTGCGTTAGTAACTTCTGTTTCTATAGACAGCTGAGCCCATTCCTATGATTGTCATTAATGACCTCGATGGGTGGAATACGTCAGAGCGGTTCCATGGCACGCAGGTATCTGTTGGTAACGCGGAGTGAAATTATCCCATTGGAGTGAAGTCTTCCCGTTATGAGAAACGCTTTTTTATCTCCTTGAAATGAGCCGACCGGAGCTGAGCATTGTTATTCCTTTCCTGAATGAGGAACAGGTTCTGCCGTTGTTGCGCGAGCGGTTTGAAAAATTAACGAATCGTCCGGCCACCTGGGAATTGCTTTTCGTGAGCGACGGTTCCACGGACGGGAGTGCAGAATTCATCGAAGCGTGGGCCAAAACCGATCCATCCGTGAAGCTTGTCGTGTTAACGCGGAACTTCGGCCATCAAAGTGCAATCTCAGCCGGTTTGTCTCTTGCATCCGGAAAGTGCGTGGGAACCATGGACGCAGACTTGCAGGACGAACCGGAAGTTCTGCTTCAGATGTATCAGGTATTACTGGCGGAGAAAGTCGATGTGGTCTACGCCGTGCGAAGAAGCCGAAGCGAGACAAAAGTTAAGCGTTTTTTACTTCGTTTTTTACCGGCTTTACCTCTTCCTGGCCGATAGCCCTGTCCAGATCGATAGCGGAGATTTTGCGTAATGAGCCGCCGTGCCACCCAACTGCTATTGAGTCTTCCGGAAAAGCTACGTTTCGTGCGCGGATTGCGTGCCTGGCTCGGATTACCGCGAAGGCCGTTTCCCGTTTCGCGGGCGGCACGTGCAGCTGGCGAACCACAGTACTCATTCAGAAAACTGCTGAGGCTGGCTTTCTCGGGGCTCACGTCCTTTTCAACAAGGCCATTGAGGGTAGGACTCTCATGCGGCAGCTTCCTTTGCCTCGTGCGCGATCGTCGCCGCGTTGATTTATGCCAGTGATTGCTTTATTCACCGATATTCACCTCGCAGCGCCGGGGTTTTCAACGTTGGTGATCATTCTGCTTTTCTCTAATGGATTAATCTTCCTGTACCTGGGGATTCTCGGTGAGTACATCGGTCAGATGTTCATGGAAGTAAAAGCGCGTCCGTCGTTCATAGTTGAACGCACCATGAACGTTCAAGAACCTGCAAAAATCGATGAGCCAGATTGAAACTGTTTCCCAGCCTCAGGCAGTCTCAATGGCCGATGAATGGTTTCATTTCGCGAACGCCGACCATTTTTGGATGCAATGGCGGCATCGTATCCTCCTCCGAGCCATTAAATGCGCTGGCACCCGCTGCGGCGCGCGCTGGAAATCGGGTGCGGGAACGGAGTCGCCCGGGATATGCTGGAGCGACGACCTCGGCATTCCGGTGGACGGCTGCGATTTGAATCGAACGGCGCTGGAGATGGCAAAACCGGGCAAAGGCAAACTTTTCATTTACAATGTATTTGATCAAGAACCTTCACTTTTAGGCCGCTACGACGCTGTTTTCCTGTTGGACGTGCTTGAACACATTGATGATGACCTCGCGTTCCTCCGTGCTGCCTTGCGGCACCTTCGATCAGGCGGACTAGTGGTTGTAAATGTGCCAGCGAGTATGCTCTCTTGTTCAGTGATTACGATAGAGCGGCTCGGCCATCTGAGGCGTTATACGACAGCGAGTTTGACGACTGTTATTGAGGCAGAGTGGGGCCGAAGGCGAAACCATCCAGCGATGGGGGTTGTCGATGGTTCCGTTGCTGCTCGCACGCAAGGTCATGCTGCGCGGAGCAAAGACCGCCGGCGCCATTCGCGCCGGTTTCGTGCCACCAAACGAAATCTCGCGACTGTTACTGCAGGGGATGAAGAACATTGAAACGGCGTTGCCGTTCTCAATGCCTCCGGCACCGTCCATCCTAGCTTGAGCCGACTTCGCACTTAACAGAATTGCATTTGATCTCTTTCACTTCGGATTGTCGCGAGTCTGAACTCCCGTGAGGTTGCAGGAGATCTGTTTGATCCGCACCATCACGGAGAAATGCAGCAGAACCCTCTGTCAGTGCTCCATCAACGTGGATCGGCCTGCTGCTTTCACGCGACCGTCCACAATTGCTTGAGTCGCGCGTTCTTTGGAGCATTCGTCTGCTAAAGAGAATCCGATGGAACCAATTGTCCTCGCTCTAGCGAGTAACGAACGCTATTTCCCGGACTCTATTGCGCGGTGGCGAGCGCGTTGGAGCTACTTGGACCGGACGCGAGAAGTGGATTTGAAGGTGCTCGACGGCGGGATTTCTCAGACCTCACGGGACACTCTTTTCGAGACTGGTTGACCGAGATATGGCGAAGTTGTGCGACGCTGGAGTTTGTCACGGTAGATCCATCGGTCTTTGGCAAGGCGACACACTGGGCCGGGCGAATCTGCACATGACTTATTGCCGGATATTGCTGCCACATTTGCTGGATGTGCCGCGTCTGATCTATCTCGACTGCGACGTGCTGGTATTCCGCGATCTATCGCCAGCTTTTTGACCTTGAACTCGCGCCCGGCAAAGTGCTTGCGGCAGCTCGCGACTCTGAAACCTTATCGCTGGCGGATGACTCACCAACCATAGCCGATGCAATCAATCTTCCTCGCCGAAGGCGCTTACTTTAATTGCGGGGTGATGTTGATGAATCTGGATGAACTGAGGAAACAAGATTTCTTTGAACGCGCTGTCGAATTTTTGAATAGGAAGTCCAGCCTACCGATTTTGGGATCAGTCCGCTATCAATTTTCTTCTCTACGGACAGATTCGACGAGTTACCCGAATATTGGAATCGAGCGTCCTGGCGCTTCGATGCGCAGCAGAACAACGATCTGGACTGCGTGCTTCACTACACGACGTCGGCGCCGTGGCTCGGTGGAACGCGCGGCCCAGCTCAGGTCTTGTTTGAACGACTTGCAGTGGATGCCGGTTTGCCTGTCAATCGGCAGGCGGCGGATTTCAAGAGAAAGCGGCGGCAAGAATTGTTTCGCAATGCGCTTGCACCTTTTCGGGCGCTCGCTTTTCCACTGGTATCGTTGTTTTACAAAATTGCCGGACAAAACGAAAAATGTGCGGCGTATCAGAAATCGGCGCGGTATTGGCTCTATTATATTTTCAACGCGCCGCGCCGGCGTCGCCTCCATCGCCAGCGCAATCAGGAAATTAGTAGAATGAAATTTAATCTTTGCGCATCGCCGCTGGCATAGTGCGCTCATAACTCACCGTATGTATAAAAGTCCGATAAGATCCCCGCGTTTCCGCCCGCCCTTTCCCGTTGCCGCGAGGGGAGAGGCGAATTAACGGCCACTAAAGCAAAATAATGAAGCCGTTAGACGCACGGCACTAGGTTCATGAGAGTATTGCATCTCAATACTCATGCCTCCGGCGGCAGCTATGAATATGCGGCACTTCTTTCCACCGCATTAGTGGAGCAGGGGATTGAAAGCCGTGTGCTCTGTAAAATTCGCCGTCAGCACAAACCGGGCAGGGTCTTGTTAGATCGTGTTATTCGCCGAGCGTATGTTTCCTTTTCCACTGAGCCGTGGCACGGAACGCGGCGACTGTTGTGTCCGCCGGGACCTGAGGAGCTGAAAGGAGTGGATGTGGTGCACCTGCACACGGTGGCCGACTGGTTCGATGTTCCAAGTTGGCTGGAGACGCTGCCACTCAGAATCGGCGTCGTGATCAGCATCCACGATATGTGGCATGTGACTGGAGGCTGCTTCCTTTATCGTGGATGCGATCGATACGCCAAGCAGATGCAGCCTTGCGATCCATGCCCGATCTTGAAGATGGCCTGCAAACCGGTTTCTGGCAAAGGCTGCGCATTCAGCGAAAGTTGCGGGCATATCGGAATTGTGGTGCCCGGATGGTCGCAAACAGTCACTGGCTGGCCGAAATCGGCCGGGCGAAGCCCAATAGTCAAAGCTTGCGGCGGGGTGCGAAGTAATTCCGCCTGGTATCGACACGACAGTTTTTAAACCGCAGGACAAGGCGCTGTGCCGAAAACATCTCGACTTGCCAGCAGACGCATTTGTCATCGTTACAGGCGGCGCGTCGCTCACCGATGCAAACAAAAATGTGCCATGGCTGCTCGAGCAACTGTCGCGTTTGCCAGATCTTCGATGGCGTAATCGTTTTGGCATTCGGCGAAGGCAGCCGTGCCGGTTCCGGAGCGTTTGAACGTTCGGTTTACAGGGGGCATTCGCGAGCGACGTGATCTGGCGCGGCTCCTTGCAGCTGCGGATGTTTTTGTCAGCGCTTCGTTGATGGAAACCTATGGCCTTACGCTTGTGGAAGCGATGGCTTGCGGAACACCAGTTGTGGCCTTTCGAGTGGGCGGAATTCCTGAAGCTGCGCCTGACGGCCAGGCTGCCATTCTCTGTCCACCGCACGATGGCGCGGCATTGATCGAAGCTATTACGAAGTTGCGGAATTCGCCGCAGCTCCGCGACAGACTTGGGAATCTTGCCCATGAGACGGCGCACACTCGCAATGCAGCGAGTTCGTTCGCCAACGCATTCGCGCAGCTTTATCGAGAGTGCGTTTCGTCGCGTGAGGACGCACAGCGCAAACAACCAGTCCTTACGACGTGAAGGTGCAGGCTCCATTTGGTTTTGTGACCGGTTGCCACGCCGGTGACAAGTTCATGGTTCAAGCCACACTGGCGAGCATGAGGCACTACTGCCCCGACGTGCCAATTTGCCTGACGGTAGATGGAGATTTTGATGTATCCGATCTGGAGAGAGAATACGATTTGATCGTTTTACGCGTTTCAGAACTGTCCTCGGAGACAATGCGGAACCTGGTGAGTGGGAGCGGCCGCGCTAAACTGGCGGCGATGTGGGAGGGGCCTTTTGAGTTTTACGTTTGGCTGGATTCGGACGCAATTGTCTGGGGCGACTTTACTCCACAGGTCCGCACCGACGTCGATTTTCAAATTTTCTGGAGCGAGATTTCCATCCCGGCAGATGCCACCGAAATTCCACCCTGGCTGCCGCATTTTTATTTTGATCCGTCAAAAGCTGAAGCGCTTTGATGCCGCGTTTGATTGGCGTGGACACGCCTATTTTTCTTCCGGCGCCTTCGGATGCAGGCGCGACGCTATCCCATTCGAAAAATGGCTCGACGCGGAATTGTGGGGGCGGGAAACACCGGGGTTATTTGGTGATTTCTACGAGCAACCGCTACTGAATTATCTTGTTCACTCGATGAGGCAACGCGGAGAACTCAAAGTTGCCATGTCGGATCTGCAACACATAAGCGAGCACCATGGCGTAGACGAACTGAAACAGGATTGTGCGGATAGCAATTGGCATTTCCCCAAAAAGTCAGGCGTCCGCGGGTAGCGCACTTTTGCGGGCGCAAACCATTCCTGTTTGACCGCGGTAGCTATTCACGCCCATTCACAATCGCACGGCTGGAGCATCATCGAAGGCAGCACGGTGAACTCGGCGCCTGGCTGGAAGTCTTGAGTGAGGAACGGCGCGTGTTGAGCGGCAAATTCCAGCGCCGGTTCCAACGCGCTGCTTGCAAATCGTATAGTGCGTGAAACTTGTCATGCGATGAGCCGGAGACCAAGAGTTGTTTTTCTGATTCCAATGGCATCGGCCCGTGTGGTGAGGGACTGGCATCTTGCCTGCGCCTATTTTAAGCAAACATTGGCCTCCGTATTTAACTCAACTGCCGGGAACTATTGCGTCGTTGTAGTCGGCCACGAGCCTCCGGACTTTCCACTGCCGCAAGATCGAAGATTGAAATTTTTATCACTCGATCATCCTTTGCCGTCACAAGAAGGCGGGTTACTGGGTTGCGGCAGTTAAGGACAAGATGATCAAGTTGGCGGCGGCGTGGGACTATGCGAAATGCACATGGAATCCGCAATACGTGATGAAGGTTGACTGGGATGACCTGGTGAGTTCCCGCCTGGTAGAGTGGCTCGTTTCGGCGGAAGACGAAGCTGGCTACCGCATCAAGCATGGCTGGGTCTGGCGTCCAACCCTCCCCTACTTTGATCCAGCGCACGGAACAGTTCGATCGCTCCTGTGGTTCGTGTTTGATCATTAGGAGCGACCTCGGCGGATCGGACCGGACCATTTCTTAATTCTTGTGAAGGCGCGCAACTCGACGAGGTAAGTCAGCAAATCGAAGCAACTGATCTACACTCACTGGTCCCCGGTGCGGCAACTGGCACACTACTTTTGAACGACACGCCGTCACGTGCCGAGGCGCAGTTTGCTTATTTGGGCCACCGGCTGGCGACCGTGCCGTTCAGCGCCGCGGTTCTTCGCACCGGACACGGCAACAATGCCAGCGGCCGGCATAATCGCATCCAAACGCTGCGGATGTTTTTGGGATGCCTCCGGCGGACACGCCTGGTCACGCCGAGCTTGAGGAAAGAATTCATGCTTGATTGACCGGATGGCGAGATCGCATTGGCCTGTTCGCGGTTCAATCACGCCCTGCCTAGGCTTTGCACCAATTAAATCCGCCGCCACTGGTTTCATGCGCTGTTGGAAAATCGGTCTCGCGGTAGATAGAAAAAGTCAATATGAAGGAGGACGGCCCTGAAAACTGAATACAGGTGCAGAGTTGTTTCGCAGCAGTTCAAGGCGGATTCATGGAATGATTTTCGGTTAGGGGCCATTCTGTATTCCCCACGGGTGGCGCTCGAGGAAGCGGATGCTTTGCTCGTGCTGTACGATCCGAGTGACGAATTACTCCGGTTCACTGGCCCCAAGCTCTGGTTCACGATTGAACCTTCCTGGCATAGCCACTTCCACTCCCATCCAGTCGGCAAGAGACTTGTTCAAGAACTCGATGCTACGGAACGGGCTTTTACGGGCATCCGGACGCGAGGTATCGCGTTCCGCATCCTACGTACAGGGGCACATTGTCGCGGCCACGAGTAGCTTCAGTAAGGCGCGCTGTAGTTGCCACCGTTAATAATTTCGGCGGACGCCTTTGGTTCCTCAAGTCTCACTTCCGGACCCGGAATCGGATGATCCTGGATCCGCGCGTCGAGCTGTTCGGCCTCCCGGAGGCATGGGCGCAGTTCCGCCATTTTCCGAAGCTTTGGATCCGACGGCCGCCGGATAACTACATGGGGCGAGCGTCTCCCGCCGCCGCCGACGATGAGCACATCCGATTTTTGTCGGCCTATAAGGTTGCTGTGTGTCTGGAGAACTGTAGCGAAGCTTATTACTTTACTGAAAAATTTGTCTATGCCGGTGCGAGCGGGATGCATACCAGTCTATCATGCTCACGCGACGGTTAAGACCAGCTTTCTTTCTGGTGCCAGATGGATCGATCCTGCTGATTTCGCGTTTTCACCACGCCGCACAATTGATTTTGCTTTGAATCAGGATCAAATGGAATTCCGCTCCATTAACGACGCATGGCTCGAATCCGGAATTTTGGCGGATACTGACGAACTGAAAGTGGTGCCGAAGCTTCACGAGATAATCAGTGGCAAATTAGAATACGGGAATGTTAATTCACTTGAGGTACGAACTTGGGCGTTCTGCTTCGGAAGTGCGGTCGACGTGAACGATCGGCATCGCGTGGAATATCTGACGGACGAATGGCTACTGGTGGATTGAGACGTTCCAGGACACGTTCGCGCATCAAAGAGTTTTTGGTCCGACCATGATCGGGCCGGGCCGTCCGCAGGCTTTCAGCGCGCCGCGCGCACGGCGGCTGGTCGCGCCCTACCAAAACTGATGACTGTGTCCGTGATTATCACGACGCGGAATCGTGCTACCGATTTGCAGCGCACGTGCGACGTAGTTATGCAGCTGCGGCCTGCTCCAAATGAGGTGCTTGTGACAGCCGATGGATGTACCGACGGAACGGTTGATATGGTAGCCGACAAATTTCCCGAGATAACGCTGATTGCAAACCAGCCAGGGATCGGCTCGGTTGCTTCGCGCGATCGGATGATGCGCCAGGCGCGAGGTGATTTGGTCCTGGCCCTGGATGACGACAGTTATCCGGAGCAGTTAGATTGCATAGCGCGCATCGTGCCGTTCTTTGAACAGCGGCCCAAACTGGCGGTGCTGCATTTTCCCCAGCGCACCGATGAGTATCCGGAAACACTCGCGCAAACAGACTTTGGCGCGGAACATTTGACGCGTTCGTTTGCTAACTCCGGCGCGGTGCTGCGCCGATCCACTTATCTCCAACTACCCGGCTTTGAGTCACGGTTTTTCCACATGTATGAAGAGCCCGACTACGCTCTGCAATGTGTGGCGGCGGGTTATGACGTGCTTTTTTCTCCGGTTGATCACCATTCGTCACCATTACTCCGGGCAGGCGCGCGATGAAATTCGCATTCATCATCGTCACGCGCGCAACGAATTGTGGAGCACGGTGATGCGATGTCCTTTTCCGTTTGCAGTCGGAATCGCTGGCTGGCGCGTTTTCTCGCAGTTTCGTTATGCCTGCAAACGCGGCTGGTCCTGGGTCATTCGGGAACCCAGCTGGTGGTGGCAGGCGCTGGCTGGAATTCCGTATTGTGTTCGAAAGCGCAGGCCTGTTTCATGGAGAGGTTATAAACGCTGGCTCCAACTGCCTTAGAAATTCATGTCATCAGATGCGCTGTCATGTTAGTGAGCGCACGGCTCTGCGTCGCCGTGTTGATTGCGTCCGATCAATTGATCAGCGCCTCGACGCAGCGAGGCGGCTACAGAAGATCAGTGAGGATGCTGCTAACGAAATGAAGTGGCTCTGTTGCCAGCTCGGCGCGCGTGAACATTATGCGATTCCCCGGGCGTTGTTTCGCATCGGCATGCTCGGGTGTCTCGTAACAGACGCGTGGGTCCCGCCTTCGTCTGTTGCTTGCGAAATGCTGCGGGCACAGTTCAAAGTTCAGGCATAGATTTCACAGCGAGCTGCGTGACGCGCGAGTGAAAGCGTTTAATTCGTCCTTAGTGCTCTTTGAAATGCTTGCGGGCGCTCGTAACTCCAGGGGTGGCCAAAAATACTTGCCCGCAACCGGTGGTTCCAACGCAAGATCGTGTCCTTTCTCCGCTCTCAGGTATCAACTTTCAACTCCGTAAAGGAGCGTGGCTCCCACGGAGCTTTACGCTCTCAACTCGTTCTGTGCAGCTACAGCTACACCGCCCTTGAGCCGTTTCGCTACGCAAAGGCGAACGGCTGGAAGACGCTGCTCGTCCAGATTGATCCGGGCCCGAGGAAGAGAGGATTGTGGCAGAAGAGGCGGCGCGCGTGCCTCAACTGGTGGGTGACTGGCACCCAGCGCCACCTGAATATTGGGCTTTCTGGCGCGAGGAATGCAAGCTCGCCGACCGCATTGTTGTTAACTCCGAATGGTCGCGTGAGGGATTGATTCGCGGAGGAGTTCCAGCCGAAAAGATATCAATCATTCCGCTGGCGTACGAAGGGGCAGAGATCAGAAATCAGAAGTCAGAAGTCGGAGGCGCTCGAGTGTATCCCAAGCGCTTCACGGCTGACCGGCCGCTGCGCGTGCTTATTCCTGGGTCTGATTAATCTGCGCAAGGGCGTCGCCAGGTTACTGGAGGCCGCTCGAATATTGCGTGATGAGCCCGTTGAATTTTGGATGGTCGGACCTGTGGAAATCACAGACGCCAGCACAAGTCACCGAACGCCGGGCGGGTGAAATGGTTTGGCGCTGTAACGCGCAACCAGGCAACTGAGTTTTACAGAGATGCAGACGTATTCATTCTCCCGACGCTCTCGGACGGATTTGCCATTACGCAGCTGGAAGCGCAGGCGCATGGCTTACCCGTTATTGCATCGAAAAATTGCGGCAAAGTCGTGGAAAATGGCGTCAACGGAAGCATTCTTGATGAACCGAGTGCAGCGTGCATCGCACAGGCGCGTCCGCGACTGCATCGCGAGTCCGGACCGGCTGGAAAAGCTTGCGTCCGCGTCAGGTGTGCGTGATAAGTTCACAATCGAAGCGCTTGCCAACCAGCTGCAGCGCCTGGGCGCAACTCTGTAGCAATTCCTCGTGATGACGATTCTTTCAACTTCTACTTCTTTTGAAGCCTTCTTTCGGTCGACAGTCGCCCAGGAACTAACTTTCTATCTCGCTGCCGTCGTGTTGGTGGTGTTGACGGCAGAAAGCTGCATTAAGCTGCTGAACCGGGATAGCTTTGGCATCACGGTCGGGGTGTACGTAACGGTATTCGCATGGTATTTCGTCGATCCGTTTATAAACCCGGAGCAGTATGATTATCTGCCTTCCTCCTCGTTAGGCCAAAGTTATGGGCAGGTAGTATTGTTCTTAATCGGATTCCGCGTTTTCGCACCCGTTGCAATACGTTGGATTGTCAGCCGGCGGAGTTCGGGCGTTTTTGATACTGCGTCTTACTCCTGAGCAGATTTTCATTGCCGCCGCGGCGCTTTGGCTTCTGCTCTTTGTTATCGGCATCGCTCGAATGGGCGGTGATGTGATGGGCGCTGTATTTCCGCTGGATGGCCGCGCTGGCCCGACGATGTGGGGGCGTGGTGCAACGGAGAGTTCGGCGAGCGGATTTCTGATCTCCTTCGCAGGTTATCTGTTTAATGCCGTAACAGCGTTTCTAGGCGTCCTGGTATTTTTCCAGCGCAGTATTGCCTGGCGGTTGCTCGCAGGCGCAATGTTTGCCATTACCCTCCCGTATTTCTTTTTCGCGGGAGCGCGTAGCCATTTTCTTGCGGCGGTGATGCCTTTCATCCTGACATATCTGTTTTATGGGCGTCATCTGCTGATCCTAAAACTGGCCATTCTGGCGATTGCGTTCTTCTGCTTAAAGGAGGGTTTCAAGTTTGTGACTGTATTTCGCCTCCATGGCTTCAGAGAGGTGCTGGCCAGTGAGAATCCGTATGAGCTCTTGGGTGAAGATGAGCGAACAACCGGCCTGAACATGATTCAGGAGCTTTGCTTCGTGAATACTTATCTCGAAATCCGGCGGTACGTCTCCGGCGTATGGCGCAAGATATTTGAATGAGCTGCTTAACTTTATTCCTCGCTCGATCTGGCCTTCAAAGCCATTGCTTGGAATTGACTACGCGAAATGGCGCGGCTTCGAGAGCGCGGACAGCGAGGACGACGAGCTCGGTGTGAACACCACCATTTCCTCCGGAATGATCGGCGGCGGCGTCTTGAACTTTGGCCAAATCCTTGGTCCGGTCGCAGCCGGCATACTGATGGCCCTTTGGACTGGTCTGCTGATCCGCTGGTGGGAACAAAGGAAATCGCTCCTGCGCCTGGTGTTGTTCATGCTTGGCGCCGCTCTTACCTTCAACCTCGGCCGGGACATTAGCATCGCTGGTGCTCTGGCCCGTCATATTTGCATACTTTTTTGTCCGACTTGCTGAGATGTGGGCCACGAGGCGGTTTGGACAACCAGCCGCAAATGATAACTGCTCGTCCCCGCTAACGCCGGGACAATGCAGGCGGTAGCTGGTCGGCTGAGTCAATAACGCCGCGTCGTCACCTCGCGACTTGATTTACATAGCCGCGCGTCTGCCGCGTCTTCTTGCCTGTGATCGATAAAAGATTCCGGCCGAACTGGGCCGAACCGTCAACATCCGTTTTACTCCTCCAGTGGAAGCACTGATGGCTTCACCCACATTACGTCCGTAAATCCTGCTGCTCCACCGGGAGCGACTTTCTGGCATGGATAGATGTCGTAAAGCGCAAACCCAAGTTGCTCCACCATGATGCGGTTCATCTCGCAGAATGTGGCTTGGCTCTCGTATTGCGGCAAAATGCAAATTTCCGTGTAAAACGCCGCAACGCGCTGGGCGAAAGTTTTCTTTCCACCCATGACCAGCAGCTGCTCGGCGCCCTGGATGTCCGCCTTGAGCAGCAGCATCCCTTGTGGCTCAAATTTTTCCGCCCAATCATCCAGCGTCATCGCCTGCACCTGAACTTCGGCGAGATGCTTCAGAACCTGCTCGTATGGCGACTGCGTGACGTTATCCAACAACGAATTGGTCTGCTCGCCGACATTCAAATGAAAGCGGGTCATTCCGGTCTTATCCCCCAGCGCCATCTCGTGCACGTGCACATTGGGTCGCTTGCTCATCCGTTGGCGGAGGATGGCCGCGCTTTGCGGGGTAGGCTCAAAGGCGTGAACTTTAGCTCCGGGCGCGTAGTCCAGCAGCTTATCCACCGTATAGCCATGATGAGCTCCGATATCGAGGATCGCCGCGGGCTTGATCTTGCGGTAAATCTGTCCCATCGAGTAGTACTCCATCGGGCATGTAGAGCAACTCTTTAACGCGGTGCACCAGGGCACGCTGGAGTCGGCTGGTGATGCGGTTGTGGGTCAGGAAACGATGGAGCAGGCGAAGCATCGCGGCGGATTATAGTATGCCGCGCCCGTTCGGCAAACCGTGCGCTGCGGCGCTGGATGGCATCGTCCCTCAGCCAGCCGAGAAGAGAATTGAAACCGGCTGTCGGAGACGTGACGTTGATAACAAAGACGTCACTGGAGCTGCCATTCAGCGTGAGGGTTTTTCTTGTTTAGATTGATCGAGTTCACACAAATCACATTGAGTGGCCCAGTCGTCGTAATGGTCGTGTTGCCAGTTATGTTTCCGAAGGTTTAGGTACACGGCAGACCTGCGCTTGCGGGAAACGCCGGTCGGCACAGTCATTTCTCCGGTGGAAAGTCCGGCCTGACCAAACGGAGGCACAGGGCGGGCACGACGAATAAATCAACCAGCGTAGCGGTGACCATCCCGCTCAGGACGACGAGTGCTGTCGGGCGCAAGATTTCGAAGCCGGGGATGTCGCCCATGAACAGCAACGGCAGGAGTGCCAGCCCGATAATCAGCGCTGTGATCAGGATCGGTGCGAACCGCTCGCGCGTTCCTTGGAGAACCAGTTCCGCGCCGGAGGATGACGCTTGCTTGCTATGCAATTGGCGGAAACGGCGGATGAGCATGAGTTGGTTGCGTGCCGCGACGCCGAATACGGTCAGCAGTCCGAAGGCGGCGACGAGCGAGATGCTCTGAGCGGCAACGATCAACGCCACCAACCCGCCGACGAGTGCCAAAGGCACGGTCAACAATGACAGAATTGCCAGGCGCCAGTTGTCGTAGGCCGCGTGCAGCAGCAGCAACACTCCGATGATCGCGATCGCGGCGAAGGCGAGGAAACGGTACCGCGACGCCCGCTGTTGTTCGCGGTTGTCGAAAACTTTCGCATGGTATTCCAGCGGGAACTGGAACTGACGGAGACGCGTTTGGATGTCAGCCATCACGGCGCGGGCGTTACGTTCAGTCACGTTGACGCCGATGTCCACGTAGCGCGAAACGTCTTCGTGTTTGATCAGGCTTGGTCGCGGCACGAGGCGCGCTTGCGCCACATCGCCCAAGCGCACAGGCACTTCGAATGGGGTGTCAATCAACAGGTCGTCAATCGCGGCCAGATTGTTTCGAGTTTTTGGCGTGCTCCAGACCACCACGTCGAACACTTTCTGTTCCTGGAACAGACTGCCCACCTGGATGCCATTCACCAGCGTTGACGCGGCGCGTCGCACGCTCCCGGGGTTGATGCCGTGACGTTGAGCGGCGGCGATGTCCACTTCCACCTCCAACGTGGGCTCCTCGATCGGATGGCTGACCGTCAAATCGCTGACTCCGGCAATTCCGGAAAGACTTTGCCGCAACTCCTCGGCCTTGGTCTTAAGGATTGTCCAGTCTTGGCCGTAAAGGCGCACGACCATGGGGGCACTTGCTTCCGCAGTGAGACCGCTGCTGATTTGTTTCAAATAGGTTTGCACTTCGCTTCGAATTCCCGCGTAGCCGTCCAGTGCTACGCGAATTGCCGCCATGGTCGCGTCGTAGTTTGCGGTCGGGGCGAGGTTGACGAAAACTTCGGCTGAATTCACGCCAACCGTTCGATCTCCATACACGGCGCGTCCGACCAGGGTGCTGACATTGCGGACTCCCGAAATCGTCCGCAATTCGCCCGTCACTCGATTCACGAGCCGGACCATTTCCGGATGGGACGTGCCGGGCGCAGTTTGAAGATGGATGAGCAAGTCGCGCTCTTTGAACGTCGGCAGCAACGGTGGACGGATGAAAGTCAGCAAACCGAGGCCAACCCCAGCAAGAACGGCGATTACCAGGTATGCCGTGCTTGGTCGGGAAATGATGCGGCCAAGCAATCCATTCTCGCTGATTTGAAGCTTTCGAACGGGCGGTGATGTTGGAGCATTCGCAACACCCGATAGCAAGATTGCAGAAAGCGCCGGCGTCACGACAAACGCGACAAGGGTGGATGCCACTACCGCCAACACATAAGCAATCGCCAGCGGTTGGAACAAAGCTCCACCGGTCGCTTGCAGAGAGAAAACCGGCAGCACTGCCAGCAAACAAACTAAAGCGGAGAAAAGGAGGACGCCCTGCATTTCGCGCATACTTTGCAGAATGACACTGGCCAGCGATTGAGGTTGCTCACCAAGATTGCCGCTGGGCCGCGATCTTTGAAGTCGCCGCAGGATGTTGTCGACAACCAAGATTGCGTCCCCAACGACCACACCAGCCGCAACCATCAGGCCGGTCAAGCTCATCACGTTCAGCGTGGCCCCGCGTGAGTGAAGAACCACGCAAGCGGCGACCAGCGCCAAAGGGATGGTGACGATGCTAACCAATGCGGCTCGCCAATTACGGAAGTAGAAGCCGATCATCAGCGCGACGATCAGACATCCCATCGAGTGCGGCGCGGGTGAGATTCTGCCTCGCCATTTCGAATGAAAGTCGCAGGGCGAAAGACAGTGGAATCAATCTCCATCCCGCCGAGGCCGGGTTGCATCGCCGCAAGCGCCGCTTCGACACCTTGCGTCACTTTCACCGTGTCAGTGGCCGGGAAATTTTTCGATAACCAGCAGCAGGCTGTTGCCATCGTTCGAAAGCGCGTCTCCGATCAACGGTTGGTGGTTTTCCACAACATCAGCCACATCACTAACGCGCACGGCACCGCCCCACGTTGGTTTCGCGGATTTATTTCTCTCAGGTTGATTGACCAGCAATGTAAGCGGGGCTTGGACGGAAACCTGGGACAAACTTTCCGGCGAAACGATGGGCGAGATATGCTGGATGCCGATTCGTTGCTGCGGTGTGTCAATGAAACCGGCGTTGCCGGGCGTCGCCGCCTCCACAAAGCTCAACGGCGACACCCATAGTGCGTTCCCGACCGATTCGAGAACCTGGAGCAACGGGATTTGGTACGCGCGCAGACGATCCGGGTCCACTTGCACCTGCAATTGCCGGTCGCGCATTCCCCAAACTGCCACGTTGGCCACGCCGGGAACGCCCATCAGACGGGGCGTGATCGTCCAACGCGCGAGCACCGACATCTGCATCGCGGAAAGTTTTTTCGACGATAGCTGGACAACCAAAACGCGGCTGCTGGCGGACGTTGGCTGCAACATGACCGGCCCTCGCGAAACGCGCGGCAATGTGGGCGCGCCTTGCGCCAGGCGTTCGGCCACCATCTGGCGGGCGCGGTAAAGATCTGTACCTGGCTCAAAAGTAAGCTTGACGGATGAAAGACCGGAGACCGAGTCGGAATGAATTTTATCAATCCATGGAACTCCGTTGAGTAAGTTGTGTTCCAGCGGGACAGTAATCAGTTGTTCCACTTCTTCAGAGGACAAGCCCAGCGCCTCGGTTTGGATTTCAACATGCGGTGGCGCTAATTCGGGCAGGACGTCCACGGGCATGTGGCGAAGCTGAATGATGCCAAAAACCATCACCGCGGCTGCGAGGACGACCACCAAGAAGCGAAAATGCAGTATCGTCCCAAAGAAACCGCGCATTTGATGACTCGATTCCGAGTTGTGCATCAGGGTCATGCTTTCAAAACGGGACGCTTGCCAAAACGGAGATAAAGCGAAGGAACGACAATCAGGTTCAGCAACGTTGAAGTAAACAAGCCGCCGAGGATCACCATCGCCATGGGATGCTGAATTTCCTGACCGGGAATGTTGCCGCGAATCACCAAAGGCACGAGCGCCAGGCCAGTGGCCAGCGCCGTCATCAGGATTGGCGCAATCCGTTCCCGCGCCCCGCGCAACACCAGCGCCGGACCAAATCGCTCGCCCTCGTATTCTTCCAAATGTTGGAAGTGGGAGATCATCATGATGCCGTTGCGTGTGGCGATTCCCAGGATGGTGAGCAGGCCGACGAGCGAGCCGAGCGAAAGGATGCCGCCGTTGGAAAAGAACGCCGCCAACAAGCCGCCTACCAACGCCCACGGAAGGGTGGAGAAAGTGAGCGAAGCGAGACGCCAGTTCCCGAAAGAGGTGTAAAGCAGGAAGAAAATTGCGATCACAGCAATGAGGCCGATGAGCAACAAGCGCTGCTCTGCCGCTTGACGCTCGACATTTTCACCCAGCACTTCGATGTGGTATCCCAACGGCAGTTGAACGGTTTGGACAGCGCGTTCGACATCCCGCGCCACCGAGCCCAGCGCGCGGCCTTTCACGTTTGCCGAGACGTCAATCTTCCGCGACTGCCCCACGCGTTCGACAACATTGGGCGTCGGGCGAATGCGGACGTCGGCGATCTCGCCCAAGCGCACGTGGCTGCGGGTCGGGGTGGATAGCAGCAACTCGCGAATGCTGGTCACGCTTTCGCGCGTTTCCGGCGTGCTCCAAACGTCAACCAGGTAGTCTTTGCCATTTAGAAACATATCGCCGACTTCTTCACCTGATATCATGACCGCTGTCGCGCGCCGAACGTCGCCGGGGTTGATGCCATAACGCCGGGCGGCGGCCTGGTCCAATTCGACTTCCACTTGCGGAATGTCGGAGTGAACTTCGACTTTCAAATCTGCGATGCCTTTGATGTCTTTGAGCGCTTCCTTCGCCTCCTGTTGCTTTGGATTGAAGCACGTGCAAGTCCTGTCCGTAAATCCGGATGACAACGGCATCGCTCGCGCCGGTGAGCACTTCGCGAATTCGCTCCTTCAAATAAGTCTGCACGTCGCGGATGAGTCCGGGATAACCATCCACGGTTTCCTGAATCCGCTTCACGGTTTTGTCGTAGTCCACCGCCGGATCAATGCTCACCCAGTTTTCGGTGAAATTGATGCCATACGGTTCATCGGCCAACGATGCTTGACCGATGTGCGAGCCGGCGTTGCGGACACCCGGAATCTTCAAAAGCTCGGCGCAAGCTCGCTGCGTGATGCGAACCATTTCCGAGTGAGACGTGCCCGCAGTGGTGATCCAGTGCATCAGGAAATCCCGTTCCTTGAACGCGGGAAGCAGATCCCGTCCGAGAAACGGCAAAACCGACAACCCGGCGATCACGATTCCCGCCATCGTAAAGTAGGCGCGACGCGGTCGGGCCACGATTGGCGTGAGCATCCTTTCATAAAGCTTGTGCAACCAAGGGACGACCGGGGACGAACGACGCTCCACCGGCGCATGTTCCAAAAGCATCAAGATTAGCGCCGGGGTAACGGTCAAAGCGACCAACATGGACGCCAACACCGCGAGCACATAGGCCTGCGCCAGTGGCTGAAAAAATGAACCTGAAAGGCCTTCCAGGAAAAAACCGGCAGCAGCGCGGCTACTTCAATCAACGATGCATAAACAATTGCGCCGCGCACCTCGACCGAGGCTTCCGCGACAATGCTTGCCGTGGATTTCGTGCTGCCTTCTTTACGCAATTGACGGAGACGGCGAATGATGTTTTCCACGTCCACGATCGCGTCGTCGACCACCGCGCCGATGGCGATGGCAAAGCCTGCCAAGGTCATCACGTTAATGCGTCGCACCGCGCCAGGAAAGCACGAGCAGCGAAACCATCAGGGACAACGGAATGATGCTCGCGCTAATCAAGGCGATACGCCATTCGTAGAGGAAAAACAACAACACCACGACTACAAGCAAGCCACCGACGAGCAGCGATTCATTGAGATTGCGAATGGACATCTCGATGAATGTCGCCGGTCGGAAGATGGTTGTATCAATGTCGTAGCCCGGCAGGCCCGGACGCATTTCGTCCAGCGCGGCCTCGACGCGGCGCGTCACTTCCAGAGTGTTTGCCCAAGGCAATTTTTGCACGACGAGCATGAGACCGGGCCCACCGTTGATGACCGCGTCACCGGCAAGTGGTCCGTGGCCCCAGACGACATCGGCCACGTCCGCCAGCGTGATTGCCGTGCCGTCGCTTTTGATTCGATTGTTGATGGCGATTTTGCCCAGCGCTTCCGGATCGCGGATCGAAAGCCGGCTGTGCTGCACGTTGAAACGTTGATTGGGCGTATCAATAAATCCGCCCGCGCCAATCAGCGATCCGTCGGTGAACGGGAGGATTCCGGCGTTGACGGCGCCGGAGGTGACATCCATGACTTCATTCAGCGAAACATTGTGGGCGCGCATTCGTTGCGGGTCCACCTGCACCTGGAACATTTTGGGTCGCTCGCCCCAGATCGGCACGTTGGCCACGCCGGGAATGCGCAGCAGCCGGGCGCGAATTTTCCAATACGCGACCATCGAAAGGTCTTTGAGGTCATGCTGTTTCGAGGAAATTCCGATCTTCATGATCCGGCTGGTCGAGGACATCGGCTGGATCATGGCCGGTGGTTTGGCCCAGCTCGGCAGCGAAGGCGTCGCGGTCTGCAAACGCTCTTGCACCAGTTGCCGGGCGTGGATTTCGTCAGTGCCGGGTTTGAAGAGGAGGACGATGTCCGACAAGTCGGGCACCGATTTGGAACGCATGACGTCCAAACCCGGCACACCGTTCAGCGCCTGTTCCAGCGGAACGGTGACCAGTTCCTCCACTTCGACCGCCGAAAGTCCGAGGCTGGCGGTTTGGATTTCAACTTTGGGCGGCGCGAATTCCGGAAAGACGTCCACCGGCATGCGGCCAACTTGCGTGATGCCATAAATCATCAGCGCGGCCGCGAAGCCTACAACGAGGAATCGAAACCGAAGGGAAGTTTCAACAATCCAGCGCAGCACAAGGGTCCTGGTTGAAACTATTTTCCAACACCGAACTCAGTCCCGAAAAGTTCCGCCCCGCCCACCGTCACCACTGCCGTTCCAGCAGGCGGGCCGTCAACCAACAGGACTTCGTCTCCCGCAATGGTGTCAATCTTGATGGGCTGTCGGACAAACACGAGTGGCTCAGGATTTGTATAAACCCACGTGTTGCCTTTGGCGTCATACATCACCGCGGCAAAAGGAATGATCTTTCGTTTCTCCCCGGCACCGGCCAACGAAAGCTCCACAAACACAAGCTCCCGATTGACCAACCCATGATCGGCGCCGCTGACTTCGTAATGCAACATTCCGATCATGCCGGTCTCGCCCGACTCGCCCGACGGATTGGCTGGCAATGCCCGAAGCCGGCGTTTCCGCGTGTCGAGCGACAGTGTTTGCGCGATCGAAACCGGACAGTGGCTGCGCTTGGATGCGGTGGGCTTTGCTATCACGAGTGAGCGGCAGAATGAAGGCCGGTTCTTCGCGCCGCACTTTGCTCATTTCACTGTCAGTGAGATCCACCCGAACAATGGCGGCACTGACGTCAGTTTTGACAACTTCACCGGCGACCTGCTGCGTTGGATTAATCGTTTCCTCGCGAACCGGAACCGTCTGGATGTCGAGCCGTTTGGCCGCCTCGGGCAGCAAGGTCAAACGCTTCAAGTCCGACCCCTCGATTTTGGAAACCGAAGCGGGTTCAATTTTCTTTGCCGCCTTTGCCTTCGGCGACATGCGGCCCACGAGCTGAATGCCGACGGCAATGAATATCAAAACCAGCCAGAACGTGATGTGTTTCATGTCGGAGGATGGAAAACCCAAGGGCGCGTCGAGCCAAAATCGAAAAGCTGCAGCGGCGCAACGCAACGGCGGTCATTTTCCCTTCGCGCCATGCTGGCGCAAAAGCTCGATGATCTCCTTATTGCCTTGTTCCACCGCCTCATCCAGCGCCGTTTCCCCGTCCGAGTCCTTCGTGTTCACGTCCGCTTTCTTATCCAGCAGCAATTCTACCATCTCCTTTTTGCCGCGAATGACAGCTTGGTGCAAAAGGGGAATGTTCTCGTCATCCTTTGCGTTGGGGTCCGCGCCGCCATTCAACAGAGCTTCGGCCGTCGCCATGTGGCCATGGATCACCGCCAGCCGCAGCGGCGTCCAACCATACTTCTGGACCTTGATGTTCATGTTCTGCTTTGTTCGCCAGCAACAATTCTACCGCGTCGCTCTTGGTTGAATGTTGCCGCCCAGTGCAAGGGCGTGAATCCGTCCCCATCCAACAAATTCACATCCGCTTTCTCAGCCAGAAGCAATTCCATCACTTTTGTTTGACCGTAAAGCGCCGCCCAATGCAAAGCTGCTTTGCCGCCGCTGTCCCTGGCGTTGATCGAGCTTCGTGTCCTGTTTCAGAAAAGCGGCAACCTTGTCAACGTGGCCGACAATCGCCGCGCGCATAAATGTCTTCCGTTGCCCCCTTTGCCAACAGGAATTCCACGACCTCCTGTTTGCCGCTGCGAGCGGCGCGGGCCAGCACCGTCCGGCCCTTTGGCATCCACGAGGTCGATTTGTTTCGGGTCCTGCGCCAGATACGCCTTGACCCTTTCGAGATCGCCCAATTCAGCGGCCTCATGGATTTCCGCGCCCTGGATGGCGCCGCACCAACCCATGATGGCCACGGCCAGAACCGCGCTGGTTCCAGTGAAGCCGAAGGGAATTCGATTTTTCGAGGATACGCGGTTGAGCGAGCCTCGCTTTTCCGATTGGTTCATAAGTCCGCAAGTCAATGCCTTTGGGCAAAGGGCGTCAAGTGCGTTTGGCGTATTCTCGAGAGATCGATGTAGGCAAAAGGAGCTTGGGCGTGAACCCAAGCTCCTCTAAGGCTGTCAGTAATGCGGTGCTCGTTATGGCAATATCGTAACGGGACCGAACGGGCTGAACGTGGCCGAACCAGTGTAGTTGGCGGCGTTCGTGTTGACGTTGTTCGCGAAGGTAAACGTGCAAGGTTTCGCATGCATTCGCGGCCATCGTCCGCTGGGCGTTCGTGCCCCAGCGGAGGCGGAGGAATGGTAAGCGTGCCGCCGCCGGTTGACGTGTTATAGATCGTCGCCCCGTTGAATGTGATCTTGGTCAGGTTGCCATTAGTGAGCCTGCGGCCAGTGTGATGGACAGCCGCCGTAAGCACCTGAGGCGAGGCGGTATCGTTAAACGAAGTTAACCTTGACGTTCTTCCCGCTGAGCGTCTTGGTAACCGACGACGATCTGTGCCGGTGCCGCGGTTGGCGTAGGCGTTGGTGTAGGAGACGCAGTCGGGGTTGGGCTTGCAGGTGGGGGACTCCCGGCATCGTTAAGAACACACAATCCTGGCCGGTATCGCCACCAGTCTTATTCTGGTCGCCATCGTGCACGATGAAGTAGAGCCGATAGTGGTGACCTGGGATCAGGTTGAGCGAGGATAATGTTCCAGCGGCACTTCGGCACCGTAGCCCTCGTTTGCTGGGGTGGCGTCGGCACCGGATCAGGACAATCAGGCCCAGGACACACCCCGTCTAAGTTCCAGTTGTTCACTACCGGGTCAGCGTCCGGGGTGACCGTTATTACGTTGGGCGTCACGGTTTTGTCCAACGTGTCTGACGGCACGCTTTCCATGTCCCGAAGACTTGATCAGGCTTGATGCCCGTGCCGCCAAACTGCCAGTCACCAGCAAGCGGGTTGGTGTCGCCCGGAGGCACATCCAAGTCTGTAACGAACACCACCGGGGCCATCGGTCGACCTGCCGGGTCGACCCCTCCCTGAGCCTCGGTGGCCCCAGTCATCGGGTTATTTACGTGGTCCGCGGGGTGGTTCACCATCGGCGAAACCGGGAAGACGACCAGTTACGGTCATGCCCGGCGCAGGTCTTCGTCTGAGTCTGGCGAACACCCAGCGTCAGGGCGTGTTCGTCATTGTAGAACAATTGCAGCTGCACCAGGAGTGCAGCCGTCGGGAGTCGTGGAAACGCGAAAAGCTCTCAATACCTCGCTTTCGTTGAACGCGATGCTGGTCCGCGGATTGCCACTTGTGAATGGGTAAGGAGGAGTGCAGTCGCCAGAGCGCACCGCAGGGAGTGAACGTTGGCGTCGCTGTCGCTGTCGCTGTCGGCGTAGGAGTGAAGGTAGCCGTAGGAGTAGGCGTGAACGTTGCCGTAGCCGTAGGAGTAAATGTAGCTGTAGGCTGTAGGAGTAAATGTAGCTGTAGCTGTAGGAGTAAATGTCGCGCGTCGGCGTAAATGTGGCCGTCGGCGTAGATGTAGCCGTAGGCGTAGATGTCGGTGTAGCCGTAGGAACGCCGCAGTCAACGAAAGAGGCGCCCTCGTTTACGCCCGGGACTCGGGGGGCGAAGGAAGTTTTAACATATTGAGTCCCATCGCAGCTTACGACAACGGTGTCTGAAAATTTCCGTTTGACTCACTGGTAAGGATAACCTTGCCACGCAATCCGATACGGAAGTCGGTCATCGGATATAGCCAGACCAATTGGAACTGCTGTTGTTCCGCCAGCCCGAAGGAAAAGCTTCTGCGCAGAAAGGTGCACAGAGGGTCCGGGACAACGTAGAGACCTTCCGCGGTAGGATGAGGAGGAAATTGAGAGTAACCGGCGTAACCGGGCGGTATGCCCGACTGTGTGGACAGCATTGCCTACCTCGTCGGCGATCCAAATCTCGCCGGCCGTGGGGCCCGCCCGAAGGTTGGCGGCACTACAGCTGGTCCTTCAGCCGTGTTTCCGCACCGGACGGATACAGGGTCCGCAATTTGCGTGACAGTTCCAGTCCCGTTAACCCTAAACACGTTGCCCTCCCGGCACGTGACGATCATGTCAAAGCCATATGTGCCAAAATGGTCGAACGTAATCCCGTTGTGGTCCGATGCGAGGCAACCCGGGAGCGACGCAAACAGCGTGACGTTACCTACGCCATCGACCCTGAAGACCAAAGCGCCTTCTGTGACGTAAACGTCGCGCGGGATGAACGTGTTGTTCGGCGGTCCCGGACGTCGATGGGGCCACAGCCATGTATTTTTCACGGCAGGAACCAAACCCCGGCATCGTCGCGAACGTCGTGGCATTCGCGTTGCAGTCGACCTTATCGATCTTCTCGGAGCAGTATTCGCTCACGAGGAAAAGATCCGGCGAAGCGGCCACGCCCGTGGGAAAGGGGACTTGACCGGTAAAGGGAACTGGATTGAGAGGCGTAAAGAATTCCTGTGAGCGCCAACAGCCCCACAAGTGCCAGGTAGATTTTTGTTCTTAGGGAGATTTTAGTTCTTCTTTTCATTTTTTGGATTCTTCTTCGTTTGCAATTACTGCCTTTTATACGCATTTACGGCGCATGTCAAGAACACATTTTGAGACTTCGGTTCCGAATTTTCCGTCGGCCCTGGGGTTCATGATTGCAGCGCTTACCTAGTTCTCCGGGATTTGGGGACGAAGTTCTCAGAAAAATGAAATTTGTCAAAAAACCGCGGATTTTCTGTTTCAAACTGTTTCAAACTGTTTCACGACTGTTTCAAGAAACTTCGTCCCGCAAATCGCGGAGAAAACGGCCTTTCTCAGGCTACGGCGTGGCGGGTCGCAGCGTCCCGATCCATTACGGGGAGAGTTGCTGCTTCGGAAGAAACTGCGCGGAATGTCGCGTACACGCCAGCGGGGTGCCAAGGAACTCTAATACCGACTGCCGCTGGCGTGACGCTTTCGCGATCACGGAGCAATGGAATCCCGACAAGCTGTTTGATTGCCTCAGGGCAGAGAAATCACGAGGGGCATTCCGCCTATACCCGGCGGACGGCGAGGTTAGGACTCTGAATCAGCAAAGCGGAGATCCAGAAATTCGGGTGATGTCCCAAAGAAAACGCCCGCGACAAGAAACTCGACGTGGGCGTACCGGCGTGGTCGTTGTTTTGGTATAGGGGGTCCAAATGGTGATCATCCACCGACTTTACTCCCCTTCAGAAAAATGAGCTGATGAATCCCACCCAGGAAGGCCTAGACTTAGTCACTCGGAATTTGAAAATTTGAAAATAGTTCAACAATTCAACGTTAAGCATTCAAGCATTCACTCTTCTCTTGTATGATAGAAAAAACAGCAATCGAAACCCCTAAAGGCGATAAAGCGGACAATTGCCTTTCCCCAGGAATTTATTACTTCTCGTGGCCTTAATCGAAGGAGGCGCGGTCATGGCTATCGAGCTGGCAGGCGCTAAAATGGTCGCTCCCTTTACGGGACTTCCCTATATGTGTGGGCCTCTGTGCTGGCTGTCACTCTCGGCGGTCTGACAACAGGCTATTTCCTGGGCGGATGGACCACTTACCGCTATCCCGCGATGAAAATGCTGATCGGGGTTTTGCTGGCGGGAACAGTGCTAATCGCCATCATGCCACTGCTTGCCTTAAACGATCATGCCTGCAACCAACGGCGCTGGGATTACGCATGGGATCGCTGGTTTCCTGTACCCTGTTCATGTTCCCTGCCCTTAGTCTGCATGGGAATGGTTTCTCCTGCGATCATCCAGATCAGCAATCGGGAGCTGAAAGTGCACCGGCAGGACCGCCGGGACGATCTATGCTATTTCAACCGTAGGGGAATCGTCATGACACTCCTGATGGGATTCTTCCTTCTGCCCGACTGGGGATCCGCAATTCGATCTATCTGACCGTCATGCTGCTGGGGAGCATGGCAGTCGTGCTGGTCGTGCTATCCCGGAAATTCAGGTTCTGGGCCACCGCGGGTGCCTTTGTGATTGTATTTTCCTTCCTGGCAGCAGGCAAACTCTTTACAAATCCTGACGTCAGCGGGAAATATATTTACCGCAGCGAAGGGATACTCGGGCAGGCTACTGTCTTTCAATACACCGAATCCACTACTGGTGATATTGTGCGGTTGCTGATGATAAACCAGATCACGCAGACCTACGTCGCAATGACAGATCCCCCGGTCTCGCACCTGAATTATACCCACCGTATTGCAACCCTTGCCGGCATGAAGCCGGCAGGCGCGAAAGCCCTGTCTCATCGGCATGGGAGGCGGAAGCATCAGCCACGGAATTGAAGAAAATGGGGTTCCAGCTCGACATCGTGGAAATCGACCCGCGGATGTTCAGGATAGCTAGAGAATATTTTGCATTCGACCCGGACGGCGTCCGGGAGTTTGTCGATGATGGCAGGCATTTTATCCGATCCGTCTCGGATAAGTACGACCTTGTGGTGATAGATGTATGCAACGGGGAGGTCCAGCCGAACCATATGTTCACCGAGGAATCCTGCCGCGAGCTAAAAATATCCTCTCGCCCGACGGGCTCATCCTGATCAATTTCCAGGGATATGTGTAAGGAAAGTATGGCAGGGCAGCCCGCTCGCTCATCAGGACACTGGCTGATGGCGGGTTTATTTGCCGGTTCTTTTTGAAGGTGACCAGGAGAATTCCGGCGATATCCATATTGCTGCTTCTCCGGTGGAGATGGATTACACGTCCCTGGATGCCGGAAGGCTCAATGAATGCTGCAAAAAGCTTTCCGCCTTTCTATAAGGAATTGAAGACCGATAAGGATATCGATTTAACCGACGCACTGGTGCTTTCGGATGACAGGCCCGTTTTCGATAAGCTCAACAACAAGTGGAATGAAGAATGGCGGCAGCTAGCCATCGACAATCGTACTGACCGAAGTAGTAGAAATGCAAAATTCCGTTTTTCAGATGAAAGTCGTTTTTAGCTATTAGTTTGTAACCCAAGGCACGCGATTGTCCCGGATTCTGATCTCCTGTCGCGCCTTCGGGGCCCGGCTCTGATTTATATCGTTAACCTCGGGCTTGGCTTGGTATGTGATTAGCGTCAAAGGCGCAGCATTCATCCTCCGCCTTGGGCAGCGCCTAAGGAAGACCATAGATTCAGACCTCCTCTGTAAAGTCGCCCCACTCGCGTTCCTTCCGTGAGCGCGTCCGCTGCGCAACGATGTGTTACGTTCTCGCTATAACACCGGCGCGTTCACTCCATCAGGCAAGGTGCCTGCCTCTCCACGCTGCGCGTAGGCTTGCCTCTTTACAGAGAATATCAATTCAGAAAAAAGGGCCGGCTTTCGCCGGCCTTCGTTGTTGAAACGTGCGGTGCTCTTTATGGCAGGATCGTAAGGGGACCGAACGGATTGAACGTCAGCGAACCAGTGTAGTGGCTGGCGTTCTGGTCGACGTTGTTCTGGAAGGTAAACTGCACGGTGTCGGTTTCGCCCGGGATGATCGTTCGCTGGGCCGTCGTGTGCCCAGCAGCGAACTCGGTGGTAAGCGAGCCACCGCCGGTTGACGTGTTATAGATCGTGGTCCCGTCGAACTTGATGCGTGTTCAGGTTGCCATTAGTACCTTGCGGCCAGGTGATGGACAGCCCCGTCAGCACTTGGTTCACCGCCGTATTGTTCTTGATGTCCACCTTGACGTTCTTCTTGCTCAACGTCTTGCTAGTGACAACTCAGTGTCGGTCGGAGTCGGGCGTCGGTGACGGACTCGGACACGCCTTTGCCGGCGAGTTGTGCAGCGCTGTTGGGTTCGGCGCGATGCACCACTTGCTCGGACGGACACGTGAAGGTGTTCGTCGCCGGGTCGAAGTTCGCGATCGCGTAGTTGTTGAAGTCGAAGCCGATCGCGGTCAGGTACGCCTGCTTGAAGGTCACAAAGTAACATGTCGTGGAAGTTCCAGCCGTCGACGTGCGCCGCGTCGAACGGACCGAGTCGGGATGGGACCACCCGCGGTGCGTACTCTGGGTTGTCATGCGACGCTGACCCACGGGTTTGGCACCGCGAGCGGATGCTGAATCCCCTTCGGCGGGCCGTAGTTGGTGATGCAGTTGGGATCAGTGGCCAGGCTGCAATCGACAGGCGGCGAGTTGGTCGGCAGGTTGGCGCTGTTGGTGCCCGCGGTTCCGATCGTCTGGACGCCACCCACGAAGTACGTCGGAGTCGGCCAGGTCGGGCTGGGGCTCCACACCGTAGGTCCATTCAGGTCCCTTGCAAACGAGGTATCCCACGTGGATCTGGGTTCCGTTGTTCACCAGCGCCGGTGTGCTGTTGACGACGATGCTGCCGTCACCGCCGAAGGGACCGAGCGACCTGGTAGCCGGACGGCGGCGACCTCAGTGACGATGCCGTGATGTAGTCGACGTTGAAGCTGACTGCGATCGTGCCGTTCGGCCTCAGGATCTGGAAGCCGGCCTTGTCACTGCCGGTCAGGTCGCTGAACGAGTGTCCCCTTGCCCGCCGGTGCCAGCCGACGGAGTTGACGCCGTAGCTGTTGTCGTTGGGAGCCGGGAACTGGCTCGTATGCGATCGAGATGTCGCCCGGAGCGCCTCCGCCAGTGTTACCCCGCGGAAGTCTCCGGCCGGGCACGGCAAGCCCTACCGTGCCTGTTGGTGTCGGAGTTGGTGTAGGCGTAAACGTTGCCGTAGCAGTAGGCGTAAACGTTGCTGCCGTAGCGGTTGGCGTAAACGTTGCCGTAGCTGTTGGCGTAAACGTTGCCGTAGCTGTTGGAGTAAACGTTGCCGTCGGCGTAAATGTGGCCGTAGGCGTAGATGTCGCTGTAGGCGTAGTCGTAGGCGTAGCCGTAGGAACGCCGCAGTCAACGAAAGAGGCGCCCTCGTTTACGCCGGGGACTCGGGGGGCGAAGGAAGTTTTAACATATTGAGTCCCATCCCAGCTTACGACAACGGTGTCTGCGAAATCTCCGTTTGACTCACTGGTAAGGATAACCTTGCCACCGAATCCGATACGAAGTCGGTCTGCGGATATAGCCAGACCAATTGGAACTGCTGTTGTTCCGCCAGTCCGAAGGAAAAGCTTCCGCAAAAGGTGCACGGAGGGTCCGGGACAACGTAGAGGCCTTCCGCGGTAGGATGAGAGAGGAAATTGAGAGTAACGGTGTAAGCTGGGCGGTATGCCCGACTGTGTGGACAGCATTGCCTACCTCGTCGGCGATCCAAATCTCGCCGCCGTGGGGCCCGCCAAGCCTGGCGGCACTACAGCTGGTCCTTCAGCCGTGTTTGGCGCACCGGACGGATATAGGCTCGCGATTTGCGTGACAGTTCCAGTCCCCGTTAACCCTAAAGACGTTGCCCTCCCGGCACGTGACGATCATGTCATAGCCATATGTGCCAAAATGGTCGAACGTAATCCCGTTGTGGTCCGATGCGAGGCAACCCGGGAGCGCCGCAAACAGCGTGACGTTACCTGCACCATCGACCCTGAAGACCAAAGCGCCTTCTGTGACGTAAACGTCGCGCGGGATGAACGTGTTGTTCGGCGGCCCGGACGTCGATGGGGCCACAGCCATGTATTTTTCACGGCAGGAACCAAACCCCGGCATCGTCGCGAACAGCGTGGCATTCGCGTTGCAGTCGACCTTATCGATCTTCTCGGAGCAGTATTCGCTCACGAGGAAAAGATCCGGCGAAGCGGCCACGCCCGTGGGAAAGGGGACTTGACCGGTAAAGGGAACTGGATTGGAGGCGTAAAGAATTCCTGTGAGCGCTAACAGCCCCACAAGTGCCAGGTAGATTTTTGTTCTTAGGGAGATTTTAGTTCTTCTTTTCATTTTTTGGATTCTTCTTCGTTTGCAATTACTGCCTTTTATACGCATTTACGGCGCATGTCAAGAACACATTTTGAGACTTCGGTTCCGAATTTTCCGTCGGCCCTTGGATTCATGATTGCAGCGCTTACGTCTCTAGCTGCTCTCCGGGATTTGCGGGACGAAGTTCTCAGAAAAATGAATTTTTTCAAAAAACCGCGGATTTTCTGTTTCAAACTGTTTCACGACTGTTTCAAGAAACTTCGTCCCGCAAATCGTGGAGAAAACGGCCTTTCTCGGGCTACGGCGTGGCAGGCCGCAGCGTCCCGATCCATTACGGGGAGAGTTGCTGCTTCGGAAGAAACTGCGCGGAATGTCGCGTACCGCCAGCGGGATGCCGATGAAGGAACTCTAATACCGACGCCGAACGCGGCCAGATTCAGTACAATCATAACAAGAGCAAACAGATACATTCCCATCGTCAGTCCGATTGCGGCGTGCATTGCCAAAAACGAAGAATGGCGACAGACTGCCATTGGGGCTTATTGGCCGAAGCAGTGAAGTAAAATTCCGTTTTTCAGATGAAAGTCGTTTTTAGCCATTAGTTGTAAGCTGAGGCACGGATTAGATTTCCCCCTTTTAGCAATAACGCAGAAGGCTTGTAGAACGATCGCGACGCCCGTCACGTCAGGCAGATTGGCGAGGTTAGGACTCCGAATCAGCGACGCGGAGGCCCAGAAATTCGGGTGATGTCCTAAAGAAAACGCCCGCGACAAGATGAACTCGCCGCGGGCATTTAGGTTGATTCGGAATTTACGGCGTTGGCAAGCCAAAATTCAGCATGGCACCCGCTCTGGAAGTCGCACTGCCGCTGTATGCTGCGTTGTTCAGCGGGGCCGCATTGTTCACGAAGTCGAACTCGAGCACATCACTGTCGCCCTTCTTGATCTTTCGCTTGTTCGCGTCGGCCGTCAGTGGCGGAATCCCGAAGTTTATCGGACTGCCTGTTGCAGGACCATTCCAAAGGGTGTCGCCGTCCAGTTTGATCTTTGTCAGGTTACCGTTTGTTCCCTGCGGCCAGCTGAGCGCTATGTTGGTGATGAACTCGTCGGCGCAGCCGTTGTTCTGGATCGTGATCTTCACCTTGTTGCTCGAGACCGCACGGGCCGTGACTGTCAAGGCGCAGACGCAGGGTGTCGGTGTCGGGCTCGGGCTCGGGCTCACGCTCGGACACGGCTTTGCCGGCGAGTTGTGCAGCACTGTTGGGTTCGGCGCGATGCACCACTTGTTGGGATCGCACGTGAAGGTGTTCGTCGCCGGGTCGAAGTCCGCGATGTCGTAGTTGCTGAAGTCGAACCCGATCGCGGTCAGGTACGCCGACTTGAAGGTCACAAAGAACATGTCTTGGAAGTTCCAGCCATCAACGTGGGCCGGGTCGTTCGGACCAGTCGGGATGGGACCACCCGAGGCGTCGTACTCTGGGTTGTTGTACGATGCGGTCCACGGGTTTGGTACCGCGAGCGGAGTACTGAATCCCCTTCGGCACGCCGTACTGGATGATGCAGTTGGCGGCAGTGGCCAGGCTGCAATCGACAGGCGGCGAGTTGATCGAGCAGGTTGGCGCTGTTGGTCGCCCGCGCGTCGCCGATCGTTCTGGACGCCACCCGTGAAGCTACGTCGGGGTCGGCCAGGTCGGGGTGGCGCCCCACGTCGCAGGTCCATTCAGGTCTCTTGCAAACGAGGTATCCCACGTGATCTGGGTTCCGTTGTTCACCAGCGCCGGTGTGCTGTTGACGACGATGCCGCCGTCACCGCCGAAAGGACCGAGCGACTGGTAGCCGGACGGCGGCGAATTAAGTGTCGATGCCGAGATGTAGTCGATGTTGAAGCTCACCGCGATCGTGCCGTTCGGCCGCAGGATCTGGAAGCCGGCCTTGTCACTGCCGGTCAGGTTGCCGAACGTGTGCCCGTTCGGCCAGCCGACGGCGTTGGTGCCATAGCTGTTGTCGTTGGGCGCCGGGAACTGGCTGTATGCGATCGAGATGTCGCCCGCGAGCGCATCCCGCCAGTGTTACCTCCTTCGAAGCTCCCGGCCGGGCACAGCAAGCCTGGCGTGCTTGTCGGTGTCGGTGTCGGTGTCGGCGTAAACGTTGCCGTAGCTGTGGGGTTGGCGTAAACGTTGCCGTAGCTGTAGGCGTAAACGTTGCCGTAGCGGTTGGCGTAAACGTTGCCGTCGGGCGTAAATGTGGCCGTAGGCGTAGATGTCGCTGTAGGCGTAGTCGTCGGTGTAGCCGTAGGAACGCCGCAGTCAACGAAAGAGGCGCCCTCGTTTACGCCAGGGACTCGGGGGCGAAGGAAGTTTGAACATATTGAGTCCCATCCACGCTTACGACAACGGTGTCTGCGAAATCTCCGTTTGACTCACTGGTAAGGATAACGTTGCCACCCAATCCTACGAAGTCGGTCGTCGGATATAGCCAGACGAATCGGAACTGCTGTTGTTCCGCCAGCCCGAAGGAAAAGCTTCCGCAAAAGGTGCACAGAGGGTCCGGGACAACGTAGAGGCCTTCCGCGGTAGGATGAGAGAGGAATATTGTGAGTAACGGTGTAAGTGGGCGGGATGCCCGACTGTGTGGACAGCATTGCCTATCTCGTCGGCGATCCAAATCTCGCCGCCGTGGGGCCCGCCAAGCGCTGGCGGCACTACAGCTGGTCCTTCAGCCGTGTTTGGGCTACCGGGCGGATATAGGCTCGCGATTTGCGTGACAGTTCCAGCCCCGTTAATCCTAAAGACGTTGCCCTCCCGGCACGTGACGATCATGTCATAGCCATATGTGCCAAAATGGTCGAACGTAATCCCGTTGTGGTCCGATGCGAGGCAACCCGGGAGCGCCGCAAACAGCGTGACGTTACCTACACCATCGACCCTGAAGACCAAAGCGCCTTCTGTGACGTAAACGTCGCGCGGGATGAACGTGTTGTTCGGCGGCCCGGACGTCAATGGGGCCACAGCCATGTATTTTTCACGGCAGGAACCAAACCCCGGCATTGTCGCGAACAGCGTGGCATTCCCGTTGCAGTCGACCTTATCGATCTTCTCGGAGCAGTATTCGCTCACGAGGAAAAGATCCGGCGAAGCGGCCACGCCCGTGGGAAAGGGGACTTGACCGGTAAAGGGCACTGGATTGGAGGCGTAAAGAATTCCTGTGAGCGCTAACAGCCCCACAAGTGTCAGATAGATTTTTGTTCTTAGAGTGATTTTGGTTCTTTTTTTCATTTTTGGATTCTGGGTTCCCGAGCTATTAATTAGCGTCACGCTTTGGATGATAATCCAGCGCTTACCTACTTATCCGCGATTTGCGGGACGAAGTTTCTTGAAACAGTCGTGAAACAGCTTGAAACAGTTTGAAACAGAATTGCTTCAAACAGGGACGGTCTAATCGCTCAAAGTCTTTGCGCGTATTGGATCAGTGGTGCGCGCAAATGGGCTTTAGCTTCGAAGACCGTTGTCTCCGCGCGACTGAACGATTTGCGATTGATCAAATCGTTGACGATTTGCTCGGCGACCAATTGCCAATCGAGCACAACCACGTCGGCGGTGACATCGGGGACTTGCGCAAATGGGAAGCTTGCTGGTCCGCCGGTCAGTGCGACTCGCGAGCGGGTCATCAGTTTTGCGAGTAGCTTCCGGCGCACGAAAGGCAAAGAGCGCCGCGGCCGTTGATGGAAAAATAATTCCGCGGTGTTTATCCGTGGTAAATGAGTTGAGAAAGTCGGCAAGCCGCTGATCGCTGGTGCTCTTAAATTCGTAGGCGATTCCTTCTTCCTCGAGCAATGTTTTCAGCCGCTCTTCCTCTGCTGCTGATGTTTCAATCCCGCGAACGACAACTACTGATGTGATTGCGTCGTTTGCGCGCCAATCGCGCAAAATGGACATGATGGCCGACTCGCGTTGCACTTCGTATCGGCAGCGGATCGAGGGAAACCAGCTATCACTCAGCCCGATGACTTGGACACCGCTATCCTTGAGTTGCGGGACAGTTTCTTTCGCCGCGCGATCGGGTTGATGCCACAGAACAGTGTCGAAATCATACTTGTCGATCCGGGAGAAAAGACGCCCGTTTTTACCGTCGCTCTGATCGTAAAACACCATCGCAACGGCGAAACCCCGAGCACGAAGCTCGCGTCTCGTGCGGATGAAAAACGAGCGGCAATCCTGAAACGTAACGAAAGAGGATGTGAGCGCTGGCATTCCAATAGAGCCGAGCACGCTCAGATGCCGACCGCCGCTGAGGCCTTGCAGCAGTGTTTTCGATCCGCGAACACTGACCAGGATTCCTTCTTCTTCGAGTGCGTCGTAGACTCTGGATACCGTCGAAACAGGGACACCAAGGTGACGAGCTACCTCTCTTATGGGATAAAAACCTGCGGCTCTTCCTGCTGATTTGCGATGGCGATGCCGCGCAAAATCTCAAGCAACTGCGCGCCCTTGTTCTTTGCTTCGAAGATCACCCTCGCCGGAAGAGGTGAAAGACGTCGCGCCATTTTCTTTCGAGGCACCATGAGTGCGCTCCTGCGGAGTTGGGGACGGCGGAAAGTTGACCTTGGATTGCCGGCGTAAAAGATTCCTGCGAGCGCCAACAGCCCTACAATTATCAGATGGATTTTTGTTCTGAGAGCGATCTTAGTTCTTTTGTTCATTTTTGGATTCCCGGTTTTAGCTATTAATTTTCCGGCGGCCCACGAATTAAATGACCCAGCGCTTACCTACTTCTCCGGGACTTGCGGGCCGAAGTTCTTAAAAAGGGAAATTTCTTCAAAAACCGCGGATTAGCGGGCTTTCGTCGGGGCTTCCGCCTTCGCGTAAGGCTCCGGCGAGACAAGACGGCGTGGCAGGCCCCAGCGTCCCGATGCATTACGGGGAGAGTTGCTGCTTCGGAAGAAACTGCGCGGACGTGCCGCGTGCTGCCAGCGGGATCCCTGATGAAAGGAACCCGAATACCGACGCCGAACGCGGCCAGATTCAGCATCAATCATAACAAGAGCAAACAGATACATTCCCATCGTCAGTCCGATTGCGGCGTGCATTGCCAAAATGCAAACCAACCAAAGAAATCGGGTCTTCTTGATCCAAATGAAAACCGGGTAACCGATCTCGATCAGGCAGATTGAAATTCCGAGAACGGGCAGCGCGTACTTGAATCGAACCAATATGTCCGGGGAAAGAAGATTAAACGGTGGCCGTATCAACGATCGCCAGAGATTGGACCCGTTCCACCAACCGCTGCCGAGAAGTTTTGCCAGGCCTCCGAAAAATAAACGAAGCACAGGTGCACCTGTAACACGCGCCGCCAAAAGCCCAGGAGCCGTGGGTCCTTCACTTTTGTTTTTACCAGCCGGCTATCCACGGAGTATCGATCCGGCAGCGGCGACAACATCAAATAAAAGAGTGCCATGGTCATGAAATTGTCCGCGCCGTATGCAAGCAATCCACCGCTCTCAGCCGCGCAGACGTGAAGAAACCAGGCAATGATCGCCGCCGGGCGACAGAAAAGTCCCAGCAGCAGACAGCACTCCCATGCAAAGCAAACAGGCCCAGGCAATGGAAAGGACTGTTTCTTCTCCGAGGCCGACATGCTGGCCGAAAAGCCACGAGCCAGCCAAGCTTCGGAATGAGCGGACTGTCGAACGAGGCGATAGCCTCTCCCAATTCACGGCTAACAAGACCCTTGCCAGTTGTGGAAAACAAGGAGTGCCAGTCACTCCTTAAGAACAGGGCATAAACGACGACTTGCAGGCCCATGCCGATACGGAAAACAGCAAGCCACGTGTCTGTTTCTGGAGGAAACAAGAATTCAAGTAATTGTTGCCACTGACGTCGCAGCAGGATCATGGCCGTGTGCGTCTCAAAGGCAGCCTCATATCGCCTGTCTGCCATGATGTGCGTGGTTCGGCTACCGCTTCTCCTCATCACGCAAGCTGAAATCGTAGCTGAACATCGGTTGGAACGATTCGCCCTTGCCATGCTCAAAATCACTGATGCTCGGCGGGCTGACCAATCCGAAGGTGGCCCGAATTTTTTCACGTCAGGGCGCTCGCGCCAGATAGACAAGGCGAGCATCTTTATCACTACTTCCCGCAGAGGTTCGTAACGATTGTCGCCCAACCGCGCTAATAAGCTGTCCAAACGTAGAGCGGCGGCTTTCCCGCTAAAATGCGGCGATTCATACTCAACGCGCCCGTCCTGGTAGTTTAATTCGAAAATCAACTTGTGGTAACCTGGGATATTCGGGGCAAAAAAGTGTATCCTGATTGAATGCCGGCAGCATGCAGATAGGTCGCGATGCTCCGCCGCACCGGGCTGGATACAGGCGCGTGCTTTCCCAACAGCCATGCTGCAAGCAGTTCAGCCTTGCGCGCGTACGTATCGAGCGCTGATGGCAATATCGTCGCGCGTTCCGCGACAAGCGAGAACAGCCCGGCAAAACAAACTGCTGTTATGAGGAGGAAATGTATTCCGAACCAGGCGACGTAAACGCGCTTGGTGGTCATTTCAGAATACTTCTACCACAAGACATTCGCTGGGAAGTTAATGTTGCAGTACACAATACAGCCAGTCCCGAGACTTTCAGGACTGGCGAATTGATCCCTTAGCTAGCCAGCAGCTTAAAGCGCCGCTGCAACTACCTTCAAATTTTCAGTCGCGTCCTTACTCTCGCTGGTTCCCGGCAGAACCTGCTCCACGAACCAATTAGCGTCCGGCTGCGGCCCTGTCTGCGCATAAAACAGTGTGGCTTTATCGGTTTGAATGCTGTCCAAGGAGCGAGCGGCGAGTTTTGACTCGGAGCGTGGATTGCAAGGGCGGCTCACGCCGACCACGGCCACAGCCACAAGCATTCCCGCGACAAGACGTTTACTAACTCCAGCTAAGTCTCGTTTCATCAGTTGCGATGGTGTATGTGCTTGCCTGTTTTGTCAACAACAAAAGTCCCTTACTCGAACGGAAGGTGCTGTTTCTCAATATTTTGGCGCGAGCGAAGCGACAATTTCTTCAAAACGCGGGTCGTCCCGCAGCGGATCCCACAGCGGGTGAAGACGCAAATAGCCATAAGTCACATGGCTTCCTGGCAGTTTGGCTGCTTCCGCCAATCGTTCAATTGCGCGGTCCTTGTCGCCAGTCCACGCATAAATGATCGCCAGGTATTGGATTAACACCGAACCCTCGATGGCGCTCTCACTAGCGGGCATCATTTTGACCGCGAGCTCGCCCTCGCGAATCGCGTCCTCCTTGTTTCCCAAGGCAGCGTCAACCACACCGAGCGCGCAGAGACCCTGTGGCGTAGCCGTGTTCGTTGCGTATGGTCTGCTCAAGTTCGTTTCGTGCTCTAAGGAACGCGTCGCGCGCCGCCCGGCTCATCGCCGCGGAGCCGGGCGACAAGACCCTCACACCAACTGGTAGGAAACGGAATATTTTCTTCGTAGCAGCCGCCGGCCGGCATGGCGGCTAGCGCCCGTTCCGCCGCCGCGGGATCGCGCTCGCGTAAGGCAAGGTCGAGCCACCGGTAAACAATAACGGGCAGGTGCGCTCGGGTCACTCGGCGAGAACCGTCTCAATCGTCGTATGCAGAGGTTTTAGGTCTGCGCGCCATTCCGCGGCAACCCATGCTCGTCGCACCCTGCTGGCAGCATCCGTTGGAGCTATCGCCAGCACGTTGTCCAGAGTGGATAGCGCCTCCTCGTAGCGACGCAAGGCTTGGTAGGTAAGAGAGATTTGCTGGAGTATCGAGAAATTGTGCGGGTCCAGCTCCAATGCCTGTTTCATTTCCTCCAGGGATTCCTCCCAGTGGCCTTGCCGCCGGTCAATGTAGCCGGTCAGAAGAGGAATTCGTGATTCGTTCGGCAGCGAGCGCCTTGCGATTGCCAGCTGTGCCTTGGCTTGGTCGTAATCGCGATAGGCCCAATAAAGATGATGAGCCAGGGCCAAATGTGTCTCTCCAGACTCGGGACGCTGGCCACGAACGGATCGAATAGCTGTCTCGGCAAATTGAAGGCGCGCTTTACTGTGATCGAAGCCGAGGAAATAAATTTTGTCGTGCGCTGCGGCGAGCTCATAATAGGCATTGAAGAAGGAAGGATCGCGGGCGACAGCGTGACTAAGTAGTTCCACCGCCTGGAACAAATCTTCTTTTGCTCGCGGGCTGAATGTATTCCCATTGATTAGGTCCTTGGCCCGCAAGTACGCGTCGTAGGCAACAAGATCCGTGGTCGGTGGCTCTTCAATTGCGGCTTTCTCGACGGACGAAACTTGGGCTCCAAGCCGATTTGCGATCTTTTGCGCGATCTCGCTTTGGAGTGCGAACACCTCTTTGAAATCGCGGTCGTATCTTTCCGTCCATATGTGTGCGTTCGGTGCGGGTATCAATTAACTGGGCGTCAAGATGGATCCTGCCCGCTTCCCTGCGCACGCTTCCCTGAAATACATAGGCTACATTCAACGCGCGGCCGACTTCCCGTGCATCGTGCATGCCACGATATTTTGCTACGCTGTTGTGGCTGATGACCTTGAGATCGGCAATCTTCGCCAGCTTGGTCGAAACACCGTCGTAAATCGCCGTCCGCGAAAAATGCGTTTGTTTTATCTGGAACTAGACTTTCAAACGGCAGGACGGCAATGCCGCCTGCCGCTGTTGGGCTGGCCATTTCGCCTTTCCAAATCATGACGCCGAGCACTGATCCTAATGCCAGTAAGAGCGCTGCCATTCCTGCAATAATCGGATTCCTGCGAGACCAGCGCCAGAGCTGCACGGGCGGCGAAACAGGGCGCGCGATAATCGATCGTCCATCAAGCCATCGCTCGAGGTCTTCGGCCAAAGCGCCGGCAGAGCGATAGCGCGCAGCCGGATCGCGCTCCAAACATTTTGCGCAGATTGTTTCCAGATCTTTGTCAAGCGTCGGCACAAGCGAACGCAATTTGGGCGCCGGGTTTTGACTCGCTTGCTGGATCACCGCCAATGCGTGCTCGCCTAAAAATGGCGGACGCCCAGTCAAAAGATCGAACAAGATCGCGCCCAGACTATAGACATCAGCCGCAGGCGTAAGCTTGGCCGCTTTGGCCAGTGCCGGATTTGCCTGCTCAGGGGCTATGTAACCGGGCGTGCCGAAAATGGTAAGGCTGTGCGTGAGATCGCTGACGCTATCGAGCCATGTGGCCAGACCGAAATCGCTAACCAACGGTTCGCCGTGTCCATCGAGCAGAATATTCGCCGGTTTGAGATCGCGATGCAGGATGCCCCTGGTATGGGCGTATTGAATTGCACGGGCTACTTTAGCCATCAATGCCGCGGCACGGCGCGGTTCCCCGGGAGAGTCGGTGCGGCCTCGACCAGGCTGCCGCCAGCGGCAAACTTCATGCTAAAGAACGGAAGCTCGTCCTCGCCCTGGCCCACTTCATAAATGGGCAGAATATTTGGGTGATCAAGATGCGCCACCGCCTCCGCTTCGCGCCGGAAACGCTCCAGCGTCTCCTGCGAGTCCGCGTGATAAGCGAGTATGCGCTTTAATGCGACGATGCGGCGCGAGTGCCGTTGCCGCGCGCGATAAATCACGCCCATCCCGCCACGCCCGATTTCTTCCAGAATCTGATAATTACCCAGCCGCCAGTCGGCGTCGCGCACGTCGATTTCGCCGAGTACATCCTCAAGGGTCTCAGCGTTGTGGCCCTCGCCGTTTTGAGTTATCTCCGTCGGCGTTTGCTCAGGCAGACCTTGAGAGAGCAGACAGCTCAGGCAAAGTCCGCGTTTGACGCGCGATCCCGATCCGCACTGCGGACAGGCTTCAGGTTCCTTTCGGATAGACCCTGAAAGGGGAGCGCAGGGGGAACTCATGGAAAGGCGATGAGACTAGGAGCGGAGTGCAAACATTGCAACAAAAAACCAGAAAATTTGTCGACAATTATCATGCCGATATACACAGCCTTACGGCACTAAGGCTTAAGATGGGGTTCTGCGTGTCCGGATCCTTGGCGACGATGCCCGAATGGGCCGAATGGCGGCACACCGCAATTTCGGAATCTACGCGCTATTTCACCCCAATTGCGAGCGCTCCATCCAAGGCTGCGCGCATTTCAAGGTAGCAGGCGTCTAATTCTTCGGCGATTTGATAATTGCCGGCGCGTCAGTCGGCGGCGCTCATATCGGTTTGATCGAACTCGTCATCGAGTGTTTGCCCATCGTGCATCTCGCCGTCAAGACCGCATGAGAGCAGGCAGCCCACGCAAATGCCCGCGTTTGAGACGCCATGGCGTTCCACATTGCGGGCAGTCGAGCGGCTCCCATGCGGAGGGATCGAAACTAAATTGCCACTCATTGGAACGTTAAGATTTACAAAATTACAACTGCGATCCGCACCGAGACCGGACGAACTCGACGTAGGCCGTGAGCGTAGCCGTCTTCTCTTATGTTTCTCCGGCAATTGGAGAGCGAAGTTCTCGAAAATGTTGCGCTTAGCTTGCTAATCGTGAGATATCTACAACGAGATTTTCGGATTCTTAGCCCGCTTCAATTGGCGTGAACTTCGGGCTCTCGAAAAGGTTTGTTTCGGATTTCGAATTTTAGCTATTCCGCGGCACTCAACGCCGCGCATAAATAACGGAGTTCATCGTCGATCTCATCGGGTTTCTCGACGGTCAAACCGACTTCTTCCCGCAGCAGTGCGCGATAACGAACCCGCATCTGATGGACGAGCCGCTTCACCGAGGCTTCGGGAATGCCGAGCGTTTTTGAGAATTTGGAATAAGAAACATTGTTCCGCTCTGCCGCCAGACACGGACTTAGCATATCAAAAACGCGCCGGCGCCCGCGCGTCTCGCATTCCTCGCCCAGTCGGCTTAAGGCGCGCTCGACTACCGTGGCCGCCCAACGCACATCGAAAATCCGCTCCGCTGGCCATCTATCCGATTCCTGCTGAGAAATCGAGAACTGCGATGGCGCCTCGGACATCCAATCATCCCAGGAAACAAACTGCACGTCGCCACCGCGTTTCCGCGCGGAACGCTTCGCTTGCGCATCGCGCAAAAAGTCCTCCAGCGCTTTAAGCACCAGCGAACGGAAGCGCCCGCGAGCTGGATTGGCGCGCTGCAGAAGCTGACCTTTAAGCACCATGACAAAAAATCTTGTGTCAGGTCCTGGGCGTCCTGGAGGCGAATGTCCCAGGCGGCGAATGAACGCGAAGACCGGTCGCCAGTATATTTTGCAAAGTTCCGCCAGCGCCGTGTGCATCTTCTCCGTGCCGCCGTCCGCGTCGACGCAGGAAAGCACAACGCTCCAGCGTGTCGTATTGAAACGACCGTGCGCGAGCCGACGGGGAGCAGAATCATCCGGATTCACGGGCGGTAATCATCTTGTTTGCGTAATTTTTAGCAAGCAGTAATTCGGCAGCTCAATTTCCCTTGAACCGCGATGCCGCTTCGGCGTTCGAGCTGCTTAACCTCGGACGCAAACTTCTTTCAGATTCGGTTTTGTGTGTCCGCTTAAATCCGCGTAGTCTGCGATTTACCTATGGTCGTTGAATTCGAAAACCAGATTTTCTCAAATTCTGGAAGAAATTAAATCGCAAGGTCTTTTCAAAACCGAGCGGGTCATTACGAGATTACTCAATGAGCAAGCTATCCGACGCACGGGCGCCCTTGTCAGTGCTTATTCCGGTCAAGAATGAAGCGGCAAACGTGCGGGACT
>ERZ1370068.4737-contig-3792_pt1 | contig 62917 bp, 101 predicted proteins | sample MGYA00561227_ERZ1370068 | MGnify/ENA primary metagenome ERZ1370068 (study PRJEB38410, sample SAMEA6850437) | metagenome | study: Metagenomic assessment of the ecological functions of the soil: analysis of the soil microbiota associated with the...
CCAGTTACGTATTGCTCGATGTGATCCGGGCCCAGCGGTGTGTAGCGCTCGACGATGCAGCTGCTCGCTGTGAAAATTTCCGGCGCGATCGAACCATGTCCGGTCGTTGAAGTGGATCACGTCGACGACCAATGTGTCGCCTTCCCAGTGCCCGCGCGAGTCGCCCATCCACCAGTCGATGTGACCGGCGGGGTGAGGGCTGCGGTCCATGTAGACCTCGCGCATGGCATGCACGCATGCTACCAGAAAGACAACCCGTGTCGGCGTCCGGAGAATCTGAAAGGGATAGGGCATGTACGTGACTCTCGGGACACCTGGGAGCAGGCACTTTGATTCAGGATCAGCAGTCGCGCGGTTGGCGAAGTTGTCCTTCTTCTTCTCCGCGGCCCACGGCTGATACGCGGGATGTCGTTTTCGACGACGCCGCGCGTCCGGCGGGAATGTTCTTCTGCGCATGGTGGTCCTGAAGATCCCATGCGGCCGTGTTCAACACCTGCCAGACACCAGAGAGATCGGGTTTTCCATCAGCCAGTGCGCCGTATGCTGGCCTCAGGTGGCGTGACGATCTGACTGCCGGACACAGTTGAGATCGCCACGAGGGCGAAGGTTCCGATCAATCCACTCACGGCGTTGTCCCGAAGATCTCATAGCGCTGCGACGTCAGGTGAGCAAGGTGCGCCACCACGCGGAGCTATGCACTCTGAGTGAGGCTTTTGGCAGTTTTGCTGGCAGACGTCGGCTTCGGCGCGGCCTCGAATCGACAACAATGTGCCGCGCCCGATCGGGATCAGAGAAGTTGAAAACATCTTTGTTGATGACCAGATTCGATCGCGACGACTTTGTTGCTCGACCGGCGGCGCCTTCGACGTTTGTGTTGCGATTCACGGCGTCCGCAGAGCTGTTCCGACGAGATCGAGACAGCAGTGCGGCGCGAAACCTGCGGTAGAACGTCGCGATCGCGCAGCTGCCGGACGTGGTATGCCACTTGCTCCACTGTTGGTCGCAGGAATCGCGCGGTGGAGTTCATGATGCGTCCCGGCGATTCCAAACGACATCCGGCGTATCGGCGTTTCGCTGACTGCGCACGTCGCTGAACGACAGTCAGAAAACTCACAGTCGTCCGCAACCGTGGCGTGGAGAAATGCCGCAGCAGGGAGAGGTGTGTCGATCTCGGATCCCGGATTTGTCTGATGAGCCGATGAGCATCGCGATCGAATGGCGCAAGGAGCAAATCTATGACGACTACTGGCGGGCGGTTCTGGCGACGAATAATCAGCGTGGCGATCACGGCGTGCCTCGGGGCCTGGTTCGTCACACTCGACCTGCAAGCCCAAGCCGGGGCGGCGATACTGGGTGCCGTCAGCGACTCGTAAAGGCCTACCGCTGCCTGGCGTGGTCATGACGCTGCTCAACGAAGAAAGCGGCCTGACGCGAACATCAGTGAGCCAGGTCAACGGCACGTATCAATTTTCCGGGCTGCCGCCGGGATTAGGCGACCTGAAAGCCACGCTCGAGGGGCTTTGGGCGAGTCGAGCTCAAAGGACAGGTGCTGACGGTCGGCCTCGAGGTAAAGCACGACTTCACGATGACGATTGAATCGCTTCAGGAGTCCCTGACGGTCACCGCCAAGGTGCCGCTGATCGAGACGACGAGAAGCGGGGTCGTGGGCGTGGTGACGCAGCAGCAGATCGAGAACGTGCCGGTGCCGACGCGTCAGACGCTCAACCTCGCGCTTCTCCTGCCTGGAACGAACACCGACGGCTCCGTGCCGCGCCGGGTGAGCGTCAGCGTCGGTGCCGGGGCGGCGGTCAGTCAGAACGCGTTTCTCGTCGACGGCGTGACGAATCGGCAGAGCACGAGCGGAGATCCCCGCCAAGGCTTCCCGCAGGGAGGCATTCGTGAATTCCGCGTCAGCGTCAGCCAGGCGCCGGCAGAGATTGGCGGGACCACCGGTGGAGTGGTGGCGGTCGTCACCAAGAGCGGCACGAATCAGTTCGATGGCGAAGTCTTCGAGTATTTTCGCGACAAAATCTCTCAACGCGATGAACGTCTTCGAGGAGCAGGCGCACGACATCACCGGGGCGCCGAAGCCAGACTTCCGCCAGAACCAGAGCGGCTTCACGATTGGTGGGCCGATTGTCACGAACAAAGCGCACTTCCTGGTGGCGACTGATTTCACCAAGACCGACCAGTCCATCATTGTCAATACGAACAGGCCTCAGGACTACTCCATCCGTCGAAGGCGCCTTTCCGAACGACACCGTTCCGCCGAATGTTCTTTGGCCGAGGCGACATTCAGCTGACCTCCAAAGAAACATTCTTTGCGCGGTGGGGATGGGAGCGGGACGAGATCACCTCGCCAGGGTTGCGGCGGCACCAATGCGTCGACGTCGGGGAGTCTCGTACAGCAGCGCCGAAATTCGCTGGTTCTGGGGCACTCCTGGATTCTGTCGAACCGCGCGCTGAACGAGTTTCGCATGCAGTGGGCGCCGTTCGCATTCCTGAACAATCCGTCGGAGGCGACCAGCGTCTGGACAGAGGTCGGCGATTTCCGCACCGGAGCGGTTCGCGGAGATGACCCCGGTGCACATCTTTCCGAGCCTGAGGTAGCTGGAACGGCCTCCAACAAAGTGCAGATCGAAACGTGGTGGGAATTCCGCGACGACTTCTCCTTCACGACCAACAAAGGTGGCAGCCACAACTGGAAGATGGGCGTTGCGTCGGTGCGGGCACCCAACACCGAGGATCTGACCGGCAATCCACTCGGCACGTGGACCTTCAGCACCGATCAGCTGTTCAATCCGAATGATCCGGCAACGATTGGGGCGTTGACCAAGCCCACTCAATTCTCTGCCTCGGGGCCGCCGGTCGTGCACGATCTGAAGACCAACTTGTTCCAGACCTACCTGCAAGACGCCTGGCGGCTATCAGGAGGGCTCACCGTAAATCTGGGCGTGCGGTACGACTTGGATACGGCTCCTTCAACCAGGACATGGACCTGTCGGCGTTCCCAAAGCCGCTGCCGTACATCAACCCGAGCACCCGAGGCGACCACAACAACGTCCAGCCTCGATTGGGTTTCGCCTGGGATCTCAACAAAAGCGGGGAATCGGTCCTGCGGGCCTCAGCGGACTCTACAACGGCGTCGTGCGCAACAGCAGCTTCGGCACCGAACTGGCCAACCTGCTTCAAAGCAACATCATCATCCGAAATCCGGCGTATCCGGATCCCTATGGGGCAAAGACCCGCTGACATTTGCCTCCACGGCACCGCCCAACATCACGATCATCAACGACGACATCGTGAATGCCTTTGCCCAAACTGCCAACATCGGGTTTTCTCAACAGCTCGCGCGTGATCTGGCGATTCAGGTGGATGGAGTCTACACGAGGGGTAGTGCCAACCTGGTGTCCTCCAACATCAACAGCCCGGATCCCACGACGGGGCTCAGGGCGCTGCCCGAGTGGGGCCGCATCGTGCAGGTCAGTCCGATCGGCGACACGAAGTATCGCGCGTTGTTCGTGCGAGTCGACAAGCCGTTCGTCAACCGCTTGCAGTACACGGTCGCGTTAACACTAGTCAAGGGAGACGACAACCTCACCTCGATTAACTACTTCAATCGCGCCGCCGACTGGGGACCGTCCAACACCGACCGTCGTCAGACCCTGGTCGTCAGCGGCTCGGTGATGGTTCCGTGGTCGCTGATGGTAGGCGGCGTCTGGACGCTGCGTTCCGCGATGCCATTCAGCGCCGTCGCGGCGACCGACCTTAACAACGATGGATCAATCACCGACTTGGTTCCGGCACGACCCGGAACTCCGGCAACCGGGATCTCAACCTCGTGGCGGTCAATGCTTACCGCGCCGCGAACGGCCGCGCGCCAATTGCCATCGATCAGATCGACAGCAACCGCTACAACAGTCTGGACGTCAGGGCGACCCGGACCTTCAACCTGTCGGGCAGCAAGAAAGTCGACATCATCGCTCAGGTCTTCAACGTGCTCGGCTCTACGAACCTGCTGGCCTCTGGGGGCGTTGGCAGCTATGTCAGCAACGCGCTCTCGGACTCGTTTGGCAGGGTCCTGCAGGCCGGAAACCGGCAACAGGCGGAGTTTGCTGTGCGCTTCGCATGGTAACGGTGATGGCGCGGGCGTAATCGACCATTGGATGTCCTCTGCGAAAGGAGTCGTGACGTGCAGTCGTCTTCTGTTGGCTGGCTGATGCGTGCGGCGTTGGCGCTTGTTGCGGCCCGCGTCGCGGCTCAAGGGATGCCATCTGCGTTGAACGCGCTCCCGGACGGTCCAAACAAGCGCCTGGCTCAGCAATCGTGCGCGCGGTGCCACAGCAGCGAGAAATTCACGGCCGAGCGCCATACGCGCGACGATTGGGCGGAAGAGGTAGATGTCATGGTCCGCTACGGGACGCCTTTGAATAAGGAGGAGGCGGCTCAGGTGACGGACTACCTCGCGACAGTATTTCCCGGAAAACCGAAGCCGCCAGGCGTGGTGGTGCCCGGTCCAGTTCGAGCCGTGATTCAGGAGTGGCCGGTGGCGACCCCGGCGCGCGGCCGCACGATCCAGCGGTGGCGCCGGATGGAACCGTCTGGCATACCGGGCAGGCGAATGGCTCGCTGGGGGCGGCTCGATCCCGCAACGGGCGAAGCAAGGAATTCCCCTCAAGAAATTGCCACAGACCAAGGCCTTCTTACCCTATGGTGTGGGGCCGCACGGATTGATTGCCGATCGTGACGGAAGCATCTGGTTCACGGCGCAGCTCGCCGGGTTCGTCGGAAAGCTCGATCCACGGACCGGCGAGCAGGTGCAGTATCGGATGCCTGATGCAGAGGCCCGCGATCCACACACGCCGATCTTCGACCAGAAGGGCACACTCTGGTTCACGCTGCAAATGAGCAACATGGTTGGCCGGATCGTCCCCTCGACGGGCGACGTGAAGGTCGTGCGCGTGCCTTCTGCGGCGTCCCAGCCCTACGGGATCAAGATCAGCTCGAAAGGGGACCCGTGGTTCGTCGAACTGACCGGAGGTCGGATAGGTAAGATCGATCCGTTGACATTCGACATTCACGAATACGCGCTGCCCCACGCCGGCACCATGCCTCGTCGGATTGCGCTCACGTCTGACGATGTCGTTTGGTACAGCGATTACGGGCGCGGTTATCTCGGCCGCTTGAACCCTGACACCGGAACAGTCACCGAGTGGGCAACGCCGAGTGGCGCGGGTCCCGATTCGCAGCCGTACGCGATCACGGTGGTGGGGAACATCGTGTGGTACGTCGAGACCGGCGTCAGGCCGAACATGCTGGTGCGATTTGATCCCGCGACGGAGACGTTTCAATCCTGGACGATTCCCTCGGGCGGCGGCGTCGTGCGGCACATGGTAACGGCGCCCGACGGGCATGTTGTGGCTCGCCTGCAGCGGGGTCGACCGCATTGCGCACGTCGAGATCAAAGCACACTGAAGCGTGAAGATTGATGGCGGGAGCGCCCGGATGCAAAGGAATGCGAAATGGCGGCGCGTCGGCATAATCGCGATCGCGGCGATGGCGGCGACCGGCACCAGGAGCGTCTCGGCCCAGAGCGCCACGCCGGCGACGCTTGATGCGGTGACGCTTCCTCCGGCGGCCGCCAAGCGAGCGCTGAACAAGATGGAAATCAACGCGCAAACCGCCGAGCGGCTCGTCAACGCGTGCGTGGAGTATTCAAGGGCTCACAATGGAGGTGCCAGCGTGGTCGTGATCAGCCCGGCTGGCTATCTCGTCCACGCGCACCGCACCGATGGCCAACAGCCGAACAACATTGATTCCGCATTGCGCAAAGCACAGACGGCCTTATATCTCAGGGTTGTCAACCAGAGAAGCGCTGAATCGCTGGAACACACTCGAAGCACAGCTGGTCCGATCGGACATGCATCTTTATCTCAATCCCGGCGGCTTCCCCATTATTGTGAGCGACCAGCTGATTGGCGCGCTTGGCGTCGGTGGCGGCGGCCGGCGGCGATGAGCAGTGCGGCTATGATGCGCTGACCAGGGTGCTCGGGCAGCAACCGCCGATGGCGCCTGCGCTGCCATTTGGCGGCATTGGCAACGAGCCGCCGCCGGCGCGTTAGGAGAGAGTCATGAGACAAACGGCAGTCCGCCTGAACCTGACAATTCTCTTGCTGGGTCCGATCCTTCTCGGTTCCGCCGTGGACGCTGGCCAGGCGCCGCAAGGTGGTCGAGGACCGGCCGACCACCCTGCGGTGACTGTCATGGGAAAGACGCACACACCCGCGTCCATCCTCGCGCGCAACATGGGGACGACCGAAGATCAGGAGACGCAGTTCCCGCCACATAGGATCGTGGGCAACATCTACTACGTGGGGACCAGGACGCTCTCGTCCTTCCTGGTCGTAACACCGCAAGGGAACATTCTCATCGACAGTAGCTACGAGCGAAACGTGCCAACCATTCAGAAATCGGTTGAGCAGCTCGGTTTCAAGTTCTCCGACACGAAGATTCTGCTCGGGAATCATGCGCACGGCGACCATCAGGAAGGCGACGCGTTGGTCAAACAATTGACCGGCGCACAGGTGGTGGCGATGGCCGAGGATGTGCCGGCGCTGCAGGCGATGAAGCCTGGTGGGAAGGAACACCCGATCGACAAGGTCGTGCACGATGGAGAGTCTGTGACCCTCGGTGGCATGACGCTGGTGGGCCACCTGACGGCGGGCCACACACGAGGCGCGACGACGTGGACGACGAAGGCAGAAGAAAGGGGAACGACCTACGATGTCGTGTTCTTCAGCAGTTTGCGCGGTCCTGGGGTAATCACCCCGTCGATCGCAAGTGAGTTTGACCGCTCATTTGCGCTCGTGCGCGCGCTGCCGTGCGACGTGCCGCTTGGTGATCACCCCGCGCAGTGCGACATGACCGCCAAGCACGCACGGCTCAAGGACGGAACACCGAACCCGTTCATCGACAAGGCCAATTGCCTGCGCGAGGTGGACATTCAGGAGGCCATGTCACGCCGTGCTGGACGAGCAACAGAAGGCACCCTCCCGGCCGTAATCGACATCGATGGACTCAAGCCCCAGGTAGGTGATGAAGACGGCGTTTCTGAAAGAGATCGCGGCACCTGTCCTAGATGATTGAGGCGCTGCAATTCCGCAATGGCGCGGCGTCAACGTCTCACGAGAGGGATGGATGCACGAAATGAGAAAGACGCGAACGGTTATACCGGCAGCAGTCATGCTGCTGGGTCTGGGGATTGGTATGTCGGCCAAGTGCGCAGGAGATGGCTTCCTCGCACGGTTCGACGGCGCTATCGGGGCCGATCCGTTGGGAGTCGCGTCCGTGCAGATCGTTTCCGGGAGTCCAGATGGACAGGTGTCGAGCACCGGCGGGAACGTCGTAAGGGGAGTCCTGTCTGCGGGAAGGATCTGGAGAATTGGCGATCTCAAGGCCGACGTGCATGCTGACGGTCGTATCAAAGTTCGAGGCAAAGGCTTGCTTCTCGCCTCGGGCAATCGCATTGGTCAGAGTGCCAACATTGTTGTCTTCGCGACGTTGATCTGTGATCTCACCACGTTCGCCCAATACAGCACTGCCACGACGGGTGTTCAGGTCGACCCGAGCGGCGACTTTCGGATTGACGACACGTTGAATCCGGTCCCGTCAGAATGTTCCAGCCCCGCGCTCCTGATTCGAAGCGTCGCCAACGGTCAGTGGTTCGCGGCCGGGATTCCCAAGCTTGGCGACGACGACTAACTCGATCAGCTGTCGCTTGTCCTACCACGGGCCTTACGCGGTCGTGCGCCATCCGATGTATGCGGGCGCCTTTCTTTTCCTCATCGGCCCCGCATTGGCGCTTGGCTCGTATTGGGCTCATTCCCTTCATCTGGTGAGACGCGACGCGTCTCGCCGGCGCGGACGTTAGCGCGTCCTCCATCCTCCCACGGCTGCGTCCAGGCTTTGGTCTTCCACCGCCATACGAAATGTACTGTCAAACCCAAACTGATCGCAGAATAGGTCTGAAATAGCGGATATCGCGGTCTCCAGAATCATCCCAGGATCGTGCTGAATCACTGCTTTGCGCAAGCGAAGCCACCGACCAGGTGATCATTATGCGCACGTTCGAGAGTCTGTCTGAACGCGAAATTCTGGCGTTGGCGATCTCCCTCGAAGAGGAAGACGAACGCGTGTGCGCGGATTTCGGCGAAGGTCTGCGCGAGTCCTTTCCGGCCTCCGCCGCCGTATTCGAGGCGATGCGTGCCGACGAGACCAGCCATCGGCAAAGGCTGCTATCGCTCTATCGCGAGAGATTTGGCGAGCACATCCCGCTGATCCGCCGTCAGGACGTCAAAGGATTCGTGCATCGCAAACCCGTGTGGTTGGTCCGTCCACTCGGATTGGACGCTGTGCGAAAGCAGGCCAGCGCGATTGAAGAGGAGACCCGCCGGTTCTATGAACGAGCCGCGGGCCGCGCGGAGGACGCGAGCGTTCGACAGCTCCTCGACGACCTGGCACAGGAAGAGCGCGCGCACGAAGATCGAGCGCAGCAGCTCACTGCCGAGAAACTGAGCCCGGAAGTTCGAGAGAACGAGGAGCAGGCACGGCGCCGACTGTTCGTACTCCAGGTCGTGCAGCCCGGCCTCGCCGGCCTGATGGACGGATCGGTATCGACGCTCGCTCCCGTATTCGCCGCGGCGATCGCCACGCGAAACCCGTGGTATGCGTTTGTCGTGGGCATGGCCGCGTCGCTGGGCGCGGGGATCAGCATGGGATTCGCGGAGGCGTTGTCGGATGATGGCAGCCTTACGGGACGCGGCCACCCGCTGGTGCGCGGCCTCGTCTGCGGCGCAATGACCACGATCGGTGGGGTTGGCCATACGCTGCCGTTTCTCGTCCCGGACTTCCGCGTGGCCTTCATCAGCGCGTTCGTGGTCGTGCTCGCCGAGCTGGCGGTGATCACGTGGATTCGACATCGCTACATGGATACGCCTGCGGTTTCGGCAGCAATCCAGGTCCTCGTGGGCGGTGCCCTGGTGTTTGCGACGGGCGTTCTGATCGGCAGTTCCTGACACGCGATGTCTATCCAGGTCACGATCGGGAAACTCAGGTAAAGTAGCTCGGCCGAGGCACTATGACCAAGAAACCCGCGCGACGCCGGAGCGTGAGCTCAGAACGCCGGCGAGCGAGCGCGAAATCGAAGAAGGCGTCAGCGCCGCGAAAGCACAAGTTCACACGCGGGCTGTACGGCCACATCACGCATACGGACCTGGCGATGCCGATCCGAGCGCGACGAAAGAGTGGTGCAGGAAGGTCCTCGGCTGGAGGTTCACGTTCAGCATGCTGGTGCCCGGCGGCGGATTCCATGTTCGCGTATCGCCGAAAGGCGGCGGAGGCATCCGTCCGACAAATCCTCCCGAGATGCCCGGGAGCATTCCGCACATCCACGTCCCGAGTTGCGCGGATGCCTATGCAAAAGCGCTGCAGGAAGGCGCCGAAGAAATGATGTCGCCGACGCGCGTGATGGAGGGCGTCACGGTTGCGATGGTCCGCGCGCCGGGCGGCGTGCCGATCGGGTTCTCGGGTCCGTAGCGGTTTCCCGAATCGCCGAGACAAGTGACCGAGTCGCTCACCTTCCGCGAGAAGGAGTACGCAGAGCTCGACTCGGACTCGGACCTACCCACGGGAGGCATCGGCCGTTCGCGCATGATCATCCAGTTGATGCCGAACCGGTCGCGCAGCTGGCCGAATCGACTGGCGAAAAACGTCTCCTGTATCGGCATGAATACTTCGCCACCGTCCGCCAGCGCCGAAAAATCCGTTCGGCTTCGGCATCACTGTCGACGCCGAGCGACAAATACGCGCTTCGCATCGGCTGCGCGTTGGGAATGTCGGCCCCATCAGTTCGGTGCCGCCGATGGAAATGCGCGCGTGCAGAACGGCGTCCTTCCATTCCGGCTTGACCTGGCTCTGATCGGGCGCCTGCCCGTGCGTCATCATCATGCCGATCGTTGCCGCCCACATGCTTTTCGTAGAAGCGGAACGCTTCCGCGCATCGGCCTGCGAAATTTACGTATGTGTGCATGTTCATGTCGTCCTCACGCATGGCATCAGGAAAGCTCCTCGGACCGCGGAGGTGGAATCGGTTACGCGGATGTCGACAGAAGCGTGTCGAGACCCGTGAGATCGAGGAGTCGCTTGACGTATCGGCTGGCGTGGGCGATCTGCAGGACGGCGCCGACAGCTCCCGTCATGTTGAAGATCCGAACCAGTTCGCCGATGCCGGCGGCGTCGATGTCGGCCAGCCGCGACAGATTCAGCAGAACTCGCCGCTCACCACGAGCCAGTGCCGCCTCGACTTTCTGGCTCAACTCCGAATTCACGGGTGCCTGGAGTTTTCCCTCGACCTGAACAATCAAGGCTCTGTGCCGGGCTCGAGACAACGCTTGTGGACCGGCCTTGGCCGTCACTCGAGCTGCAATCGGTCACGGATCTCGTCCGGACTTCCTCGACGATCGCTCGAGTTGCGGCCCCGGCGATCAACCTGCTGCCTTGCCGGTAAGCTTCGGCGAGGAAGTCCTTGCCCAATGCGTCAACGGATGTGACGCCTATCAAGTCGAGCGACACTCTGCGATGCGGCTGCTTGCGCGCGGCAGCCGACCAGCTTCGCGCCAGTTCACGGATCCCGGGGCCAGCCAGCCGACCGTCAAGTCGAAAGGTGACCGTGGGTGCTTCGGTTTCAACGGTAATCATGAGCATGGTGGACAAGTTCCGATCGACGATTCGCGACGGTTGAGCTCGGTCGATCGCTCGATGGCCATCGTCGATGCCTCTGCCTCTACTTATCTTGTCGAACGACGCCACCCGAAATCGACAAAGCGACGTCGGAACTCTGATGGAATGTCGCCGAAGATCACAACTGGCTTTCATCGTTCAAATACTCACTTTAGACCGTTGACGAGTCGCGGAGGTTCCCAGTTCAGGTGAGGTTTGATTGGGTCAGCCGGCTAATCTGGAAGCTGAGGGCTTCGGCGATCTATTCGAGACGGACCAACCCGCGGCGTGTGGCCACCTTGATGGCTTCGGTGCGGCTCGTAACGCCCAGCTTTTCGAAGAGATGGGCCAGGTGCGTCTTCACCGTGCGCTCGCTGATGTCCAGCTCGTTGGCAGATCTCCTTGTTCGCCTTGCCATCTGCGAGAAGCCTGGGCGTCGCCATCTCCCTCGGCGTAAGTTGCACTCGGGTGACGCCCTCGGCCAGCTTTGCCGCCGCCGCCGGCGCGAGATAAGTCTTGCCGGCAAGGACGTTGCGAATGCAGCTGACGAGGTCATCAGCGGAAATGTCTTTTAGGACGTATGCTTTCGCCCCGGCTTTGAGCGCACGCGAGATCTCGTCGTCTGTGTCGTACGTCGTGAGCACGATGACTAGGGCTTTCGGATCCCGTCCGCGAATCTGCCGAACGACCTCGACGCCTTCCATGACCGGCATTCTCAGGTCGAGCAATGTGACGTCGGGATGATGGCGCTCGTAGGCTTCAATCGCTTCGACGCCGTTCCCTGCCTCAGCCACGACGTGCAGGTCCGGTTCCTGGTTGATGATGTTGGCGACGCCAGTTCGGAAGCAGCGCGTGGTCGTCCACGAAGCACTCAGGGCGTCCCGTTGCGCCGGACGTGGAATCAGCTTGCAACATGGACCTGCGTCGGCAGGGAAGTGAGCTCCCATGCGAGCACGACTTCCGTGCCATTGCGTGGCGCCGTCACGATCGTCAGCGAGGCACCGATACGCTCGGCTCGCTCCTGCATGCCGATCATCCCGAACCCGGCGGTCGGCGTATCCCGGCCGATCCCGCGGCCGTCGTCGGTAACCGAGAGGCGCAGCCCGACCGACTGCACAGTCGATGCGCGAATCTTGATGCGCCGCGCGCGCGAGTGACGAACGGCATTCGTCAGCGCCTCCTGCGCGATCGCCACGATCTCGCGTTCGACACCATCGCCGAAGCGGGGAGCTCGTCCACGACCACGTCGATCGGAACGTTGCTCGTGCGTTGACCAAGTTCGGCGAGGCGTTTCAGCGACGTCGAGATGTCCTCGCCGCTCCCGACGTTGGGACGAAGTGTCCCCACCGATCGTCGTGCCTCGGTCAGGTGAGTGCGCGCCAGGTCGATCGCCGTCTCGATATTGAAAGCAACGGCCGGCGTCACGCTGCCGGCCTCGCGCTGGGCCGCCTGAAGCTGCATCAGAATCGCGGCGAACCCCTGTGCCAGGTTGTCGTGGATGTCGCGTGCCAGACGGTTACGCTCTTCGAGAATCGCCTTGCGGCGCTCTTCACGCCGGTTGAGCTCGATCAGGCGGCTGTGGTGCAGGGCGAGGGTTGCTTGACGCGCGATGGCCTCGATGAGAATCACCCGCCACCACCGGCTCTCAGGCTCCGAGGCGCGCGGGCTCGATACAGTCATCCAGCCCAGATGCCGGTTGCCCAATCGCAACGGTGTGGCCACAATCTCGTCCCATTCCATTTGACGGCTGAACTCTCGAAACGCTTCCGGCAGGGCGTTGGTCGTCGCCCCTTGTATTCGATCGTCTGAGTCCAGCCCTCTGCGTACTCGAATAGGTGTTTCGCCATGTTCTGGCAGGGGAACGTGGCCTTGGCCCCCTTGCACGCTTCGTTCACCGCGCCACCTTTCGGCGGCATGAAGAGTCGATCCTTCACGTAGGCCATCCACAGCTCGCACTGCTGAACGCCCTCGTCGATCAACCAGACGGCGCACGTGTGGCTCTCGCTCTCCACGACCATCGTCTTGCTCAACGCGCCGAAGAAACCTTCGATGTCCGGCTCCCGCACGAGCAGATCGAGGGCATGCTTGACGACCTCGGTCTGCATGTTCGCACGGCATTCCGCGCGGCGGCGTTCGCCAGACTCTCGAATCAAAGCAGCGCGAAGTAAATCGGGATCGCTTGAAGTGACTTCCCTCGGATGCTGGCATCTGCCGCGTTCTGCAGGTGCGCAGGCCGAGTCTTGTCGCGCGTCTTCCTGACTGGACGGTTGAGCTGTAGTTCCCACATCGCCCCCTGGGATAGGTGTGAGTGGCCGTCTTGCGTGCGGCCTCTCTCAATTATCCCGAGTAGTTTGCGTCAAGACGGCGGCATTTTCGAGATGCCCTGAAGGTCTATCGCCGCATCGTCCAAAAGGCGGAGATCCCTCTCGTTTCGATGCGTGGTCTCCGCATCCCACACAAGCCGCACGAAAAAGATCGCGCTCCTGCCCGATTGTGGAAGGCCTCGCGCGAGAGCCAGAGTAGGGACATTTCAGGAGGTTGGTGATGATGATGAAGCACTTGATCGCGCTGGTACTCGCAGTCACGGGAATCGTTGGAACGAGTCGCGCGTATGCGCAGGAAGCCTCACCCGGACCCGGTCGCATGGAAGTGACGATTATTCCAGCCGGCGGCGTGTTCTTCACCGAGAACAAGGACACACAGGAGCCAAGCTTCGGCAACTACGATCTCGGCGCGTCCTACGTCGTGAACTTCAACCGATACGTCGGCGTCGAGGGTGAAGTGAGCGGCGCCCTCGGCGTATCACAAGGCTTCCAGTTCAACGGCCTGACTTTCGATCACCGGACGCCGCATCTTCTCAACTACAGCGGCAACGTCGTGATCTCTGCGGCCAACAAGAGCTCGGTGGTGCCGTACGTCACTGCCGGAGTCGGCGGCCTCAGCATGTTCGAGAACGCCGATCTCGACATCAACAACACGGAAACATTCCTGACCGGCAACGTCGGCGGCGGCGTCAAGTGGTGCGCCGGACGCTGGGGCCTGCAGGGGCGACTACCGGTTCATCGGTGTGCAATCCAAAGACGATGCTCCTGCCTTCTTCGGCCAGGAGAACAGATGCGGCCACCGGGTGTAGCGGGGCGGTGCTCATCAACATCGGCCGTTGACGGCCGTAGCTTCCGGCTTAAGCAACAAATGTAGCTTCCGGCTAAGCCGGAAGCCACAGCCAGGAAGCCACAACCCTAGGACCCGTAGCTTCCGGCTAAGCCGGAAGCTACAAGCGATTGGGGAGCGTATGGCGAAACGAATGATCGTGATGTTGGCCGTAACGATGCTCATCGTCGGCGGTCTCGGATTCGTGAAGTTCAGGCAGATTCAGACGGCGATCGCCCAGGGTGCGGCATTCCGGCCGCCGCCGAAGCCGTTACCACCATCGTGGCGCAGCAGGAGCAGTGGCCGGCCACGTTGGAGGCGATCGGAACTCTTGCCGCCGTGCAGGGCGTCACGGTGAGCGCCGACCTTCCCGGTACCGGTCGAACAGATTCTGTTCGAGTCCGGACAATCGGCGCGCTCTGGCGAAGTGCTCGCCCTGCTGGATACGCGCCAGGAGAAGGCGCAGCTGGCGGCAACCGAAGCGCAGCACGAGCTCGCGCGGCTCACGTTCGAACGGATGCAAGGGTTGCTCAATGAAGGGGTGATCTCCCGAGCCGAGTTCGATCGCGCGACCGCCGAGTGCCGACAAACCGATGCGCAGGTCGCCGAAATCAGGGCAGTGATCCAGCGCAAGACGATACGCGCGCCCTTCTCCGGGATTCTGCGGCATTCGTCAGGTCAACCTGGGACAGTACTCGCGGGCGGCAATCCGCTGGTCACTCTCCAGTCGCTCAATCCGATCTACGTGAACTTCGGCGTTCCGCAGCAGTCGGCCGGTCAAATGAAGGTCGGCCGCACCGTGCACGTCACGACAGACGATGTCGCCGGCGCCGAGTGGACGGCACGAGTCAGCGCAATCGACTCGCTGGTGGACGAAGCGACCAGAAACATCCAGGTGCAGGCAACGCTGGCCAATCCTGACGGTCGGCTGCGGCCGGGGATGTTTGTCAGGACGCAGGTGCCGCTCGGTCCTGCAACGACGGTCGTGGCGTTGCCGGCGTCTGCGATCAGCTACGCCGCCATGCGGCGATTCGGTGTTCGTCGTCTCGGATCTCACGGACGACAACGGACAGTCCTATCGGGAGTGCGCCAGCACTTCGTCAAGCTCGGGCGACGCGCGGCGACCAGGTCGCCGTCCTGTCTCGGCATCAAGGCCGGTGACGAAGTCGTGACTTCCGGCGTCTTCAAGCTGCGCAACGGCGCCGCTGTTCAGATCAACAACTCGGTCCAGCCCGCGAACAGCGCGGCTCCCAAGCCGGAGAACAGCTGATGAAATTCACCGATCTCTTCATCAAGCGGCCCGTCCTGGCGATCGTCGTCAACCTGGTCATCCTGATCGCGGGCCTCCAGTCGATCCGCGCGCTCAGCGTCCGGCAGTACCCGCGCACCGACATCGCGGTCGTCAGGGTTTCGACGATCTACGTCGGCGCGAACGCCGATCTCGTGCGCGGCTTCATCACGACGCGCGCTCGAGCGGGTGATCGCCAGCGCCGACGGCATCGACTACATGGAATCCTCGAGCGCGCAGGGACTCAGCACGATTACCGTTCACCTGCAGCTCAACTACGACACCAACGCGGCGCTCACGCAGATCCAGGCCAAGGTCGCCCAGGTCCGCAACGATCTGCCGCCGGAAGCCGAGGCGCCGATCATTCAGCTCGAGACGGCGGACGCTCAGTTCGCCGCGATGTGCCTCGGGTTCTCCTCGCCCGACCTCGACCAGAACGCAGATCACCGACTACCTGACGCGCGTCGTGCAGCCGAAGCTGAGCGCGATCAGCGGCGTCCAGCGCGCCGACATCCTCGGGGACCGGACGTTCGCCATGCGGGTCTGGCTGAAGCCGGACCGGATGGCGGCGCACGGCATCTCGCCCTCGGCCCTGCGCGAAGCGCTCGCGCGCAACAACTACCTGTCGGCGGTGGGACGCACCAAGGGATCGATGGTATCGGTGAATCTCATCGCCAACACCGATCTGCGGACGGCCGACGAGTTCCGCCAGCTGGTCGTCAAGGAACAGGACGGCGTGATCGTCCGGCTGGGCGACGTCGCCGACGTCGTGCTCGGCGCCGAGAACTACGACCAGGACGTGCTGTTCAACGGCGAGTCCGCGGTGTTCATGGGTATCTGGGTGCTGCCGACCGCCAACACCCTGGAAGTCATCAACAGGGTCCGCGACGCGCTGCCGGGGATTCAGGCGCAGCTGCCCGTGGGAATGAAGGCCGGAATCCCATACGACTCGACCGAGTACATCAAGGACGCGATCAGGAAGTGCTCACGACACTCACCGAGACCCTGCTGATCGTGATCGTCGTGATCTTCCTCTTCCTCGGATCGATTCGGGCGGTGCTCATTCCCGTCGTCGCGATTCCGATCTCGCTCGTCGGCGCCGTGTTCCTGATGCTCGTCGCCGGCTTCACCATCAATCTCCTCACGCTGCTGGCCATCGTGCTCTCGGTGGGCCTCGTCGTCGACGATGCCATCGTGATGGTCGAGAACGTGGAGCGCCATCTTCAGCAGGGCAAGCGTCCGTTCCGGGCGGCGATCGATGCGGCATCGCGAGCTCGTGGGGCCGATCATCGCCATGACCATCACGCTGGCCGCCGTCTACGCGCCCATCGGCATTCAGGGAGGGCTGACCGGCGCGCTCTTCCGCGAGTTTGCGTTCACGCTGGCCGGGGCCGTCATCGTGTCGGGCGTCGTGGCGTTGACGCTCTCGCCGATGCTGGGCGCGAAAGTGCTGCGCGCGGGCGCTACCGAGCGCGGCTTTGCCGGCTGGATCAATCGCCGATTCGAGAGTCTCCGGCGTGCCTATATGCGCTCGGTCTCGAGCACGCTCAGCTACCGCCCGGTGGTCCTCACGGCGTGGGCGATCGTGGCGCTGCTGATCGTGCCGTTCTACATGTTCTCGCAGCGCGAGCTCGCGCCCGCGGAAGATCAGGGCGTGGTCTTCTCGATCATCCAGGCAGCGCCGAACGCGACCATCGAACAGACCAGGCTCTTCGCGCACCAGGTCAACGAGGTGTTCGAGGCGCTTCCCGAATCTGGTGGCACCTTCCAGCTCACCTCGCCGACCACCGGCTTCGGCGGCATGGTGACCAAGCCCTGGAGCGAACGAACCAAAACGGCCCAGCAGCTCCAGATCGAAGTGGCGGAGCCGCTCGCAAAGATTCCTGGCATTCGCGCCTTTCCGCAGACGCCGCCGCCTTTGCCCGGCGGCGGCGACTTCCCGGTGGATCTCGTGATTTCTTCCGCAGCCGAACCGCGGCAGCTCGGCGAGATCGCGGGCGAGCTCGTCAAGAAGGCGTTCGCCAGCGGGATGTTCATCTACGCCGACGCCGACTTGAAATTCGACCAGCCGCAAGCGGAGGTGGTCTTCGATCGCGACAAGCTTCGATCGCAGGGTGTCGATCTGAGCCAGGCCGGCCGGGACCTTTCGGTCCTGCTCGGCGGCGACTACGTCAATCGCTTCAGCAATCAGGGACGCAGCTACAAAGTGATTCCACAGCTCGAGCGCGTGGAGCGTCTGACGCCAGACCAGCTCTCGCAGATCTACGTCACCGGATCCAGCAACAAGCTCGTGCCGCTGTCCACATTCGCCGGCCTGCGGACGACGGCCGAGCCGCGCGAACTGAAGAAGTTTCAGCAGCTCAACGCGGTGCGTCATGCAGGGCGTGATTCCGCCGCCGGTCGCGCTCGACTCGGCGCTCGGCTTTCTCGAGAAGGAGGCGAGGGCCATGCTGCCGCCCGATGTCACGCTCGACTATGCAGGCGAGTCGCGCCAGCTGAGGACGGAGGGCAGCGGCGTTCCTCGCAACGCTCCTGCTGTCGGCCGTCCTGATCTATCTGGTCCTCGCCGCGCAGTTCGAGAGCTTCCGCGATCCCTTCATCGTGCCTCGCAGGCTCGGTGCCTCTCGCGGTTGCCGGCGCGCTGCTGTTCTCGTTCCTCGGCTTGACGACGCTCAATATCTACAGCCAGGTCGGTCTCGATCACGCTGGTGGGCCTGATCGCGAAGAACGGCATCCTCATCGTGCAGTTCGCCAATCACCTTCAGGAGACCGGCAAGGACAAGCTGGCGGCGGTCGTCGAGGCAGCGGGCACGCGGCTGCGGCCGATCCTGATGACGACCGCGGCGACCGTCGTCGGTCACTTCCCGCTGGTCCCGCGACCGGGCCTGGGGCCGGGGCGCGCAACAGCATCGGCATCATGCTCGTCAGCGGAATGATCATCGGCACGATTTTCACGCTCTTCGTCGTGCCATCCATCTACATGCTCGTCGCGCGCAAGCACGCTGCCTTTCGGCGAGGCGCGGGAAGTCAGAGTCCCAGAGCTCGCCGAAGCCGTGTGAATGCGAGGTTGTTTATGAACACGAGATTCATTCCTGGAAGCATTGGCGCCGCGGTTGCGCTCGGCGCCCCTTCTATGCGGCGACGACTGCATCGGCGCAGGTCATTGCAGGTTCAGAGCGGCAGAGGGAAACAGTGCAGCCGAAGGAAACGCTGCAGCTCACCCTCGACGACGCCGTTCGTCGCGCGGTCGAGAACAATCCCGAGCTGGCCATCGTCAAGCTCCGGAACCGAGGTCGAGGCCGCACGCGTAGGCGAGAGCCGGACGGCTTATACACCGATGTTTTCGACGGTGCTGGGCCGTTCGAGCAGCGCCACGCCGCCGTCGAACTTTCTGTTGGGCGATCGTGGCGTAGACGTCGACGACTTGTTCTCGTCGACAGGCGTCCGGCAGCGTCTCCCGATCGGCTCGGGAACATGGAGCGTTTCCTGGGAGAGCTCGCGCACGGGGACGAACAACCCGATCAGCAGCTTCGATCCCAGCCTCCAATCGGGCATGCTGTTCGCGTTCTCGCAGCCGCTCCTCAAAGACCGATCGATCGACGCGGCGCGCGGCAGATACGTCATCGCCAAGCGGAACCTCCAGAGCTCCGATCTTCACTTCAGGGAAGCCGCCGTCCAGACGGTGGCTGCCGTCAAGCAGGCGTACTGGACGCTCAAGGCCTCTCTGGCGAACATCGACCGTTCAGCAGCGCTCGCTCGAGCTGGCCGCAGGAACTCGCGCGGGAGAACAGAGTAAAGGTTGATGCCGGACAGATCCCGCGACTCGATCTCGTTCAGGCCGAAGCCGGAAGTCGGCGCAGCGCCGCGAGAACCTCATTCGTGCCCGGACCGGAGCAGAGGATGCGGAAGACGCGTTGCGCAGGCTCATCGTCGATCCAGCCGACCCTTTCGTTCTGGCGGCTGCGAATCGATCCCGTCGAGGAACCGACGCGCCTTGGAGCTCTCCCTGATATCGACGCGGCCGTCGAGAAAGCATTGAACGAGCGATACGACCTCGCCCGAGCCGATATCGAACTCGAGAACGCCACGCTCGAACGTCGCCTTCCTCGACAACCAACGTCTCCCGGATGTGCGGCTCGAGACGCTCCTACCAGGCCAACGGCCTTGGCGGCACCGCAGTTTCTACGCGCCGGCGGCTTTCCAGGTCTCGTCACCGGCACGCGAAATCTCGGGTTCGGCAATGCGCTTCAACCAGGTCTTCACCAACGACTTCCCGCGTGGAGCGTCGGGGTGACCGTGAGCTATCCGCTCGGTCGCAGCTACGAAGCCGCCAGCCGGGCGCGGGTCGGAGGTCGAACGCCGCCAGGTCGTGCAGCGGATCGCGAGCCTCGCGCGTTCAGACCGCCGAAGCGGTGCGGCGGGCCGGCCGGCAGATTCACAGCAGCGCCGAGCGAGTCGACGCTGCTCGGGCAGGCGCGACGCTGGCGGAGGAGCGGCTCAACTCCGAACGGCGCCGCTACGAGGTTGGACTGTCGACGACATTTCTCGTCACGCAGGCGCAACGCGACCTCCTGGAGGCGCAGGTGAATCTGCTCCAGACCAGCCTCGATTACGAGTCGGCGATTGTGAACTTCGAGGCGATTCAGCAGGCCCCGCCCCTCGCTGCCGGCGACACCGTGGATGCCAAGCCCGCGGTTGTCGTCGAGGTCCCAACGCCCGCGCCGCGTGGGATCTTCCGTCCGGCCACAGCCTCGGTGCCGGGATTCTGGGGACGTGATGAATCGCCCAATCGCAGTGATCGGCGCGCCGTCCAGCATCGGTATCCGGCCGTGCGACGATGGAGTAGTGAGGCACATCGACCGAGCGCCTGGCTGTTCTTCGAGAGCGCGGTTTGATCGAGCGTCTTCGGAGCGATCGACCTCGGCGATGTCGCCTCACCTCCTTATCGCGACTACGTCCGGCCGTTCAATCGTGCGCGCAACGAGGATCAAGTGATCGTCTATTCCCGTTCCCTCAGCGCGAGCGGGTGGCTGAGGCCACGAGCCGCGGCCGTTTCGGCGTCGTCTTGCGGTGGCGATTGCAGCATCGTGCTCGGTTGTCTCCTGGGTGCTCGTCGGACGGCTCGCGGCGCGGTGGGGCTGGCTTACATGGACGCGCATGCCGACTTTGCCACGCCGGACGAGTCGCGGACAGGTTCCGTCGCCAGCATGTCTCTCGCTCTCGCGTCCGGCCGCGGCGATACACCGCTCGCGCGTCTCGCCGGGCGCACGCCATTGGTCGATGGAAAACATGTCGCCCTCGTGGGGCGTCGTGACGCAGCCGAGCTCTGGCAGCGGTCACGCGGCCCTCTCGGGAACGACCATTCTCGATGTTCCTGATGCTCAACTGATCGCGGAGCACGGCCGCGACCGGCCGCCGCACTCCTCGATCGTGTGGCCTCACCCGGCGTCAAGGGATTCTGGATTCACCTCGACGCCGACGTGCTCAACCCCGCCGTCATGCCGGCCGTGGACTCGCCAGAGCCCGGCGGGCCAATGCCGGACGAACTGGTGGATCTCCTGAGCCCGCTGGTCAATCACCCGCGCGCGCTGGGACTGGACTTGACTATCTACGATCCTGCTCTCGATCCCGACCGATCGTGCGCAAGACAACTCGTGAGCCTGTTAGAAGCACTTCTGGGTGCGCCGGAACGACGTCGGAATCTAACCCGCTCTAAGCCCGCCTCTGTTGGCTCCAAGCACAAAACATCTGAAAGGCGCTTTCTCGTCAGCGTTGCGCGGAATGAAGTCCGCTGAAAGCGACGACGAACATGGGAAACAGAACACTGATATTGCTGACAGCCTTGCTTCCTTCGCTGATGGGTCCGTCGGTCGCCCGGGCGGAGAACTCGAAATATCCTCCACTCGCGGATTACCTGATGCCGCGCGCTGCCGAAGTGGCGCTCGCGCGGAGTGCGGCTCCCTTGCACATCTCCGGAACGGGCAACGATCAAGGTGTTGACCGCGTCGGGGTACGAGGTGGTTCGCGAAGGCGACAACGGTTTTGTCTGCATGGTCATGCGCGGGTGGACCGCGCCGACCTCACACCGGCACCGCTGCGCGAGCTCGTCTACGACGCCGCGGTCCGTGCGCCGATCTGCTTCGACCCCTGGCGTCGCGCACCGTGATGCCGCATCACTGAGCTGCGAAGCCAGCTGGGCATCGCGGGCAAGGCGCCGGATGAGATCGCGATTGATGTTGAGCTTGCCTACATTGAAGGGAGGCTGCCGGCGAGAGTTGGCGTCGCATTCGCCATACATGTGGTCTGCGGATCAGCACCTCGGCACAGGAATCGGCCACTGGCATCCCCACATGATGGTCTTCTCGCCGTTCTACAAGAACTCGATGCTCGGCGACAACGAGTTTGGCCAGCCGCTGCCAATCGTGACCGATGATGCCGGAACGCCGTTTACCGTGGTTGTCATTCCGGTGGACGACAAGCTCGCGATCAAAGCAGTAGCGCAATGAGTGGGTGGCAATCGGACTGACCCTCCCGGCATCACCCGAATTCTGCCCTCGTCCTGCGAAGGTCCCGGTCGGGATATCGGAATTTACATCTGTAACGCGGACTGGCTGCCCGCTCTCTGTAGTCTGATGCCTTGCCGGACGAAGTCCCGTTCGCAAACAAGACCTCTGCAGAGACCAGATACTCCCTCTGGACATCACAGAAACGATCTACGGATCGGACAAGGCCGGTTTGGTGTATGGCTGCGTGTTCGATCCAGGACAACCTGGCCGCCTTCTCGACTCTGCCGAGGCCGCGCAATTTCTTTCGGTCGAGGCGCCTGTCGCCCTGGGGTGTCGTTCGTCTGGCTTCACTTCAACGTCGCCAACGCGGCATCCGAACGGTGGCTCCGGGATCATTTGTCGGCGCCAGAGGCCTTCCTCGAATCATTGCACGACGCGACGACGTCGACGCGCGTCGAGCAGGATGGAGAAGGCGTTGGTCGCGGTGCTCAACGATGTTCGGTTCTTTGCACACGACGTCTCCAACGTGTCGGCCGTGAGTCTGTGGGTGGATCGACGCGCGCTCGTCAGCGCTCGCGTGACGGCCCTGCGGTCGGTCGATCGCTTGCGCGAGGCTGTGAAGGCCGGTGAGATCTTTCGATCTCCAGCCGAGCTTCTCGCACATCTGTTGCGCGACCAGGGTGACGTTCTCGCGTGCAAATCGTTCGGGGCGCCACCAAAGATGTGGATGCCATCGAGGATAGGCTGATTGCCGGAACAAGAGAAACATCTCAGCCGCGCAAAGCTCGGATCTCTCCGGCGTGTCCTGGTCTCGTTTGCGCCGCCGCCCTCGCGCCCAGAGCCAGCCGCACTGTTTCGTCTGCTGAACACGGCCGCCGGCGTGGATCCAGCCCAGACGATTTGCGCGATTTGCGCCAGTCGGCGGAGGAGCTGTCCGTAAAGCGGCCGCCGACGCGGCCGCAGTGGCCGAGCGGATCCGACTCATTCAGGAGGAGATGGTCGCGCTGGTCGGCGAGCAGACCAGCACGCACGCTGTTCTGTTTGCGACGGTGGTCACCGTGCCTGCGCTTTCGCGCCGCTCACCATCATTCCCGGTCTGTTCGGCATGAACATTGGCGGCATTCCCGCTCCGCGAACACGTGATGGCGGCTTTTGGATTGTCATCGTCTTGCTGGTGGTCCTCGTCTCGTTGGGAGGGGCACTGGTCTTCCGAGCCTGCTGCGCAGCTCCTGATGAAGTTGCTGGAACAGTCCGGCGACATCAGCTTGAGTGAGCTGAGGCCTGTCAGCCCTGCCTTGCCCGCGCGGAATTGCAGCAGAGTTGCGAAGAACTCCAACGATCGGCATGAGCGGCAGTCGAGGCTGCGTCGGATGGAGTTGGGAGAGAATCGCGATGGGCCGTCACGATGTGCGCTCCTTTGAAAGCCGTTCGTGACGAGCCTCGCGCATCAGAGATCCATGCACCCGCAATTACATCGGAGGTAATCAGCTGAGCAATCCGCGTTTGAGCGCGCCGGCAATGGCTTCCGCTTGGGTGGCGGCGCCCATTGCGGCAAAGAGCCTGCTCAAGCCTGATTCGAAGTCCGGGGTGCGCATACCCAGGTAGGTTGCGATTTCGTTCTGTCGCCTTGCCGGCCGCCAAGAGCTGGAGCACATCGCGCTCCCATGGAGTGATTTGAAGCACCGCACCTTGGTTGTCCATACGCTCCTGCTCTTCTGCGCCACAATCTCGTCAGATACTGCGAAAACGGACGCTGCGGTCATGGGCAAACCCCCAAGCCGTAACTATAAAGACGGTCGAGCTGATCGATCAGTTCGCGTCACGACGATCTCGGCGCGACCGTTCACGAGTGCCGGCGCCGCCATGTCATAGCTAGGACGGACGACACGCCGCAGATGTGACAAGGAAGATTCCAGCTGGGTTTCGCCTAGTATTCATTCACCCTGCGGCGGATCGGCAGCCACTGGCGTCATGCCAAAGGCCACAGCGTTGCCGCAGGCTTGACCAGCGCGGACGTTGCGAATCCCTCGCGGGCGCGCCCTAAATGGTGCAGACATGCATGTCCGAAGCCACGGCTCTCACGGCAACATGGTCGCCGTCATCGACATCGGTTCGAACTCAGCCCGCGTCATGGTCTTCGAGCGCGAAGCCTCGAGCCATCTGCGCCTGATTGCCGGCTCGCGGGCCCCGCTGCGACTCGTGCACGACGTCGATACGCGGGGGAGCTGAGCGACGCGACCATGGCCCGAACGACTGAGGCCTTGCGGGATTTTCAGGCGATTGCGACCGGCGCCGGCACGAGGCGCATCGTCTCTGTAGCCACGGCGGCAATGCGCGACGCGCGTAACGGCGCGCTCTTTGCCCGGCGGCTGCAACGCGAGCTCGGCATGCGAGTCGACATTGTCGGAGGCGCCGCCGAAGCGCGCTACGGCTTCACCGGAGCGGTGAGGGGCCTCGCGGCTTCGAACGGGCTGCTCTTCGATCTGGGCGGAGGCAGTCTGCAGATCACCCGATTCGCGCGGCGCCGTCCATCCGGCGTCGTGAGCCTGCCGCTCGGTGCGCTTCGACTGAGTGAGAAGTATCTCGAGTCCGATCCCCCGACGTCCAAGCAACTCCGCCGCCTGCGCGACCACGTCCGCAGTCAGCTGGACGAAGGCGCGGGTGGGCCCGTCTGGGTTCGGGCGATCGGCTTGTGGGGTACCGGAGGCACACTGCGCAACCTGGCCAAGATCGATCGTCAGGCGCGACGGTATCCCATCGGCTGGCTGCACGGATACGAGCTGTCGGTGGACAGCCTTGCGGACATCGCCGACGCCCTCGCGAGGACCAAGGAGAAGCGGCGCGACGAGGTTGCGGGGCTCAGCGCGGAACGGGCCGATTCGATCGTGGGCGGCGCGATCGCCATTCTCACGCTGGCGGAATTCGTACGCGCCAGGGACATCCTGGTTTCGGGGCAGGGCGTCCGCGAGGGATCGCTCTCAAGCTCTTGAAGATCGCCGAGGGACCGCCACAGGCGGTGAAGGAAGCTTCCTTGTCCTCGCTGGTTTCGCGCTTCGACGGCTGGCGGAAAGTTGCAGCGTCGCGCCGCCGCGCGCGTTGCTTCAGCGCTCGCCCGCGCGTTGGAGCCGCGCGCTCCGGCGAGCCTCGCTCCAGGCCATCGATCACGCGGCCCGCGTGCTCGACATCGGCCGGAGTCTCGACGTCGTTGCGCGCCACGAGCACGTTGCCGACATTCTCCTGAGCACCGAGCTCACCGGCTTCACGCACTACGAGGTCGCGCTCGTCTCGGCGATCGTTCGACGCGCGGGCGACCGGCATGCGGAGGTGCTGTGGCTCCCAAGCGGCCGCGACCCGATCGACCGGGACATGATCGATCGCGCAGCAATCATTCTCGCCCTCGCCGACGAGATCGAAGCCCGATGCTCGGGCACTGGCCCGATTTCGGTCGATTGTGAGATCGGCCGTCGCGTCACCGTGTCGGTGCCGATGCTGCCGTCCTGGCTCGCCGAGTCTCGACAAGCGATTCGAGCGCACGTTCGGCCGGCCGCTCATCGTCCGGCACTGACGGCATATGGCTGAGTAGGCAGCTCGAGAATTTACTTCGTCGTTGATCCGGGCGCTCGATGCCCGTTACGCGCGATTCATAGAGTCACCGCTCATCGAAACTTTTCTCACGGCTTGCTAGCTACGAGGAGAGTGCCATGAGCGAATCCCTTCCCAGTCTCGTCGTCGATTCTTGAAGGCCGGTGTTGCCACCGCCGCTGGCGTCGTGTTGCCCGCATGGACCCTGACAGAGGGTGCGCCCGCGATCATTGCGGCCGAAGATGAGCGCCCGCAGGCGCTGCAAGGTCTGCACTTCGGAGACCCGAGCAATGGGTCGGTCGTCGTATGGAGCCGGAGCGATCGCCCGGCTCGCATGCTGGTCGAGTGGTCGTACGACGAGCAGTTTCAAGCGGCGTATCGTCTCGTCGGTCCCCATGCGCTCGAAACCACCGACTTCACGGCGCGACAGGACATCGGAGGTCTGGAGCCTGGCAGCGACGTGTTCGTGCGCGTCTCGTTCCAGAGCCTGAACAACGATCGCGCGATCGGCGAGCCGGTGACCGGCCGGTTCATTGTCCCGCCGGATGACCGTGATTCAACGAAGGCCACACGGCTCCGACATACCGGCGGCGATCTGCGCTTCTTGTGGGGCGGCGACACTGCCGGTCAGGGCTGGGGGATCAATCCTGGCTTCGGCGGCATGAAGATCTACGAGGCGATGCGTCAGCGCAGCCCGCTCTTCTTCGTCCATAGCGGCGACAACATCTATGCAGACGGACCAATCGCCGAGATCGGTCGTCGCCGAAGGAGGTCAGGTCTGGAACAACATCGTCACGCCGCAGGTCGCCAAGGTGGCGGAGACGCTCGACGAGTTCCGGGGCCGCTACCGCTACAACCTGCTCGACGAGAACCTGCGCCGCTTCAACGCCGAGGTGCCGCAAATCTGGCAGTGGGACGACCACGAAGTGACCAACAACTGGTCGGACTCGAAGGACCTGTCCGGCTGACGCGCGCTACAGCGAGAAGAACGTGCCGCTGCTCGTTGCGCGAGGCGCGCGGGCGTTTCTCGAATATGCGCCGATGCGGCCGTTCGATGTCCGCGAATCGCAGCGCGTCTACCGCCGTTACAGCTACGGCCCGCTGCTCGAGCTCTTCGTGCTCGACATGCGGTCGTATCGCGGTCCCAACTCGGCCAACCTGCAGACGACGCCCAGCGCACATGACGGCGTTTCTCGGTCGCGAGCAGTTGGACTGGCTGAAGGCGGGTCTGAAGAACTCACGGCGCGGTGTGGAAGGTGATAGCCGCCGACATGCCGCTGGGCCTGAATGTCGGTGACGGCGCGACCCTGGAGGGCTGGCGCGTTGGGAGGCTGTCGCCAACGGCGAACCCGGCGCTGCGAAGGGTCGCGTGAGCTGGAGTTCGTCGAGCTGCTCAGCTATCTCAAGCGCCGACGCGTGCGCAACGTCGTGTGGCTCACGGCCGACGTTCACTACTGCGCTGCGCACTACTACAACCCGCCATGGCCGCGTTCCGCGATTTCGACCCGTTCTGGGAGTTCGTGGCCGGTCCGCTCAACGCCGGCACGCTTTGGTCCCAACGCGCTGGACGGCACGTTCGGACCGCAGGTGGTGTTCTTCAAGGCGCCGCCGCCGGGGCAGTCGAATCTGTCGCCCTACAGCGGATTGCAGTTCTTCGGCGAAGTGAACATCCACGCGCAGCAGCGCCGAGCTGACCGTCGATTTTCGCGACATCAATGGCGTATCGGTGTTCAGCAAGACACTGCAGCCACAAACGAGCTGGTCGAGCTCAACCTACTGCTGTCTTCTCATTCCGACGGCTACACAGAGCCAGGCAATCGTCAGGAACACGAACCCGACGAACGGCAGCACCGACGTTTCTGCCAGCCCGGGGCGAGTCGCGGGCCCAGCGGCTCGCCCGGCGCGGCCGTGCGACAAACATGAGGGCATTCGTAATCTCAAGGAACGTATTGGCGATCGCGGCAAAGATGCCAGCGAGCGTCACCGGCCCGCATCAGGGCCAACCAGCGTTCGTTGGGGCGAATAGCAAATGCGATCCCGAGAAACATGGGTAGGGCACTTACGAATAATCCGAAGAGCCCGGCCAGGCCGAGATTTCTGAGGGCTTCCATGGTCACCCCGCGGCGCCGTATTGTGTCGGCGCGTCTGGAGTATGAACGCGCAAGCGACCACCAGCGTGACCAATGTCACGCGCGACGCCATTCCGCGTTTTCTATGGCATGGACCGGGACTGCGAAGCTGGAGCTCGTCCGGCGCGTGCAGAGTGGCGACCGCGCGACGCCTTCGACGCTGTGCATGTCCTGTTCAATGCCCGGTTGTTCGGTTTCCGGCCCGCCTGGCGAGAAGACGAGACGTCGCCGAAGACCTGCTCGAGGAGACTTGGCTGCGTTTCGTGACACACGCGGGCCGGCTCGATTCCGAGACGCGCCTGGGGCCGTGGCTCTTCGCCGTCGCGCGCAACCTACACATCAGCTATTGCCGGTCCAGGGCGATCGAGGAGCGCGCGGCCGACTCTGATTGGGTTGTGGCCGGCGGGTCTCCCGGACTCGCCATTCGATCATGCGGTCGGCAGCGAGCTGGAACGGCGGATAGAGGCCGCGCTCGCCAGTACTCGGTTTCCTTCCGTGAGGTCTTGCTGCTCGTCGGGGTCGAGGGTCTCAGGCCGACCGAAGCCGCCGCCATCTGTGGCGTGACTCCGGAGGCACTTCGACAGCGCCTGAAAAGGGCCCGCGCGCTGCTCGCCGCTCGTCTCGCAGAAATGGGGCTGCGACCGTCCGTTGATCTCGGTGAGTGCGCGAATGACATCCAACGAGCAGACCGATCAGTCAGCTTCGCGTGTTGGCTCAGTTGTCGGCACCATCAACGAGCGCTACACGGAACGAACAAGTGCGGTCCAGATGCCACGCTGCGATGGCTCGACGGGATGTTCCGCCGACACGCGGTTGCCCGCCGGACACCCCTCGCACGCGTGCTCGATGTGGCCCTGATAGGCGCGGTGTGCTTCTACGCGGCTGCGACTCTCGTGGAGGCGATCCGATTCGTCGGCCTGCAGTAATCAGTGCCAGATGCCGAGCGCCCGGCGAACCGCGACCAGCTGACCGAGATGATAGGCATTGTGGTCGACCACGAGCAGCAGCGCTCGAAGGTTTGTTTGCTGCCCCTTGCCTGTCGGGACCGTGGCGAAAAGGTCGACGGAAACGTCTTGGGCGAGGCGCTTCAGCGCCTCGCGATCGGTCTTGAACTGCTGCACGCTCGCGTTCCATGCCGCCGAGTCTGGCGGCGCAGGATTTCGTGGCCAGTAGTCGTCCGGCCAATTCATCGCATGCACATGCATGCGGATTCACACAGAAGTCGAGGAGATCTTTCTGTGCGAGGCGCATGTGCTCCAGCAACTGCCAGAACAGAGTGCTCGAAGCCTGGTGGCACCGATCCACGTTTGTCTGCGGGGATGCCTTCGACGGCTTTTTTCGAAGCCGACGTGCGCCTCGTCCCAATCAAAGATCCGCGCCAATTGCGTCCGTAGAAGATCAGTTGATTCTTTCATCGTCGCCATTGTCGGCCTCCAATGTCCGTCTCATCGCCGCGCATCCCTGGTCCATCATGCCATCGACGAGGTCCGCCAGATCGTCGGGCAACAGGTCGGCGATCCAGACGATGCGACAGTGTGACTTGCCGGCGGCGAATACCTGCAACGACGCGTTGTGATGTGTCGTGCGCCAGTCGACGACCGCGTATGCCAGGCGACGCAGGCGATCGTCGATGTCGATGATCCGCTCGCGGATAGCGGCGCCGTTCGCGAACGTGACCAGTCTCGATTCTCCATCGAGCCGGGTATCGACGACGAACTGCTGTGCCAGGCGCGTATGGATGCCACCGACATCGCGGATGGCTGCCCAAACCTCTTCAATGGACGCATTGACCAACACTTCCTTGTGAATCGATGCCATTGCATGCCCTCCATGTCAAACTGTTATAGGACGCAGCCGGAGGAGCCGTCTTGGCAAAAATTGCGGTCGAACTCGAGCGCGCGCTGGTGCTCCGCAGGGAGAGGGAATACCGGGTCGGACGATGCCTCGTATCCTCGCGCAAGGCGACGGCTGGGCAGTTGCCGATGTGTTGTGCACGTCGGGCCCGCAGGATCGGCCATTCGAAGAGCAGCATGCCCAGTACTCGATTTCAGTCGTGCTGGCCGGCAGTTTCCAGCATCCGCTCTCCCTTGGACACGGAATGATGCTTCCTGGGTTCTCTGATGTTTGGCAACCCCGGGCAGCGTTTCGAGTGCGGGCACGAACACGGCGAGGGCGACCGCTGTGTGGCGTTCTGGTATGCGGCCGACTACTTCGAGCGTCTGTTGGCTGGCGCCGGCCGCAGTCGACACGGCAAGCGGCTTCAACGTGGCTCGCCTGCCTCCAGTGCGGCCGTTGGCGGCATTGGTCGCGCGCCTGGGTGCGGGTGTTATCGATCCACGTGGCGTTTCATGGGAGGAGCTTGGCATCAGGCTGGCCGCCAGTACGCTTGAGTGTTGCGGCAGGGATGTCTTTCGATTCAAACCGCGTCGTGCCTAGTGCAGAAGCACGTGTAACGCGGACGGTTCGAATGATCGATCGACATCCTGACGCGGTGCTGACGTTGGGACAGTTGGCGCGCGAGAGCGGCCTCAGCCCGTACTCACTTCCTGCGGATGTTTGAATGCCTCACGGGCCTCACGCCGCACCAGTATGTTCGGCGAACTCGCTTGCGCGAAGCCGCCATGCGGCTTAGCAGCCGAATCGGGCAAAGTGCTCGACATCGCGCTCGACAGCGGCTTCGGCGACGTCTCGAATTTCAATCGAGCGTTCCGTTCGGAGTTCGGCATGAGCCCGACCGTCTATCGAAAATCGCTCTAGGCCCGATGCCTGAACTGCCGGAAGTCGAGACCATCCGCCGACAGCTGGAACCAGCAATGCGCGGTGCACGGATCGAGCAGGTGTTGCTGAGACGGAAGGATTTGCGCCGCCCGTTTCCACGAGCCTTCGCGTCTCGACTCGAAGGCCGCCGGATTCGATCCGTCGATCGCCGAGGCAAGTATCTGCTGGTTGCGCTCGACTCCGGCGAGACCTTGTTGATGCACCTCGGCATGTCCGGATCGTTCCGGATCGATCGCAACCGGAAACGACCACCTTCTACGAGTGCCGCAGAGTGATCCTCATGATCACGTCGTGTTCACGTTGTCGAATGGTGTGACCGTTACGTTCAACGACCCCAGGCGATTCGGCGTGATGGACTTGTTCGGCGCCGGCCTCGCGTCTCATCGGTCGCTCGCGGCTCTCGGACCTGAACCGCTGGCGGCTTCCTTCGACGCGGTGGAAATTTCGCGGGCGCTGGCGGGCAAGCGGTCGGTTCTGAAGGTTGCCCTCCTCGACCAGCGTGTCATCGCCGGTCTCGGCAACATCTACGCGAGCGAGGCGCTGCACCTCGCGGGTCTTTCCCCCTTGCGGCGATCTTCCACAATCGCGACCGCGGCAGGACGCCCGACTCCGAGGGCCGTCCGCCTGGCGGCGGCGATCAAGACCGTGCTGCGCCGGGCGATCGCTCGCAAGGAGAGTCCGTATGGCGCAGGTCGCTTCCGCGTCTACGAGCGAGAGGGCGAGCCGTGCCCGACACCTGGCTGCCGTGGAACGATCCGCCGAATCTCGCAGGCCGGCCGATCGACGTTCTACTGTCCGGTGTGCCAGCGCTGATCGTCGGCGCGTTCTTCCGGTGCTTCAAGGGTTGCAAAGTCCTTCGACAACTGCGATACGGTGCAGTCGTTTGGTGCCCTGAGCATCGGCTCTGCCTCGAGCCGATACCGATGAGGGAGGTTACACATGATGCGCAATGGCTTGCTGGTTGGCGGCGTCGCGTTGCTGGCAACGGTGATCCTGGCGGCCATCCCTGCTGCAGCACAGAAGAAAGCGTCGCCTCCGGCTCGAACACCTGATGGAAAACCAAACCTGGAGGGCATCTACTCCTTCAGTACGATCACGCCGCTCCAGCGACCCGAAGCGCTCGCCGGTAAGGATACGCTCAACGACGAGGAGGCCGCGGCGTTCGAAGCGTCGGAAAACACGCGGCTCAATCGCGACCTGTTCGACCCGATCAAAGGACAGCCGAGCGCCGGATACGCGCCAAGAGCCGAAGGGGGCGTGCTGTCCTACAACGAGTTCTGGTACGAGCGCGGCAGCCGGCTCACTAAAGACAGACGCACGTCGCTCATTGTCGAACCAGCGGATGGCAGGATTCCGCTCACCGATGCCGCGCGCCGCAGGGTCGCCGAAATGCGCCGGCGGTCGGATGCCGGCATCGGCGATTCGGCCGAGGACCGGACCCTTGCCGACCGGTGCCTCATGGGTTTCAACGCCGGCCCGCCGATGACGCCAGGTTCCTACAACAACAACCTGCAGATCGTTCAGGGCCCGGGAGTCGTCGTGGTCATCAACGAGATGGTGCACAACGCCCGCATCATCCCGACCGACGGACGTCCGCACACCCCGTTCCGCCAGTGGACGGGCGACTCGCGCGGGCGGTGGGAAGGCGAGACGCTCGTCGTCGAGACGATCAACTTCCGGCGAGAGACGAGTCTGCAAGGCTCCACGGCCGAAACGCGGGTCGTCGAGCGCTTCACGCGGATTGACAACGATACGATCAGCATACGAATTCGCGGTCTCCGATCCGAGCTCGTACATCCGGCCGTGGAGTGCCATGCTGCCGATGACGAGAATCGAGGGACCGCTGTTCGAATACGCCTGCCACGAAGGCAACTACGCGATGGCGAACATTCTCGCTGGCGCGCGTGCGAAGGAGAAGGAGTAGGTCGGCTACCGCCCGACTGGGACTGGCAGTTGAAGGTTTGGTGGCGCGCCTTTCGACTCGACCAGGCGGCGAGCGAAGTAGTTGACCACCTTGGCGTCGCTCCGCGCCGCGGTGAGGTATGCGGCGCGCAGAAGCTGCTCTTTGCGCGCACGAAGTGACTCTGCGATCCCGTCGCGCACGCCGGGCGTCGACAGGTCGCGCTGTCCAGCCTTCTCGTGCGATACCACCAGCACCATGGTGTACGCGCCGTTTCCGCTCGCCGCCACGTTCACGGCTCCGGGCTCCTTGCCGATCACCGCGTTGCGCAAGGGGGCGGCGCCTGATTGAGCCTCGATATCGGCACGAGCCCCAAGTCTCCGCCTCGCTGCGCAGACTGCGGATCCTCCGAGTAGCTGCTGGCGAGATCTCGAAACGACGCGCCGGCTTTCAAGCGCTCCATCAGCATCTGGACTTTCGCGGCAGCCTGTTGTGGAGTCGTGGCGTCGTCGCCGGTCGTGTTGCCAACCTGTGGCTCGCGCACAGGCGTCACCACGATTTGTGCGAGACGATACGATTCCTCGGCCACGTTGAACTGGGCGCGATTGGCATTGAAAGCGTCCGCGACTTCCTGGTCGGTGACAGTGACCTTCGAGCCCACCTCCTGAGCGATCAGCTTCTGTGTCATGAGCTCTCGACGCAGGCCTTCACGCATGTCTGCCACGTTCAGACCGCGTCGCGTCAGCTCCCGCTGAAAGGCGTCGTCGGTCATGTTCTTTGGCGTTGTTGTAGGCCGTGTCCAGGTCGGTCTGGGCGACTTCGAGATTCAACGTTTTCGCCTTCGCCAGCAGGATGTCCTGGAGAATGAGATCGTCGAGGAGGCTCAGCTTGGCGGCCAGCGTTTCCTCTTCCGAGGCGGGTTGCGAAACGTCCCGGGTGCGCTGGTATGCCTTGTCGACATCGCTGCGCGAGATTTCCCGGCTGTCGACGACCGCCCACGCGTTGGGCGAAACAGCAGGCGCGGGGGCGTCTTGTTCGCTTCACGACAGCTCGTGCCAACACACAAGGCGGCGAGCGCGCCGACAACGAGGACGACACGGGACGAGGCGAGTCTCGAAGCGAACATAGCCAAGCGAAGCCGACCTGCTTTCTAAACTCTCCACCACGGAGGACACAGGGGACACGGAGGAACCGGTCCTTTTGAGATTTTCTTGATTGAACCTCAGTGTCCTCAGTGTCCCCTGTGGTAGGTAGTTCGAATCTGTCCCTACCGTTCTCACGCTCGTTTCAACATCCTGGTCAGCGCCGACGAGGATCACCGCGCCGATGAAGGAGACAACAATCGAGCCGACGAGCCCGGCTCCAGGCCAGATACCCAGCGATCCGAACACCCAGCCGCCGATGATGCCACCGAGCAGTCCCAGCACGATGTCCATCAGCACTCCGTAACCGCCGCCCTTCATCACTTGCCCGGCCAGCCAGCCTGCAATGAGCCCGACGATGATCGAATAGATCACGGTTCCTCCTTCGGTGAGTTTGACGAGGGCGACAAGTATTACCGGCACGCCGATGGTCCTGTCAACCGCAATCGCGCAGCTTTCGAACGTCAACGAAGGGCCAAGTCTCTGCGCTCTTCCTTCTATAATCGTCCGTCACTCCGATGAGGTTGCAGCCTGGTGACCGGCTCGGTCCGCATGAGATCGTGTCTGCCGTCGGTGCCGGCGGGATGGGCGAGGTCTACCGTGCGCGCGACCCACGGCTCGGACGTGACGTGGCCATCAAGGTGTTGCCATCGGCAGTCGCGGCTGATGTCGATCGCCTTCATCGATTCGAGCAGGAAGCGCGCGCCGCTGCGGCGCTGAACCACCCGAACATCCTCGCGGTGTACGACGTCGGCGCCGATGCCAATACGACGTTCATTGTGTCGGAGCTGCTCGAAGGCAGAGACGCTTCGGGAGCGGATGAAGAGCGGTCCCGTTGCAGCTCGCAAGGCGATTGAGCTTGCTCTTCAACTGGCGCGCGGACTCGCGGCGGCCCACGATCGAGGCATCATCCATCGCGATCTCAAGCCCGAGAACGTCTTCGTCACCCGGGATCACCGCGTCAAGATTCTCGACTTCGGTCTGGCAAAGCTCACGCAGGATCGACCGCCGGCAGAAGCGAGCGCAGTCGTCACAGCATGCTGTCGTCGCCGACGCAGCCTGGCGTCGTGCTCGGCACCGTCGAGGTACATGGCGCCCGAGCAAGTGCGTGGACTGCCGGTGGATCAGCGCGCGGATCTGTTCGCATTTGGAGCGATCCTTTACGAGTTGCTGTCGGGCCGCCGCGCGTTTTCTCGAGAAACGCCGCCGGAGGCGATGGCGGCGATCCTGAACGAAGATCCGCCAGAGCTCAGCGTCGCAGCCGCGGCGATTCCTCCGGCCTTGGTCCGCATCGTCGATCGCTGCCTCGAGAAGAGTCCGTCGGCACGATTTCAAACGGCCAGCGACCTTGCATTCGCTCTGGAGAGCCTATCGGACGGGTCGAGCGCGTCAGCCTCGATCGCCACGCCTGCCGGCTCTCAGCGGACTTACAAGCCGTGGCTGGCCTGGGGCGTCGCCGCGTTGATACTGGCTACCCTGGCGCCCTCCGCGTACCGAGCACGTCCGCGAGCGGCGAGGCCACGTCCAGCCCCATACGCTTCCAAATCCCTCCCACCGTCGAGTTCGGCGGACCCGGAAATTTCGGCCTGTCTCCGGACGGCCGTCAGCTGGCGTTCGTCGGTCGCGGTCCGGATGGAGTCATGCGGCTCTGGATCCGCACGATGGACTCGCTCGAAGTCCGCTCTCTTCCAGGTTCCGAGGCCAACGAAAATACGCCTCCGCCTTTCTGGTCTCCCGACGGCAGGTTCGTCGCGTTCGACGCCGGAGGTAAGCTCAAGAAGCTGGACGTGTCGGGTGGCCCGCCGCAAACCTTGTGCGATCTTCCGAGCGTGGCCGTAGGCGGCACATGGAATCGCAACGGCGACATCATCGTCGGGAACATCACGGGCGGTCTATTGCACGTCCGCGAAACAGGCGGCGCCGCGTCTCCGGTCACAACGCTCGATCCATCGCGGAAAGAGGAATTCCACATGCTTCCTTCCTTTCTCCCGGATGGCCGCCACTTCGTGTACTTGCGTGTGGCACCTGGCGGGCCTGAATTCAGCGGCACTTATGTGGGGATGCTCGACGCGAAGCCTGACGAACAAAGCAAAGAGCGGCTGCTGCCTTACCAAGTCGGTCTGACGTACGCAGCCGCCACTGATTCGGGCCCGGGACGGTTGCTGTTCCTCTCGCGAGGGGACGCTCATGGCGCAGCCGTTCGATGAGAGACGCCTTGTGCTTGCGGGAGATCCCGTGCCGGTCGTGGAGCGTGTCGGCTCGTTTCGTGACAGCGGCTTCTTCTCGAGCTCAGACAACGACGTTCTTGGTGCACGCACCGCCGCCAGCGATTCCCAAGTCACGTGGTTCGACCGGCAAGGCAACGTTTCCGGCCGCGTCTCCGGAATCCGGCGGCTATCGCGGCGTGGCCCTTTCTCCAGACGGCAGTCGCGCGGTCGCGTCGCGGACCGATCCCCAGGACGCGTCGAAGGCCGACCTGTGGCTGTTCGATCTGTCGCGAGGAACCGGGGGCACTCGATTGACACTCGGCACGGGAATCGCCGAAATGCCTATCTGGTCTCCAGACGGGAAGCGAATCGCCTTCACTTTCAGCAACAACATGCTCCGTCAGAAACTTGCAAGCGGTGAGGGGAGAGCAGGAGTTGATGCGGGTGGACACAGCCGGCTCCATTCGGCCCGCCGGCTGGTCGCCGGACGGACGGTTCGTTCTTTATGCGTCAGCGACGTCGTCGAAAGGAATTTGGGATCTCTTTGTGCTGCCGAGCAACGATTCCAAACCTGTCCCGTTCGTGCGGACCGGATTCATCGAGGACGGAGGGCCGGTTTTCACCGAACGGTCGATGGGTGGCCTACGTCTCGAATGAGTCGGGGCTGAGTGAAGTGTATGTCCGCGCGTTCGCGACAGACTTCAGCGGCGGCTCGGCCAGCACAGGAGGCAGCGTGTTGGTCTCTCGTGGTGGCGGCACGCGCGCCGCGCTGGCGTGGGGACGGCCGCGAGCTCTTCTATCTCGCACCGAATGGAAAAATGATGGCCGTCGATGTGAATGCCGGCCAACTGTTCGACGTCCGGAACGCCGACGCCTCTCTTTCAGACCCCACCCGGCACCGTCGTCGGCGACGTGAGCGCCGACGGCAAACGGTTTCTTCTTGTGACGCCGGTCGGCCCGAGCGCATCCGCGCCCTTTACGGTCGTGTTGAACTGGACCACCGGCTTGAAGAAATAGCGGTCCCGGCAGTATAGCGACCCTGTGGTCGGCTATTGAGGAACCCCTTCCACGATGAACCCTCTCGCCTTCGCCGATCGCTGACGGATCGGTTTGATGGCCGAATACTCGGGCGAGTCGTACCACTTGCGGGCGGCCTCCGCGCTGTCGAACGTCATCACGATAATGCGCTTTGGCGGCTCGCCTTCGAGCGACTGGGTCTTGCCGCCGCGAACGAGATACCGCCCTCCGTCACTTAGCGATCGTGGCCGGCACCCCGGCCGCATAGGTGTTGAAGTCGTCCTGGTTGGTCACGTCGAACACTTCAGCGATGTAGTAGCCGGCTGGCGGTTTCTGGGCCATGAGCGTTCGAGCGCCGAACGCCCCGAGCACGGCTCCCGCGACCACTGCCAGTGCGATGACATAGCGTGTCTTCATGTTTTCTCCTGTTCGGTCGCCGGTAGCGGCGCCGGATCTGCCGCCGATTGTCTCACGCGCATGCGCTCGAGGCGGCGAAAGTTCAATGAATCGCTGCTATTTCCCGAAGAGATCGTTCGTGGCCGCCATCGGAAGCATGGAGCTGAGCCTCAGTTCTTTCTTCATGCCGCTCATCGCGTCGAACACTCTTTGCACAACATCGTCGGATACTGCGTCTTGTGACAGGCCATCGCCCGGCGGGATGCCTCCAAATCCGCGGTGTCATACGGAATGACAATGTTGAGAAACCTGGGTAACGGAATCACGAACGGCATCTCCGGCACGTGACGGGTTCACGACGCGCATGCCCTCGACGGGAAGTGACGCATAGAAGAGGCGCTCCGGCGCGCCAGGAGCCCCAGCCCGCACGAGCTGAGTCGCAATGCTGCTCACCAGCCGATGGTCCGGATGGCCTGTCCCGCCGTCCGGTCCCCACGTGATCACGGCGTCAGGGCGGAGCCGCTCCAATTCTGCCTGCACCCGTGCTGTCAACTGAAAGAGACGCTCGCGATCCTCGGTGAATGTGCCGAGATGTCCGTCCGGAAATCCGAGCAGAATCGGTCGGTTGATGCCGAGCGCGTCCGTCGCACAGCGCGCCTCGTCGGCTCGCACGCGCGCGAGCTCAGGACCGCGCGGGATCGCCGTATGCGCCGCACCCTGCGCGCCATCCGTTGCGATAATCAGATGCACCTGCACGCCCTCCCGAGCGTACGCGGAGAGGATCGGTGCGACCGGGCTCTCATCGTCGGGGTGGGCCATGATCACGATCAGCGTTTTGAGAGTCGCACTCGGCGCAGCTTCGCGCGACGAGGCGCCGAGCAGCACCGCCGTTAGCACAGCACAGAATGAGGGTTTCACTGATGCCTCCAGAAGAAAAATCTTCACCATCGCGCGCGATCAGCGCGCCGCGATTGGATGGCGATGAGAACGCTCGGCCGTCGCTCTGCGGGTCGCATGTCCTGCATGCACCAAAGCAGGCTGTAGGCCTCGATTGCCATTGCGGCCGGCGAGAAGATCGGCGCAACGAGCCAGCATGAACAACCACTCGTTTTCCATGACAACCTCCAGCTCAGAAGCCATCGAAGGATTCGCAATGGCTCGCTCACAGACCTGATACCATCAGCGTGTGCGAAGACATGGATTCGACATAGGGCGCTGCCAGCGCGATCAGCTGATAGAACAGAACCGCGAATGCAGCTGCCAACGAGAAGCACCGCACAACTCGCGCAACTCACGAACACCGCGTCTTCCGGTCTTCTGCCATTCATGACCGCCTCCTGACGCGACGATAGCGCTGCCAGGCGCGATTCGAGCTTGAGGAAACCCTGAGGTTTCTTTGATCAGTCGTGGCGGGCGGGTATGTCCTTCAGGAAGAAGGCCCCAAACATCGGACGGCCGGCGAGCGCGGTGTGCCACCCATAGACAGCCAGTGCGATCACCGCTGCGACAATCAGACGCGATGACGCGGCGTACGGCACCGACGAGTCGATGGCGATCGGCATGCAGCGTCAAGAGCAGGCTGACAAACGACGCGACCAGCATCGTCAGCAGGCCGAAGCGGACGGCGACGAGCACGACCACCGTCTGAACGGCTGCGAACAACACCACGTCGGCAATCGAGGGAGCGAAATGATCCGCTGGAGCATTGGCCAGCAACCAGCCCCCGTGAGTGAGGACATAGATTCACGGTAATTCCTAGGACGATGGCCGCCATCGCCAGGGATCGGCGGCGGAGGAGCATGAACAGAACCAACAAGAGCAGGAACGTCAACATCGTGCCGCTCCACACCGGAATGCTCATCACCGAGCCGATGATCCGCGAGAGCGCGAAGCGCCCGCCGATCAGCAGGTCGCTGGACGCGGCCATGCCGTCGAACGGATTGCTGGACGCGCCAACCGGAAACTGGGGCGGTTGGCCCGACCAGCGTCGCAGCTGCATGTGAAGGGCCAGGATCAGTGCATCGCCAATCGCGACGAGGACTCCGACCAGCACGTCGCGTCCCACGAGCGGATCGCGCACGCCGCCCGCCAGCAAACGGCTCCATCCGATCATGGTTTCAGGCCAGACGCGGCGCAGATGCGGTTCGAGCGCGATATACAGCAGCCACGCTAACGCCGGAACGAAAATTGTGAGCGCCTGCCCTCTGCTCAGCACCTGTAGATCGCCGGTTGCAAGCGCATTGCTCGCGAGACCAGCTGCCAGGATGAACAGGCTCAATCGCATCGCGCCGCGGCGATCGCCGCGACCCAGGCGAAGATTGCGCAACGCCAGCAGCGCGGCGACCACCCAGACGATCGGCGCTACGAGCGTGCGCATGAGGAGACCAACGCGCTCTCCGGACGTGCCGCCCGGCCCGGCGTCTTCGTTCTCGGGCCGGGTCCACGGCGCGACGATCTCGAAGTACACGGCTCTCCCCAGGGTGGCCGCCGCTTCGATCCGAATGGGCACGTCCGGCGTGCTCAGGGTATGTGCCCTCCCATGCTGCTCGCGCGTCCGCAAAGATCGGCGGAAGCCAGCGCGGTTTTGCAGGCAGAGAACTGTCGCGATCGGAAGGCCAGCCTCGGCGAACAACGGCTTCCAATCAAATGCTGCGGTCCGTCGTCGACGCATCATCGCTTCCCTGCGAGGTGCTCGATCTGTCCCGGGACCGCCAGGAGGCTGACCAACCGGCCTGTTCGATCGAGCGTCAGCGACAGCATCCCGGAGCGCGTGTCGGGCGGATTCACGCGCGTCACGATGTTGGCGCCGCCCAGCGGCACCAACTGTCCCTGACTCTGGCGGTGCACCAGAACAGGAGCGCAGGTGGTTGAGCATGCCCCGAGCGCGCGCCAACGCGCAGACGACCGATCGTGCTCGTCGATGTACTGCAGGTAGTCGATATCAGTCGCGTATCCGGCGGCTTCATCGGCTGGCAACGCTGCGTAACCCAGGTTCCGCAACGCGGTGTGCGCCCGCTCCCTGAGGAAGTCGGGTCCGCGATCGATCTTCGTCAATCCAATCAAACTGACGTCGCGCATGAGGAGAGCGAGGAGAACCAGCCCACCCAGCACGCCGGCAAAACAGAGGGCGCCGATCGCCGGCGACAGCGTGCCCGGCTCGCCTGCGGCCGCCACCATGTCGGGAGACGGCGTTTCTCCAGCGGCAATGGCCGCGGCGAGCGCGGTTTCCTCCAGGCAATGCCGCCGCGACGACTTCGCCGATGGCGGGCGCCGGACCGGATCACGCTCGAGACAGCGCAGAATGACGCGTTCGATCGCCGGATCCAGATCGGGCACGTGCGTCGAAGGGCTGGGAGCGGCATTGCTCTGCGAGCGCACGCCCTGAGCGGCGCCGTCGACAGCGAGTGCGCGCCTGCCAGTAAACATTTCGTACAGACACGAGGCCCAGAGCGTACACGTCGGTCCGCGTCGTCAGCCCTCGCCCTTCCAGCTGTTCGGGCGCCATGTAGCCGACTGTGCCCACAATCTCGGATACGTCGCGCCGCTGGTCCGTAAGATCCGCGACACCGAAGTCTACGAGGTGCGCTTGACCTCGTCCGTCGATCAGCACGTTCGCCGGTTTCAGATCCCGATGAAGCACCCTGCAGTCGTGTGCGGCCGCGAGGCCGGCGCAGAGCTGCCGTGCGAGCTCCAGCGCCTTGTCCGACGGCAACCGGCCGATGCGCCGCAGCAACGACGCCAGATTCTCGCCGTCGATGTATTCCATGGAGAGGAAGTGCTGGCCGCCGGTTTCGCCGATGTCATGTACGCGGCACACGTTTGGATGCGAGATCTGGCGCGCGAGCCGAACTTCCTGATGGAACCGCACCAGCAGGTCGGCTCGATGCGTGAGCTCTGGCGGCAGGAACTTCAGAGCGACGGTTTGTCCGAGCTTTAGATCGTCGGCTCGATAGACTTCCCCCATCCCGCCGCGCCCGAGCAGGCCGGCGATCCGATAGCGACCGGCCAACATCGTGCCCGGAACGAATTGAGCGCCGTCGAGGGCGCCGGAGGAAGGAAGCCGATTGGCCGCGGCCACGGTCAGCGTCGGCGATTGCGATCCTTCAACGCCGGCGCCGCACGCTGGGCAATAGCGGCTCGATTCCGGAACGTCGCGCCCGCAAGCAAGGACAACGCATGGGATCGGCCTGATTCTAATCCCGGAAATCACTTGATTTGACGTGGTAGGTGAGCGCTTCTTCGAACGATCTTCGTATAATCCGCGAGGACCGTAAAGCGTGAGCGCGATTGTCGTCGACGTAGGGGCGCGTCTGGTGCGACGGGACGGGGTCGACATTCATCTTGCGCCGATGGCATTCGACCTCCTCCTGATTCTCGTCAGGAACCAGCCCAACGCCGTATCACATCAGCAACTCCACGCCGCGCTGTGGCCGGGCGTCCATGTTTCGGAAACCAGCCTTGCAGCGCTCATCACGCACAACTTCGCAAGGCGCTCGGTGATACGTCGGACGATGGTCGCGTGATTCGCACGCTGCATCGCGTCGGGTATGCGTTCATCGGTGATGCGGTCGTCGCCGATCACGCGCCGAGAGCCGGGATCTCCGTTTGCCGATTGATCTGGCACGGGCAGTCGATCGAGCTGCCGGCTGGCGAATCGGTGATCGGTCGAGACCGCGGATGCGCCGCGCGCATCGATGCGGACTCGATCTCGCGGCATCACGCCCGGCTCACCATCAGCGGTCGCGAGGTCTCGATCGAAGATCTCGGGAGCAAGAACGGGACTTGGGTGGCCGGCGAGCGTATCCATGGCGCGGTACCGCTCGCAGACGGCACCACCTTTCAGCTGGGATCCGAAACGGTCCGCTTCGAGATCTCCTTCGACGAGCCGCCGACCAAAACGAGCAATTGTTCCGTGATCATGTCGGCCCGGGTGTCCTGCGAACTTGTGACGCATGACTTCTCCAGGTGAACCCAACCGTAATTTTTGGAGAGGACTCACGAAAACTTAGGGAATCTTGCTGCACTCCGTGGCAGCGGATTTGCCGTTCCTTCGGTGAGGCAAATCCATGACAAGGTTCACCAGCGGAGTCAGCACTCTGTTGACGATCGGCCTCGTCTTGACGGCGGCCCCGTCCTTTGCTCAACGGGAGGGTCAGCGCCGTGGCGACGAGCAGCGGCGTCAGGGCGCTGAGAGAGTCCGGCCACGCCGGGATGGTGACGTTCGAGGACGTGCCCAGCCGCGAGTAGAGGCCCAACAGCGCTTCCAGTCTCAGGGTCGCAGCGAGTCCGACCGCGGACGCAACAACCGTGCGGACCGGCGGCCGCCTGAAAGTAATCGGTCGTTTGACAACCGGGGCAACAACTTCCGGTCCAACAACGGCCGGTCTTACGACAACCGTTCGTATGCAAATCGCGGATACAACTCCCGGCCGTACGACGGGCGGTTTCACGACAACCGTCGATATGGAAACAGCTACGGGTGGTACCGTCCGTAATCCCCGCACTTATGTGGTTCCGCTACGGTTACCGGCCCCACGGCTATCGCCCGGGTTGGAGCCTGAATCTGTATTTCGGCCAGCCCTATTCAGACCTACGGCTACCCGGCATATCCCTATGCGCCGGGCTATGGCTATTACTCAGTGATTCCGGGGCGAGCGTATGGTGCGCTCCGGATTGTGGACGCACCCCGCGACGCACAGGTTTTCGTCGACGGCTACTACGCAGGAGTCGTCGACGATTACGATGGCGTCTTCCAGCACGTGAATCTCGAAGTCGGTCCCCATCACATCGAGATAGAGGCGGCGGGCTATCCGCCCGTCGCGTTCGACGTGCGGATCGAGCCGGGGCGGACGGTCACGTTTGCTGCAACTCGCGGCTACTAGCGGTCGAATCTGCCTCGTGGCCTGCCAACGGCTCGAGGTGCAGGCTCACGAGGCGACCGCTGTTGTGAAGCTCAACGAAGCGGTCGACGAGACTCTCCGAAGATCCTCCGGTCTGTGCCTCTTGCTGCAGTATCTGAAGCGCCTTCACGCGTGACATAGCCCGACGGTAGGGACGATGGGTCGTCAGCGCGTCGAAGATGTCGACGACCCTGACGATCTGGGCCAGGAACGGGATCTGATCGCCGGCGAGGCCATCCGGATAGCCGCGGCCATCGCGCCGCTCGTGATGATGACGGACGATTGGACAAACCAACTCGAGCGAGCGCAGCGTGCGGCACAAGTCGTCGCCAATCACGGGATGCTGCTTCATCAACGCATGCTCGGCGCGGGTAAGCCGTGACTTCTTGAGCAACACGCGATCCGGAATCGCAATCTTCCCAATGTCGTGGAGAAATGCGCCGCGGTGCAAGGCCTCGAGGTCGGATTGCTCGAGATTCAGTTCGTGCCCGAGCGCCACGGCGTACTGAGCCAAGCGCTCACAGTGTCCTCGGTGTAAGGATCCCGCGGCTTCGACAATCCGGCCGAGCGAGAGAAACAGCAGCTCCGTAGATTCCAGATCGTCGGTCAGGCGTTTGATACGCAGCAGCGACCGGACGCGAGCGTGCAGTTCCTCCAGATCGACCGGCTTGTTGAGGAAATCGTCGGCTCCGGCCTGTAATGCCGCCAGCTGGTTGTCGCGATCGCCGACGGCGCTGATCATGATGACCGGCGTCAGGCAGGTGTCCCGGTGCGCCTTCAGCTCCGCACAAACGTCGACTCCCGAGATTCCTGGCATTTTCACGTCGAGGAGAACGAGATCGGGGCTCTCATCTTTGAACAGCCGAAGCCCGTCGCTCCCGTCGCTCGCCGTTGAAACGGTGTAACCGGCCTGCTCGAGCAGGGCGCGCAGGCCATCTCGGGTTGGTTCGTGATCGTCGATCACCAGAACTTTTGGCGACGCACGCATCGTTTTCTTATCGGCCGGATGCGCGTGATAGGACACGACCAGGACAAAACGTTCGGGCGGGATTGGCTTGCAGTGTTTACCGCCGGAAAATGCCCACGACGGCGTGGCCAAGGCTCCGAAGCAGCCTGTCCGTCGTGCGAGCGACGACCTGTTCGAACGAGGCCTCGTGCAGAGCGCAGAGCTGGGAAGGTCTGTCGTCGCCCTCTTTGAAATACTCGGTATAAACAGGGCAGCCTTCGACGGGCCGTAAGTGCGAGATACGGCAGAGCGGCTCACCCTCGACCGTCGATGGAACGGCAAACTCGCGCGGAGGACGAATGGCAGCCGCCCGTTTCATGAAATCGGCCTAAATGGGGAGCGCCACTCGGGCCGCATAGGCATCGGCGCCAATCGGCCGGGGCTGATCGAGTCCCACCCAAACACCCGCCACGACCGATGATGAGAAGCCGACGAACCAGGCGTCGTGATACTCGTCGGTCGTTCCCGTCTTGCCGCCGACCGGGCCGACAACGCCGGCGGCGCGTGCACCAACGCCGGTGCCCCGGTCGATCACGTCGCGGAGCATGCTGAGGGTCTGGAACGCCACCGCCTCGCTCGACCACTCGCTTGCGTTCGACCGGTGCCTCGAAGACGCTCACGCCGTTCGCGTCGAGCACGTTGGTGATCCCGCGCGGCCGAACGACTTCACCGCCTCCGGGAAACATCGGTGTAGGCTGCGGTCAGACCGATTGGCGTCACCAGCCCGGCGCCCAGCGCCAGCGACGGCACGTCGGGGAGATCTTTGAGGCCCGCAGCCGACGCCAGCGCGCAGAACTCTGTCGCTTCCGATCTGCTGCTGCAGGCGAGCGGCGGCGGCGTTGTTCGATTCAGCGAGCGCCACACGAAGAGATACGCGAGTCGGATCCAGGCTGTCTCGGTAGGTCACGTTCGTGGGACGCCACTCCGGATCCGAGGGCGCTCACGCTGTCGAGATTCGAGTACACGCGTCACGGGATTGAACCCGTTCGACAACGCCGCGGTATACACGAACGGCTTGAACGCGGATCCGGCCTGACGGCGCGAGCGCGGTCGCGCGATTGAAAGTGCTTCTCCTGTAGTTCGATCCGCCGACCATGGCGAGGATGTTGCCGGTCTGCGGATCGAGGGCGACCAACGCGGCCTCGAGCGGCGGGTCGCCTGTCCGATCGACGCGCCGGACGCCTGCCGCGATTGCACGCTCGGCAGCCTCCTGCAGCGCCGGCACGAACCCTGTGTACTACGCCACTCCGGTGGATGGTCGCCGCCGAACTCGTTGCGGAACTGCTGACGCAAGTAGTCCTTCGCCCAGCCCGCGCGCGGATCCGTCGGAGATCGGTACGGTTGAATCCGCGGACGCTCGCGGCGGGCGGCCGCCTCCTGCGCCCGGGTGATGAATTTCTGTTCGCGCATCAAGGACAGGACTACGTGGCTGCGCTCGAGCGCACCGTCGTAGTTGGTCAGGGCGAAGAGCGGAGGGTGCGCGCAGGAGCCCTGCAATAAACGCTGCTTCCGAGAGCGTCAGGTTCTTGGAGCTCTTCCGATAGAGATGCTGCGACATCGCCTCAACGCCGTACACGCCAGCGCTGAGGTAGACGCGATTCAGGTAGAGCTCGAGAATCTGATCCTTGCTAAGGCGTACTCGATCAGAGCTAGCGATGACCGCCTCTTTCGCTTTTCGCGCGAACGTCGGATGCGTTCGAGAGAAGAGCGTTCGTGCCAGCTGCTGGGTCAGGGTGCTGCCGCCCTCGGCCAGCGATCGGCTGCGCACGTCGCGGACAGCAGCACGCGACAGCCCGATGAGGTCGACGCCGGGATGGGCATAGAACCGGCGATCCTCAACTGCGACAACGGCATGCCGAAGATCCGGAGCGATCTGGTTCGAGTGGGACGTCTCGCCGCTGTTCATCGAGCCGGAACCACGGCTTCGAGTCGGCGCCGTAGAAGACTGTGTCGCCAACTCCTCTCGAAAGGCGGTTGATCGCGAGGAGTAACGTCCGGCCCACCAAATAGTTGTGCCGCCCGAGAGGAGAAATACGGCGGCGACTGCCAAACGACCCCACCGAGCCAAAAGCGGGTCCGACGCTGACGGGCCGTTAACGCACTTTTCATATATGGACGCAAAACGAGGGCGCACGGTTTTCCCGCGCAATCAGGCGGCGAGGGCGTCGTGAAGGGCTGCGCTGCTGCTATTGCGAACCTATCGTCCGCGCGTCAGTGTCCGGCATCAGCGGCTGGCGCTCCGGCGGCAGATGCTGATCGACGGCGTTCATCATCGTGCCCACCGTGAAGTAGCTGCCTCATGAGCGCCATCATGTCGATCGTACGCTTTACGGCCGAAGTGCTCCACCATCTTGGCCACAGATCGCTGCTGACTTTATGCTCGCGAAAGAGGCCGCGGAAGAACCGGATCACCGTGGCGTCCTTCTCGGCCAGTCCTGTCACGTCGCCTTATCGAACTTGACGACGTCGATGACTGATTGCTCCAACCCGGCACGCAAACCGGCGAGGCTCGATGTGCGGGACCACTCATGCTGCTGGTCGATTTCCCTCGCCGTAATCAGGACCACCAGCTGATAGAGGCGGCCGCCCATCGGGCTCTGATCGCCACGCGGTACTCCGGATGCGCGGCCCAGCATGCCCTGAGCCTCGGCGACCTTCGGGCTGTAGATCGAGATGTGTCCTGGTCCAGGCCCGGGCGTGTTGTTCGCGCGGGCGTCGAAGATGCGCTGCCCCTCGGCATCCAGATCGTTCCGGTTGACTGGCGGCAGCCGCGCGAGCGTCACCGGATTGATATCCGGAGGCAGTGATGGCGCCTGGCCTTCCAGCGCGACAGCCGGAAGCACAGCAGCGATCAGAATCAACAGTCTGGAGCTCATGACGTCACCTCCAACTCGAGAGCTTTCCACCACCGCAAATCTCTCCACCACGGAGGACGCGGAAGACACTGAGGATCAAACATTCATGGGGATTAATCCTCCGTGTCCCCTGTGTCCACCGTGGTGACGTGATTAGTCGAGTCTAGCAGCGGCTGCGTCCTCTGCGTCCTCCGTCACGGTGACGGTGCGAGAACTGCCAGCACGAGCAGACGGCCAGGTCCGGTGTTTTTCACTCCGTGTGGCACGCCTTCCGGGGCCATCAGAAGATCGCCGGCTCGCATCGGCAACTCGGAATCTGCCAGCAGGGAAGACGCCTTCGCCGTCGAGCACGTAATACATCTTGTCCATGCCAGCGTGCGCATGCAGCGGCGTGCGCACTGTCCGGGCTCGAACCCGTTCAGCCCTACGAGCAAACGCGGCGACTCATAAATGGTGCTCTTGCCCATCTTGTCCGCACGCCACTCGGCATGCTCTGCCGGCTTGATGATGGCCGGATGTTTCACAGGCTTGTCTTTCAGATCCTCGCGCGCTAATCCGCGCTCCCAGAGTCAGGCGGCACCGCGGACGCCGCTTCGAGTCGCCGTGAGCCGCGCGTGCAAGCCGCGTGTCAACGCGATCGGAGAACACGAACGGACCCCAACGCCGAGGCACCGCCTGGTAAAGACGGTCGACGTTCGACAGACCGCCGCCCAGGACGATCACGTCGAGGGTCGAGGACGTTGATGACGCTGGCCAACGCCCGCGCCATCCGATCTTCGCAGCGGTCGAGGCACGCGAGCGCCTGCGGCTGCGCCTTTCCGCGCGCGCCGCGATGTCGGAGCTGCGCTCACATTTCCCGGCGCCGAGGCTCGCGGTAACTCGCGCGAGCCCGGGACCGAGAGATGTCTCTGATGCAGCCGCTTCTGCCGCAGTAGCACGGCGGACCGGGCCATTCGTCCGGACCCGGCCAGGGCAGCGGGTTGTGCCCCATTCCCCGGCGATGCCGTTGGGTCCCGCTGTCAGCTGGCCGCATGCGACGATACCGCCACCGGTTCCAGTGCCGAGCGATCACGCCGAACGACGACCGCCGCCCCGGCGCCGGCACCGCATCGGTCGCTTCCGAAACAGCAAAGCAGTTGGCGTCGTTCGCAAAACGGATCGGACGCCCGATCCTTGTGGTGAGATCTTCGGCGAGCGGGCGCCCGATCAGCCAGGTCGAGTTGGCGTTCTTGACGAGGCCGCTCGCCGGCGAAATCGTCCCCGGGATGCCGACCCCAATCGTGCCGACGTCGGCGAGGTCTTTTTCAATCGTCCGAACGAGACGAACGACGGCCTCGAGGGTGTCGCGTCGTAATCGTCGCGTGGCGACGGGATCGCTCTGCCTGAGCAGCGTCCCGCCATCATCGTCCAGTGCAATGGCTTCGATTTGGTGCCGCCGAGATCGATGCCGATGCGCATGAGTGAGCCGCTGGATTCTACAACTGGTTGAGTGACGAGAAGTCCGTGCGGTGCCGGTGGTAGAGTGGGGTAGAGCGAGGGGATGATCCCGATGGTGCCCAGTTCTTCCCAGATGTGCCACGCCAGGCGCCTCTGTAAAGCCACAAAGTACAACGGAAAGGCGCGCGAATTTCAACACAGCGTGAGACAAGCCCTGACATGCCGATAGGACGAGCTTCGATGCTCACGATCGTGGCTGACCCCCGATCCGGCGACGCCGGTCGGTTGCCGCAGCTTCGCGGACGAGCGCCGTGGATCGCCGCGGCGGAGCTGACGGTAGCTGATCCTCCACGCCGATCTCGACCGCGAAGTGTCGAGACGGCGCACGTTCGCCATCATCCTCGCACCCTGATGCAGGCAAGACGACGCTGACCGAGAAGGTCCTGCAGTACGCGGGCGCGGTCGAGCTCGCGGAGCTGTCCGCGCCGAAGGGCCCGGCGATACGCGACGTCCGATTGATGGCTTTGGAGCAGGAGCGCGCATCTACGATCGTCCGCGGCGCTCGAATTCGAGCTTCAAGGGCGTCGCATCGCGCTCTCGACACCCCGGCCACCGCGATTTCAGCGAGGACACCTATCGCGGCTTATTGCCGCCGACAGCGCGGTCATGGTCATCGACGGTGCAGCCGGCGTGGAGCATCAAACCTGGGAAGCTCGAGGTGTGCCGGTGACAGGCTGCCGATCCTGACACTCGTCAACAAGTTCGGATCGTCCGGCCGTGGGATCCGCTTTCGTTCCTGGACGATATCGACCGGACGCGCTCGGGATTGTCGCGGTGCCGGTGAATTGGCTGATCGGCAGCGCGGATGAATTCCGCCGTGTACGACCTCCAGCGGAGGCAGCTGCTTTCACGAGCGAGAGGCGCAGGGGCAGTATCGGGCGCCGATGACGTGGCGGACCTGGCCGACCCCGCATGGCACGCCTGATCGGGCCGCGTCTCTAGCGAGCATTTCCGCGAGTCGCTCGACGTGGTGCGCGAGGCCGGCGCGCCGTTCCGACGTGGCGAGCCTACTCCGCCGGGCACCAGACGCCGGTGTTCTTCGGGGAGCGCGTTGACCAACCTCGGCCTGGAACCCTTCTCCAGGCGCTCCGTCGACGCCTCGCCCGCGCAACCGCGCTCAGAGCGATTCGGGCCTCGTGCTGCCGACCGACGAATCGCTTGCCGGGCTCGTCTTCAAGATTCAGGCTGAACATGGATCCGCGCCATCGCGATCGCGTCCTTCTGTCCGCGTCTGCTCGGGCCGGTTCACGAAGGACATGCCCGTGCTCAACAGCCGTGCGGAAAGTCGGTCAGAGCCACGCGCGCGCGTATCGCTTCGGCCGGGATCGCGAGACCGTCCGAGGGGCCTTCGCGGATGATATCATCGGCCTCGGTCAATCCAGGCCAGTTTGCCATCGGCGACACCGTGCACAACGGCGCACCGGTGCGGTTCCCGGATTTTCCGCGGTTCGGCGCCGGAGCATTTCGGGCGCGTCCGTCTTCAGGACACGCGATACAAGCAGTTCGACGAGGGCCTGAAGCAGCTCGAGGAAGAAGCGCTGATGCGGGTGTTCCACGTGGCGAGAAACCCGCCGCGAGCCGGTCATCGGAGTCGTCGGCGCCCTGCAGTCGACGTGATCACGAGCCGGCTGCGTCTGAGTACGGCGTGGCCAGCGTTGAGCCTGCGCCATACGCCGCCGCCCTGGCAGATCGATCCTGCGCGCTCCGCACGCCTGAGCGGCAGCGGGCGCGATCGCTCTGGACCACCTCGGACGGCGCGTTCTCCCTTCGAGCTGCGAGCGTGACCTTGGCTACTTCGAGCTGCGCATCCCGCGACCCGAAGCTCCAGGCCGAAGCCGCATTAGGAACCACGCAACAATCCAGACGCGAGTGTCCCGCCAGGCCCGGCAAATCCTCGTGCCGGCTCATCAATGTTCGGACCACTGACTTACCTCCGGACGTCGGCGCGAACATGGACAATTCAAAGGGAGTTTGACGCGGCGCACCGCATCATAGCTGGGGCCCTACTTTCGGGACGACAGTGCAAGATCGGAGGCAGAGCAGATGGCGCGTGCGGGTCGAGCTTCGAGCTTGGGTCAATCGTCCGCTAATCGGCGACGTTGCTGCTGCTTGGGACGATCGCCGTCATCGCTGCACGAATCGTCGAGGCTAACAGCCGGCCGACGCTGGTCGCGAGATGAACGCGACGCTCTCCGCTCCCTGCCGGCCGATCGCGAAGGCAATCAACGCGCCGCAACCGAGTGGCACAAACAACGGCGCAGGCACTCGGGCCATTGTTTCGGCATGGGACTGACCTCGCCGCTTGCCGGCGGCGCTGATCGAAGCCGGCGGCGGGATGAGACGCGCAAGACGCGATGACGGAGAATCGCCGCCGATGAAACCTCGCCGCGATGAACTGGCAACCAGCGGCAATGATCCGCTGCTCTTCTCGACGCGGGCGCCGATCCCACCACTTCCCGCCCAGCGGCGAAACCGCCCCTGATGACTGCGGCCCGTGCCGGCATAGCGGTCGAGGCCGCCGCCGCTGCCTGCTCGACCTGGGCGCGACCGTCAATCGCGCAGAAAGAAACCGGATGCACGCACAGACGGCGCTGATGTGCGGCGGTCATCGAATCATCAGAATGTGGCGTGAGCTGCTCCCAGGACGCGTTGCGACCGACATCCCAGCGCGGGCACCCAACGTCACGACGCCGAAGCGGCTGAATGACGTTCCGGCACGAGCGGGAGGAGCGGCCGGGACCGGGATCGTGCGGCAGCGAGCGTGGCCGACTGCCGAACGGCGGAAACATTTGACTCGGCTCTGCTGTTTGCGGTCCGGCGACGTGCAACGCTGCCATGACACGGTTAGCTTCTGGGCGCAGCGCCGACATCGGGCTGTCGTCCGGCAACTCGAACTCCCGCCTTTGCTGATTCGCGTTGAGCTTCGAACGGGGGAGCTGCCGCGCTGGCGACTCGAGCTGCATGGCGAAGGAGCGCGGATCCGAATGCAGCAGGACGACCACTTCACCGGCGCCGCGCTGTTTGCGGCGATCGATCTCCGTGGACTTCAATCGCGAGAAGTATCGACCTGATCTTCCGACCGACGGCCGCGATCCGCCAGCGGATCTGATCAAGGCGCCCTCGAGAAGGGCGCGGATCCCGACGCGGGGACCGGACACCGACCTGGTCCAGCGGGACTGATGCAATTCGAGGCGGCCCGGGTGAACTTTCGACGGGCAGACGCCGTTCAGTGCGTGCTCGCCCTGTCCGGCGACATCGAGGACGAGCGCGGCTCCTGCTCCGAAGCTGGCGCCGACCCGTAGCGATTGGCAACGACGCATGGGACGACCTCGTTGATGGCCGCCGCTGGCATCAACCTGGGATTCGCAGGCCAGCACCTACAGCCGACGGCGCCAGCCGACTCACGCTCGAGGCGGTCGGCTCTGCCTGGATCGCGGCGTCGACGTGAACGCCTCGAATTCTCGGATCCACCGCGATGCATGGCGCGCCGACCAGCGTGATGGGCGCTCGGTGATCCCAGATCTGGCGACCACGGCGTCGCGCAGCTGGATCACGCCAAAGATCAGGCCGGATCGCACGCCGATGACTTTCGCCAGATGATCTTTTCTCGCAGGTGCGGCCTCCCGTGGCGAAGCCCACCGCGATCGCGTTGAGTTGAAGCTGGCGCTGATTGACCAACGCCCGGCGACGCCCGGCATCCCAGCCATGAAGGCGCGCTGATCACGAGCCTTCACGCCGCGCGCGCGTCGTGGCTTGATCGAGCCGACCGGCGCTGGTGGACGGCATGCCCTCCGTTCCGCCGCCCCCGGGCGTTGCCTCGATCAGCATCTGCATCGCGCACAACCAGAAGCTGAAGACCTGGCGGGCTGGAGCTCGACAAACTCGGATCCCCGGCAGCGCGCGGCCACGACGCAGAGATCTGGGAGATGGCTCGCGCGAACCGCGGGCAGGCACAGATGTCCGCCGGCAGGCGCGCGCCGGCCCGACCAGCGCGGCGCTGGACGGGCTTGCGGCCAAAAATCGCGTTGGCGAGGCGCATGCTCGATCGCGCAGCGGCAGCGAATCCAACCTGGGACGTGACGCCGCTGGCAAAATCCGCGCATGAATCGCAGTCGAGTATGCGAACGCAATCCGCGATCTGCTCGCGCTGGATAGGTGAGATCTGAGTCACGCTCTTACCGGCCGACGATCTGGGCGCAACGGCTTCGGACAGTACGCATGAGCGGTCCTTGGTGCGACACGCCGGCGCTGCTCGAACGTTAGGCGTTTCCGCAGCCGCGAAGATCAGCCGGCTGGCCGTCGGTAATTGCTTACCGCCCGCTGACATTGAGCACTCTGAAAGATCGCTCGTCCCAGCGGCGCCCACCAGCGCTCAACCACCTTCCACGCGCCATCTCACCACGAGTGGTTGCCAGTCGTTCCGGTAGGCCGGCGAGGCTACATGCTGTCACCGCACGCCCGTGAACATGAGTGGCAACACGCTCGATCGAAGCGTTTGATTGATGTTATCGCCGGTTCAGACCGCCAAAGCCACGGTTGACCGATCCCAGCGCTGAGGAGTGGATCGGACGACGCCAACATCCGCCGAGTTTTCATGGTCCCGAAGGCGGTCCGCAGAACACTGCATGGCTGGTTTACAGGCTATGTCGCCACGAGACCGCAGCAGCGCCCTCGGCCATGAGCGCAATAGGGACGCAATACCGGCATACAAAGATGGCTGGCCACCGGTCCCACACCGTTCAGCGCTGACATTTACTGAACTGCATAACGCGAGTGTGACCTTGCGATACGCCCAGCGCGGCGATCTCTCAGCTGGCCGAGCTGGTTCGGCTGACCGAGATTCGTGGCGGTGTATATCGATCTCGCGAACTGGCTGGCCACCGCCGTGCAGACGAACTGGCGGATCCCCACGCCGTTGTTGCGGCGTGGCTCACCAGAGAGCGCAAGAACAGTGAAAGTCGACGGTGGATCGAGACAACCGCGCCATTCTCGCTACGATCCCAACTGGCTTGCTTGAGCCGACGCCGCCCGGAATCCGCAAGCTAAAGATGATCATCAACTCAGCACACGGAGCTGGCCTTTTGCGGTTGTCGTTCGCCAACCAGCCAGACGAGGATGTTAGCTTTGCGATCAGGCAAGCTGCACGAACCCATGTCCTTATGGAGACTGGCGACGCGTTGAGATACGGCGCGTCTGCCAGGCAATTCTTCGCAACAGCGGCTCATCTGAGCTGAAGAACCGCAACCTGATCGAACTATTTCCTGACTGACGACAACTGGCGTCAGGTGCCCAGCGCGAGACGGAGACGTTGTTCAGAGTTGCTCATGCGAGATCGGTCCGCTGACCTCTTGGACGTTGACTGACATTGCTCGTGAATCAACCACAGGCTGGCACTACGTATCGTTAATGTTGTCCGATCCCGGCGTGTTCAGATGAGCGACGCCACATGATAATTTACGTGGACAGGGGAGTGATATGTCGTCACGGTTGACGCGGAATCAGATTAACCGATGCGAGGCGGATTCTGGAGAACGCCTTCCGCCGTTTCTTCCCGCCCGCAAACCCACCGCCGCGCCCAGCTTATCAGAGGCAGATGGGATGGAACACCGCGCCAGACCAGCCGTTGGTTTGCCACGTAGCACTCATGATCCCATCGCCGCGCTTCGAGAATGATATTATCTTCGACTGATTCCGGAAACCCACTATCGATGCGTCTGGCCAAATGTGGACGGCACGCTGCTGGACGGCCTGGTCCAGCTGCAGGCGCATCGATCGTCCTGAAGGCCTATTGCCTGATGACACAGTAGCTGCTGATGATGCGGCGTCGGTCGCAATGACAGATACGATATGCTGGTCGTGGTGGTGGCGTGATGCGAGAAGCGCAATGCGACGCTACTGGTCTCGATTCTGCGCGATCGTGAGGATGCTCTGTCGCTTCTATTTTTCCATGAGGTAAAATCACCGACGTTCATCAGGCGGTTGTTCTTCACGCAGCTACCCCAAGGCGTTGTCTCGTAGTACACTCCAGGTGCGGTTGGTCCGCGGGAGAGCCACCTCCCAAAGGGTTGTTCTCACGCGAAGCACTTAGGGCAACGGTCGAACAGAGCCAGCGATATGAGGTCCAACGGCATTCGGTAACGGGCGACTCACCAATGGGACGTACGCCGCGAGGCAGGAAAAGGCTACGCTAACGTTGCCTGCGCCGACGTTATGGTTCCGCGCGCACGGCATCCATCAGACTGCTATGACGCCCAGTGCCGTTTGTGATCGGCAGGCGTTCTACGGCGCTGGCGATGGGCGCTGACGCGGCGCAGGAAGGCGCGCCTTAATCACCGAGACCTTGAAGCCCCTGGAAAACTGCGCGACCGGGTGTGCGTCGTCAGCAACCTCGCCCATCCGGCGCGCCAGCGGCGTCGGTTCGGATGCCGGCGCCGATCACGCGCGCTCGGCCGCTGTCTCTGAGCGGCGCGCACCCGGAAAAAGGATCGGTGCACGCCGGGACGACACTCGACCAGGTTCTCGGCCTGATCGCATCGGTCAGACACACCGCTGCCATCAATCGAGCTCGCCATCGAAGAGGTCAGTTTGAACTGCGGCTCGGGCTATGGCTGCGCGTATTACAACACTATTTCCTGGCGGACGCCGACGCTGCCGCTGCCGATGGAGAACAGTCCGCAGGTCGTCTTCGAGCGACTGTTCGGCGATGGCACCAACTCGGCCCAGCGCCTTGCCCGGAAACTGCAGGATCGCAGCATTCTCGACTCGGTGACCGACAAGCGTGACGCGCGCTTCGTGGCACGCTCGATCCGAGCGATCTGCGTCCGCCTCAACGAGTATCTGGACGATATTCGTGAAATCGAGCGCCGCATCCAGAAGGCCGCGGAGCAGTCCGCAACCGAATCTGAACATTCCTAGAGGCGCCCGTCGGGATTCCCGAAACCTTCGACGAGCACCTCAAGCTGATCTTCGACTTGCAGGTGCTCGCCTACCAGTGCGGAGATTACGCGCATTTCAACCTTTGATTTAGCGCGCGCGATACGAGCGGTGCCACGTATTCCGGAAGCGGCGTCCGGGACGGGATTCCACACCGCGTCGCACCACTCGAACGTCCGCGCGCGCATGGACACGTTCGCGCTGGATCAACAAGCATCACGTGCAGATGCTTGCGTACTTCCTTGAAAAGCTGCAGGCGACCGCCGACGGCGATGGCAGTCTGCTGGATCACTCGGTGGTGCTCTACGGGAGCAGCATGAGCAACGGCAACCAGCACGACCACGACCCGCTGCCGCTCGTCGTGGCGGGCGGCGCGTCGGGCCAGCTGAAGGGCGGCCGCCACCTGCCGTTCCCGGCGCACACGCCGATGTCGAACCTGATGCTGTCGCTGCTGACAAGCTGGGAGCGCCGCAAGAGCGCTTCGGCGACAGCACGGCCCGGACTCGAAATCTGAGCTGGGAACCGCGCACCTCGAGTTCTTCAAGCGAAAGTGACAGCATGGGTGACACACGCAAACTGAGCGCTCTAGTGGCGGCGTCTTTCATGACGCTGCTGATGATCGCAGGCGGTGAAGCCGCCAACGGCGATCTCCGGCTGGGTCTTGTGCAGCAATGCACCGAACCACCTCCGTACCGCCACGATTGCCTTCATCGCCATTCGTGGAGCCGCCGGTCGCCATGATCACGGCGATCGCGTTCTCGATGGACCTGCGCGTCACGATGTCGCGCGGCTTCAGGTCTCTTCCTCACGGCCTCGACGAGCACTTCCATGCTCTTCGCGGCGCTCTCGCGCTTCTCGTCTTCCGCGGCCATCGTCGACGAGTACGGCAGCGACATGCCGACCGCCTCGACGGAGGAGGACATCGTGTTCGCCGTGTACATGCCGCCGCACGCGCCCACGCCGGGCAGCGCCTTGCGCTCGATGCACTCGAAGTCTTCCTGCGACATCTTGCCGGCGGTGAATGCGCCCACGGACTCGAACACGGAGACGATCTGCAGGTCCTTGCCCTTGTGGCGGCCCGGCTTGATGGTGCCGCCGTAGACGCAGATGGCGGGAACGTTCATGCGCATGATGCCGATCATCGCGCCCGGCAGGTTCTTGTCGCAGCCGCCGATGGCGAGCACGCCGTCCATGAACTGGCTCTGCGTCGCGGTCTCGATCGCGTCGGCGATCACCTCGCGCGACACGAGCGAATACTTCATGCCCTCGGTGCCCATGGAGATGCCGTCGGTCACGGTGATGGTGCCGAACATCTGCGGCATCGCGCCGGCCTTGCGCGCGGCGGCATCCGCCGCGTCCGCGAGCGGCTGGATGCCGGCGTTGCACGGATTCATCGTCGAGTGGCCGTTGGCGATGCCGACGATGGGCTTGTCGAAGTCGGCGTCCTGGTAGCCGATGGCGCGCAGCATCGAGCGGTTCCGGCGAGCGGGCGACGCCCTTGGTGATGGTGTAGGACCGGAACTTATGTTTCATAGGCGATTTTACGACGCCCGGCGTCGCCCAGGCAGTCGCGGAACGCCGCCGACTCTCCGGCGCGGTCCCAACAATCATCATTATCCAGACGAGTGGAGCGGAGAACTGCGGCGAAGATCGTCGCCTGGACGGTGGCAGGACCTGCGTTCCTCGGCGATAGGCGCCGCGCGGCTTCGCCGCAGTGACGCGCCATGTCCCAGGATGATGGATAGCGGCGGTGCGCCGCCGCTTCCGGCGTGGCTTTCCCGGTTGTATCGGCCTCGCGCGCTGCTGCGCGCGATGGCTCCGCGTTTGCCCCGTCGCCGATCCACGACCTTCGCCCCTGCGTGGTCGCGCCGCGTGGAAGCATAACGCCGTTGGCCGCAAAACGTTGCGGCGATGCTCATTTCCCGGCTCTGGGATGGTCGCGGATTGATGCTCGTCCACCCGCAGTTGGATCCCGTCGTCTTCCATCTCGGTCCGCCCGCCCTTCGCTGGTACGTGGTGGGCGATGTACGAGATCGCGCTCATCGCGTTCACTTCTCACGCTCGGAGTGGCGCAGCGGCGCAATCCGTCCTTCCCGAGAAGGAAGTTTCATCGACATGGCGGACCGAAGTGGCGTCGGCGTGACCTCGGCGGCGCCCAACATGCGCTTTTCACAAGCCAGGCATTAATACCCTCGAAACATCCGGCAGGAGATCCTGCAGATCTGGAAGCGGCAGAGCCTCCCACGGCGGTTTGAATGGCAGTCATCTGGTGACCGATCTTCGCTGCCACAGCGAAGAAGCGCTGGATCTACTTATCGATGGATTATCGGCGTCGCCGGGTTCCCGCCTGCGGCGGGACGCATTGAAGCCATCAATTCCAGCCAAGCTGGGCCAAGCACGGATGTGCCAGGGGAACAGGGGTTCCTGCAGGCTGATCCGAGGCCGGCGGCGCGGACATCCGGTCGGCTTCATCGGTTTATTGCTTCGAGACTGGGCGTTTTCGATCCGTGGTGGTATCGCGCGGTTCTGACCGCCGGGTGCGGCCCTGGCGATTCTTTATCGGCTGTGGATCGCTTCGCTCATCGCGGAGTTCACGCGCCAGCCTGACGATTTCCCGGGGACTGCTCGCGATGAACTTTCTCCACGGGCCATGGTCGATCCTGATGACGCCATCGGCATCGCGATGATGCGGCGTGGGATCATCGCCGCCCGCTCATGGTGGACCTGCTGACGAGCGTGGGACGGGAACCGAATCGGGTCGGTTGATCTTTGCCGTTATTGTTGAGGTGGAACCCGGTGTCGCCAGCAGGAAGAAGCCGTGACCGGTGGGCACGCCCGTGGTGGCCTCGAGCGCGCTGTGGTGATGGGAGAGCAGCGTGCGCACGCGCGTGATGCTCGCCGTCGCGCGACATTAGGCCGATCGCGATCACGCGCCCGGCGTGGTCACGTTCTGCACGCCGATGAGCGCGCCCTGGTACTCGTACAGGCCGTCGATCGCCGCCACCGTCTCGCGAGTCAAAGGTTCACGCGCTTCACCACCCGTGTCGGGGTTGACGAGTGGCGATGCCCGGCGTGCGCGACGTAGAGGCGGTTTACTGATCGGTGAGGAAACAGGTTGTTGCCGCCATGAAGATCATGGAACGAGGGCTCCCACCGCGCCTTCTTCTGGATTCTGGACGCGCCGCTGGTGGAGTCCGTCGTGGAACACCCGGCCGCCGAATGCGACCGTCAGCGGTCGTTCCAGCTGTTGGGCGTTCGGCACGTCGACGCCGCAGCAGCGTGTGCTTGTCGACGTCGAAGACGAGGATCGCGCTGGCCGGCTGCTTCGCCCGCGCCGAGCGCCGACGTTGCGACGGCGTAGAGCACGCCGTCGCGGCGCGTCGACGGGCGATCCAGAATTTCGTCGATTCTGCGCGCGGCGAGAATCAAGAGCGCAAGCGCGAACTCGACTGAGGATGGTGCCCTTGGTCGTGCCGCGAGGAAGAATGCAGCCTCGAGGGCGGATCGTAGGCGATGCCTTCTGAAGGAGGCGGTCCGAAGCTCGAAAGCCGATATTTGGCGCGAAGTCCAGGCGAAGCCGCGCTTCCATGCGCGTGCGCACCTCGCGGAATTTCGCGGTCATCGAGCAGGTTCTCGAATCCCTCCTTCGTCGGAAGGAAACCGTCGCCGAATTTCTCGATCGCCCTGCGGAGGCGCGCGTATTACTCGCGGCCAGCATTGCGCGCTGGCCTTCGTACCGGAAGCGAGGAAGAAATGCAGCGTCGCGTTCCGGTCATCTTTCAGCAGTACTCGACGCTGCCGTGCGCTGGGCTGCCGCGGCCGTTCCTGGAGAAGGAGGGGAGATTGAAAGCATGAGCGCAGCGAGATACGCTGAGGTGCGCTCTCATGTCTTCCGATGGCGCCTTTCCGCCATGGACGGCTGCCCTGTCGGAAGGCGCGCGAACTCACCGCGACCGCCGATGAGCAGCGGACGGCCCGTGGGATCGAAGTCCGCCCAGGCATCGCATCGATCCACGTGGCCCTGCGCGCGCTCGACGATCTGCGCGCCATTCCTCCAGCGGTATACGATCACTCGGAACAGACCACTTCCTGGAACGGCGTTCACCGCGACCATGTTTTCGCGGGCGCACGTCGCCGTGGTCCGGAGCGGGTCGTGCCTGATCTCATGTAGCTTCCCGACGGCGGCGCCTGCATAGGCGCCGACGCCGGCGGCGTCGCGACATAGCTTCTGCCGGTCCGATGGCGTGGCTGCGTCTCGCCGCGAGTCCACCACACCTGATCGCCGCCCATTGCCGCCGGGATTGCGGCAAAAAGTCGCGATGAGCCCGGCGAGGAGTCATGGTCGCCACTGATGACGAGCCAATGTGCTCGCCCGCGGGATTCACGCGAAAGGTGTGATGGAATGATGGGAATGCTGGCAACTGCGCTGGCGCAACGGCTTCCGCCTCCGCTAATCCCGGAAAACCGCTGGCGAGATTGATGGTGTCGGCGCGCTCTCCTGCCGAAAGACGAACCCATTAGGCGACGCCGATCACAAACAGACGTCCTGTTGCCGCCGACGGGGTTCATGTTGTGATGGTCCCAGTCCAGCCGTACTTGACCGTCCGCGTAACGCCGAGTGCCCGCACCGACGCCATACGTGTAGCCCCAGCCGTCCTTGTGGCCGGAGTCGAAGAGCGACATGGGCGACGAAAGTGCACGTCCGTTCTGGCCATAGAGACCTCTCGCCCGCGAACACCTTTGAAACGATCAAAGCCGACGGGAAATGCTGGCGGTGATGTTGAGCGTTCCCGCCCACGCCTCGGTGTCGGCGCCAGCCACGTTGATCTTCCCGAAGTTGGTGTAGCCCAGCTCGACGCCGAGGACGTCGTTCACGCCCGGCTCGCCAGTGGGTGAATCTTCCACGCGGTGGCCTTCTGTCGCACGCGAAGAGGTCCGGAGCAGTCGGTGCGGAACGTCGACTGGCCGCCACTCACCCGATGCAGCTGTGCGGCGGTGGGCAATGATCAACGATCGCGCGAATGCGGGCAGAGGCCAAGAGCACGATCAGAATCAGGCCCGCGGCGGATGCTGTTCCAATAGGCGGGAAAAGTTGCCCTGTAGGAGCGCGATTGCGTCCCTCCAGTTTTGATCGGCGGTCCCATCGCCCAGGAAGCTCCAGACAGTCAGTCTTCTTCCGCGCCGCACCGCCTTCAGGATGGCGAGGAAGCGGGATCGCGACAGCACGCCCCACAGTCCCCAGATCCACTCGGAAGAAGATGGTCTGATGAAAGTCGCCGCCGTGTTCATTCTTGGTCTGCTTAAGAGCCATGGTTGCAAGAGCTGCCCACGAGTGCGGCCACGAGGATCGACGAACCGACACCATGAGCGCGTAGGGACCCAGCCCGCCGAACTGCAAAGAATCCGGCGACGAGGTCCGCTGAAGGCGCGATGCGAGCGCCGGTCCGAAGTAGGGTGCGGTGTGCAACACCGCCGCGATCGCGCCGCCCCACATGCCCGCGTAGTTCACGCCGAGCGCGGTGAACGCGGTTTTCACGCCGATGCCGACGAGCGTGTTGGTATGAGGAGCACGAGCAGGTAGCGGCGCACCTGCGCGTCACGATCTCCGCCAGATGACCGCATCGCGAATCGCTTCTGTTGCGTTCGGCGGCGATGGCGGCGCAGCTTCTTCTTTGAAAGAGGTCGCCCGAGAGCATGAAGAACACGAGGAAGAGCACTGAGATCACCTGCGCGCCGGCAAGCGCCACGTTCTTGCCGCCTTCACCATCACGGTCCACGAGCGACACTCTTGCGTGAATGCGATGCTGGCGGGCGGGCGTCGCGGGCGGCGGGCGCGGGGGCCGTCCCGTCTGCGCGACGGATTCAAGGTCGGCTGCGGCCTTCTTCACTTCGCAAGGTTGAACGGCCCGCCGCACGTATTTCTGCAGCGAGCGCGACAGCGCTTTCGCGCCTGCGGGAGCCCGGTCCACAGGCGTTGCATCGTCCGCCCACGCCATATCGTGCTCGAAGAGTCGAGGAGAAGCCGCCACGGCTGAGCGCGGCAACGACCATGATGGCGCACGACTCGTCGTCACTGCATTCACTACGGGCGACAGCGCGTAGGCGATGAGCAGCGAGACGAACAGCGGATGAAAGAAGGGCGCGCCGAAATAAAGGAGGAAGACCACCGGAGCATCGCGCCAGACCGCGCGCAATGAATATATGCTGAGGAACATGATCCGTCATTGTCCGAGAGCCGCCGCAACGACAGGTCTGGTCGGGCGCTTAGCTGGCGCTGGTTAGGAACTTGATGGCGAAGGTCAGGTTATAATTGCGGCTCTTCGGGGTGGTAGCTCAGCTGGGAGAGCGCCGCGTTCGCAATGCGGAGGTCGAGGGTTCGACTCTTCCTCCACCCACCCAAATTCTGAGCGCTTGCCGCCCGGCTTGGCGAGCGTTTCTCCAACTGGGGATCAACCAGGGTTTCCGCCAACCGCCTCCCAGCGATGGCGGCAGCGCTCTGGCGGTACCGCACGTCGCAGAGCAAGCGGTTCAGCCTTCTGACGACGGCGTAGCACTCGCACGACGCGGGTCTCCAGGCCCGGACCGCTCGAGCACGGCGATGTGGCCGCGGCGGTAGCGAATCAAGCCGGCGTGCTGCAGTTTCCCGGCGGCCTCCGTGATGCCTTCGCGCGCGCACGCCGAGCATGCTGGCGACCAGTTCCTGCGTCATGACCAGCTCGCTGCGCGGGACACGCGGTCGAGGGTCAGCAGCAGCCAGCGGCACAGCTGCTGCTCCACCGAATGGTGCCGGTTGCAGGCCGCGGTCTGGGTCATCTGCGTAATCAGCGCCTGCGTGTAGCGCAGCAGCAAGCGCTGCATCAAGCCGCCGCGATTGAATTCCTGCTTCAGCAGGCGGCTCTCCAGCCGGTAGGCGTGGCCCGCGGTCTGCACCACGGCCGAGCTGGGCGTGGTATCGCCTCCCATGAACAGCGAAATCCCGACGACGCCTTCATTGCCCACGCCCGCGGTTTCGGCCGACGCGCCGGACTCCATGACGTAGTGCAGCGACACGATGGCGGTGGTGGGGAAATAGGCGTGCTGCAGCTGTCCGCCGGGCTCGTAGAGGATCTCGCCGAGCGGCATCGGGACCAGTTCCAGGTGCGCGACCAGGCGCTCGAATCTCCGCCGTCGGCAGCGCGGCGAGAAGATGGTTCTGGTTCGGGACTATGTGCCGTGACATCGAGCTGTAGCTCACGCCGATTCCGCGGTAGCCGATGAAGCGGCAGGACCGGTTGAACATCGGCTCGCCGCTCACCTGGAACTTCTGCTGCGAGCCGTCGGCGTTGACGCGGCTGAAGACGAAATCGAGGAACGGCTGCCGGGCGGCAATGGTCGCCTGCAGCGCCTCGCGCTCCGCCTCGTTCCAGCCTGCCACCTGAGCGCCGCGTGCTTCTCCCGCCAGGCGCGTCGACCGGATTCCGAGCATCTCCAGGACCGGGCCGGAAACCTTGGTGAAGGCTGCCGTTCTCGTCCTGCTCCCAGTACCAGTCGGAGGCGAGCTCGGTCAGGCTGCGATAGCGGGCTTCGCTTTCGCGCAGCTCGGCGGTGCGTTCCTGCACCGTCTGCTCCAGGACCTTGCTGTAATTCTCGAGTTTCTTGTAGAGCAGCCGCACTTCCAGCATGTTGTGGATGCGCGTCTTGACTTCGACCAGGTCGAACGGCTTGCTGATGAAATCCTTAGCGCCGGCCTGCAACGCGCGCAGCTTGTGGCCCGGCTGGGCGGTGATCACCAGGACCGGAAGGTAGCCGTCCGCATCGTTGGTCTTGAGGCCTTCCATCACCTGAACCCAGTAACGTAACTGAATCGAAGTAATAC
>ERZ1370068.4516-contig-3585_pt1 | contig 62911 bp, 107 predicted proteins | sample MGYA00561227_ERZ1370068 | MGnify/ENA primary metagenome ERZ1370068 (study PRJEB38410, sample SAMEA6850437) | metagenome | study: Metagenomic assessment of the ecological functions of the soil: analysis of the soil microbiota associated with the...
AGGTTACGTATTGCTCGTGACGAACGATCCTTCGCTGGGAATGCCGCTTATCTACAGTCAGATTAAGGATAAAAGCAAAGAACGGCTTTCATCGCACCATCGCCCTATGATGTCGCGAAGTTTGAAGTGCCGTCCTGATAAAAGTGAAGAAACACGGATAAAGACGAAAGCTACGGATTGTGACTGAAACCGCCAGGCCAATTCTGAATGCCGTGAAATTGCGAAATACTACGGCGCGCCAGCCGCCGTAGACGGCGTAGTCTACAGTACAACCCCGTGAGACGATTGGCATCGGAGGGCCGAACGGCGCGGGCAAGACGACTTTCTTCGATATGATCTCCGGCCTGACCCCGGTTTCGGGGTCAAGTCGTTTTCGATGGACGAGCCATAACCGGCGTGCCGCCGCATCGGCTCTTTCATGTCGGTTTGGCCCGAACGTTTCAAGTCACGTCGGGCTTCGGTAGTCTCACAGTTTTGCAGAATATGCTGGCATCTGTGGTGTTCGGGGCCCAGAAAGCAGGCGCAGGACTGTTGTTTAATCGCTCTCAACGCGAGCAAGCGATGCATCAGTTGGAGACGTTTGGTTTGAGCAGCCTGTCGAATTCTCTTGTTACGAACATTCCTGCTCTGGCGCGCAAAAACTGATGGTGGCCACCGCGGTTGCCCATCAACCGAAGCTCCTGCTTCTCGATGAACCCGTTGGGGGCTGCTTCCAGCCGAGGTGGACGAATTCATCGCGTTGATGAAGTCGCTGCGGGGTACAGGGCATCTGCATCGTTTTCATCGAACACGTGATGCGGTTTCTGACCGCTGTTGCCGATCGGGCGCTCATCATGCACCATGGGCAAGCTAATTTTTGACGGAACGCCGGAAGGCTTCGCAAAAGATGAACTCGTCAGGTCTGTTTATCTTGGCTCGGAAACCGCGACCGAGCGAGGTTAGACCGTTATTGTGCCTGTAGCGGGGAATTTGTTCTCGTTTGAGGTTGAAGTCACGCGGCTTTTAAGCCGACGGCTTGGACGAGGGTATCGAGATCGTCGATGACGCGCTGATAGAGGCGATCGAGTTGAGACCGCCTCTGGGATTCGAGCCTTTTATCAGCTTTGAAGGGGCTGAGGAGACCTGCCATGAGTGGGGCATAGACCCGTTCGAAGAGCTTCAGGAAGATGAGGCAGATCGAGTATCCCTGCGGAAGGAGTTGATAGCGTCGAGAGTTCGGGAGCTTGGCAACAAGACCTTTGGCACGGAGTTTTGATAGATCATAGCGGAGCGAGGCGAGCGTGTAGCTGTCGGGGACGCAGCCAAGCGCCTTGATGACGGCGGGATAGATTTCGGCAGTTGTGAATGTATTGTCGGCTGCGACGTGTGCGAAGCGTACAAGCGCGTGCATCAGTGCAAGTTGCCGAGGATGATCGAGCTTGAGGCCAGGAATGCGCTTTCCGGTCGATGTGATGGTCGGCTCCGCGAGCTTTCGCAACTGACCGCGATCAACGAAGGTTTCCAGAATGTCTTGCTGGACGTTGAGGTAGTTATCGTTGATCTCCGACAGAGATTTTTGGAGAGCAGGCAAATTTTCGACGGCTTTGTTGACGCCGTAATCGTTGACGTTGTTGCTCGCGGCCTCGGTCCGCAGGATGATGTGATCACGAACGTATTGCTTGATGAAGCCGTTGCGATAGTGGCTGCGAACCACCGGATTTGGAAGGTTCATGTCCTCGATCTCGGTTTGCAACTTGCCCCGATATTGCTTGGTGACCTTGCGACCGAAGATCACGGTGATCTTATTCGGCTGACCGATTGTTCGATTGGCATCGAGCAGGCGTTGGCCAAGATTATCCAGTGCCGCGCGGCGATGGAAGATGAGGTTGTCGCAATATTCGACCTGCGAGAAGAACAGCCGGTGCTGGCAGCCGGCGTGCTCGCGTTCTCTTGCAGTGAAGAAGGGCGTGAGGTGCGCCAGCCATTTTTGACCGCAGGTCACCAGATCCCGAGGGGTCAGCGAGTTGGCGAGCTCTTGCATGCGATCAGGAACTGCGCATTTCAAGAAGGCATTGGCGGCTTGCTTAAATCCGATGCCGTGCTGGCGCATGCGGTTGGCCAGCCAATGATGCTGATTGAGACAGATACGGGCGGAGAATGGAAGGTACGGGCAGACCCGCACGAACATCCGTCCCCAATTCCGGTCATTGATGTAAAAGTTGTATTGAATGACCCAGCGCTGCGCGAACTGGAGGTGCCATCGGTTTGCGACCTTGTCGCCGATGGCAATCATGATCCGCGCCGGTTCTCGCGCCTTCAGGATGGCCACGACGGCATCAGGCTTGGCCCGTTCGAAATACGGGTCGATAAATTCGTCACGACGGCCCTTCGGCGCTTCGACAATCGGGATGTTGCGCTTCTCGGCCCGCTCCGTCACCCAGCGTTGAAACTGATCGGCGATGCCGCGCAGTGTTTCTCGGGTCACCGGGTATAGCTGGCGATAGGTATTGAAAAAGCCGACGACCCGCTCGGGCTGCTGGAACGGTTGAATCAACCCGTTCAGCAAAATCCTGTCAAAACAACGATAATGCCAATTGATGCTGTCTTTGTGGTGCTCGTAGAAGGAGTTCATCGCCAGCTCCCGGCTAATGTCTTAGCAACGGGATCGTAGAGGCAATTTCTGGTGTCTAAAACATGCCTCCCCATGATACCCAGCGATGGTCTACAGCACCCTCGTCACGCTCAGGCGCAAGGGATATCAAGGGCGGAGCCCTTGGCTAGTTGGAGCCATGGATCCGCTTGTTGTCTGTGAAGGAATTGGTCACCGGCTATCGGCAGTTGCGTGTGCTGCAAGGCGTGAGCATGGATGTCCTCCCGGGAGGCATCACGGCAATCATTGGCCCCAATGGACATGGCAAGTCCATCGCTGTTGCGCACCATCGCGGGCTCGATGCCGGCGTGGTCAGGAACTGTGAGGTTTAAGGGGAAAGAGTTGCCGGACGGCGCACCTAATCGTGCGCGCGAGGGACTCGTGCTTGTGCCACAGGGCGACCAGTTATTCACGGGCATGACGGTGGAAGAAAACCTGCTGATGGGCGCGTATACGCGCAAGGATGCCTCTGCCATCCAGCATACGCTGTCTGAAGTTTACGCTCTGTTCCCCCGGCTCTGAGCGACGGAGCCAGCTCGCCAACAGCCTTTCCGGCGGAGAGCGCCGGATGGTTGGCATTGGCCGCGGAATGATGGCCGACGCTAACTTCATGATGATCGACGAACCATCCCTTGGTCTTGCGCCATTGATCATTGAACAAATCTACGGCGCGCTCAAAAAGCTTGCGACAGGCGGACGATCGATTCTGGTGGTGGAGGAAAACCCAAGCCGGGTCGCGCACATTGCTTCGCAATTCTACTTGGTTGATGGCGGACACATTGCCTGGAGTGGGAACGCGGACGATCTGGCCGTATCAGGCAGCCTGTTGAAGACCTATCTCGGGGGATGAGCTTTGGATGCAATTCTTCAAATCATCATCACGGGCCTGACGCTGGGTGCGATGTATGCGCTTCGCATCCGTCGGTCTAGCGCTGGACGCTATGGCACAATGGGGATGTTCAACATGGCCCATGGCGTCTATGACGGTCGGCGCTTATTCGGCTTATGCCGCCGTTCGAATACCTGGGTTTGCCGCTTCCGGTCGCTCTTGTGATCGGACTTGTGGCTGGCGCCGCAATCGGCGCGGTCATGCATCTTCTCGTCGTGCGCCATATGCTCAAAAACAGATGGATCTGAAATCAATATCATTGTCGCGACGGCTCGGAGTTGCCATTCTGTCTGAAGATCTCATTCTGAAGATCTTTCGGGGCTCATCCCTTCAGGCAGCCTCTCCAGCTGGATGGCACGTTTCGCGTGGGCGGGCTCTGCCGTGACTTATCAGTCCATCGGGATACTAGCCGTCGCGGCAGCGCATTGCATTGGGATGATGGCGTGGATACTGACCAAAGACGCGATCTGGCCTCGGCCATTCGAGGGACGGCAATGAATCGCGAGGCGGCCATGTTGATGGGGGTCAAGGCTGATCGAATTTACCTTCAGGTCCTGGTTATTGCGGGTTTATTGGCTGCTGCAGCGGGGATTATGATTTCTTCGCTTGCAACACTCTCACCTCAAACGGGAGCGAAAACCCGCTTCTCAGAGCCTTTGTGATCTGTGTGGTGGCCGGGCTCGGAAGCGTCACGGGAGCCGGCATTGCCGCCGTCGCGCTTGGCCTGTTTGAGGCGGCGATCCAATATTACTACGGCGTGCGCTACGGCTTCCCGCTCATGCTTGCGCTCGTCATCACTGTTCTGATCTGGAAACCGGCAGGGCTCTTCGGGCAGCGAAAGAAGTAGTCAGGTCATGACCCGTTTCGACGAGCTCCAGAAGAATCTGTTTTTCGCGTCGCTGCTTTTTGTGCTGATGGCAACTCGTGCCGCCGGTCATAACGCAGCGTTACCTTCTTGGCGAAGTCATCACGTTCATGTTGTGGGTTTCTGGTCGCGCTTCAGTGGAACGTGCTGATGGGACATGCCGGGCGTATTTTCGCTCGGCCAGATGCTGTTTTTGTGTCGGGTTCATACACGGTCGCGATGTTGGGTCGCGTATCTTGGCGTGTCTCCGTGGTTGTCGATCCCGCTCGGCGCGACAGCGGCGGCGGTTATCGCACTTGGTGATTGGTGTCGCCTGCTTGCGGTTGGCTAGCGCGTATGTCGCGCTGCTTACCTTCGCCATCGCTTGCACGATTTACACGCTGATTATCTCAGAATCAGAGTGCTACATCACGCCCCGGGATTTTCGGACCGGTGATTACTTGAGAGACTGCCCTCCGAATCGGAGGAGCGGATGCGCAAGTCAAGGTTCACGGACGAGCAGATAGTGGCGATCCTGCGAGAAGCGGATCGAGAGCCGATCGGCGTGGTCGCCAAGAGGCATGGGATCAGCGAGCAGACGATCTACACGTGGAGGAAGCGTTTCGGAACGTTCCAGGCTGACGATGTACGCCGGCTTAAGCGGCTTGAAGCTGAGAACGCGCGGCTGAAGAAGCTGGTTGCCGAACGCGACCTCGAGATCGAGGTGATGAAGGAGATCACTGCAAAAAATGGTGAGCGTGCCGGCTCGCCGTGCCGGAGTAGCGTACGCGACGGGCAAGGGCCTGTCGCAACGGCGGGCTTGCACGCTGCTCGGTGTCGGGCGATCCGCGTTGCACTATTGCTCGACGAAGCTGGCGAAGGATACGCCGGTGCTGGCGCGGATGGCGGAGTTGGCGGCGCAATATCCGCGTTATGGTTACCGGCGGATCGCGATCTTTCTTGGCCGCGACGGTCATGTGATGAGCTTTGGACGTGTGCACCGTCTGTGGCGGCAGGCGCGTCTTCAGGTGCCACACAAGCGCCCAAGAAAGCGCATCGCGACCGGCCGCCCACGCCCGAACGCGCCGACGGGCGCCAACCAGGTGTGGTCGTACGACTTCGTGTTCGACTGGTGCGCCAACGGCCAGCAGCTCAAGTGCCTGACCGTCACCGACGAATGGACAAAAGAGGGTCTTGCGATCGAGGTGGATGGCCGCATCCGTTCCGGCCGCGTGATCGAAGTGTTGTCGCGGCTGGTGTCCGAGCGCGGCGCACCACTGTATTTGCGCTCGGACAATGGGCCGGAGTTTGTCTCCCGCGCCTTGCTGAAGTGGATCGTCGACCAAGGCATCGCCACCGCATTGATCGATCCGGGCAAACCCTGGCAGAATGGCGCGACGGAGAGCTTCAACGGCAAGTTCCGCGATGAGTGTCTGAGCCTCGAATGGTTCCGGTCACGGACCGAGGCGAAGGTGCTGATCGAAGCGTGGCGGAAGCACTTCAACACGGTGCGGCCGCATTCGAGTCTCGGCTATCTCACGCCGGCCGCGTTCGCGGCCAAGCTCGAGCAGCAAGGCGCAACGGACGCCCAAGCGACGGGGCGGATCGCTGCGGTATATGGGGCCTCCGCGCCCCGCCCCGTCGCACAACCGTCCCGCAAGGGGCAAACGAAAGAAGCAATCGGGGTGGTCGTCTCAAGTTAAACGTGGTCCGAAGAAACAGGGCAGGTCATCACGACCGGCGGCAATTGTCTTACGTTTTGGGGGTGGCACGAATGGGTTTTCTCAGTTTCCAGACTTTGGCTTCAGGCAGTGGCTGAAAGGCAGCTGGTTGCTCGGCAACTACTTTGCGGTTTTGGTGGCCTTTATTGTTTCCCTTGGTTAGTTCAATCGTCGTTATCCATGGCCGGTTGGGGTTGGCGTTTCGAGCGATGAGCGATAGCGCCACGTATGCAGCAAGCCGGGGTATCAACCGCACAAAATTTCAAATCATCGCTTTCGTTATCACGGCATTCTTCACGGGGATGACCGGCGGTGTTCATGCGGCGCACTTTCGCTTTGCCGGGCCAAGCCTGCTCGATTTATCGACGTTGATGTACCATTCTTGCCATGGTCATCGTGGGCGGGTTCGAAGTCCACATGGGGCCCGTGCTGGGTGGCGTCTTTATGATGGTCTTGCTCGAGGTGGCAAAGAGTTATGGTGAGGTGCGCAACACGTTGATTGGTATAGTCCTTGTCTGCGTTTGTTCTCTACTGCTACCCAAGGAGTGGCAGGCGCCGGCTCGAGTATTCTCGCCGCGCTGGGCAGATGGAAGAAAATGCAAAAATACCATTGGAGCGGAACATGACAGTCGAGCCAGGAACGCTTGAGCCAAACATTCCTGACCATCTCCGCGTGCCACGAACCAGACCGCTCGGGACGCCGCCGGACTTTGTGCCCTCCGTACCAAGCTATCTCCGGCCTCGATTTGCCGTGTCGGTCAAGGCGATTCTCATGGCCTTCTTCGGGGTCCAGAGCCGTCGAAAATCCGCCGAAAGCGATAGAGCCGTTGCCGCGCTCGAGGAGGGATTTTCCGGAAAGGACGCGCCGAAATTCTGGGGATCGAGCGGAATATGAGGATGAGGTCGGTCATTTCAATAGCATCATCGTCGGCTATTGGGACGACCTTGCAACTTACCAGAATTGGCAAGGGAAAAGCCAAGTGACTGGCGGCATCCAGGTGCGAGCCTGATTGGCGAACTAGGATTTTTTCGCGAGTGTTACACGCCCGGAGTCGAAGATACAGAAACTACGTTCGGGCACACCTTACCCGGAAGGCTACTTCCGAAGATCGCCGACCGGATGAGCGGCGCGACTGACACGCATTTATATTGGGGTAGTGCCTGGGACCGAATCCCCAGATCGCAAAACTGATGCGCTCGAGCCCGTCGGCCAACCCGAGGCCGCGTCGATCGACGACAGCGAGACGTTGGGACGTCACATCGTGGTCGAGCCGCATGAAAACCTCTGCCTGCTGCGCTCCGGTCAGGATTGGTCCGTCACCGGTGACGCGGAGCGAAAATTCTATTTTGAGCACGTCAAACCATTTCTCGATATAGGCATGAAGGAAATACGCGATGAAGGCAGAGCCTCTCGGCTGCTTCTTCAATCGCTATATGCATTTGGTCGACCGCAACGCTCGGCGAGAAAACATACAGCCTGAGCGCCTCGGCACTCGCTCGCGGAACTAGAGACATGGTGTAGGGGTGGCACCCATCTCCGCATCTTCAATGCTGGCATCAAGCACTACCGCACGGCTGGCGATAGAGCGATGCTGCGGCTTTATCATGAAATGAGCGTTATTCGAGCCAAAGATCAGGCGTTTGAGTATTTCCAACTGCCATCGTCGCACAGGAATGTTTGAACGCCATTTCATCATCGTAATCGTCGTCGCTGGGCACCGGACAGTTTTGAAGGGCGATAGTGGGGAACGGCCGGCTAAGGATCTCACAGCCTGGATTCCAGGCCGTCACTCACGAGCTGAATAGAGACCTTCGTTGCAGCCGGTCGCTGTCGTTACGATGAACACTCACAAAGAAGCGTCCACGTCCGTCCAAAGGGGAAGCAAATGCCACGCGCAAGAAAGATCATGTTGGAGCCGTCGCCCAAATTGCACAGGAATTCTTCGATACCCAAGTCGATCTCGGCAAGGCGATAGCGGCAATCACAGTGCAGCGAAGCAAGGCGCAGATATCGTCGTCTTCGCCGAATGCTATCTGGGCCAATATCCAGCTACTGGGCTCAATTTTACGAGCAACTCCGCCAAGAATTCTTCAAGGTTTGGACAGCCCTGTACGACGGTGCGATCAGCGTGGGTGGCGACGAATGCCGGGCTATTGCGGCTGCGGCCAGGCAGTCCATGATCCACGTCGTCATGGGTTGCAATGAGCTATCTGACCGAGCCGGCAGCGCGACGCTGTACAACAGCCTCCGCTGTTCTTCGACCGAAAGGGCGAGTTAATCGGGCGACATCGGAAATTGGTGCCGTCGATACACGAGCGGCTGATCCATGGCACAGGCGACGAAAGAGACTTGAATGTTTACGATATCGATATCGGCATGTTGGGCGGACTGATTTGCTGGGAGCACCATATGTCGCTCTCGAAATATGCCATGGCGACCATGGGTGAAGAAATTCATGTTGCAAGCTGGCTCGGTATGTGGCGCGGAGGAGACCCGGCAATCGGTGAGAGGATGGTCGAAGCAGATCTTGCGGCGCTTGTTTGTGACGCCGAATTTGCGGTATGAGAATATGCGGCAGAGACAGGAAATTTCGTTCTGGCGCGTCCGGATATTTTCCGAAGGAGAATATATCCGATGAGTGGCGCGAAGCGATCCTGAAACCTTCAGGCGCAGCGTGGCTGTGGCGGGAGTTCTATTGTGCACTGCGGGGATCTTATCTGGTCCCACCGCTCATCAATGAGGAGAAGATACTTTTGTGCCGAGCTAGATTTCAATCTCAGGCGCCTCTGGAGTCTGGGTCGATCCGATTGGTCACTCGCGCCCCGATGTCTACAGCCTGCAACTGCACAACGTTGCCGGGCGGGAGTATTCCTATCCAGACGTAGGTCTGAAGCGCACTCCAAAGACCCAACCGCTGTAATGATGCGCCCGCTGAAGAAAGTTCCCGAACTGATAGCCAGCAGATGCTCGTTCCATATGGCTTAGCGACCCGTCTGACCGTGGTCAGCAAGCCATGCTGCGCTCCATCACGAAATGACCGTTATTCGAGCCAATGACCGGCTTTTGAGTATTTCAATTGTCATCGTCAGACAGGAACGTTGAACGCTGTTTTGACAGTTCAATGCCGTGCCCGACGGGCATCACGTCTGCAACACCGAGCCTCGGTACGTTTGGTGGAATCGCCGAGGCCGCCGGTTTCGGGCGGTCTTTTCGTTATCCGGAATATTCGGAATGCCAAATATGTTGCGATGCAAAACGCTAATTGCTGCCATGCAAACAAATCCGTTGTCTCTGGCATCTGGTATACATAAATTGGCGCCAGACATCACGAAGCGGACTCCGGGTCCGCGCTACCAAAAAAGGGGACAAAAATGTCCAAGACTCGCTTCCAATCGGCCTCCTACCCTCCAGCACCCTTGGTCGGCCGCCTTCTGGCCTCCATCGACACCGCCTGGTTGACCGCGAGCTCGCGCATCGCGATCCGCAATGGCGACCAGCCCCACTTCGGCGCTGTAAGGCACCGAAAACAAACGATTTTTGAGGTCGGCCCGGTATCGGCTGGCGACCTTCGGCCCGCTAATACTTTGGACCAATGGCCCCGATTCCGGGGCCATTTTGCGTATGCGCCCAGGCCGTTTGGCGATGGCGTTTGTGCGAAACATCTCGCGACAAATTGACTTCGAGCAAACCCGGCAACCGAATAATCGCTTGCGATCTGGCATAACACATACCACAATATGCCGCATTCGGTTACGCTGATCGGTCCAACAGAGTCCAACAAAAGCGTGCTCTCGGGAGGAGCTATGACGGAGATGGTCCAGGCAAACTACGGCCCCTACGTGGCCGCGCGTGTCAGCGATACCTAACAGCTCGCTGGACGCACCTGGCGATCGGTGTCGCCGCAATGGTGATGATCGCCAACTACCAATACGGCTGGACGTTCTTCGTCCCCGACATCCAGAAGAAATTCGGATGGGATCGCGCGTCGATCCAATGGGCGCTTCACCCTGTTCGTGCTGTTCGAGACCTGGCTGGTGCCGGTCGAAGGCTGGTTCGTCGACAAATACGGCCCGCGCATCGTCGTTCTCATCGGCGGCATCCTGTGCGCGCATCGGATGGGTGATCAACGCCTAGGCCACCACGCTCAGCTGGCTACTATCTCGGCATGATCATCGCGCGGCATCGGCGCCGGCGGCGTCTACGGCACCTGCGTCGGCAACGCGCTGAAATGGTTTCCCGACAAGCGCGGCCTGGCCGCCGGCATCACCGCCGCGGGCTTCGGCGCAGGCTCGGCGCTGACGGTCGCGCCGATCCAGGCGATGATCACAGGCTCCGGCTTCCAGACCACCTTCCTCTATTTCGGTCTCGGACAGGGCATCATCATCGTCATCCTCGCCTTCTTCGCTGTTCGCGCCGAAGGCGGGACAGGTGCCCGCCGTGATCGCGAATGCGCACGTGATCCAGAGCCGCGCGCAACTATCAGCCGACCGAGGTGATCGCGTCAGCCGATCTTCTGGCTGATGTACTTCATGTTCGTGATCGTCGGCGCCGGCGGACTGATGGTCGACGGCCAACCTGCAAGCCGATCGCCAGTCGACTGGAAGGTCGACAGCGATTCCGGTGACGCTGATCGGCATGACGATGACCGGCGGTGACCTTCGCCGCCACCATCGACCGCGTCCTCAACGGCTTGACGCGGCCGTTCTTCGGCTGGATCTCCGACATGATCGGCCGCGAGAACACCATGTTCATCGCCTTCGGCATCGAAGGCGTCGGCATCTGGGCGCTCTATATGCTTGGGCCACGATCCGGTCTGGTTCGTGCATCCTGTCAGCGGCCTCGTGTTCTTTGCCTGGGGCGAGATCTACATCCCTGTTCCCGTCGACCTGCACCGACACGTTCGGCGCGAAGTTCGCGCACCACCAATGCCGGCCTGCTTCTACACGGCCAAGGGCACGCGCCGCGCTGCTGGTGCCGGTGGCGAACTACATGCAGCAGTCGTCGGGCAATTGGGACAACGTGTTCGTCATCGCGGCCGGCGCCAACATCCTTGCCTCGCTGCTTGCGATCGCTGGTGCTGAAACCCTGGCGCAAGACGATGGTGGCGGCCTCGCAAGTCTCGGCCTGATCCCGACCGATCAGGTTCACCGCACAAAGGCGCGCTCATCCTTCGATGGGCGCTTTCTTTTGAGGGCCCTGGTATACCTGAGTGTTTCTGGAGCGGCCCGCTTGGCGAGCCGATCGACCTGCTTTCGATCTATCAACAGCAAAACGTCAACAATACTGCCTGCTTTTGCCCTCGCGGTGCGCGAATAAATCAACTTCCGTGTTGACTTATGGTATTATGTATACCAGAATTGCGCATGATCCATCCTAAGGAGGTTGCCATGCAAGTCGGAGATATCCTGTGCAAGAAAGCCGCCCGTGTCGCAACGGTTCGCATGAATGAGACGGTCGCCATTGCCGCGCAACTGATGCGCTCCAGCAATATCAGCGCTGGTGGTCAAGGATGCGTTCGCACCGAAGGCAACACCGCGGTCGGCATGTTCACCGAGCGCGACGTTGTTCGCGCCATCGCCGAGCACGGCGCAGCCGGCGCCAGCTGACGCGTTTCGCAGCTCATCTCGCGTGCGGCAGCTGATGTCGTGCATGTTCGACCGACCCTGCTCGAACATGTTCGCCATCTCACGAACAAGCTATCAGCATCCGCCACGTGCCTGTGATCGACAATTACAGCCTGATCGGCGTGATCAGCATCCGCGACATTTCCACCGCATTCGACAAGGGAGGCGACAGCCGTCAAGCAGGCCAGGTCGCCTGACATTCTGCATTCGCCCCCAGCGCCAACCTCGCCGGTTTGAGAGATCAGCCGGCAGGCTGCGTGTCCCGCGCGCTGGAACTGTCCACAGCTTGCCTTCGAAAGATCACATGAAAATCTGTATTTACGGCGCCGGTGCGATCGGCGGCTATCTCGGTGTGCAGCTCGCGCGCGCAGGCGTCGACGTCAGCCTTGTTGCACGCGGCGCCCACCTGGCCGCGATGCGCGCCAACGGATTGAAGCTGTTGATCGGCGAAGAGGAGCGCGTGGTGCATCCGCGCTGCACCGATAATCCTGCCGAGCTCGGACCGCAGGATTACGTCATCATCTGCCTGAAGCGCGCACTCCATCACCGGCGTGATCGAGCACAGATGCAGCCGCTGCTCGGACCGCAGACGCGCATCGTTACCGCCGTCAACGGCATATCCCTACTGGTACTTCTACAAGCATGGCGGCGCCTATCAGGCTCGGCATTGGAGAGCATCGATCCCGGCGGGCGGCAGTGGCGCGAATTGATGCCGCAGCGCGCGATCGGCTGCATCGTCTATCCGGCGACCGAGATCGAGGCGCCCGGCGTGATCCGTCACGTCTATGGCGACCGTTTTCCGCTAGGCGAGCCCTCCGGCGAGACCACCGCAGACGTGCAGCGGCTTTCCGACGCCTTCGTCAAGGCCGGCATGCAGGCGCCCATGCCTCGATCGCATCCGCGACGAGATCTGGCTCAAACTGTGGGGCAATGTCTGCCTCAACCCGGATCAGCGCACTGACCCACGCCACGCTCGGACGTGATCTGCTCCGGATCCGGCGACGCGCCGCTGTCGAAGGCGATCATGACCGAGACCCAGACGATCGCGGAAACGTTCGGCGTCAAATTCCGCGTCGACGTCGAGCGCCGCATCGCAGGCGCCCTGCAAGGTCGGCGCGCACAAGACCTCGATGCTGCAGGATCTCGAGCGCAGCCGCCCGATGGAGATCGATCCGCTGGTGACGGTGGTCCAGGAAATGGGACGGCTGACCAAACCCGACGCCCGCGCTCGACAGCGTGCTGGCGCTGGTCGCTCAGCGCGCCAAGATCGCCGGGCTCTAGCGACGTCCGCCCTCGGAAACCAAGGCCACCGGCGTTCGCATGACGAGGTGGCGTCGCTTCCGTCCACCAGGGCAGAGTAGGCTTTGGGCACGCTCACGCAGTCGGACATCGCGGTGCACGACGGCGAGATGTTCGGTGACGCCAGACCGAACGGCCAACGATTGGCACTATCGGACGTCGAACCGCTGGCGCCGACCGAGCCTTCCAAGATCATCGCGCTCTGAATAATTTCCACGCGCTGGCGGCGAAACTGAAAATGCCGGAGCCGCCGGAGCCGCTGTATTTGCTGAAGGCCACCCAGCGTCACCGCGCCCGGCGCAGTATCCGCCCTCCGCCCGCTACTGACGGCAAGACCGCCTATGGAGGGCGAACTCGGCATCGTCATCGGCAAGACCTGCAGCAACGTTTCCACTGAGGAGGCCGATGAATTCGTCTTCGGCTATACCTGCGTCAACGACGTCACCGCCTCCGATATCCTCAACCGGGATCCGACCTTTCCGCAATGGGCGCGGTCCAGCGGTTCTCGACGGATCCGGGCCGTTCGGTCCGGTCATCGCCACAGGGATCGATCCATCGAACCCGGTCGTGCGCACCATCCTCAACGGCGCGGAGCGCCAGAACTATCCGATATCCGACATGATCTTCAGCGCACGAGCAACCTCGTGAGCAAGTCTCGCACGACATGACGCTGCTGCCCGGCGACCTGATCGCGTGCGGAACATCGGTCGGCGTCGGCGTCATGAAGCGAGCCGGTCAACACGGTCACAGTTGCGATCGGAGGCATCGGCGAGCTGACCAACGAGTTTCGGCAGTAGGGGCCGTCGCCCGTCCCGACTGGGCCGGCGTGACACTGACATAAGGAATGCTGCCCACGATCGCGACAAAGCTGGATCGCATTGCACAGCATGCCGCCCCAATGCAGCCGGCGCAGCCGGCGCACCGCATCGGCATCGCCGGCATCCCTGGCACTAAGCTGGGCATCCATCTGCCGCAGAAACCAGCGGCGCGCCGACGACCGCGAAAGCCGCGATCAAGCCAACGCCGATGGCGACAGCCAGTCGACCCTCCACAGCAAAAGCCACCGTCCCGATGACAGCCGGCAATGGTCAGTCATCAGGAAATAGGCATTGAACATACCGCGCAGCAGCTGGGTGACAGGTGGGATGTCGAGCTTCACCAGCAGAAAAGCGGGCGCCGCCAGCAGAAATAACCCATCGGCACCAGCAGGATGACGGTGGCGAACAAGACGACGGCATCTGACATCATGCGACCACCCTCTTTCTTTCCCACCGGGAGGGCTTTCCGGCGGCAAGCTTACGATCAATATCCGCCGGAGATATCTCCGACACTATTGGGCTTTGGTCGGATGCGATAGCCGACCGCGGTCAGCGATGGCAACGGATCGGAAACTACGACGTTCGCTTTTGCCCGATCGCCTCGAACTGCGCCTTCTGCTCGTCGCTCAGCGTGGCATAGAAGCCCTCGAGCGCGGCGCTCACCAGATAGACCGCTTGCTGCATGGCAGCGAGCCGCCCGTCCACTGCGTCAAGGCGAGCGGGTGCGTGGTCGCGTCTTCCGGCTGGCATTCGGCGCTCAGGATGCCGACAGCCCTGGCGTTGGCGTCCTGCAGCGCCTTGAGCGCGGCGCGTTGGTGTCGTTCGGGCGCAGCCTGGCCTCGATCTCGTCCGCCGGCCATTGCAACGCGGCTGGTTGCGCCGCGCCGCATTGCTTGGGCAGGCGCTTCCGTGGCCCCGTTTGCGGCGGACATCTTGCGCCGATCTTCGGCGAGCGCATTGAGCCGGGCTTCCTGCTCGTCATCCAGCAGGTCATAGAAATTCACCAGCGGCGGCTGCACGGCTGACTCGGCCTGCATCATCGCCCCGATGCGCTGCTGCATGACGGCCAATCGGCTCCGGTGCCGTGAACGCCGCCTGCGTCGGACACGACGCCCGAATCATCTGGGCGGCCGAGATCAATGCGTCGGCAAGTTCGTCCAGAGCGGCGCGCTGCGCCTCGTTCGGCTGTATCGCCTGCTGAATCTGATCGATGAGGAGGCCGGCAATTTCGCGGCTGTCATCGCCGCAGAGCTGCTGTAGCGGCGGGACCCTGCGATGTCTTCGGCCGTACGGGCTCGGTCCCGTATAGGCGGCGAGATCATCACGGCCGTAAGGCGCAAAGATCGCGGCATAGATGTCGGGATAGCCGTAGTCCCAGAAGCCGATGCCGTCACCCCAGATGGCGTAGTCGTAGATATCGTAAATGGCGAATGGCCAGAACAGCGGCCCGACCCATCCATATCCGCCGTCGCCGTGTCGCCACCACCCGTTCGCGATGCGACCGCCGCGCCAGCCCGCCAGCGCTGCAGCCGCGACGGTCTGCCTGCGCACCGCCGGGTTGCCAGGCCCGAATCCATCGCGTTGCGGACGTCTTGCGATCTGAGGGAGGCCGTTCGGATGCTGGCCGTGACGCGCAAAGGCACGCGCGTGACGCAATCGCCCGAGCGACAACACGCGGGCCAACCGCGAATCCTCGCGACCCCAACGGGACCGATACCGATACGCACCCTGGCCACGGCCGCGCTCGACAGCAGGGTTGCCAGAACGACAACGGCAATTCCAATGCGGGTACTTCGACATGGCACCCTCCCGCGCCAGGCCTCATCGCGTGCACCCTAGATGACGCCGGGAGGAACCGAAAGTTCCCTGCATTTATCTTGCAGGCACGGGCCTCGCGCCCCCAGCAAAATTCCGATCCGGCTTACTTGCGGAATTGTCCGTCCCGCGGAAACAAAAGCCCTCTTTTGCATGATTGCGTTGCCCCGACCTCCGCCCGCCCGCGTAGACTTTTGCGGGGGCTGACGGCATCCTGCCCTCGAAATCCCAAAGAAACGCGCGCGGCCGTCCGCGCCGGGGAAACCAGAGGGCAGACATGATCAAGACGCGATTCACCGAACTCGTCGGCGTCGAGCACCCGATCGTCCAGGGCGGCATGCAATGGGTCGGGCGCGCCGAGCTGGTCGCGGCCGTCGCCAATGCCGGCGCGCTCGGCTGCATCACCGCGCTGACGCAGCCGACGCCGGAAGACCTCACCAAGGAAATCGCGCGCTGCCGCGACCTGACCGACAAGCCGTTCGGCGTCAACCTCACCATCCTGCCCGCGATCAAGCCGCCGCCTTACGCGGAATATCGCCAGGCCATCATCGAGAGCGGCATCAAGATCGTCGAGACCGCCGGCAACAAGCCGCAGGAGCACGTCACCGAATTCAAGAAGCACGGCATCAAGGTCGTGCACAAATGCACCAGCGTCCGCCACGCGCTGTCGGCCGAGCGGATGGGCGTCGACGCGATCTCGATCGACGGCTTTGAATGCGCCGGCCATCCCGGCGAGGACGACACCCCGGCCTGATCCTGATCCCGGCCGCCGCCGACAAGGTCAAGATCCCGATGATCGCCTCGGGCGGCTTCGGCGACGGCCGCGGCCTGGTCGCGGCGCTCGCGCTCGGCGCCGAGGGCATCAACATGGGCACGCGCTTCATGTGCACCAAGGAAAGCCCGATCCATCAGCTGGTGAAGGAGCGCATCGTCGCCAACGACGAGCGCGAGACCGAACTGATCTTCCGCACCATGCGCAACACCTCGCGCGTCGCCAAGAACGCGATCTCGACCAAGGTCGTCGCGATGGAGAAGGAAGGCGCGAAGTTCGAGGACGTCGCGCGAGCTCGTCGCCGGCGCCCGCGGCAAGATGGTCTACGCGCACCGGCGATGCCGATGAAGGCATCTGGTCGGCCGGCCAGGTCCAGGGCCTGATCCACGACATTCCGACCTGCGCCGAACTGGTGTCGCGCATCATGCGCGATGCGGAAGCCATCATCCGTGAGCCGGCTCGAAGGCATGATGTCCGGGCGCGCAGGCGCCAGCGGCTCGCCGAGATAGGCGACCTTCGCGACCTGGAAGCGAGAGAAGAGCCCATGAAAGCCTATGTCTACGGTGCCAACGGCGCTGAAATCGCCGACGTTGCAAAACCGTCGCCGAAGGGCACGCAGGTGCTGGTCAAGGTCCACGCCTGCGGCCTCAACCGCGCCGACCTCGGCATGACCAAGGGCCATGCGCATGGCGCGGCCGGCGGCGTCGGCACCGTGCTCGGCATGGAATGGGCGGGCGAAGTCGCCGAGCTCGGACCCGACGCCAAAGGCGTCAAGGTCGGCGACAAGATCATGGGCTCCGGCGGCGCGGCGTTCGCGGAATATACGCTGGCCGACCACGGCCGGCTGTTCCGCGCGCCCTCGAACATGAATTTCGAGGAGGCCGCCACCCTGCCCGTCGCGCTCGCCACCATGCACAATGCGGTCGTCACCAACGGCGCGCTGCAGGCCGGCCAGACCGTGCTGATCCAGGGCGCCAGCTCCGGCGTCGGCCTGATGGCGATGCAGATCGCCAAGCTCAAGGGCGCGAAGACTCGTGATCGGCTCGTCGACGGACGCGATGCGCGCGCGGCCGGCTGAAGGAGTTCGGCGCCGACCTCGCGGTCGATCCAGCGATCCCGGCTGGGTCGATCAGGTGCTGAAGGCGACCGGCGGCGAAGGCGTCGACCTGATCGTCGATCAGGTCTCAGGCCCGGTCGCGAACCAGAACCTCGAAGGCCACCAAGGTCAAGGGCCGCATCGTCAATGTCGGCCGGCTCGGCGGCACCCATGCGCGATTTCAACTTCGACCTGCATGCCGCGCGCCGCATCAACTATATCGGCGTCACCTTCCGCACCCGCACCATCGAGGAAATCCGCGAGATCTTTGACGAGGTGCCGCAAAGACATCTGGGCCGGCGGTGGAATCCGCGAAAGCTGCAACTGCCGATCGACAAGGTCTTTCCGTTCGCCGAGATCGGCAAGGCGTTCGAGCACATGGAAGCCAACAAGCACCTCGGCAAGATCGTGGTGACGCTGTAACTGTCCGAGCCTGGGTGTCCCGGACGCGGCGCAGCACCTTCTGCGGTGCGCAGCGTCCGGGGGAACGGCAGGCAGGCCACCTGTAACAGGTGCAGCGAGTTTGCCGCCCGACTGATCCACCTGAGTTCATGACACAGACCACGCTGCATACCGTGCACGACGGCGGACGTTATTTCGAGGGGCCGCGCTGGCATGCGCGGCCGGCTCTGGTTCGTCGACTGCATGGCAGCGGACGCTGCTCGAGCCTCTGCGCCATCAGGCGAATGCGAGCAGCACGCGAAATTCGACGACGACACGCCGTGCGGCACTCGGCATCCTGCCGGACGGCAGGATTGATCGTGCTGACGATGTTCCGCAAGCGCCTGATGGCCTATAGCCGACGGCAGGCTGTCGCTCTACGCCGACCTGTCTGGATATCGCGACCGGCACGATCGACGACATGATCGTCGACGGGCTCGGCCGCGCCTGTGTCGGCGATCTCGGCTTCGATCTGCCGCCGCCGCCGGATCGCGGCGCGGTCGGCCGCATCATTCTGGTGATGCCCGATGGCGCGGCCCGCGTGGTGGCCGAACGGATTGCGGTTTCCCAACGGCATCGCGGTCTCGGCCGATAACAGCCGGCTCGTCGTGGCCGAGATGGATGGCGCGTGCCTCGCCGATTACGACATCGCGGCCGATGGCGGTTTGACGCTTCGCGGCCGCTTCGGGCAACATGAAATCTCCTGACGGCATTTGCCTCGATCGCGAAGGCGCGGTGTGGGTCGCGGCCTTCGATGGAGGACGCCTTCATCCGGCTCGATCGCAGCGGGCGCGAGTTGCAGCGCATCGAAGTGCCCGGCCGCCGCGCGCATTGCCTGCGTGCTCGGCGGCGCGGAGCGGCGGACGCTGTTTTGCCTGAGCGCCGCGACGTCGTACGAAGAGCTGCGGCAACGCAAGTCGTCGTCGCGGATCGATGTGGTCGAGGTGGAAGTGGCGGGTGCGGGATATCCCTGAACGAGAGATGCATCCGCTCCGCACCATAGCAGAAAAATAACTTCGTAGAGCATTTACGGCCGAGCTGCGCGACGCCGACTACGTATCGCGAAAGCGACCGAAAAACCCGCTAACAGACTCTTCTGCGCGACGCGTTGATCGCTATAGGGGCCTCGCGAACATGGCTTGGTCTTGATTACCGGCGACAAACCTTGAAGCTCCCGCTCGCCACCGTGGCATTAGGAAAAGCCTATGGGCCTGTGAATATCCGGGACAAGCGGGCATTGGCCCGACAGTCACGCGTTGGGCGTCATGCTGCAGCCGTCTCGAATCAGCGTGCCCTGAGGATCAAAATGTTTACAAAGTCGACAGTTTTCGTCATCGGCGCTGGAGCGAGTTACGAGTGCGGGTTTCGTTAGGCGGCGAGCTTGTAAAGCGAATTGCGGCCACATTGGATGCTCGCACCTCGCACGAAGACCAGCTGTTGCCATTCATATTCGAAATGTATGGCACAGATGATCGAACCTGCTATCGAAAGAGCGGCGGAACATCTGCGGGTCCGTCTTAAAGTCGAGTCCGGTCCACCGACGACGCGCTGAATTGGCTTTCCGATGATCGGGCCGCGGTCGAATTGGGCAAGATCGCCATCGTTAGCGAAATCCTGATTGCAGAGAGAGAAAGCGAACTCTTCCATTCCAAGCAGCCCGACGTGCTGAAATTTGATGCAACTTGGTTGCACGGCTTTTTCTCTTTGGCAAAAGCGCGATCTCAAGAGAGGAAGACGTCACATCGGCTGTTTTCGCGACCACAATAATAAACTTCAACCACGACCGATCGGTTGAACAGCATCTTTTTCAGGCTTCTTCAACAACGCGGTCCATTCTCGGAAGATCAAGCGGCGAGTTGACCAATCTCCTGACATCATTCGTCCGTACGGATATTTGGGATCACTGCGGGGCGACGCTCCGATGCTCCTTCGGTGGCGCTAAAGGCGCTGACCTGAAAGCAATTGCCAAGAACATTCTTACGTTTACCGAGCAGCGATCGGCGCAGAGGTAAGTAGGCAGATGACAGACGCGATATCAAACGCTCGAGTCGTGGTATTTCTCGGTTTCGATTTCATCGATAAAATGTCGCTGCGCTCACGGTGAAAGCAGCGAATCCACAGATCGGGAAGTCTTTGGAACGACAGTCTGGCATCAATCATCAGATTAGTGGGCAAGTTAGAGAATATATTGCAGAGGCGGTTAAGCCCTTCCAGGGCGGGCCTACTTCATCCGCTCGGCGCTGCGAAATTCTTAGCTGATTTCGAGCTCCGATTCTCACGTCTGCAAATTGATCGTTGGTGCTTTAGCTTCGCATGAGCCCAGCGAGAGCGCTGGGCCAGTGCGACACAATATCCGGATGTCGCGTTACTCAGCCGCGGCCACAGGCCACAACATCTAGCCTGACGGGCAAATCAGCAAAAGCTGTCAAGCCTCCTCGCATGAAAATAATCCTGTTTTCAGGTGACCCAAATCACTTCACATCAATAGCCATCCCGTCCCGCCAAGAGGGGCGTTGGCCATCGTCACGAACGTTGGGACGGGTTGCGGTGGACGCGGCAGCGTTGGGCGCGCAAGTGTGATCGCAGGGCGGGCTTTGCCCGTGAGCGATCAACGGCGCGCAAGACGAACGACGCTGATGCGTACGGCAAAACCGTGTGGTCCTGGCACCCGTTGCTGGTGTCAAGTTGGCGGAGGTGTCGTCGACCCAACCGGGTTTCGACAAGCCGTTCAATCCGTCAGCGACGGTGACAAGACGAATTCGTCGCCGGGGAGAGCGCGGCATAAGCCGTAAAGCCATTGCGCAGGGAATGCCGGAGTGCCTCCGCTGTACCTGTATGCTCGTGTGCGTTTCTTCGCACACATTGCACACGAGACCGCGGGTGCAGCGAGCACCCGGCATTCCCTGCGCCCTCTTAACTCTGGGGCGAACGATTTTGACAAACCTCGGGCGCATCGCGCCGCGAGATCGCGGAGTCGTGTCTGATGCAGCCGTCATTGCCAGAGCGAAGGCGACGAAGCGATCCATTGTCACCTCGCATGCGGAAGCGATGGATTGCAGCCGCTACGCTCGCAATGACGGTGCTTTTGCCTACGACGGTTTGGCCGTTTTAACTCGGAACAATTCGCAACAAATCCGCTGCCTGCCAGAGTGAGTGGCGATTGCGCGTCTGAGATCGGCGCTTTGATGTTAACGGATGGGCTGCTAAACCGCCGCCCATGAGTCCATCGCCGCTCACACCATCAAAACCGAACGTCGCGGCGATCTCGATTTTCGCCAGCGCCGGCATGGCCGCGGCAAAATTCGTGGTCGGCATCGCGATCGGCAGTCTGGCGCTGATCTCGGAGGCGCTGCACTCCTCGGTCGACGTGGTCGCGACCGTCATCACCTGGCTGGTGGTGCGGGTTTCCGACCGCCCGGCCGACGAGGAACATCATTACGGCCACGGCAAGTTCGAGAGCCTGTCGGCGCTCGTTCGTCATCGCGCTGCTCTACGTGCTGGCCGGCGGCATTCTGGTCGAATCCTGGAGCCGCCTGCGCGAAGGCGCGCCGCCGCCGACGCTCTCGGCGATCCCGTTCGTGGTGCTGGTGATCGATATCGCGGTGAATTTCTGGCGCGCGCGGGCGCTGCATCGCACGGCGCGCGACACCAGAAGCCAGGCGCTGGCCGCCGACGCGCTGCATTTTGCCTCCGACGTGCTCGGCTCGATCGCCGTCATCATCGGGCTGGTGCTGACCGGCCTCGGCTATGCCTGGGGCGACGCGGTCGCCGCGATCGCGGTCGCCGTCATGATCGCGCTGCTGGGCCTGCGGCTGGCGCGCTCCACCGTCGAAACCCTGCTCGACCGCGCGCCGGAGGGCGTTGCGGAGAAGGCCACCGCCGCGATCCGCGCCGGTGCCCGGCGTGGTCGGCGTCGAGCGCTTGCGCGTCCGCATGGTCGGGCCGACGCATTTCATCGACGCCATCGTCAAGGTGCCGCGCACCTATCCGATCGACCGCGTCGAGGCGATCAAGCGAACCGCGCAGGATGCCGTCAGCAAGGCGCTCGGCGATGCCGATCTGACGTTCACCGCGGTGCCGGTCGCGCGCGACAATGAGAGCGTGCGCGAGCGCATCATGGTGATCGCGCGCAATTCCGGCCTCGCCGTCCACCATGTCACCGTGCACGACCTCGGCGGCAAGCTGACCGTCAGCATCGACCTCGAAGTCGACGGCGACATGGCGCTGACCGCCGCGCACGACATCGCCCATGAGCTGGAGCGCAGCATCCGCGAGGATTTCGGCGAGGACGTCGAGGTCGACACCCATATCGAGCCGCTGGAGCCGGAACTGCCGCATGGCACCGACGCCGCGCCCGAGCGCGTCGAGACCATCAAGGCCGCGCTGTCGCGCTTTGCCGGCAACGGCGCGATCCACGACATCCACAATGTGCGGGTGCGCGACACCGACGCCGGCGAAATCGTCAACTTCCATTGCCGCGCCGCGCCGTCGATGAGCGTCATCAAGGTGCACGAGAACGTCGACGAGATCGAGCGCGCGCTGCGTCGCGCGTTTCCCGACCATCAAGCGCGTCATCAGTCACGCCGAGCCGCCGCACGCGTAATTGCGCGTGTCTGCGGCGCGTTCCTGTTTCGGACTCGCGTTTTGCGGATGTCCCGATTCCGCGTTGGACAAGATTTATTTCGCATTAACGAATCGTTGACTCTCGACAGCCCGGGAAAACTGGATTCAAATCGCTGTGATCTCGGAAGCGACGTGGGGTTGCTTCCGGACAGCGTGCAAAAAGATTTCGGTGGGGGTCTAAGGCATGGCGCGCGCGCATGCGGCGAACGCGTGCGTCCAATCCGATCTGATCAAGGGATTGGCGCAATCGATCGCGAAACCGGCCTATCACCGGCTGCTGACTGCCGAGCCGGCGCTGCGCCGCGCCGTGCCCACCCTCATCATCGCCTTCCTGATCACCATCTGCCTCGGCGCCTTCGTGCAGGTGATCGACCAGAGCCGGCAAAAGCGCGCCACCGATGAAGCGCGACCTCGCCGCCGTCAGCCGACCTGCCTGGCCGAACGTCTCGATCGCCTGGCCTCGGTCCGGCAGGATCGCGCCGCGAATATCGAACGGCTGCAGAGCCTGCTGCCCGACCTCATTCCGTCCTGGGGCATCGCCAGCGGCCGCCACGTCATCATCACCGGCGCCGACCACCGCGTCCTGGCCCGCGTTCCCGATCGAGGCGGCGCTCTGGCGACAGACGACCGCGTTCTCGACGTCGATCAGCACCGCGCAGCTGCTGGCCGCGCCCGGCCAGCAGGGCGTCGTCAGCGACATGACCCTGCCGAACGGCAACGGCGCGCATGGCGATCTCGCGTGCTGGTCAAGTCGCTGCCCGGCCAGGTCATCGTCATCCAGGAAAGGAACGACCCGCTATGGCGGTCGGATGCGGCGCTGTCGGTGACGCTTTCCGCAACCACCGGCTTTGTCGTGCTGATCCTCGGCTTTGCCTTCCACTGGCAATCGACCCGCGCCCGCGAGGGCGACCTCATCAACGACGCGGTGCGCGGCCGGATCGATACCGCGCTCAACCGCGGCCGCTGCGGATTGTGGGACTGGGACCTGTCGCGCGGCAGGATCTTCTGGTCGCAATCGATGTTCACGATGCTGGGGCTGACACCCGCAACGACCTCCTGACCTTCGGCGAGGTCAACGCGCTGGTGAAATCCGACGACATCGATCTGTTCGCGATCGCCGACCAGCTGATCTCCGGCAAGCTCGACCACATCGACCAGACCTTCCGCATGCAGCACACCGACGGCCACTGGATCTGGCTGCGCGTGCGCTGCGAGCTCAGCCAGGCGCGCGGCCGATGCCGGCTTGCACCTGATCGGCATCGCCGTCGACATCACCGAGCAGAAGAGCCTCGCCGAGAAGACCGTGGAGGCCGACCTGCGGCTGCGCGACGCGATCGAGACCATTCCGGAAGCCTTCGTGCTGTGGGACGCGGAAGACCGCCTCGTGCTCTGCAACTCGCATTTCCAGCGCCTGCACAAACTGCCGGATACGGCGGTGACGCCCGGCACCTCCTACGAGACCGTGATCGAGGTCGGCAGCATGCCGGAGGTCCGCACCAGGCTGCAGGAGACCGGCGCGCATGCGCCGGGCGCGCGCACCTTCGAGGCGCAGCTCGACGACGGCAGCTGGCTGCATATCAGCGAGCGCCGCACCAAGGACGGCGGCTACGTCTCGGTCGGCACCGACATCACCCGCATCAAGGAGCACGAACAGAAGCTGGTCGACAACGACCTGCGCCTGCGCGCCACCGTGATCGACTCGCTCGCAGCGGCTCAGCAGGCGTCGAACTCGCCGACCTCGCCGAAAAATACTCGCAGGAAAAGACCCGCGCCGAGGAAGCCAACCAGGCCAAGTCGAAATTCCTCGCCAATATGAGCCACGAGCTGCGCACGCCGCTCAACGCCATCATCGGCTTCTCCGAGATCATGGGCAGCGGCATGTTCGGCGCGCTCGGCTCCGACAAATACCAGGAATACTGCCACGACATCCTGACCAGCGGGCAATATCTGCTCGAAGTCATCAACGACATCCTCGACATGTCGAAGATCGAGGCCGGCCGCATGAAGCTCGACATGGAGCCGCTCGACCTGTCGAAGACGCTGGCGGAGTCGCTGCGCGTGGTGTCCGGGCGCGCCGAGGACAAGCACCTGGCGCTGGACGCCGATATCGAAAGCACCATTTCCGTGGTGGCCGATCGCCGCGCGGTCAAGCAGATCATCGTCAACCTGTTGTCCAATGCGGTGAAGTTCACGCCCGACGACGGCAAGGTGGTGGTGCGCAGCCAGGTGCTCGAGCGATTCGATCGTGCTGCTGATCGCCGACACCGGCATCGGCATCGCGCCTGCATTCGCTGCAGCGGCTGGGCAAGCCGTTCGAGCAGGTCGAGAGCCAGCTCACCAAGACCTACCAGGGCTCGGGACTGGGGCTCGCCATCGCGCGGTCGCTGACCGATCTGCATGGCGGAACGATGCAGCTGCGCTCGAAACTCGGCACCGGCACCGTCGTGCGCATCACGCTGCCGCGCGAGCCGCAACAAGCCGAAGCTGTCCGGCGGCGGCGTGAGCTTATTCCAGCGTCGGCGCGACTTCGCGCGCGACCTGCACCAGCGCCGCGATCAGCGGCGTCATCGGATCGCGCTGCGGGATCACCATCCCGATGCTGTAGTCGACGATCGGGATCGACGATCGGAATGCTGCGGACGGTGTCCGCCAAGCCCCAGCGTCTCCGCAAGTTTTGCCGGCATCACGCTCGCCCAGCGCCCGGTCTTCACATGGGTATAGAGGACCAGAAGCGAGTTCGACGTCAGCGTCGGCGTGGCCTCGGCGCCGACCGACGACAGCGCGCGGTCGATGATGCGGCGGTTCTGCATGTCCGGGCGTCAAGCAGGCACAGCGGCACCTGGCCGACTTCCTTCCAGGTGACCTGCTTGCGATCGCCGAACATGGCGTCGGGCGACGTCAGCAGGCGGTAGCTCTCGTTGTAGAGCGGAATGGTGCGAACCTTGCCGATCGGTTCGTTCTCGATATAGGTCAGCCCGGCGTCGACCTCGAGATTTTCCAGCAGGCCCAGCACATCGGCCGAGGTGCAGGACTGGATGCGAAACCGCACGTCGGGATGGCGCGCGCGGAACGGCGTCGTCAGCTGCGCCACCATGCCGAGCACGGTCGGGATCGCGGCGATCCTGATCTCGCCGGAAAGCTTGTCCTTGAGGCTGTTGATCTCCTGCCGCATCGCGCGGGTGTCGCCGACGATCCGCCGCGCCCAGTCGAGCGTGCGTTCGCCCTCCGGCGTAAAGCCCTGAAAGCGCGAGCCGCGCTGCACCAGCATGACGCCGAGAATTTCCTCGAGCTGCTTGAGGCTGGTCGACATGGTCGGCTGGGTGACGCCGCAGGCCTCGGCGGCCCGTCCGAAATGCCGCTCCTTTGCGAGCGCCAGCAGAAGTTCGAGCTTGTCGATCAAGAAGAAGGCCCCATGAAGTCGGCGATATAGTCTCACAAATACCACGGCCGCCGCAGGACCAATACGTAAAAAGTCGCGTCCAATCCCCGGGATTTCGGCGCCCATTGGTTGCGCGCGACAAGGGAGCGCAGCTGCAAACGGCCTGCCAAAATGGGCGTGACGCCCCGTCCCGTGCATGCCAGTATCCCCGAATAATCAAAGCTCGCGCACGTCGGACGCAAGCGCGGCTGCCAGGGAGGGGACTGCACAACGTCTGCGCAAGCGGAGGAACTTCTGAGATCGTGGGGCTGTTGCCCGAACATGCACGGCGCTATCCGCATCAGTTCTCCGGCGGGCAACGCCAGCGCATCGGCATTGCGCGAGCGCTGGCCGTCAATCCCGACCTGATCATCTGCGACGAGCCGGTGTCGGCGCTCGACGTGTCGATCCAGGCGCAGATCGTCAACCTGCTGCAGAATTTGCAGCAGCGCTTCGGTCTGTCCTATTTGTTCATTGCCCACGACCTTGCCGTGGTGAAGCACATCAGCGACCGCGTGGCGGTGATGTATCTCGGCAAGCTGGTCGAGATCGCCGACAAGAAGACGATCTACGCAAGGCCGCTGCATCCCTACACGCACGCGCTGCTGGCGGCGATCCTGAAGCCCGACCCCAGCTTGCGCACCAAGCGCGTCATGCTGCAGGGTGACGTGCCGAGCCCGTTCAATCCGCCGACCGGCTGCCGCTTCCATACGCGCTGCCCGCACGCCCAGCCGCGCTGCTCGGCGGAGGAGCCGAAGCTGCGCGAGGCCGCCCCTGGCCATCGCATTGCCTGCCATTTTTCGAGACGATACCGGCGCCCACGATCGTCGCGCGCGCAGGCGCTGCGAACGGCAAATTCGCCGAGCGGCTGGCTGCTTTTGAAGCGGCCAAGCAGATCCGTACAAATACGTAACGGCAGCCGGTAGGTCCGAATGCCGCAGTATCCAGCGCGTTGAACGTCTATTTTGTAATGTCGGGAACCAGACATAGCCTTGCGGGACTGGCTAATTGCAGCTAGTTATAGCTTGATCCATTTCGGCCGATCGACCTGGCCTCTCGCCGCGTAGCGTGCGTGACTGATTAGCTCTTCCAACCTCGACCAACATCGTTTGGCCCCCTCAGGGGGTCTTTAACCGGTGGATGCGATAGTCGCCTCGTCCATCAGCCGTGAGGCATGCCCGTGAGTAAGAGCACTCGGCAAGCGCCCGCAACATCCCCCAAGGAGCCGAGTCCGCTTTCCATGTCCGATAACATCGACGCTGCCGACGCGCATGACGACATCATGTATCCGTCCACCCTGCCCTTCATACTGCTGCACGTCAGCTGCATCGCTGCGTTCTGGTCGGGCATTACCTGGCAAGCGGTTGCGATCTGCATAGCGTTGTATTGGCTGCGCATGTTCGCGATCACGGCGGGATATCATCGGTATTTCTCGCATCGCGTCCTATTCGACCAGCCGGCTGTTTCAATTTGTCCTCGCGTTGACAGCGCAAAGCACCGCGCAAAAGAGCGTGCTGTGGTGGGCCGCCAAGCACCGACACCATCATCTGCATTCCGATACGCGCGCATGACGTGCATTCGCCACGACATAAGGGCTTCTTCTACAGCCATGTCGGCTGGATTTTTTCCGACAGCACGATGCGACCGATCTGGTCAAGGTGGCGGATTTTTCGGCCTTTCCGGAATTGAGGTGGCTGCACAGGTTCGAGCAGGTCCCGGCGGTGATCCTCGGGCTTGTCTGTTTCTGGATCGCGGGATGGTCCGGCCTGGTGGTCGGTTTCGTGTGGAGCACGGTGCTGCTTTTTCACGCGACCTTCTGCATCAATTCGCTGGCGCATGTTCACGGCCGCAAGCGCTACGTCACCGGCGACGATTCCCGCAACAACTGGTTGCTCGCGTTCTTCACCATGGGTGAGGGTTGGCACAACAACCATCACGCCTATCAGAGCAGCGTTCGCCAGGGCTTCCGGTGGTGGGAAATCGACGTCACCTTTTATGTCCTGAAGGCGTTGTCTTTCGTCGGAATCGTCTGGGGCCTGAAGACGTCCGCCTGCGGAGGTGCTGCGCAACGAACAGCGGCTCGGTTCGCGCGTCGTCAATCGCGCGGCCGAGCAACTTGCCGCACGGTTCAATCCCGAGCGGATTGCACTTGCCATTTCGGCGGCGCTGCACTCGTCCGAACTGACAGCCTTGCGAGAGGCGCTCGATCAGGCCCGGCATCAAACTGCTGAGGTGCTGGCGTCGTTGCATCCGGGCAGGATTCCCACACGCGACGAGTTGCTGGCGCAGGCGCAAGCCATGTTCGCGCGCACCCGCTCGCTCGATGAAATCGTCGATCGCGCGTACCAACTCCTGCTCGGAGCGGTCGGCGCACGGCTCGTTGCAGCGCCGGCGTAGCCGGACAAAGACACCATCGTAGGGTCGCAGCATGGCGCGGCCTGTACTTTCCTATTCGAATTTCAAGAGCCACTGCCGTCATTGCCTGCGACAAACGCGAAGCGTTTGCGCACGGGAGCGTAAGCGACGAAGCAATCCATACTTTCGTTATGCCGCGCTATGGATTGCTTCGCTTCGCTCGCAATGACGGACAAAACACGACTTCGCGTTCTCGCGGCGCATTGCGCCCGAGGTTTGCTAGAAATCTTTCGCCCTCGAAAATAGAGGGCGCAGGGAATGCCGGATGCGCGCTGCACCCGCGGTCTCGTGTGCAATGTGCACAAGAAGTGCGCACACGAGCATACAGGGCAGCGGAGGCAATCCGACATTCCCTGCGCAATGGCTTTACGGCTTATATCGCGCTCTCCCCGGCGACGAATTCGTCTTGTCACCGTCGCCAGCGGATTAAGATTGCATCGAAGCCCGGTTGGGCCGCAACACCTCCGCCGACTTGACACCAGCAACGGGTGCCAGGACCACACGGTTTTGCCGTACGCATCAGCGTCGTTCGTCTTGCGCGCCGTGCATCGCTCACAGAGCTGAAGCCCGCCCTGCGACCGCATTGCGCGCCAACGCTGCCGCGTCCACCGCATCCCATCCCAGCGTTCGTGACGATCGCGATACGCCCCTCTTGCCGGAATAGGACGCGAGATATCTGATCGGTGAGTCGGGGTATCGACGAAGAGGAATATTTTCTGATGAGGGGCTTGACGGCTTTTTGCTGATTTGCCCGTCGGGCACAACAGATTGATTGAAACCATTTTTCCGATCGAGCGTTGGGCGCGAACGACTGAGCACGCAGGGCGGATTTGAGCCAAAGGTGTAATCCGCCACCGGCCTAAAGCGGCGAAATACGCTGCGCTATAGGGACTGCGTCATAAAACTGGAAGCGACCCAAGTGCGCCAGATCAGGCGGCGCGCGATACGGTGCGAATAGGCTCCCAGATCATATCATCAACATCCGGCACAATTGACTTGGCGCCATTTCGCGATCCTGATCAGCAAGCCGATCGATCAGGATTTGAAGCCGAATGGGCAAACCAACCGTTTCGGGGCGCAGGACGGTACGTAGCCGCTCTCCAATCTCATCGCAGATTGCGCGGCAGTGCAGGCTGTCGATTTGCAATCGGTTTAAGGTGCTCAATTTATTCTCCCGCAGCCCAGTTTCTTGCGGGGACAATAAGCGTCAAATTTTAAGAGACTGAACTTGTTTCCATCCACATTTGAATATCCGGCTTCACTCCGAGTTAACCTTAAGCCCGGCACCGCGATCGAAAATGCGATGGAGTTCGATGGAGCCCGCAGGATGGGTGGAGCGACCCGTCCGCCGTAGCTCGAAGAGCGAAGGCGGAAGCAATACCCATCGCTTGCATTTTGCGAAAGTGATGGGTTTCGCGAAGCGCTCAACCCATCTTACATACTTCCTGAGCGCCCGCCGCTTTATTCGATTACTTCGGCGGCGCCGGAATAAGCCCATAGCGCAGCATGGTTGCCTTCATTTTTCCGGATCGGGTGCGCCGCCGGCCAGCAGCGCGGCCATCTCCTTGAAATAAGACGGCCCCAGGACACCGGGGTGAGCGTGCACAAACAAGTTGCCGGCGTGGCGGTGCGATTGGTAAAACCGTGAACGACACCGCGCTTGATGAAGACGCTTTCGCCTGAAGCCACGTCGATGTCCTTGCCATCGATGTTCCAGGTCGTCGTTCCCGTCAGGCCATAGATGATTTCGTCCCAGCTCTCGTGATAATGCGGCACCGGCATGCGGGCGTTCGGCTGCAGCGTCATCTCGAACATGTCGAGACTGCCTCCGGTGTCATGCTTGCTGTGCAAGAATTTGAGCTGCAGGGAACCCATGTTGATCAATTCCGGCATGCGTTTTCCTCTCTCCGATCCAACTATTCTATCCCCCACCCACAATCGCCCGAAACACCCGCCTCACCTCGGCCTGGGTCTCCCGCACCCGCGCCTCCAGCGCCGAAAAATCCGGCGTGTCGCCGGCCCGCGCCATCACGCGCAGCAGATCCTCGCCTGACGTTTCCGGATTGAACTTGCCGGTGACGCAGAGCCTGAGGATCTGCGTCAGGTCGTGATAGAGCCGCGCCGCCGGGCGCAAGACTTCGGCGTCCGGATTGCGGCAGCACGCCGAGCCGCGCGGCGTTGTCGAGCACCTGCAGCGTCGAGACGCTGAGGATTTCGGGCTTTGTCGGCGGCGTGAACGAGCTGCAGATACTGCGCGATGAAATCGATGTCGACCAGGCCGCCGGCGGCAAGCTTCAGGTCCCAGACATCGTCCTCGCCCTTCTCCAGCGCGATCGCCCGGCGCATGTCGGCGACGTCGCCGGCGGTGCTGGCCGCGATCGCGCGGCCGCGTCAGCACGCTGCGGATGATCGTCCTCGATCTTGCTGCGGAACGCCGGCGACGCCGAAATCACCCGCGCCCGCGTCAGCGCCATGTGCTCCCAGGTCCAGGCCTCGCGCTCCTGGTAGTCGGCAAAGGATCGATCCGCGACGCCACCGGCCCGGCGCGGCCCGACGGGCGCAGCCGCATGTCGACGTCGTAGAGCACGCCGTAATTGGTCCGCGTCGTGAACGCGCGAGATCAGCCGCTGGGTCAAGCGGCGCAAAATATTGCGCGCCGTGCAGCGACCGCTCGCCGTCGGAATCCGGATGCTCGTGGTCGAAATCATAGAGCAGGATCAGGTCGAGATCGGAGGACGCCGTCATCTCGCGGCTGCCGAGCCGGCCCATCGCGAGGATCGCGGTCTCCTGCCCCTTGATGCGGCCGTACTGGGCGGCGAACTGGTCGGTGACGAGGCCATGCACGGTGTGCACGATGCCCTCGGCGACGTCGGCAAAGGCGACGCTGGCCTGCTGGGCGGAAACCGTGCCGGACAGAATCCGCGTGCCGATCAGGAACAGGCTCTCCTGGCCGAACAACCGCAAGCGATCGAGGAAATCCTCGTAGGAAGTCGGCGTCCTGCAGCGTCGCGGCCAGCCGCGCCGACAATTCGCTGCTGGTCCGGCATCGCGCCGAAGAAGCGCGGATCGATCAGCCCGTCCATGATCTGCGGCTGCCGCGCCAGCATGTCGCCGAGCCGCGGCGCGGCGCCGAGGATCAGCGCCACCAGCGCGACGAGGTCGCGGTTCTGGCTCAAGCAGCGAAATCAGCCGGCCGCCGCGCTGCAACGCGCCGAGGAAGCGGTCGAACGCCGTCACCGCGTCGTCGGGCTCTTCGGCATGCGCCAGGCCGTCGATCAGGCCGGGGATGAATTCGACGAAGGCGCTCCGGGTCGCCTCCATCGCGAAGCGCGCGATAATCGCCGTCCATCCATTGCTGCACCGTTGCCGCCACCACGACCGGCTTCTTGAAGCCGAGCGTCGCCAGATGTTCGAGCAGGCGCGGATCGTCGGGGCCGGCGCCGTAATTGACCTCCGGCAGTTTCGCCGTGCCGGTCGGAGTCGCCCTCGAACAGCTTGCCGTAATGCCCCTGCACGATGTTGAGATGGCCGAGCAGGTCCTTTGCGAAGGCCGCGCGGCTCTCATAGCCGAAGAAATGCGCAAAGCGCTCCACCGCCTCGGCATCGTCGGGCAGCGCATGGGTCTGCTCGTCCGCGATCATCTGCAGCCGGTGCTCGACCCGCCGCAGGAACTGATAGGCCGCGGTCGAGTTCGTCGCGCGCCTCGAAGGTGATCCAGTTGCTCGACGCCAGCACGTTGCAGCGCTTGCAGCGTCGGCCGCACCCGCAATTCCGGATGGCGGCCGCCGGCGATCAATTGCTGGGTCTGGGCGAAAACTCGATCTCGCGGATGCCGCCGCGGCCGACCTTGACGTTGTGGCCCTCGACCGCGATCTCGCTCTGGCCGCGATAGGTCTGCATCTGCCGCTTCATGTCGTGGACGTCGGCAAGCGCGGCAAAATCGAGATGCTTGCGCCAGACGAACGGCGCGATTTCCGCGATCAGCGCCTCGCCCGCCTTGGCGTCGCCGGCGCAGGGCCGCGCCTTGATCATCGCGGCGCGTTCCCAGGTCCGCCCTTCCCGCTCGTAATAATGCAGCGCCGCATCGGTCGACATCGCCACCTGCGTCGAGGCCGGATCGGGCCGCAGCCGCAGATCGACGCGGAACACGTAGCCGTCGCCGGAGCGCTGCTGCAGCAGCCGCGACAGCGCCTGCGTGACGCGCACGAAAAACGGCTGCGGCTCGATATCCGGCGACCAGCGAGGTCGCGGCGGGATCGAAGAACACGATCAGGTCGATGTCGCTGGAATAGTTCAGCTCGCCCGCGCCCATCTTGCCCATCGCGAGCACGATCAGGCCGCGAGCCGTCCTCGGGATGATCGAGATTGGGCGCCGTCATCCGGCCGCGCGCGACCTCCTGCCGCAGCAGGAAGCGCAAGCGCCGATTGCACCGAGGCGACGGCGAGATCGGTCAGCGCCGCGGTCACCCGCATCACCGGCCAGACCCCGCCGATGTCGCACAGCGCGATCAGCAGCGCGGCCTCCGCCTTCATGCGGCGGAGCAGATGCATCACGTCGGTTTCGCTCGGCCGCGGCGAGCACGTCGCGCGAGGTCTTTTCGATCAGCGCGGCGAGATGCGGCTCCGGGTCGCATGCCAGAAGCCGGATCAGCCGCGCGGCATCGGCGCGGACCAGGTCGAACAGGATACGGCGAGAATTCGGCGATGCCGAGCAGGATGGTCCTGGCGAAGGGGACGATCCAGCAGTTCGTCGAGCGCAGCCGACTGCTCCGGCTCGAGCTCGGCGAGCCAGTCTGCCAGGCGTTGTTCGGCATTGTCGGAGGCGGCGACATGCGGTCCGTCCACGAACCGCGCGGCCAGATGATGTCGATCCGCGTAGCCCGGCGCGGATGAATTCATGCCAGCCTTCTGTGGCACATCCGGTGTTTGAGCCGCAAGCCTGTCACTGACGCCGGCCAGCGCCGGGATCGCCAGCGTCGCGACCAGGCCGGGATGCGCATCGCCGAGCCTGAGTTCGCCGCCATGCAGCGTCGCCACCGCCGAGGCCAGGCTCAGGCCAAGGCCGGAACCCGGCAGCGTGCGGCTCGCCTCCAGCCGCACGAACCGCTCCACCGCGTGCTTGCGGTCGGCCTCGGGAATGCCGGGCCCGTGGTCGGTGACGCTGAGCAGCACCTGATCGCCCTCGCGCCGCGCCTCGATCAGGATCTCCTTGCTGTGCGGCGGCCGGCGCCGGCGCCGAGCGGCTGCGCCGCGGGACGGCTTGCCGTATTTGATCGCGTTCTCGACCAGGTTGGCCAGCGCCTGGCTGATCAATTCGCGGTTGCCGTGGAGCGGCGCTGGGCGCGGTCTTGACGCGCAGGGTCATGCCGTCGTCTTCGGCGAGCGGCTCGTAGAGTTCGTGGATGCCGCCTGGCGACCTCGGCGGCGTCGAAATCGTCCATGTTGCCGCGCGCCTGCCCGGACTCGGCGCGCGCGATCATCAGCAGCGCATTGAAGGTGCGGATCAGGCCGTCGGATTCCTCGATGGTGCGTTCCAGCGCCGCGCGGTATTCGGCCTCGCTGCCGGAGCTCGCCAGCGCCTCCTCGGCGCGGTTGCGCAGCCGCGTCAGCGGCGTCTTCAGATCGTGGGCGATGTTGTCGGAGACTTCCTTCAGCCCCATCATCAGCGCCTCGATCCGCTCCAGCATGGCGTTGAGGTTTTCCGCCAGGCGATCGAGTTCGTCGCCGCTGCGCCCGACCGGCAGCCGGCCGGAGAGGTCGCCGGCCATGATGCGCTGGGTGGTGCCGGTCATGGCGTCGATCCGCTGCAGCACCCGCCGCGCCACGAAGATGCCGCCGCCGATGCCGAGCACGATGACGACCAGCAGCGACCATTGCGCGGCCTTGCGCGACGATGCCGAACAGCCGCCGCCGCTCCTCGAGATCGCGCCCGACCAGCAGGCGGAAACCGTTGGTCGAGTTCGGTGACGCGCACCAGCGCGCGATGATCGGCGGTGTCCTGCTCGTCGAGCCGCCGGTAGGCGGTCTCGGACCAGCCCGATGGTCGCCATCACGCCCGGCGCCAGCGAGCCGACATTGCCGGCGATACGCCTGCCCGTTCGGCGTGGTGACGAGGTAGAGATTGGCGCCGGGCCGCAGCGCGCGGTTGCCGATGGTGACGAGCAAGTCCGTGCAGGCCGCGCCGCGTATAGATGTCGTTGATCTCGCCGATTTCGGCGTTCACCGTGGTGGTGATCTGCTCGGTGATCAGCCGGCGCGTATTCCAGGCGAAATAGCCGAGCAGCGAGGCGGCAAACAGCGCAAACAGAAACAGATAGACCAGCGTCAGGCGAAACGCCGTGGTGCGGATCAGCTTACCGAATGCCGTCACGGATCATGTATCCGGCGCCGCGGATCGTGTGCAGCAAGGGCCGCTCAAAACCCTTGTCGATCTTGGAGCGCAGCCGCGAAATATGCACGTCGATGACGTTGGTCTGCGGATCGAAATGATAATCCCAGACGTTTTCCAGCAGCATGGTGCGCGTCACCACCTGGCCCGCATGCTTCATCAGATATTCGAGCAGGCGGAACTCGCGCGGCTGCAGCGTCAATTCGTCCTTGCCGCGGGCGACGCGGTGCGAAAGGCGGTCGAGCTCGAGATCGCCGACGCGGTAGGTGGTCTCTTCGGCCGGGCCGCCATGGCGGCGCGACAGCACTTCGACGCGCGCCAGCAGTTCGGCGAATGAATAGGGTTTTGGCAGATAGTCGTCGCCGCCGGCGCGCAGGCCCTTGATGCGGTCGTCGACCTGGCCGAGCGCGGAGAGGATCAGCACCGGCGTGCGGTTGCCCTTCTCGCGCAGCGCGCCGATCAGCGACAGGCCGTCGCGCTTGGGCAGCATGCGGTCGACCACCAGCACGTCGTAGTCGCCGCTATCGGCCAGCGACAGGCCCTCCTCGCCATCGCTGGCGAGATCGGCGACGTGGCCGACTTCGCGGAACGCCTTGACCAGATAGTCGGCGGACTCGCGGTCGTCTTCGATGATCAGCAGGCGCATTTGCGGGGCGGTTGGGGTCACGGTGAGTCATGGCTTTCTCTCACCATGGCGCGGCCGCCCTGCTCATGCAAGGCGACCGGCCATCCTCTCGATCAAGTGAAAAAAGCGGGCGGTGAAGCTGGGGGACCTCACCGCCCTTAGGCCCTTCCGACGGAGGGGGCGTATTCCACCGGAAGGTAACCAGAGGGAGCGAGCTTTGGACCCGCTCCCCGGAAGGAGCCGTCGGCGGGGGCGACTAATGCCGGCGACACCCTCCATCTCATAGTCATCGTTTAGCCCTTGGCCAGCGGCACCGCGACGAAGCGCGACGAACCGCCGCTCTTCACGCGCATGAGAACGCTGTTCTTGTTGTCGGTGCGCGCGGCGTTGATCGCTTCGCGCACGTCGCCGGCGCTGGTCGACGCTCTTGCCGGCGACTTCAAGAATGACGTCGCCTTCCTTGAAGCCGCGCTCGGCCGCCGCGCTCTTCGGGTCGACCTCGGTGACCACGACGCCGTCCTTGCCGGCGCCGGCCACGCTGTTGGCGGGCGCAACCGTCAGGCCGAGCTTCGGCACGTCGGTTCCGCTTGGTCAGCGCTGCCCTTGTCGTCCTTGTCGGTGTCGGCCTTGGCCTCGATCGTGTTCGGCAACTGGCCGAGCGTGAGGTTGATGACCTTGTCCTGGCCCTTGTGCAGCACGTTGAGCTTCACCGCATTGCCGGGCGCGAGACCGCCGATGGTGCGGGCGAGTTCGCGGGCATCCTTGACCGGCTCGCCGTTGACGCGCGGTGATGACGTCGCCGGACTCGATGCCGGCCTTGGCCGCCGGACCGTTGGCCTGCGGTTCCGCCACCAGCGCGCCTTCCGCCTTCTTCAGGCCGAGGCTGTCGGCGATGTCGGACGTCACCGGCTGGATCTGGACGCCGATCCAGCCGCGGCTGACCGTGCCCTTGTCCTTGAGCTGGGCGATCGACGCTCTTCACCGTCGAAGCCGGGATCGAGAACGCGATGCCGACGCTGCCGCCGGACGGCGAATAGATCGCGGTGTTGACGCCCATCACCTCGCCATCGGTGTCGAACGCCGGACCACCGGAGTTGCCCTTGTTCACGGGCGCGTCGATCTGGATGAAATCGTCATACGGGCCGTTGCCGATGTCGCGGCCGGAGGCCGAGACGATGCCGGCGGTCACGGTGCCGCCGAGGCCGAACGGATTGCCGACCGCCAGCACCCAGTCGCCGATCCGCGGCTTGCTGTCGGACAGCTTGGCGAACGGGAAGTCGGTGCGGCCCTCGACCTTGATCAGCGCGAGGTCGGTGCGCGGATCGGTGCCGATCACCTTCGCGGTGTAGGTCTTGCCGTCGTCGGTCGTGACCTCGACCTTGTCGGCGCCGTCGACCACGTGGTTGTTGGTCACGGCATAGCCGTCAGGCGAGATGAAGAAGCCGGAACCCTGGCCGGTCACCGGGCCACGGCCGCCGCGCGGTCCACCGCGCAGGCCCGGGCGGCAAGCCATCCGGTCCGCCGAAGCGGCGGAAGAAGCGCTCCATCGGCGAGCCCGGCTGGAACGGCGAGTCCTCGTCCTGTTGGCGCTGTCGTCCTTGGCGAGCTTCTCGGCGATGTTGACCTTGACCGAGATCACCGACGGCTTCACGCGCTCGACGATGTCGGCAAAGCCGATCGGACTGCTCGACCTTGCGGACCTCGTTGTTGACCTGCGCGTGCGCCGCGCTGGTGAAGACATCGACCGGGCCATGCTGCGGGCTGAAGCCATAAACGGCGACGCCGAGGCCGGCGACGACGGAAGCCATCAGCGCGAACTTGCGCGCCGAGAACAGCGAGCGGCGCGGTGCGCCGGTAGGACGGAAGCGAGGAAAGATCGACGGGACGTTCGGTCATGTTGCAAAAATCTCCAGAGAGCGTAGATAATTCGACGGTGCGGGGGCCGAGCACCTGACAGGACTGAACATGGGGATTTCCGCCTTACCGCGCGCTGGCGGCGGAATTAAACTTTTGTAATGCAGGGGAGTTATGGATGCGGCAGAATAACGCAGGGATATTGAAGGACTTAGCCAAGCGCTTGATTCGGGCTTGTCGGCCGTCTGCTCGGCCGCCATCAGCCGTTCCAGCCGCGCCTGCTCTTCCGCCGTCAATTTGGCGGTCGGATCGTCCGAAGTGCCGGCGGGAACCCTCGCGACGCCGGCCATAGTGCCATAGCGCAAGACCACCGCCGAGCAGCGCCAGCGGCGGCAGCAGCCACAGCAGCAGCGTATGCGGCGTTGAAGCGCGGCTTCAGCAGCACGAACTCGCCGTAGCGCGCCACCAGGAAATCGATCACCTGGCTGTCGCTGTCGCCGGCCGCGATCCGCTCGCGCACCAGGAGCCGCAGGTCGCGCGCCAGCGGCGCGTCGGAATCGTCGATCGACTGGTTCTGGCACACCATGCAGCGCAGTTCGCGCGACAGATCGCGCGCGCGCGCTTCCTTGCGCGGATCCGACATGATCTCGTCGGGCTGCACGGCGTAGGCGGACGGGCATCCGACCAGCATGGCGACGGCGAATACGCAGGCGAGAAGCTGCCTCAACGGCATCACTCCGCCGCCTGCAGCGCGCGCGCGGCCTTGGCAGGCTTCGGCGCGCCGACGCGCAGGCGGCGGTCCGAGAGCGACAGCAGGCCGCCGAACGCCATCAGCACCGGGCCCCACCAGATCAGCAGCACCAGCGGCTTGTGATAGATGCGCACCGCGATCGCGCCGTCGGCGTTGGTGTCGCCGAGCGAGATATAGAGCTGGCTGGCGCCGCGCGGTCAGCAGCGCGGCCTCGGTGGTCGACGATCCCCGCGTGGTGAAGTTGCGCTTCGAGGGCGTCATCACGCTGCAGCGTCTCGCCGTCGAGGCTGACGGTGAACTGCGCGATCATTTCGCGGAAATTCGGCCCCTGCCGCTGCGTGACGCCGTCGAGCTTCAATTCGATAGCCGGCGACCTTGGCGACGTCGTTCGGCTTCATCGAGCCGATATATTCGCTGTTCCAGGTGGTCTCGCAGACGATCCCGATCAGGGCGACGCCGACGCCGGCATGGGCGAACGCCGTGCCCCAGGTCGCGCGCGGCAATCCGCGCGCGCGCGCGCATCGCGGTCGCCAAGCGGCACGCGAAACAGCGCCGGTGCGCTCGGCAAGATCGCTCAAGCGCGCCGGCGATGACGAACACCGCAAGCCCGATCGCGAGCGGCGCGAACGTGCTGCCGCCACAGGTCCACGCCCACAGCACCGCGATCGCGATCAGCGCCGCGATGCCGGCCGCGGTCAGCCGCTGCGCCGCGCCGAGCAGATCGCCGCGCTTCCACGCCAGCAGCGGCCCGAACGGCATCGCGATCATCAGCGGCACGAACAGGGGTCCGAAGGTCAGGTTGAAGAACGGCGCGCCGACCGAAATCTTGTCGCCGGTCAGAACCTCCAGCGCCAGCGGATACAGCGTTCCGATGAAGACGGTGGCGCAGGCCGTGGTGAGGAACAGATTGTTGAGCACCAGCGCGCCCTCGCGCGAGATCGGCGCGAACAAGCCGCCCTGCTTCAGCGCCGACGCGCGCCAGGCGTACAGCGACAGGCTGCCGCCGATGAACAGGCAGAGGATCAGCAGGATGAACACGCCGCGCGTCGGATCGGTCGCGAACGCATGCACCGAGGTCAGCACGCCCGAGCGCACCAGGAAGGTGCCGAGCAGCGACAGCGAGAAGGTCAGGATCGACAGCAGGATGGTCCAGACCTTCAGCGCGTTGCGCTTTTCCATCACGACCGCGGAATGCAGCAGCGCGGTGCCGGCGAGCCAGGGCATCAGCGAGGCGTTCTCGACCGGGTCCCAGAACCACCAGCCGCCCCAGCCGAGTTCGTAATAGGCCCAGTACGAGCCCATCGCGATGCCGAGCGTGAGGAATATCCACGCCACCAGCGTCCACGGCCGCACCCAGCGCGCCCAGGCCGCGTCGATGCGGCCTTCGATCAGGGCGGCGACCGCGAAGGAGAACGAGATCGAGAACCCGACATAGCCGAGATAGAGCATCGGCGGATGCACGGCGAGGCCGATGTCCTGCAGCACCGGATTGAGGTCGCGGCCCTCGATCGGCGGACTTGGCGATGCGCAGGAACGGATTCGAGGTGACCAGGATGAACAGATAGAACGCGCTGGCGATCCAGGCCTGCACCGCCAGCACATGGGCGCGCAGCGACAGCGGCAGATTGTTGCCGAAGGCGGCGACCAGGCCGCCGAACAGCGCCAGGATCGACACCCACAGCAGCATCGAGCCTTCGTGATTGCCCCACACGCCGGTGATCTTGTAGATCAGCGGCTTCATCGAATGCGAATTCTCGAACACGTTGACGACGGAGAAATCCGAGGTGACGTGCAGCATCACCAGCGCCGCGAACGACGCCGCCACGAACAGCAATTGCGCGAGCGCGGTGGAGCGCGCGACATTCATCAAGGCGACGATCGCCGCCAGCGCGCGCCGAGCAACGGCACGGTGGACTGGATCAGCGCCAGCGCCGAGCGCCAGCACCAGCGCGTAATGTCCGGCTTCCGCGATCACTTCGACGCCCCCTGCACCGGCGCGGCGCGGCCGCGGCGCGCTGGGCTTGGCGCCGTAATCGTCCTTCCAGTGGCCCTGCTTCTTCAGGGCGTCGGCGACATCCTTGGGCATGTAGGTCTCGTCATGCTTTGCCAGCACGGTGTCGGCCCTGAAGACGCCGGAAGCATCGAGCGCGCCTTCGGCGACGACGCCCTGCCCTTCGCGGAACAGGTCCGGCAAAATTCCCTTGTAGGCGACCGGCAGCGTGGCGCTGCCGTCGGCGACGCTGAAATTCGACCGCGAGATTGTCGCCGCGCACCAGCGAGCCCGGCTGCACCAGGCCGCCGAGGCGGAACCGCTTGCCGGCGGGATGTGCTTCTCGGCCGCCATCGTCGGCGTCGAGAAGAACACGATGGAATCGCGCATGCGCGTTCAGCACCAGCGCCGCGGCGAGCGCGAGCACCGCGAGCGAACCGCCGATCATGGTCAAACGCCGCTGCTTGCGCGTCATTGGCTATCCTCTGTCCTACCTTGTGGGTTCGCATCATGCCTCATCCATCAAGCCCGAGATTCTTCAGGCCCTCATTGAGCTGGCGCAAGCGCTCGGTGTCGTTGGCGACAGCCTGGCGGGCGTCGGTCAGCGCGCTCGCCGCCTTGTCGCGCTCGCCCATCACCATATAGGCCCGCACCAGCCGCAGCCATCCCTCGACGTCGTCGCCGTTCTGCTTCAGCCGCGTCGCGAGCCGATCGACCATGCCGCGGATCATCGCGCCGCGGTCGGCCTCGTTCATGTCCTTGGCCGCGGCCATCGCGTCATTCGGACAGCGCCGGCGCGGCGCGCGCCGCCGACCCGCGCCAGCGCGGCCTCGCACCAGCGGCCGCCACGGCGCATCGGCCGGCGCCTTGGCCAGCATCGCGCGCCAGATCGCGGCGGCATCGGCGTTGCGGCCGTCCTGCTCGGCGGCGAGCCCGAGGAAATAGTTGCGCCTTGGGCTCGTCGGCGTTCTGCGCGACGGCGCGTTCGAATTCGGCCTTGGCCTCCGCCGTGACGACGCCGCCCGCCGCGCCGGCAAGGGCTTCGCCGAGATCGGCGCGGCGCTCGGCGCTGTCGCCGCTATAGGTGATCGAATTGCGATAGGCCCGGACCGCGTCATCGTAGCGGCCGAGCCGCGCCAGCACCGGCGCCAGCACGCTCCAGCCGCGGCCGTCGGTCGGATTCTTCTCCAGATGCGCCTCGACCTGCGCCACCAGATTGTCGAGCGGCTGGTTGGCGTCGGCGGCGCGGGTGCGCGCGGCCAGCGGAAAATCGCCGAGCTGCGGCGAGCCGAGCGCGAGGTAGAACGCGACCGCCGCGATCGGCAAGCCCGACCAGCGCCAGCGACCGCGGAAGCGCGGCGCAAGCCGATGTTCGACCGCGCCGGCGGATCGCGCTCGCCGTCCGCGGCGGCGAGCAGGCGGCGGCCGATTTCGACCCGCGCGGCCTCGGCTTCGGAGACGCCGATCAGGCCCGCGGCGACATCGCGGTCGATCTCGGCAAGCTGATCCCTGTAGACGTTCGCCTCGCTGCCGCCGGCCTGCGCCGGCGCGCCGCGGCTCAACGGCCAGAGCACGGCGAAGATCGCCGCGACCGTCATCAGCGCGAACACAAACCACAGCGTCATCAAGCGGTTCCCGGGGCGGAACGGCGCTTCAGATGCGAAGCGCCGATGCGCCGCTTTACACCACCGGCGGCAAGCCCGGCAATTGACAATATGCTGGCAGAAGAACACCCGGACAGGCGGTCCTCCCGAAGCGACCAGGCCGGCGGGATATGTTGCGCTGGCTTAGCTCGCCTTGGTCGCCTTGGTCGCATTTGCGCTCGCCGGTCACGGCATTTTCGGCCGCCCGGCTCATCAGCGAGGCATAGTCGTGGCCGAACAGGACCTCGCAGAAGCGGATCGCCGCCTTGACCTGCATCTGGCGGTAGGCGCGCGCCTTGGTGTCGCCGCCGCGCAGCGACTGCACCAGGCCCTCGGTGGACTGCTCGACGTAATGCTGCAGGTCGGAATAGGTCCGCAGCGTGACCTCGTTGATCGCGAGTTCGCTGGCATAGGTGCGGCACACCGCCACGAAGTCGATCAGGGCGGCGATCTCCTCGACCTCCGACGGCGTCGATCTTGGCGCGCGGCGGCGATATCCTTGTCGGCGCGCTGGCGCAGGATGCGGCGGACCCGGCCGGGCACGCTGTCGATCTCCGACTGCAGCGAATTGGAAATGTCGGCGCGGATCGCGGTGAGCTGGCTGGCCCCACGCGGAATCGTTGCGCAGGTCGAGTTCGGTGCGCAGGCCGCGCACGCCGTCATGCAGGACTTTCAGCTGCTCGCCGACATTGTCGAAATGGCCGCGCCTGATGTCCGTGCGCAGGCAGGCCGCGAGGAAGGAGAGATCGTGCAGCGCGATCGTGACGGCAACGCCGTAGGGCGTGGCGGCGACGCGGATTTCGTCGTCGGATGCCGCCATCTTGATCGCGAGGCGGATGATCTGCCACGGCGCGCGCCAGCCGCTGCATGATCAGCGACAGCGCGAACGGCAGCAATTGCGGCGTCTGCAGCGAGGGAACGTTGAGCGCCGCCGTCACCGAGGCAATCTGGGATTCGCGAAAGCACCCGCAACTGGCCGGGCAGCCGGCTGCCGAGCGTATCCAGCGCCTCGCGCGCCCGCAGCACGCAGCCGATCGACAGCAGGTCCTCGACGACATTGGGCGGGCCGATGCGGGCCAGCGCCCGCTGCCTGTCGTCGCCCGGCACCGGCGTGGCGATCTTGACGATCGCGTCGGCTGCGGCGAGCTGGAACTTGCGGGTCGCGGCCTCGAGGCCGGCGTCGCTGCCGCTCTGCCTGCACCTCGGCCAGCGCCGCTTCGAATGCGCGCGCCTGCTCGGGCGCGCCGTCGCGGCTCGAGCCATTGCCAGACCGGCAGCAGCGATGCGCGCCGGATCTGGCCCGGCCGTGACCGGAAAATTGCTCTCGACGAGAAACGGCTCGAGCGGGCGAAACAACAGCCGCGCCGGATCGTCGGTCGCGCGGCGCGCTCGTCGTCTTCCTCGGCTCCGCGCACGACCTTGCGCAACTGCTCGAGCACGAAGATTGGCGACGGCCATGTCCTCGCCGCGCTCGATGGCGCGCTCGAACTCCCGCATCAGCAGCGCCTGCGACTGCGGCGGGAGCTGCGCGAGATAGTCCCTCAGCCGCTCGGTCGATGTCTGGCTCATGCGCCCGGTATGGATATGCGTGTGTCATGCGGACGGCAAAACGCGTCCACCGCCATCGATAGAAGTGTGCGCGTTAAGAAGTCGTTTAGGAATAACGAAATCAACCGCGGGCATTGCCAGTTACCGCCGCTTCAACCCCAGGTAATCGACTCGGCGACGGCGTTCAGACCCCCGGCAGCACCAGTTCCGCCCGCAAGCCGCCGATCGGCGCGTCGCCCAGCGACAGGCTGCCGCCGTAGAGGCCGGCGAGATCGACCACGATCGAAAGCCCGAGCCCGGAACCCGGCTTTGATCTCGTCCAGCCGCTGGCCGCGCCGGGACACCTGCGCGCGCTCGGCGGCGGACAATCCGCGGCCGTCGTCATCGACGATGATCCGCAGCCGCGGCCCGGCGCCGGGCTCGGCCGGCGGCTCCACCAGCACCTCGATGAAGACCTGCGAGGCCGCCCATTTGCAGGCATTGTCGACGAGGTTGCCGGCCATCTCCTCGAGGTCCTGGCGCTCGCCGCGAAACTTGGCCAGCGGATCGGCCTTCACCGCGATGGTGATGCCGCGGTCGCGATGGATCTTTTCCATGGTCCGCCGCAGCGCCTCGATCGCGGGCGCGACCTCGGTGACCGTGCCGATGATGGTGACGCGCGCGGCGATGCGCGCTCGCTCCAGATGATGCGCGACCTGATCGCGCATCACATCGGCCTGCTCCAGCACCTTGCTGGCAAAGGGATCGGCGGCGTGGGCGGAAGCCTCGTTGACGATGACGGACGAGCGGCGTCTTGATGGCGTGGGCGAGATTGCCGACATGGGTACGCGCGCGCTCGACGATTTCGCGGTTGGCGTCGATCAGCGCGTTGGTCTCGCGCGCCAGCGGCGCGATCTCGACGGGAAATTCGCCCTCGAGCCGTTCGGCGCGGCCGGAGCGGATATCGGCGATCGATTCCGAAATGCGCTTGAGCGGCGCGAGGCCGAAGCGGACCTGGAAGATCGTGGTCAGCAGCAGCACGATGCCGAGCGCCGCGAAGGTGCCGCCGAGGTAATAATCGAAGCTGCGGGTTTCGTCGAAAATCTCGGCTGGCGTCGCCGGCCACGCTGACCAGGAATTTGCCGTCGGCGCCGAGGTCGACCGGCCGCTCCACCATCCGCAGGCTCTGGCCCTCGGGACCGTCGACATAGCCGAGACGGATGCCGGCGGCGGTCAGCTCCGCGCCGATGCTCCTCGAGCTTCGGCAGCTTCTTGTCCCACAGCGAACGCGACGCCCGCGTCTCGGCCTTCTCGGATCGGTGCGGGTGATCTGCCAGTACCAGCCGGACAGCGGCAGTTCGAACAGCGGCTCGCCGAGCGACTGGAACTGACGGTCGGGCGGCTCGTCCGGGGTCGCGACTTCGGCGATCAGGGTGCGGAGATAGAGGTTGAGGCGGCGGTCGAAGGCGCGCTCGGTCGCGTCGCGATAGACCGACGACAGAATCGACGCCGGTGATGACCAGGATCACCACCACCCACGCGGTCGCCGACAGGAACAGGCGGGTGGCGAGCGAGCTTCCGCGCATCAGGGCATGATCCCGAAAAGCATGTCTTCAGGCCTCGATCCTGACGGATGGAGACCAGCCTTCGGATAAGATCATGCTCGAATTAAGATCAACGCCTGCAGATCAGGTCGCCGGGCGACGGCGGCGTCAGCAGATAGCCGAGCCCGCGCACGGTCTGGATGATGTCGACGTCGAGCTTCTTGCGGATGCGGCCGACGAACACTTCGATGGTGTTGAGTCGCGGTCGAAGTCCTGGTCGTAGAGATGCTCGACCAGTTCGGTGCGCGACACCACGCGCCCGGTGTGATGCATCAGATAGGCCAGCAGGCGGTATTCGTGCGAGGTCATCTTGATCGGATTGCCGGAGACGCTGACGCGGCCGGTGCGGGTATCCAGCGAGACCGGACCGCAGGTCAGTTCCGACTGGGCGTGGCCGGTGGAGCGGCGCAGCAGCGCGCGGATTCGCGCCAGCACTTCTTCGAGGTGAAACGGCTTGGCGACATAGTCGTCGGCGCCGGCGTCAAAGCCCTGCACCTTGTCGCTCCAGCGGTCGCGCGCGGTGAGGATCAGGACCGGCATCGCGCGGCCGTCGCGGCGCCACGCCTCCAGCACCGAGATGCCGTCCATCTTGGGCAGGCCGATGTCGAGCACGACGGCGTCATAGGGTTCGCTGTCGCCGAGGAAATGCCCCTCCTCGCCATCGAAGGCGCGATCGACCACATAACCGGCATCCGTCAGCGCCGTCGTAAGCTGACGGTTGAGATCCGGATCATCCTCAACGACGAGCAGGCGCAAGCTGGCCTCCAATGGTGAGCTCTACGATATCAGATCTCAAGATGAGGCTCACCGGCGTGAACGGGCCATGAACGAGGCACACGGTGCAATGTTACTTTTCGTCATAACGCTTTCGCGGGCCGGGCAGCGCCGCCGCAAGCCAGAACGCCTAGCATGGCCAATTGACTGCCCCAAGGGGCCCGGCAGTCGCTTGCGTCGACAGCTTCCGAAAGCGGCGACGCTTCCCGTCCGCAGAGGCAGGCAAGCCTGATCGCTCGCCCGGTCTGCCGTTCACGTGCGGAAGAATACGAACCAGACGATGCCCAGGATCAGAACCGCGAGCCCGGTCGAAACCGTCAGGAGCGCGAGCACCGACGGGCCGGGTTCGGCCTGGCGCGCCTCGGTCGGGGTTTCGATGATTTGGCCATGTCGTTGCGTTGCCATGGGGACCTCTTCAGTAAGTGCCTGTAATGCCAGCGAATGCTTCGACACCGCCGATTAAAGCAACGCATGATCGGAAGTGATGTTCCGGCCCTTCGGGCCGCGCCGCGCGCGGCAGCGGCGGCCAAAAGGTCGCAGGCCGGCCGCAGAGCGGGGCCGTTCGACGGTTAACGCCGTTCCGCGATTCCCTGTCCCGCCGTGTTTGAGACGGGGGCATCCGATGGTATCCTTGCCGGTCGTCTGTTGCGTTTTTCGGAGTAGCCCATGGCCCCCGCGCCAATTGGAAGGGTTTTCTGCGCCTTTCGCTCGTGACCTGTCCGGTCGCCCTCTATCCGGCGACGTCGGATACCGAGAAGGTCTCGTTCAACCAGATCAACCGCAAGACCGGCCACCGCATCAAATACGCCAAGGTCGACGCCGACACCGGCGAGGAAGTCGCCAACGAGGACATCATGAAGGGCTACAAGGTCGACACCGACACCTACATCGAGGTGACGAAGGACGAGCTCGACGAACGTCGCGCTGGAATCGACCCGCACCATCGAGATCGACGAGTTCGTGCCGAGAGCCGATATCGACAGCCGCTATCTGATCCGCCCCTATTACCTCGTGCCGGACGGCAAGGTCGGCCACGACGCCTTCGCGGTGATCCGCGAAACCATCCGCAGCATGAACAAGGTCGCGATCGGACGCGTGGTGCTGACCAACCGCGAGCACATCATCGCGCTGGAGCCGCTCGACAAGGGCCTGATGGGAACGCTGCTGCGCTACCCTACGAGGTCCGCAGCGAGACGGAATATTTCGACGACATCCAGGACGTGAAGATCACCAAGGACATGCTTGATCTGGCCAAGCATATCGTCGAGCAGAAATCCGGATCGCTTCGAGCCGGAGCAGTTCGAGGACCGCTACGAGCAGGCGCTGATCGACCTGATCAACCAGAAGCGCAACGGCCTCAGCACCACGCCAAAGGCCGCGCCGAAGACCGGCGGCAACGTCATCAACCTGATGGACGCGCTCAAGCGCAGCCTCGCCAGCGAAAAGCAGGCCGCCCCTGCCGCCGCCAAGACCAAGGGCAAGAAGCCGAAGAAGGCCGCCGCCGGCCAGCGCGAGATGCTGCTGCCGATCAGCGGCAGCGGCAAACGCGCCGCCAAGGAGGCGGTTAAGGAAGCGCCGAAGAAGGCCGAGAAGCCGGTGCGCAGCGCCGCCCGCACCAAGAAGGCCGGATGATTGGGCGAGGAGCGCGATAGCGTCATCTAGCGCGCGATGCCCTGGTCGACCCCGTTCGATGACCCGATACCGCTTCGCGGCGGCCGCAGGCTCGCGACGCTGCAGCAGGCCGCCGACTATGTCATGGCATTGCCGGATAAAGTGCAGCACGAGGCGCACTGGCAGACCGCGGTCGAGAACCTGATCAATGCGGCCGAGACCGGCGGTGGCTGGCTGATGTTCGCGCGGATCGCTGTCATGCGGGCGCTCAATGCGGACGGGAAGAAGGCTAGCCGGCTTCACGCCGCCCGTCCTGTCAGTCGTGCCGGCAGCGCTCCTGCTGATGCGGCCGCTGAACCCGCTACTTGAGCGAGGTGCCGACGTCGGCGAATTTCGTGTTGAGCGCGGTGCCGATGCCATTGACGGCGGTAACGATCACGATGCTGATGCCGGCCGCAATGAGGCAATATTCGATGGCGGTAGCGCCGCATTCATCGTCGACAAATCGTGCCAATAATCGACGCATAAACAAACTCCTGTCGACGCCTCCGAAATTCTCCGCGCCATACCTGTTAAACCCTAGGCGGGAACGGTTGAAGAGCGCCTTGACGAACAGAATGAACGATCGATTAAGGCGGTCGCAGAAATCAGCGCGCCACGGACTCATACGGTACGGAAAATTTACCATCGATTGCGCACCGCCCGTCCATCGTCGCCCGATCGGCGTCTTCCGGAAGTGAGGCACATGACAGCGCAGAAGCGCGAAACGGGAAGGAATTACATCGGACTCCTGCACGAGGAGGCCGAGGAGCAGCATGTCGCCGACATATCGGCGGCCGCGAAGCACCGTATCGTGGATCACATAGTCGGCCTGATGGCCGCGATGGTCAGCCGCCGCAGCGAAGCGAGGTAGTTGCCCGCCGCCGCGGCGCTGAACGAGGACCGGGCCCAATGGCCCGGTCCGGAAGTCGTTCTCAGAAGTTGCGCTGGGCGCGGACCTGGAGCAGGACCGTATTCTGATCCTTGAACTCGTAGAGCGCGGACGGCTTCGGAGCAGTCGCCGCGAATACCGAGCTGCCCGACATCTTCTGGTCGAGATGGAACCACTGCACTTCGCCCGTGAACGTCAGGTTCTTGACGGGTGTCCAGCGGAGGTTGACGCGCCGAGCTGCGAGACGTTGAAGTCGGGGTTGCAGGTGTAGTTGCCCGCAGCGTTTCCGGCCAGCGCCTGACCCGGGTGGCTGGCGGCGAAGGCAGCGCAGTAAGCGCCCTTGGCCGAGGTGGTTCCGGCACCCAGCAGATTGTCGTTGGCGCCGCCGTCATACCGGACAGCAGAGTAGCCGCCGAACAGGCTGCGACGACCAGTACGGATCCCAGTTGTGATTGAACGCGCCGCGGATGCCCCAGGCCGTCGTCAAGGCGATGCCGCCAGTGCCGCCTGCGCCGGGCATGTAGACGCCGTCGGTGGTCGCGCCGAAGCCGACGCTCTGGTAGGCCGGAGCCGCTGCCGCCGAACATCGCAAAGCTCGGCGAGGTGCCGCTGGTGGCGATCACGTTCTTGGTCGTGCCCTTGGCATAGGAGGCGTCGACCTTGATGTCGTCGCCGGCGCCGGTCGGGATGTTCTTGATCTGCAACGCCGCCATCACCGAACCGCCCCACTTGGTCTCGGGGTGACCGCTGATTTCGGAAAACGCCGTCGGGACGGCGCCCGCGCCCAGCGTGTTGTAGGAGCCGCTGACCTCATGCGCCGCGGCCGAAATCTGGAACAGACCCCAGGCCTGATCGACCCGGATCCTGCCGACGATGTCGGGCGCATGCGTGCCGGCGTAGGCGTTGGATCCGGTGCCGTTGGCGCCGATCGCCGACGGAATGCCCAGATTGTAGACGGCCGGTGCGATCCCAGACGGTCGGGTCGTCGAGACCGATCGAGGCCGACACGCCGTTGCCGAACTCGGCGGTGTACTGGATGTTGTTGACGCCGGTGTCGGTGTTGTTGCCGCCGAGCAGGCTCGAGTTGATGTTGCCCGGAAACCGTTCCAGGGCGTCGAGTAGGCCGACGACGACTTACCGAAGGTGAAGCCGGCGAACTGGATGAAGAGATACTCGACCGCGACATAGCCGCCGCCGGCGGTGTCAGCAGCGCGTTTGCAGCGCCGCCCGGCGAATCGCCGTTGAGCGTGGTCGGGTTGGAGCTGCCGAAGTTGTTGAACTGGAAGTCGCCCTGGCCGAAGGTGCGGACCACGCCGTATTCGGTCGCGGTACGGGTATCGACCGTCAGCGCCATACGCGAGCGGGCGACGAAGTAATCGCGATAGCGGTTCTGCTGGCCGAGATCGCCGTTCCAGGCCGGCTGCGCCGTGGACGCCGCCGTTGAACGTGACGTCGGCGCGCAGATAGCCGCCGAGCTTGATGCAGGTGTCGGTGCCCGGGATGTAGAAGAAGCCGGCGCCGTAAAGCGAGCAGATCCTCACATATTCGACCGCCTTGGCCTTGACCGGAAGGTCGGCCGCCTGTGCCCCGCTCATGGCGCATCAGGCCTGCCGCCGAGCCGAGAATGAGTGTTCGCGCCGTAATCATCTGCGAGTCTCCTGTCCCGCGATTCATGCAGTTGCATGTGGCACAAGTAATCCAAAAATCCGTAGCTGGCAATGACAAGAATGTGATGCCGCCTCACTTCGATCGCGGCTGTGATGTTTTCGCAACGCCGACCGCGTCGAACCCGGCTGCAAACGATACTTTCGCCTCCGCTGCGGCGTTGCGAGCAAGAAAATTCTTCGCCGGCCTGCATCTCGGTAATTCTACCGAACGCGGCTCAGGCGGCAAAACGCATATCAGCACTTCCGCGCGCATGCGCCGCCGCGCGCTTTACCGGCCGGCAAAATCCTGTTCCAACTGTTGCAAATCGGCCGGACCGAACCGGCCTGCATCAGGGGAGAGACCGTCATGAAGCTCGGCGCCGCGATTGCGGAAATCATGAAGCGCGAGGGCATCGAGATCCTCTGCGGCTATCCGGTCAATCATCTCATCGAATACGCCGCCAATGCCGACATCCGCCCGGTGATGGTGCGGCAGGAGCGCATCGGCATGCACATGGCGGACGCGATCTCGCGCGTCACCTCCGGGCGCACGCATCGGCGCGTTCTGCATGCAGCACGGCCCCGGCGCGGAGAACGCCATGGGCGGCGTGGCGCAATGCTTACGGCGAGTCCGTGCCCGTGCTGGTGCTGCCGATGGGCTATGCGCGCCGGCTTGCCAATATCGACCCGAACTTCAATTCCAGCCAGGCGATGAAGGCGTTCTCGAAATCGTCCGAGCCGATCAACATCGCCGCTGAAGTCTGCAACATCTTCCGGCGCGCCTTCACCAAGCTGAAGAACGGCCGCGGCGGGCCGGTGATCGTCGAAATCCCGGCCGACATGTGGAACGAGGAGGTGCCGGAACCGCTGAACTACACGCCGGTGCTGCGCACCCGCTACGGCGCCGATCCCGTGCATGTGAAGGAAGCGGCCGCGCTGCTGGTCGCCGCCAAGCGCCCGGTGATCTATGCCGGCCAGGGCGTGCATTACGCGAAAGCCTGGCCGCAGCTGAAGCGGCTGGCCGAGCGGCTCGCCATCCCCGTCACCACCAGCCTCGGCGGCAAGTCGTCGTTTCCGGAGACGCATCCGCTGTCGCTCGGCTCCGGCGGCCTCGCGGTGCCGCGCGCGGTGCCGAAATTCCTCGGCGAGGCCGACGTGATCTTCGGCATCGGCTGCTCCGTTCACCGAGACCTCGTTCGGCATCGCCATGCCGAAGGGCAAGACCATCATCCATTCGACGCTCGACCCCAACCATCTCAACAAGGATGTCGAGGCCAAGATCGGCCTGGTCGGCGATGCCGGCGCTGGTGCTCGACGCGCTGCTGGAAGAGATCGGCAAGACCGTCACATCGGATCGCGACGCGACGGCGGTCGCCGCCGAGATCGCGGCCTCGCACAAGGAGTGGCTGGCGAAATGGATGCCGAAGCTGACGCACAACGACGCGCCGCTCAATCCCTATCGCGTGCTGTGGGATCTGCAGCACACCGTCGACATCAACAACACCATCATCACCCACGATGCCGGCAGCCCGCGCGACCAGCTGTCGCCGTTCTGGAAGGCGGTCGAGCCGCTGTCCTATATCGGCTGGGGCAAGACCACGCAGCTCGGCTACGGCCTTGGGCTTGCGATGGGCGCCAAGCTGGCAAAGCCCGACAAGCTCTGCATCAACGTCTGGGGCGATGCCGCGATCGGCTTCACCGGCATGGATTTCGAGACCGCGGTGCGCGAGCGGATCCCGATCATGTCGATCCTGCTGAACAATTTCTCGCATGGCGATCGAACTGAAGGTGATGCCGATCTCGACCGAGAAATATCGCTCGACCGACATCTCCGGCGACTACGCCGCGATGGCGCGCGCCTTCGGCGGCTATGGCGAGCGGGTGACGAAGCCGGAAGACATCATCCCCGCCATCCAGCGCGGCATCCAGAAGACCAAGGAAGGCATCCCGGTGCTGCTGGAGTTCATCACCAGCAAGGAAACCGAGGTGTCGCGGCCGGGGACCTGAGAGCTCAGCAACCGATCGTCAGCCGATGCCGCGCGTCACGATCATCGAAACCGGGCTTGTCAGCCCGAGAAATCGCGAACTCCACGGATCGTATCCGCAGATGTTCGAGCAGATGATCAGCGCCGCCGACGCCGTCCGTCACTTTCAATACCGTCAGCATTCCCGCCGGCGAGCCGCTGCCGGATGTCGACAGGCTGGAAGCGATCCTCATCACCGGCTCCGCGGCCGGCGTCTATGACGGGTTCGACTGGATCGCGCCGCTCGAGGCGTTCGTGCGCACGGCCCACGACAAGAAGGTGCCGATGGTCGGCGTCTGCTTCGGCCATCAAGTTGATCGCGCAGGCGCTGGGCGGCACGGCGCGCAAGTCGGAGAAAGGCTGGGGCCTCGGGCGGCACGTCTACGACGTCGCGCCCGGCAACGGGCTGATCGAGGGCACGCGCATCGCGCTCGCCTGCTCGCACCAGGACCAGGTCATCACGCCGCCGGCGGGCGCCAAGACGATCCTGTCCTCGGATTTCACGCCGCATGCCGGGCTGCTCTACGCCGGCGGCACCACGCTCTCGGTGCAGCCACACCCGGAATTCTCCGTCGGCTTCGCGCTGGCCTGCTGCGAGATGGTGCGCAGCAAGGGCGAGGCGCCCGACAGCGTGGTGACGCCGGCGCGAAGCCTCGCTCGCCGAACCGCTGGAGAGCGCCGGCTCGGCGGCGCGATCACGCGCTTTCTCACCCGCTCAGCCTAGAGACGCAGATGCACTCCGGCGGTGCACCGGAGGCCCAGACTACAAAACTCGCAAAACAACCCCATGCAAAGTAGAAGAAGGCGCAGACAACGGTATCCCGTTACTCCGCCATCTCCGCCGGCGTCGACGGGGCCGGCCAGCGGCCGTTCCTCCATCGAGGATGATGCAGAGCGCGGCGCAGGCCAGCAGCGCGGTGGCGGCGCCGAACACGTAGCGGAACGCGGTGATCATGTCGGCGGCGGGAATCGAATTCACGGGTCCGCGATGTTCGCCGGCGAGCGAGATGTCCGCGCCCAGCGCCATCAGCAGGATCGCGGTGAACGCCGCGACCGTGAACGACGACATCAGCGCGCGGAAGAAATTCATCGCGCCGGTCACGGTGCCGATCTGCGCGCGCGCCACCGAATTCTGCAGCGAGACCACGCTGACCGGAAATGTGGTGCCGAGGCCGAGCGCGAACAGCGACAGCAGCGACCAGCAATCCCCACAGCGGCAGCGTCGTCAGCGCCAGCGCGCACGCCGAAGATCGCCGCGATCGACGTGCCGGCGATCGCGACGCGCTTGTAGTGCTTGGCGCGCGCCATGGTCCGTCCGGCGATCGCCGCACCGCAGGTCGAGATCGCCGCGAGCGGGATCAGCGCCAGCCCCGCCTCGCTGGCGCTGAGGTGATAGACCACCTCGTAATAGAGCGGCAGGATGCACGGTCAGCCCGGTGATGGCGCCCAGCGCGCAGCCGCCGGCCGCCATCGCGTAAGGCACCACCGTGCCGCCCAGCAGCGGCAGCGGCAGGAACGGCTCGTCGGCATTGCGCGCGTGCCAGACGAAGGCGAACGCCAGCGCGACCGACGCGCCGATCATCGCCATGATCGGTCGGCGACAGCCAGAGATAGCGGTTGCCGCCCCAGGTCAGCACCAGCATGAACACGACGGCGGACGGCCATCAGCAAGCACGCCGCCGAGCCAGTCGACCTTGCGCCGGCGGTGGAACACCGGGATCTTGCCCATCTTGGGCAGCAGCAGCGCCAGCGCGCCGAGCGCGAGCGGCACGTTGATCCAGAAGATCATCGACCAGTGCAGATGCTCGGCGAACACGCCGCCGAGCACCGGCCCGCCGATGCCCGCCGCCATCCAGACGCCGCTGAAATAGGCCTGATACTGGCCGCGCTCGCGCGGTGATGACCACGTCGGAGATCACGGTCTGCACGACCGGCATGATGCCGCCGCCGCCGAGCCCCTGCAGGCCGCGCGCGAGGATCAGCACCGGCATGTTCGGCGCCACCGCGCACAGGATCGAGCCGGCGATGAACAGGCTGAGCGAAGCGATGATCATGACGCGGCGGCCGTAGATGTCGCTCAGCGTGCCGAACACCGGCGCCACCGCGGTCGAGGCCAGCAGATAGGCCGTGATCACCCAGGACAGGTTGGAGACGTCGCTGGAACTGGCGGCCGATGGTCGGCAGCGCGGTCGCGACGATGGTCTGGTCGAGCGCGGCCAGGAACATCGTCAGCAACAGGCTCATCAGGATGGTGCGGACCTCGTCCTGGGCTCAGCGGCGCCGGCGGCGCGATCGGCGGCGCATCGCTGACATCGATGACCTCGGTCGGAATGTGCGAGAGCTCGCCGGCGATATCGTCGGGCAATGATCGTCTGGTCGGCAGGTTGACGGCTCTGCCGTTCGAACTTGTTCATTCGGACGTAATATTTTGGTCTTGCGCGGCGAAGGCCGCCGAGATGGAATCGCTATCTGCAGCTGCACTCTAGAGCGCAAATCTGCCCTCGCGGCAGACGCCTGCGCGCATGGGTGCATCCCGCGAGCGGCATCCTCGCGAATCGCGTGATCGGTCGCCTAGCGCGAAACGTTCAGGCTTTCGGCCGCTTCTTCAGCCGCGCCCGCTTCGGCAACAGTGCCGGCCATTGCACGATGTGGTCTTCGAGATCCGCATCGGCGATCTCGTCCTCGGTGCCCTGCACCCGCCCGCGCACGGAAACCCCGGCTTCATGCACGGTATTGGGATCGCCCGAAATCAGCGGGTGCCACCAATAGAGATCGCGTCCCTCCGCGACCAGTTTGTAGCCGCAGCTCGGCGGCAGCCAGTTCAGGGTGCGGACGTTCTCCGGGCGTCAGCCGGACGCAATCCGGAACCTTGTCGGAGCGGTTCTGGTAGTCCTTGCAGGCGCATAGGCCGGCATCGAGCAGCTTGCAGGAGACATGGGTGAAATAGATTTTGCCGGTATCCTCGTCCTCGAGCTTTTCCAGGCAGCAGCGCGCGCAGCCGTCGCACAGGCTTTCCCATTCGGCGCTGGACATTTCCTCCAACGTCTTGGTTTTCCAGAAGAATCCCTCCTGGCTGGAAGCTGGCTTGGGCGGTGCGGTCATGAAGTCGGATGGTTTCCGGGTCGGTTCGGCTGCAGCCCTTCTAGGGGGTGCGGCGACCAGCGGCGCAAGCGGGCTGATTACGGGCGGCACAAAGCCTGGGACGGCGTTAGGCCTGACCATCAAAATGGTGAGCCAGACCATTGGTTTATGGCCCCGCTCGGATAGAACAATCGCTGAGTCCCCAAGCGTCGCAAAAAGCGCCTTGGGTTTGCCGCAACATCCAAGCAAGACGTCTCGACAGCGCCCAGCCGGGCGCGTGAGCGCTTCGAACCGACCAAGGGTCCCGGTGCGCCAGATCATACCACCGCACTGGAAGACAGAAGATCCGGAACTTCATGCTGGATCTCGATGCGCGCATCGACTCGACGCTGTTCTCGTCGGCCAAGGGCCTGCGCGAACTCTACGAGCGCTACTCGACCTTCATGGACCGCTTCTATGTCGGCCGCTGGAAGCGCTGGGTGTTCATCGAGCCGCTGTCGGAAGCCGCCACCATCGGCCTCGGCGGGCTGATCCTGATGCTGGCGCTCGCGGTCCCGGCGTTTCGCGAAACCGCCGACGACGACTGGCTGAAGAAATCCGACCTCGCGGTGTCGTTCCTCGACCGCTACGGCAATCCGATCGGCAGCCGCGGCATCAAGCACAACGACTCGATCCCGCTGGAAGATTTTCCGGACAATCTGATCAAGGCGACGCTCGCCACCGAAGACCGCCGCTTCTACGACCATTTCGGCATCGACATCGCCGGCACCGCGCGCGCGCTCGTCACCAACGCGCAGGCCGGCGGCGTGCGCCAGGGCGGTTCGTCGATCACCCAGCAGCTGGCGAAGAACCTGTTCCTGAACAACGAGCGCACCATCGAGCGCAAGGTGAAGGAAGCGTTCCTCGCGGTCTGGCTGGAGACGCGCCTCACCAAGAACGAGATTCTGAAACTCTATCTCGACCGCGCCTATATGGGCGGCGGCACCTTCGGCGTCGACGGCGCGGCGCATTTCTACTTCAACAAGTCGGCGCGCGACGTCAATCTCGCGGAATCCGCGATGCTGGCCGGCCTGTTCAAGGCGCCGACCAAATACGCCCCGCACATCAACCTGCCCGCCGCGCGCGCCCGCGCCAACGTGGTGCTCGACAACCTCGTCGATGCCGGCTTCATGACCGAAGGCCAGGTGTTCGGTGCGCGGCGCAATCCGGCCGGTCGCCGTCGACCGCCGCGACGAGAATTCGCCGAACTACTATCTCGACTGGGCGTTCGACGAGATGCGCAAGCTGGTCGACACCTTCCCGAAATCCTACATCGAGCGCGTCTTCGTGGTCCGCACCGCGATCGACATGAACGTGCAGCGCGCCGCCGAGGAAGCCGTCGAAAACCAGCTGCGCCAGTTCGGCCGCGACTATCACGCGACCCAGGCCGCCACCGTGGTCGCCGATCTCGACGGCGGCGTCCGCGCCATGGTCGGCGGCCGCGACTATGGCGCCAGCCAGTTCAACCGCGCGACCGACGCCTACCGGCAGCCCGGCTCGTCGTTCAAGCCCTATGTCTACACCACCGCGCTGCTGAACGGCTTCAAGCCGACCTCGATCGTGGTCGACGGCCCGGTCTGCATCGGCAACTGGTGCCCGCAGAACTATGGCCACTCCTATTCCGGCTCGGTGACGCTGACGCAGGCGATCACCCGCTCGATCAACGTCGTGCCGGTCAAACTGTCGATCGCGCTCGGCGGCAAGTCGCCGAACCCCGCCAAGGCCGGCCGCGTCAAGATCACCGAGGTGGCGCGCCGCTTCGGCCTCACGGCGCCGCTGCCGGATACGCCGTCGATGCCGATCGGCTCCGACGAAGTCACCGTGCTCGAGCACGCGGTCGCCTATGCGACCTTCCCGAACAAGGGCAAGTCGGTCAAGCCGCACGCGGTGCTGGAAGTGCGCACCGGCGCCGGCGATCTGGTCTGGCGCTTCGACCGCGACGGCAAGAAGCCGCTGCAGGCGATCCCGGCCTCGGTCGCCGCCGACATGGCCGGCATGATGAGCCACGTCGTCAGCGAAGGCACCGCGCGCGCGCGCCGCGCTCGACGGCATTCCGACCGCCGGCAAGACCGGCACCACCAACGCCTATCGCGACGCCTGGTTCGTCGGCTACACCGGCAACTTCACCTGCGCGGTCTGGTACGGCAATGACGACTACTCGCCGACCAACCGCATGACCGGCGGCTCGCTGCCGGCGCAGACCTGGCACGACATCATGGTCGTCGCGCATCAGGGCGTCGAGGTCAAGGAAATCCCCGGCATCGGCATGGGCACGAAACTGCCGCCGCCGCCGTCACGCCGGCCACCGTCGCGGCCAACGGCGCGCCAAGGATCCTGGAGACCAAGCCGGGACCGCCGCCGGTGCTGACCAAGCGCGGCGCCGATATCCTGGTGCGCGTCGAAAAGCTGCTCGACGACGCCGGCAAGACCGCAGGCAAGACCTCGTCCAACGAACCGCCGAAGCCGGACAAGCCGCTGTCGTCCAGCGCGCTCGCCTTCCCGGACAGCTTTGCGGCGGCGGCGCCGGGCGACGCCGGCGCCGCGCGACCTGCGCCTGCGCGAGAACTAGACCCGTGCGGCTGATCTTCATCACCTTGCTGGCGCTGATGCTCGCCACCGGCCGTCGGCCTCGGCTCGACCTATATGACGGCGACGCGCGGCACCGATCTCGGCACGCTCACGATCGGCGCCTGGACCGCGCGGCCGAAGAGCGGCACCGCCGACGTCGATCCCTATTCGCGCGCCTCGATCGCCCGCAGCGGCGAACTGCCGGTCGGCACCGGCGACGGCATCGCCTTCTCGGCCACCACCGACGACAAGAAGAAGCCGCTCGACGGGCGCTGCGACGTGGTCGTCAGCGGCGTCACGCCGGCGGCGCGGTTCTGGACGCTGACGCTGTTCGACCGCAAGGGACATCTGGTCGCCAATTCGCTGCAGCGCTACGGCTTCACCAGCCAGGAAATCATCCGCGGCTCCGACGGCGCGTTCGAGATCCGCGTGGCGTCGCGCTCGCGCGCCGGCAACTGGCTGCCGACCGGCGGCATCGAGCGCTACGCGCTGATGCTGCGGCTGTACGATACGCCGGTTGGCGTCGCGACGCGGACGCAGCGCGACGCGCCGATGCCCTCGATCATCGACGGTGGGCTGCCCATGATCCGGCTCGCTGTTCACCATCATCGCGGGCGTGCTGCTGGGCGGCGTGGTGCATCTCGTCAGCGTGCTGGCGCTGCCGCGCATCGCGACCCAGGACGCCTATTCGCGGCTGACGCCGATGACCAAAGCTCAACGCCGTGACGCCGCTTGCCGCTCGCCGATCCCAACAACGCGCCGATGCCGTTCATGGACCCGGCGTTTGCGGTCGCGATCTGCCGCTACGACCTGTCAGGCGGCCCGATCAAGCTCGACGGTGCCGGTCAGCCAGGCCTACACCTCGGTGTCGTTCTACACCCGCAACGAGGTCGCCTATTACGCCATCAACGACCGCTCGGCCGGCCGCAAGGTGATCGAACTCGACCTGATGACGGAAGCGCAGCACGCCGAGTTGCCGGAGGACGAGGAAGTCACCGCCGCCGACCGGCTGATCATCGATTCCCCGACCGCGACCGGCCTGATCGTGCTGAAGGCGCTGGCGCCGGAGCCCGGCCTGATGCCGCAGGCGCAGGCCTCGCTCGCGGCATCGAGCTGCACGGTGCAGACCGAGCCGCCGCCGGCCAAGCAACCGAACCGGTGCCGCCCGCGCCGGCTCCGCGCCCGCCGCCGGGGCAAGCGCTGAAGACGGTCTGGTCGCGCGGACGCGAGATCGCGCGGAGCGAAAAACGTTGCGCAACCAAAGCGGGTATGCCTAATAGTGCCCTTGGGGACGAGGGAAACAGCGAGGCAATTATCAGCCGTTCGTTGTTTGCCGTCGATTTGGCACTGGGCGTTTTCCAATATCGAGACGGGGGCAGATGAGGTCAAAAATCGGGGCGGTGCCCCTTGTGCTTGTGGGATTTTTGCTGGCGAGTTGCGCGAGTCCACGCGGCCTGGATGAGCCGCCATTGCAGATCCCGGCATTGAAGGCGGGTTACGGCCGTGTCTACTTCACGCGGCCAGGTGAGTTGCGGGATCGGCTGTTCAGCTCGAGATCCGGATGAACAATGAAGTCGTCGCGCAGATCGGTGCCCGGCGGCTTCTCCTATGTCGACCGGCCCCCGGGGCAATACGCCGTAACAACGGCAACCGAGGTCGAAAATGCGGTTACGTTCCAGATTGGCAGCGGGCGAGACGAAGTACATCAAGACAGCGGTGACACCCGGCATACTCGTCGGCCATGTCACGCCAACGCTCTGAATTCCCCGAGCAGGGACAATCCGACATCAGCCGCCTCAGGTACGTCGGCACCAAATTCTGATCCCTTGCGGCGGGACGAACTAAACTGCATGCCGCGGGTCGAGCAAAGGGCCGATCAAGGCTTGTCGTGAGCCTGTATCCGGTCGTGTTGACCGCAGCGGCAATTCTCGTAGTCCACGGGATCGTGGCTGTTGAAGATGGTCACGGCATCGCCGTGATTGGCCTTGAGCGTCCGTAGCCGCTCCTGGTTTTGGGTGCGCATGGCGCGATCCATGTCGGCGCGGCGCTGAAACATGCCGAGCACCAGCGGCATCTTCGGCGAAGCCTGCATTTGGCCGTGGAAGAAATAGGCATCGCCGGCGTGCAGCAGCCATTTGTCGCTCGCTCCGCACGGCGATGCCGCAATGGCCGAGCGTATGGCCGCGGCAGCGGGATCATCAGGATGTCGGGCTCGCGATCGCCGAGCGCGCGGACGCCCTTGAAGCCGAACCAGTCTTCGCCGCCCCTCCCCGTAGAACGTCCATTGCGGATCCGTGCTTCCACTGATCGGTGATGTAGCGGCCCTTCGGCGCCGGCGTCCGGCGCGGTCACCGCCATGTCGTGCTCGCGGCGATGGACGTGCACCTTCGCGTTCGGAAAATCCGGAATGCCGCCGGCATGATCGCGATCGAGATGCGTCAGCAACAGATGCCGCACGTCGCCTTTGGAATAGCCGAGCGCCTCGACCTGCCGCACGGCGGTCTCGGCCGGATCGAGCCGCGGCGTCGTCTGCCGCACCCATTTGGGTCCGAGCCGCGTGCGGGTTCGGCGAATGTCGTCCAGGCCCGATGCCGGTATCGACCAGCGCCAGCCCGTCATGGGTCTCGATCAGCAGACAATGACACACCATGCGCGCGCGCTGGAAAATGCTGCCGGTGCCGTTCACCAGGCGCCGGCCGATCGGGCACATGGTGCCGGTGTTGAGATGGTGGACGCGCATGACAAGTCTCCTTCGAGGTCAGGCGTCTTGCTTGCCATTTCGCGTGACCATAGGTAAAATATCGATATCCGATATTATCGATAGGAACAGACTATGGATATCCGCGAACTCCGCTATTTCGCGGCCGTGTTCAGGGAGCGCAACCTGACGGCGGCCGCCAAACGCTGCTTCATCTCGCAGCCCTCGATCTCGGCGGCGATCACCAATCTGGAAGCCGAACTCGGCGCCGGCGCTGTTCATCCGGCACAAAGAAGGGCATGGCGCCGACGGAAGCGGCCGAACAATTCCACGCCGTGGCCCGCCGCATCATCGATGAGGCGGACGCCGCGAAAAACCTGTTCCGGAAACCTGCGACGCGGAACGCGCTGACGCTCGGCCTGATGCGCACGCTCGACCGGCCGCGAACCATCGCGCTCCTGAAGCCGCTGACCGGGACTTCTGACATCGCGCTCCGCCTCGTCGGCGTCGATGACGCCGCGGATGCGCGGATCGTCTCCAAAAATCTGCTGCGCGCCGACGAGCATTTCGTTCCGCTCTGGGTCGAGCGCTACGTCGCAGCGCTGCCGCCGTCGCATCCGCTGACGCTGAAGGAGCGGCTGCGCACCACAGACCTCGCCGGCGTCGCCATGATCGATCGCTGTCATTGCGAGCAGAGCGAATTCTTCGGCCGCGCCGCATCGGCGTCACGCCAGCCCGCGGCGATCGCTGAATCCGAAGACTGGGCGATGGCGCTGGTGGCCGCCGGCGTCGGGATTGCCATCGTTCCCGAAGGCGTGGCGCGCGCCAATTCCGATGTCGCCGTGCGCGAGATCGATGTCGATGTGAAGCGCGAGGTGGCTCGCCTACAGCGCGGCACGACCGCCGTCGGAGGCGTTGCAGAATTTTATCGCGAAACTGCAGCGGCAACGGCCCAAAGCGGGCCGCGTCAAATCGGCGAGGCAAACGCGGGCGCTAGGGTGTGCACTCATGAAACGAGAGATGTCCGCTATTGAGGAAAGCAGACATGCGTTGAAGATCCTTACCCGCTCGTTACTGCCCAGCGCAACGCTCTCTCCGCGCGACGTCGCGCGCTTTCTCCACACCGCAGGTCAGCCATGACTTTTATGGCCGCCGCGAGGACCAGCGCGCAAAGCGCCGCCTTCGACACCGTCTCCATCGTCCCCTCGATCAGCATGCCATGGACCACACTCCCTACGACGATGACCACCGCGAGGGACATATGAGCGATGCGCCACGTTCGCAGTCCCAATCGCCGGCGGAGTGCAGCCAAAAGCGCGACGGCGAAGATTGCCCACATGGCGATCACACCGAAGGGGAGAACGGCGTCGGCGATGTGAAGAGAAGGGCGTCAATCATGTCCGGCGGACTGGTGATCCAAAGGCCCCCGACGTGGACCACCACCGCCACGACCAGCGCGCCTCCGATCCAGTGATGTGCACGCCGTCCGCGATAAGCCGACAGTCCCGGCAAGTATCCGGCGATCAGCAAAGGCTGAACGAGCACGAGACCCAGTGCGATAATCCCTGCAGATCCGGCCAGTATGTAGACCGGACCGCGCCATGCGAGCAGAGGGCTCGCCGCTGCAGCGGCGATCGGCACGCAAACGGCGGCTGCAAGGGCGGCCCAGATCAGGGTCACCCGGGCCAATCTCATTCCTTTGTTCCCAACTCGGTCAGGCCGGCTGAAGGACGAAGTGCGCCTCCAGGCTGGTCTCTTTTGCGCTCCGCATCACGGGACGCAGAAAGACGGTTTTGAATTCACCGCTGTCATAGGCGAGGTGACCATGCGGTTGGCCAAAGATGGGAATAATCTGCGGCATCTCGAGACGGAACGCCCCGTTCTTGTCGGTGAGCGTGGCTCCATGACTCTGCGGCTCGTGCTCCTGCCCTTCGGTCGTGTGCGCCCAAATCTGGATGCGCTGCCCGGCAAGCGGAGCCCCGTCGCCTGCGCGGCGTACGGTGCCACTCATCCAGAAGCCACCCTTGCCGATCCGATCCACGATCGGCGCGCCCTTGCGGTAGTTGTTGGACCCGCCCGACATCGAAGGGGTCGGTGCGAGGCCTTGCGCGCGGGCGGGCAACAGGAGCCCGGAAACCCCGGTTGCCAGGACGGAGCCGCCAGCGGCGAGGAGGTTGCGGCGGTTGAGTACGACGGTGGTCATGTCAATTCCTCCTGGCGACCGTGCAGTTGCTCCAGCCGAGAGTACAACAACAAGCGCGAGACGGCCCAGTTGAGGGAGGCGAAGAGCGCGACAGGTCGCAATAACAGTGTTGTGAACGGGGTGTGCCGGCCGCTACCATTCCAGGGCGCTTCAGGCCCGGCGAAATTCTTTTTCAATCCGCAGCAGCCGGTAGATTGATTGAATCGGAAGCTTCGCTTGCCAGCTAGTGCCGTGGCGTCAAACTCAGCACCGTCGTCAGAATAGGTGCCGGTAAATCCAATGCTGATTTCCTTTCGTGCCCATGGATACATACCGTCGATGGGTGAATGCTCTCGGCTTATCATCTCGCCTTTCCACTTTCCGCCAGAACAAGTGTAGCTTCCGACCGTATAATAGTAGTCCACCGCCTCCACGCATCGTGCCGTCACGCAGCACCATGACGTGTCTGATTGTAGGCTTCCACGCCGTCTAGGAACCTTGTCGTAGCTAACCAAATTCCGTTTCTAATCATGATTGATGCCACTGCCGGCCCCACAGCAATACGTAACT
>ERZ1370068.5659-contig-4677_pt1 | contig 62905 bp, 85 predicted proteins | sample MGYA00561227_ERZ1370068 | MGnify/ENA primary metagenome ERZ1370068 (study PRJEB38410, sample SAMEA6850437) | metagenome | study: Metagenomic assessment of the ecological functions of the soil: analysis of the soil microbiota associated with the...
GATGTACTTCGTTCAGTTACGTATTGCTATTCCGCTGCGCGCTCTCGCGGATCTCGCCGGCGCGCCGCACACCTCGACGCGTGCTTCGTTCTCGATGTTCGCGATCAGATGGAGCCTTGGCGTCCTCCGCGCTCATGCCCGCGATGCGCTCGAGCCGTGTGCTCTGTTCGCGGAGCAGCGCGTCGAGCTCGGCACTCCGCTGCTCGACGTTCTGCCTCGCGGCGCGACACCTCCTGCTCCATGCGCTTGACGTCGCGCTCCTTCTTCTCCACCAGCTCGACGCGGCGGCCGAAGGCGCCTTCACGCTCGCGCAATGAATGTTCGGCGGCGAGGCTGGGCAGAGCGCGCTTCCTGCGCCTCCGCTCCGCCTGCTGACGGAAGTGCAGTGCCTCCTCGCGGCTCTCGAGCTCCGCGGTGCGCACGCTGGGACTCGGCCTGACGGGCGGCCAGATCGAGCAGGCGCTGGGCCTGCTGCTCGGCGCTGCTCAAGCGGGAGCGTCCCTGGCGAGGCCCGCAGCCAGAAGCCGAGCCCGAACGCCACGGCGGCACCGATGACGATGCCGCCGACCCACTCCACCACGTTCATGTCACGCTCCTGGATTCCCGGGCAATCGGACGCCGGGAATCCTGGCGGGAAAGCTCCCCGCCGAAATGCCGTGCGCTGCTCGGTTCTTGAGACCCGGAATGTTCCAGGTGGGCTCGCCTTCGATCAGGTCGATCTCCGCGCGAGGCCCCTCGCGGGCCACGGCGCACGTCGCCGACCACCGGCGTTCCCGTGATGTTCTTAACGGTTCAAGAACGTGTGTGCGTCACGAGCACGGCAGGGAAATCACGTCGATCGGGGCTCCTCCTCGTTCATCTCGAGGGGCCTTCCTGGAGCAGATCGTCAGGACGGCGCTCAGGCGCGCCGCGCGACGGTCCAGCATGCTGCTGCTGGTCCTCGTGCCGCGAGCGCTCTTGAAAGCTCGTCCGCGATGTTGAGCGAAGCGAGGATGGCGACCTTCGAGAGCGATGCCACCGGAAGCTTGTCGGTGATCTCTCGCATCTTGCGATCGACGTAGGCGGCCACGCCCATGATGTAGTCCTGGTCGGCTTCGCCACGAATCGTGTAGCTGTGGCCGAAGATCTGGACTTGCACGACGTTCTTGGCATCCATACGCGCTCCCGCTTCGTCGTGAATCCCTGTCGAGTCTGTCGTTGGCTCCAATGAGCGCCGGGCCTCTCGGCCCGACGACGAAACGGACGCCTTGCGGCGCCCGGGATCAGATGTCGATCTTCTCCAGCTTGCGTACCAGGGTCTCGATCCGCGAGGCGACCTCGCGGCGCTCTCCCCCACAGCCGCTGCTCCTTGCGCAGCGTCTGAACCTCTCCTATCAGTGCGGCGACGTCCTGTCCCTGGAGCTTGCGCTCCGTCTCTTCGAGGCGCCCCGTCAGATCGTGGTTCTCGCGCTCGAGACGCTGCTTGTCCTCCTTGAGCCGTTGCACCAGGGCGGCCGCCTGCTCCACCCGCTCCGCCAGCAGATCCAGATCCGTATGGACTAGCGTGGTCTCGGTCATCGCTCCCTCAGCCGGCCTCCGAGTTGCCGCGTCACCGCGGCCGACATCCGTTGCTGGTAACCCTGCGATCTCCGCTTCCGCCAAGGTGTGCTCCGGGTGCTGGAAACGGAGCGCATACGCCAGACTCTTCATTCCCGGCGGCGTTCCCGGTCCGCTATAGACGTCGAACAGGTCGATCCCCACGAGCCGCTCGCCTGCCGCATCCCGCAGCACCGATTCCAGCTGCTGGTGCGTGACCGTCTCGGGAAGCGAAGAACGCCACGTCACGTCTTACAGGTGGATACCGGCTCGGGAGCCGTGCGGTTCCAGTCCCTGACCGCTCAGCGAGGCCATCGAGGCGCGCGATGAACGCGTGGACTTCCCCCTCGATCTCCCACGCCCTGAGCAACTTCTGGCCCAGAGTGCCGGCCCATCCGATGCTCGAAGCTGCGCTCGCAACTTCCGCACTGGCACCGGGTTTCCATCCCGGCGAAGAATGGGCGCGCCATTCCTGGGTGTCAACGCTCATCTCCTCCAGCCAGCGCCTCCACAGATTCCCTTGGCGTCGACGAAGTCGAGCGGCTGTTGCGCCGGATCGTGCGCATGCGCGTAACGAGGCCCCGCCACCACCGCGCACAGCATCGGGATCTCCTCCGGCAGGCCGGCCTGGCGAGCGCGGAAGCCGGATCCGACCTCGAACAGGCGCACCGCCTCCGCGCCCTGGCGGAAGTTGTGCGAGCACGCCCGCAGCAGTCCTGCGAGAAGGTTGGGACGCAGCACCTCGCCCTCGCGGCTGGTGGGATTGGAGACGCGCACCCATTCGGACGTGGATCTCGCCGAGCAGCGCTGGAGACTCGCGAGCGCTTCGCGCTCGGAGATGAGCGTGGTGCTCCACGCCTCGTGGAGGCCGCGCGCGATCATGGCGCGCCGCGCGCGCTCGACGATCCGCTCGCGCGGCTGACGCACGGCGTACACGCCCGCGAGTCGGGCGGAGCCTCCGGGATGCGGTCGTAACCGTGGAAGCGCCCGATCTCCTCGACCAGATCCTCCTCGAGGACGACGTCGGGCCGCCAACTCGGCACCCGGACCGCGACCGGATCACCGCGGTCGACACCGAACTCGAGCGCGATCAGATAGCGCGCCGCCTCCTCCGCGGTCACGTTCACACCGAGCAGCCGCTCGATGCGCTCGGTCCTGCAGCCGCAGCGTGCGTGCGGCGGGCGACGGTGGCTGGCGCTCGCGCGCGCGACCCAGACCGGATTCCGGGCGACACCTCGCGCAGCAGCGGCACGAAGGAGGCCGCCGCGGCCGATGCAATCGTCCGGGTCCACGCCGCGCTCGTAGCGCTTGGAGGCCTCGGTCGATAGTCCGAGCTGCTGCGATCCGCGGCGCACCCGCGCGGGGATCGAACCAGGCGCACTCGAGCAGGATCGCGGTCGTGTCGGCCGAGTCACCTCGCTGTCGGCGCCGCCCATCACGCCGGCGAGCGCCACCGGCCGCTCGGCGGTCGGCGATCACCAGCACCTCGGGGTCGAGCGTCGCGGCCTTGCCGTCGAGCGTGGTGATGCGCTCTCCCGGCCCGTGCCGGCGCACGCGGATCGCCGGACCCTCGAGAGCTTCGCGAGATCGAAGGCGTGCAGCGGCTGGCCGAGCTCGAAGCAGCACCAGGTTGGTGACGTCCACCACGTTGTTCACCGGAGCGCTGGCCCATCGCCGCGAGCCGGCGCACCGAGCCAGCGCGGTGACGGCGCGATCCGCACGCCGTCGATGACCTGGGCGATGTAGCGCGGGCATCCCTCGGCGTCCTCGAGCTCGAGGTCGAAGTCCGACGCCCACTCCAGCGCGCGCCGGCAGCCGCTGCGCGCGGCGCCGGTCCAGCGGCCGCCGCAGCGCGGCACGCGCCTCGCGCGCCAGGCCCACCACACCGAGCCCGTCGGGGCGATTGAACGGCACCTCGACCTCGAGCACCTGATCCGGGCGGGCCGAGCACGTCGTCGAGCGGACGTCCCGGGCGTGAGCCCGCGCCGCGTCGCTCACGCACCGCTCGAGATCGAGGATGCCCTCGTGATCCTCCGCGAGCGCGAGCTCGCGCGCCGAGCACAGCATGCCCTGGCTCTCCTCGCCGCGGATCTTGCTACTTGCTGGATCACGGTGCCGTCGGGAAGCTTCGCTCCCACGCGTGGCGAGTGCGGCGATCATCCCGGCGCGCACGTTGGACGCGCCGCACACCACCCGCAGCCTCGCCCGCCCCGCCGTCCACTCGGCACAGCGACAGTCGATCGGCATTCGGGTGGCTTCGCCACCTCGAGCACGTTCGGCACCACCACGCCCGGATAGCGATGTCCGAGGGTCTCGATCCCTTCCACGTAGAAGCCGCGCAGGGTCAGGCCTCGGCCACCTGCTCGGCGGTCGCCTCGATCGCGACCCACTCGCGCAGCCACGACATCGGGAGCTTCATCGCTAGCCTCGCTCGGTGGACGCGGGACGCTTGAGCTCGTCCTGCACCCACTCGTCCACCACGCTGCTCGAGCAGGCTGAGCGGCAGCGAGCCGTTGCCGAGCACCACGTCGTGGAAGCTGCCGCAGGTCGAAGCGCGGCCCCAGCTCGGCGCGGTCGCGCTCGCGCAGGGCGAGGCATCTCGAGCTCGTCCCACCTTGTAGGCGCATGCCTGCCCCGGGATCACGATGTAGCGCTCGATCTCGGTCACGACCTCCGTCGGCTTCATCCCGGTGTTCGCGATCATGTAGTCGATGGCCTGCTGCCGGGTCCAGTGCTCGCGGTGGATGCCGGTGTCGACCACCAGCCGCACCGCGCGGAACAGCTCGGCCTGCAGCGCGCCGAGCGAGTCGTAGGCGTCGCGCTGGAAGCCGTTCTCGTAGCGCGAGGCGCTCGGCGTAGAGCCCCCAGCCCTCCGCGTAAGCGGTGAACGGGATCACGCGCCGGAAGAACGGCACCCCTCTTGAGCTCCTGGATCTGGATCTGAAGTGATGCCCGGGGATGCCCTCGTGGTAGCGCGAGCGTCCGCATGCTCCGGGCGGCGCGTCTCGGCCGGATCGCGCAGGTTGGCGAAGAACCGTGCCCGGCCGCTGGCCGCCGATCGAGGGCGCGTCGTAGTAGGCGCCGGGCGCGGTCGCCTCCTTGAACGCCGGCACGCGCATCGACCTCGAGCCGCGCCTTGGGGCTGGATCGCCGAACAGCGGGCGCGACGCGCTGCGTTCGCGTCGTCGAGGATCGCCTGATAGTCGGCGAGGATCTGCGCGCGCCCCGAGTCGCCCGCGGCGTAGCGCAAGCGCGGCTCCGCGCACGCGCGGCGCATGGTCCCGGCGAGGTCGCGGTCGTGGTAGCCCTTGGCGTCGCAGGATCGCCGCGCATCTCGCCTTGGAGCGTCGCCACCTCGCGCAGCGCCGAGCGCATGGATGCTGAATCGGCGGTGAGCGTGGTGGTGGTGGTGCTCTGCAGGCAGCGGTCGTAGTAGGCGTCGCCGTCCGGCAGCTTCCACACGCCGTCGTCGTCGGTCGCCTTGGCGGCGCGCTGCTGCCTCGTAGGCGATCAGCCGCCGGTATGCCGGGTATACGACGTCGCGTCGATCGCGTGCTCGAGCCGCGCCTCGAGCGCGTCGCGCGACGGCTGCGCGAGCCCTGCGATCGAGTCGCAGCGGGAATGGAAAGTGGCGAACAGCGGATTCTGGCGCGGCGGCGTGCGCGATGAAGCCCTTCATCTGGTCCAGCACCTCGTCGGATCACGAAGCGCGGCGGGATCACGCCGCGTCTGCTCGCGCATGCCGCAGCCCGCTCGATGCACCTGGTCGAGCGCGACGCCCAAAGCGCGCGACACGCGCTGCACGTAGTGCTCGGCGTCGCTGCGGCGCGCTTGAGCGGATGCGGGTCGATCATGAAGTCGGGCAGCTCGCTCTGGGCGCCGAACAGCTGGTTGACCGGATAGTCGTGGAACATGAAGCGGCTGCTCTGTTGCCTGATCGGCGAGGAACCAGTCGAGCACGTCGTACGACGAGCGCTCTTGGGACGGCATGCGCGAGTGCGGTCGTACGCGTGGCAGAGATCGCGATCTGGCGATCGCGGAACCGGGCGTCCTCCTCCTCGAACTGGCGGCGAGAGGTCGTCGAGCTTGTCCGATGTAGAAGTCGAACGGCGTGCCGTCGAGCATGCCCGAGACTGGTCATCAGCATCGGGATGGCGCAGCGCGCAGCTCGACGAACACGCGGGCGTAGTAGTGGTCGATCGACCACGGCTTGAACCACGAGCGTCGGCACCAGGAACACCGCGAGCGCCACCAGCAGCACCGACCAGCGCACCAGCAGGAGCTTCCGTCGCGCGCGTCTCATGATCGGCTCAGAACTGGCTCAGGAAGCGCATGTCGTTCTCGAGGAACAGCCGGATCTCCGGCATGCCGTAGCGCGCCATGGCGATGCGCTCGAGCCCCATGCCGAAGGCGAAGCCGGTGACCTCCTCGGGGTCGTAGCCCACCGCCGCGGAACACGTTCGGGTGCACCATGCCGGCGCCCAGCAGCTCGCTCCAGCCCGAGCCCTTGCACACCGGGCAACGGCGCGTTCGGCGACGCCGTCCGCGTGCCGCCGCAGATCGCGCACGCGACGTCGAGCTGGCAGCCCGGCTCGACGAACGGGAAGTAGACCGGCATCAGCCGGGTCTTCACGCTCGGCCCGTAGATCGAGCGCGCGCGAACGTGTGCGAGCGTGCGCCTTCAGGTCGGCCATGCTCACGTTGCGGTCCACGAACAGGCCGTCGATCTGGTGGAACTGGTCCATGTGGCTCGCGTCCACCTGCTCGGCGCGGTAGACGCGGCCCGGGAACACCAGCCGGAGCGGCGGCTTGCGCTCCTCCATCGCGCGCACCCAGCCCGGCGAGGTGTGGGTGCGCAGCAGCACCGCGCTCGGCTCGATCCAGTAGGTGTCGTGGGCGTCGCGCGCCGGATGGTCGTGCGGGAAGTTGAGCTTGCCGAAGTTGTACTCGTCGCGTCTCGACCTCGGGGCTGGTGTAGACCGGAGTAGCCGAGCCCGTGGAACAGGTCGAGCATCTCCGTCTGCGACGCGTGCCAGCACGTGCGGCCGGCCCACCCACGGGCGCCGTCCCGGCAGCGTGACGTCGAGGCCGGCGGTGGCCCGGGCCTCGGCGCGTGCCAGACGCTCGCGCGCCGCGCTTAACGGCGTCTCGCCGAGTCCGAGCGCTTGACGAGTGTTGAGCGCGCGCCCGCGCGTCGTGCGCTCGTCTGGACGGAAGCTGGCCGGCAGCTCGGCGAGCGCACTGGTTGAGCACGCCGCGCTCACGGCCCGAGCACCGCGACCTGGCGCTCGCTGCAGCGCGCGCACGTCGGGAGCGCCGGCGAGCGCCGCGGCGCCAGCGGCGATAGAGATCCGGCGAGCGCGGGATCGAGCCACTCGAGCTGCTGGAGGCGCTCGGCGTGATCCGCCGCCAACGCGGCACGGGTCACCGGAGCGCCAGGCGGGATCGAGACCCTGGACCAGCGGCTCGGTGTTGGCGGCACTCACGCCGCCGCCGACTTCGCGACCTCCGCGAGCTTGGCGAAGGCGGTGGCGTCGCGCACCGCCAGATCGGCAAGCAGCTTGCGGTTCACTTCGACGTTGGCCCGCTTGAGGCCCGAGATGAGAGCGCTGTACGAGAGCCCGTGGATCCTGGCGGCCGCGTTGATGCGCGTGATCCACAGGCGCCGGAAGTCCCGCTTTGCGAGTGCGGCGATGGATGTAGGCGAATCTGTCCGGCGCGCTGCTCGGTCTGCAGCGCGGTCTTGTAGAGCTTGCGCCGGCCGCTGTAGTTGCCTTTGGCGGCCTTGAGCACTTTGCGCCGCTTGGCACGCCCGGGTACTACGCTCTTTGCGCGTGGCATTGGGGTATCTCCATGGAACCCGTCCGTCGGGAGTCCCAGACCGTCGGACGGGGTTCGGGGATGGTTAGCGTCGGCCCAGCATCCGCTGGGTACGAGCTTGATCGACGCTGGCGACCACCACGGGGCGCAGCAGACGGCGCTTGCGACTCCGGGCCTTGCCGATCATGCCGTGGCGCTTGCCCGGACTGCGCGCGCACGACCTTTCCGGTGCCGGTCACCTTGAAGCGTTTGCGAGCGGCACGATTGGTCTTGAGTTTGGGCATCGCGTGTCTCCTCGATCTGAATCCGGTGAAGCGACGCTCATCCGCGCGCGACGCTGGCGTCTCCCGTCCTTGCTCTCGGTCTTGGGCTGCCGCCGCGCCGATCTTCGGCGGCTTCGGCATCATCACCATGGTCAGCGTCCGCCCTTCGCTGCGGGCCGGGGTTCTCGACCGCTGGCGTGCTCCGCTGAGGTCGGCGATGATCTTCTCGATCAGCTCGACGGCCGATGTCCTGGTGCGCCATCTCGCGTCCGCGGAACGTGACCGTGAACTTGACCTTGTCGCGCTCGCCGAGGAACTCGCGCGCGTGGTCCATCTTGAAGCCGTAGTCGTGGTCCTCGATCTTGGGGCGCATCTTGATTTCCTTGAGCTGACGTACGTGCTGCTTCTTGCTTCGCCTTGCGCGCCCTGCGGTTCTGCTTCGTACTTGAACTTCCCGTAGTCCATGATGCGGCACACGGGCGGGCGCGCCGTCGGCGAGACCTCGACCAGATCGAGACCCTTCGCCTGGGCCAGCGCCAGGCGCTTCACGGACCGGGAGCGACGCCGACCTGCGAGCCATCGTCCCCGATCACGCGAACCTGAGGCACACGGATACGCTCGTTCACTCTGTGTTCGGGCTGCCTTGCGGTCGTAATGGCTTTCACCTCCAGGTGGTGGTTGCTGCGATCGGCCACAAGCGAAAGACGCCGAGCCGGGTTTCCGGATGAGCAGAAGCCCCGCTCGGCGTCGAGCCGAAGCACAGGCCGGTGGATCCACGCATCACCAGGCCTGGAACCCTTTTGCAGGACCCACGGTCCGCGAGAGGGTGAGAAGCGCGGGGCTTCTGCTTGTGTGCTACGCGCGGCAGTCTAGTGGCGACCCGCTCCTGGCGCAAGCCGGCGTTTGACACACCTCCCCCGCGCTCCCTAGGTTCGATGATCGTTCCGGACCATGGTGGCCGGGCCCGCTTTCTGGTCCCGCTTTGGAGGTTCGATGAGAATCGGGAAGGTTGTGCTGCTCGGTTTGGCCGCGGTCGGACTGCCAGCACTCGCATCCGCCGCTTCGCTCGACAAAGGTGCCTCGTTGTTCGCGATCCAGCTCAACCGCGGGGTCGCGGATCTGGCCGGGAGGTGGCAGGCTCGGGCACCCTGGTCACGTTTGCCCTTCCCGAGGTGGGCATCCAGGGCCAGTACTGGTACTTCCTGGCCCCCGAGTACGGCGCCAACATCAGCGCCGGTATCGGCTACTTCAGGAGAGTGACACCGCCGATCCGAACGCGCCTCGGCGCCGAGGACTTCAAGCGGACCGTGTCGTCGTGGAAGGTGCGGATCGGCGGCGATCGATTCGCCAAGCTCACGAACAAGCTGCAGTTCTTCGCGGGCCCCGGTATCCAGCTCTGGGGCGGCAAGGTGAAGGACGAATACGCCGTGTCCGGCACCGCCGAGAGCCCGAGCACCACCCGCTGGGCCTTGGACGGCCGCATCGGCGCCCACATCCTGATGGGCGAGAACTTCGGCTTGATCGGCAGCCTGGGCCAGTACTGGGGCTACGCGAGCGTCAAGGAAGGCGCCGCCGAGACCAAGTGGCTGCCGAGCGGCTCGCAAGGCGAGATGGGCTTCAGCTTCTCGTTCTAGATCGCAGCTTCGGTATCACCCGCCGCCGAGCCCTCGGGCCGGCGGCGGTTCTTCGGCGTGAACACGCCCCGGGGCGTGTTGCCGTCTACCGCGATGCGCTCGCGGGTTTCCTTCTGCACGCGCTCGAGGAAGGCCTGACGGCTCATGGTCTCGAGCTGCCCCTGGCCCTTGCGCCGGGGCGACACGGTGCTGAGCCTCGGCCTCGCGCGGCCCGACCACCAGCATGTACGGGATCTTCGTCAGCTCGGCGTCGCGGATCTTGGCGCCCATCTTCTCCTCGCGCAGGTCCGACGGTCGGCGCGCACGCCCGCCTTCCGTGAGCAAGCGCACGGTGTCGGCGGCGTAGTCGAGCGCCTTGGGATTGGCCGGGATCACCACGGCCTGCACCGGCGCCACCCACACCGGGAACTCGCCGCCGACGTGCTCGATGTAGATGCCCACGAAGCGCTCGAGCGATCCGTAGCAGCGCGCGGTGGAGCATGATCACCTCGTGCTCCTGGCCGTCGGCGGCGCTGTAGGTGACGCGGAAGCGCTTCGGCAGGTTCAGATCCACCTGGATGGTCGGGCACTGCCACTCGCGCCCGATCGCGTCCTTGCAGCTTCACGTCGATCTTGGGCGCGTAGAACGCGCCACCGCCCTCGTCCACCTCGTAAGGCAGGCCGCGACGCTCGAGCGCCTGGCGCAGCGCGTCGGTCGCGAACGCCCACTCCTCGTCGGTGCCGAGGTACTTCTCCTTCGGTCGGGTCGCCAGGTAGCAGGTGTACTCGTAGCCGAAGGTACTGAGCAGGACGTCCATCAGATCGAGGATGGCTCCACCTCGTCGAGCAGCTGGTCGGGCGTGCAGAAGACGTGCGAGTCGTCCTGGGTGAAGCCGCGCACCCGCTCCATGCCGTGCAGCACGCCCGAGCGCTCGTAGCGATACACGGTGCCGAGCTCGGCGTAGCGCACCGGCAGCTCGCGGTAGCTGTGGCGGTGAGTGTTGTAGATCATGATGTGGCCGGGACAGTTCATCGGCTTGGCGCGATACGGCTGGCCGTCGATGTCCATGGGCGCGTACATCAGATCCGCGTAGTTCTCCAGGTGCCCGGAGATCTCGTAGAGCTTCTCGCTGGCGATGTGCGGCGTGTAGACGAGCTGATAGCCGCGCTTGAGGTGCTCTTCCTTCCAGAACTGCTCGATCAGCGTGGCGCACCATCCCGAGCTCGGGGTGCCAGTAGCATCGAGCCCCGCCCCACCTCCTCGTGGATCGAGAACAGATCGAGCTCCTTGCCGAGCCGGCGATGGTCGCGCTTGAGCGACTCCTCGATGCGCTTGAGGTATTCGTCGAGGTCCTGCCTGGCTCGGGAACGCGGTGCCGTAGATCCGCTGCAGCATCTCGTTGCGCTCGCTGCCGAGCCAGTAGGCGCCCGCCACGTGGGTGAGCTTGAAGGCCTGGATCTCACCGGTGCTCTTCACATGAGGGCCGCGGCACAGGTCGAGGAACGGCCCGTTCTTGTAATAGGTGACCTTGGCGCCTTCGGGGATCTGCGACAGGAAGTGGAGCTTGTACTTCTCCCCGCGCCCTCGAAGCGGCGGCGCGCCTCGTCGCGGATCGGCCTCGAGGTATTCGAATGGCTGGTTCTCGGCCACGATCTCGCGCATGCGCGCCTCGATGCGCTCGAGGTCCTCGGGGGTGAACGGCTGCTCGCGCGCGAAGTCGTAGTAGAAGCCGTTCTCGATCGGCGGGCCGCCCGCCACCTTCACGTCGGGGAACAGCTCGGTGACCGCGGTCGCGAGCACGTGCGCGGCCGAATGACGCACGCGGTAGAGCGACTCGCCGCCGGGGTAGCGCGTAACGTCGGGACGGTCTTCGGAGATCGAGGCCATCGACACGGAGAGGCTCCTCGCCGGCCGGCGCGCCGGACTTGATGAAACGACCGTCACGCTCGCCTTCAACTGGTGGGCGCTACTGGACTTGAACCAGTGACCCTTGCTTGTCGAGCAAGTGCTCTACCAGCTGAGCTAAGCGCCCATCGATTTCGGGTTCCGCAAGCTACACCCTGCTCGCGCCGCCGGCAACCGGACGGCGCGGACCTGAAGAATCAGGTGTGGAATGAGTTCAGCACCAGGCATCAACTTGTTCATCGACCCGCCAGTCCATCCGGTCCGCACACGCGAGGTATCGCGTTTGATGTCCAACGTAGGGGGCGTGGATCAAGATGCCTGCGGGTCAATGGGGTTGTTCCGGCCCTTCCCTCCCGGATCGAGTTCTCCTGACACGGTTTCACTTTCAGTTGCGATAGCGGTGGAGGTCACGAACATGAGAACGAGATGGACGGGTCCACGGCTCGTCGCTACGACTGCCTTGATTGCGGTTGCGATGATCGTGGCCATCGTCACAGTCTACGGAGGTAAGCAGCCGACTGCGCAGCACGGAACGCAGGCCGTCGCGGAGGCCGCCGCCGGTTCAGGTGCTGGTTTCTAAGACGACGCAGCCGGGCCGTGTGCACATACCGGTATCGTGTCGTGAACGGAAGCGCCTTCCCCATTACTTCGCTGCTGATCGGCTTTGAGTACTCCACAACCAGCCCGAGATTCGGATGTTCAACACTGGTGCTTCCTGCGGACACGACTTCTCCTCCGGGGTGGCAGCTCGACACTCAACCCACCGAGGAAGACTCGCTCGGAAACATCCTGTGGGAGGTGAACGATCCCAGTAACGGCATTGTCGGAGGTGCGCAACTCCTCGGGTTCTCAATCGCTTCGGCCGACCGAAAAACCACGCTTCGAGACAGGGCACTGGACGGTGTACATCAACAGTGCGGCCCAGTCTTACTATTCCGATTCCCTCTTGGAGAGAGCCCTGGAGTCAGTGTGCCACCGTCGAGCATCGGTGGAGCGAGTGGCATTCGACCGGCCGAATCCGGCGCGAGTGTCGGTGGCGATCTCGTTCCAGGTGCTGGTCGCAGGTCCCACGTCAGGTCACAATCTTCGACGTAAGGGGTCGGGCTGTTCGAGAGGTTTTGAAGCGTGGATACACGCCGGAGTGAACTCGGTGACGTGGGATGCACAGCACCGCTGGCGCAGTAGTACAGGCCGGGACATGCTTCGTGGCGGATCAAGACGCCCACGACGGAGCGGTTCGCTAAGGTTGACCTGGATGCGTTGAGTGAGCCCGGCCGGGCCCATGCAGGCGAGTCGTGTACAAGGCACGCTCCGTGAGCGGCCGTCACGGGACTGCACGCAGCGGACGGGCGCGCGGCACGAGCGGACTCTGCTCGGCGTAACGCTCCTGCCCCGCCGTGTCGCCCTCCGCTTGACCGAGGCGCAGCGCCTGCTCCGCGGCGCGCGCGGCGTCGTCCCAGCGCCCCAGCTCGGCGTAGGCGGCGGCGAGCGCGCTCGCGACCACGGCCTGCGGTGTGCGGCTTTGCGGCCTGCGCGCGCTCGGCGTCGCGCGCAGGCACGCGGCCCCGTCGCGATGGCGCGCGTCCGGATGCGCCGGCGCGGATCCAGGCGAGCCGCGTCAGTCGCGTCGACGTCTTCGGGATGGATCTGGATGAGGTGCTGGTATTCCGCGATTGCTTAGCTCCACCTTGCCGCCCAGCAGCAGCGCCATCGCCAGCTCACGCCGGCGATCGGTGTCGCGCGGCGCGCGCTACCGAACGCGCAGCAAGCTCCTGCGCCTCGTCGTAGCGGACCCTGGTTGCCGAGCGCCTCGCCGAGATGGAGGAGGTACTCGTCGTTTTCGGGGTCGAGACGCAACGCGGCGCGGAACGCGCCCGCTGCCTCGTCCGGGACGTCCCACGCCCATGAGGCGGTGCCGAGCGCGTCGTGCGCGGGGGCGCTCGGAAGCGACGGCAGCGAGCGCTCGAGATGAGGAATCGCCTCCTCGGGGCGTCCGGCGGCGACCAGCGCGCGGCCGAGTCCCTCGTGCGCGTAGCTGAAGTCCGGGACCAGCCGCACCGCCGTCTGGAAGTGCGGGATCGCGCCGCCCAGGTCGCCCGCGTCCAGCAGCACCGCGCCGAGCGTGCACTCGGCCATCGCGTTCGACGGCGTGACCGCGAGGGCGATGCTCGTACAGCGTCCGCGTGTTCCGCCAGTACGAGACCTGTCGCGTGGTCGCAACGCCCAACGCCGCGAGCGTCACGAGCGTGAGCGCGATCACGGCGCGCCGCAGAGCCGGCCGCCGCGCCACGATCTCGGCGACGCTCCACGCCACCATCACCAGCACGCCGAGCGTAGGCAGGTAGGTGTAGCGGTCGGCGTAGGCCTGCTGGCCCACCTGCACGAGGCCGAGCACCGGAGCCAGCATCACCAGATACCAGAGCCAGCCGATCAGCAGGTACGGCTGCTCGCGCCGCCGCCGCCACGCCAGCGCGGTGACGGCCACGAGCGCGGCGGCGGCGAGGGTCGCCGTGATCGGTGCGAGCGGACGATCGGGATAGAAGATGGCGAGCCGCGCCGGCCATGCCGTCATACCGAGGTAGCGCCACACCGAGACCAGCGCATTGCCGAGACGGTGGGCCGGTGTCACCGATCCGAGCGGGCCATCGCCCCCGCCTGGCGCTGCACCGCCCAGGTGATCGCGGCGACCGCGGCGGCCATCGAGGAAGAGCGGCCACTTCTCGAGCACGCGCTCGCGAACGTGGCCGCGGAGCCGAGCGAGCGGCCAGGCGTCGAGCAGCAGCAGCACGAGCGGCAGCGTCACCACCATCGGCTTGGCCATGAGCGCGAGCGCGAAGCCGAGCAGCAGCGCGGCGTGACGCGCCGCGCTCGGTCGCGCCACCCAGCGCCGATAGGCGAGCAGCGTGAGCAGGAAGAGCGCGCCCGAGAGCACGTCCTGAGCTCGGCGGCCCAGGCCACGGACTCCACGCGCAGCGGATGCAGCGCGAACAGCGCCGCCACCGCGACGCTCGGCCACCACGCTCCCGAGTATTCGAGCAAGGCCCACGCCACCAGCGCCGCGTTGAGCGCGTGCAGGATCAGGCTCACCGCATGATGGCCGGCGGGATGGAGTCCGAACAGCGACACGTTGGTCATGTGCGCGAGCGCGGTGAGCGGATGCCAGTTGCCGCCGAGCGTCCCACTCAGCGCCCAGACCACGCCGTCCGGGGTGAGCCCTGGCCGGACGTGCGGGTTCTGGAGGATGTAGTAGGGATCGTCGGTGTAGGTCCAGTCGTTGCGGAGCACGCCGGCGAACGCCGCGGAGCGTCGCGGCCACCAGGGCGGCGAGCGTTCGCCAGCGCAGGCTCGGCGCGGTCGGCGGGCGATCTGGATTTCGCGGTGAAGGCTTGGGCGCGGAACGACCGCGGGGAGAACGCTTCATGCCGGAGCGCGCCGCGGCGTCAGGATCGGCGTCGCGGCGCGGATCTGGGATCCGAGAGGATCAGGACTCCTCACGGAAGAACTGCGCCGTCCCCGCCGCGTGCGCTCCCGAGTTGAGGTCCCGCACGCGGATCTCGATCTCGTAGCGTCCGGAAGGCAGTGACTGGATCGGCACGGTGACGAACTGGCGTCGCACCGCGCCCGCGGTCTCCTCCTCGCGCGTGGCCTCGACCGGGGGCGGAAGCTTGCGCGGCGCCATGACGCGCGAGAGCCAGACGCGGCGGTCCTTCTCGATCGAGCGCACGGTGTAGACGTACTCGAAGCGCGACCAGCCGTTGGCGCCCGGGGTCAGATGATAGATCTCGAAATAGGCGGTGAAGCTTGTCGCGCGAGCGCACCCTAGCGCCGGGATTGACCTCGAGCCTCAGCGCGCCGCCCGAGACGAAGCTGGCCTGCGGCTGGCCGCACGTCACCACCACGTCGCTCAGGCCGAGCTCCTCCGCGGGAGCCCCGATCGCCGCCGTTCCCGTGAACACGCCTCTCCCTCCGTGCTCGTCACGCACCGACACGCCGACACGATAGTCCCCCGCGGGCAGATCGGCGGTGAAGCTCCCGGCGCGCGTCTCCCCGGGCGCGCACGCCGACGCCGCCATCCAGCGCGAGGCCCGCGCACGCTCCTGCCGGGATGCATCGAGCACCGTCCACTCCAGGCGGAGATCTGTCGCCCGGACCGCCGGGACTTTCCGCGTGCGCCAGGAGCCGCCGCTCCTGATCGCCCTGGAAGCGGGCGAGCGCGCAGTCGAGCGGGATGGGACGAGCGCCCGGCGGGATCCTTGGGAACACCGCCCATCAAAGCCCACGGACATCAGCTCGGGCCGGCGCGCGAGCGAATCGGGGAAGGCGTGCGGAATGGCGCCGCCGTAGGCGATCGGCAGATGGTAGGTCCCGAGCGGCTCCACCGCCGTCATCCAGACGCGCAACCCGAGTTCCGGATAGCCCCACTGGAGCGTCGTCAAATGGGAGATGTCGACAGTATTTCAGTATGGCCTGTGGATTGCGCAGCATCAGCTGGGCGGACCGTAGCGCACGTAGAGATCACCACGCGTGTCCCGGGTGCCGAGCGCCGCGCTGTAGTAGAGGAGGTACGCGTGAGTGGCGCGCGCCAGGAATCCAGGCGCGCCTCGTTGCAAGAGCGTCACCAGATCCGGGTCGTTCTCGTCCCAGAAGCGCGCGCGAACTCCGCGCGCTCGGCAGGAAGCTCGCTCCGTCGAGCGCGTCGGTCGCGGCAGCAAGAGCGACACATTGTCGAAGCGCTCGCGCGAGGCGCCGCGGCAGGCCGCGCGAGCGCCTGCTTCGAAGAAGAGCGGAGCCGCGTGCTCCAGGTCACCGGTGCGCTGCAACGTGTACGCGCGTTCTGAGCCAGGTCTCGACCCGGCTGGAATCCGTCTCCCACGCCATCTCCGCGGCGCCGCGCGCGCATTCCAGCTCCCCGGTCTCGACCAGCAGCGGCGTCAGGATCATCAGGCTTCGCTTCTGCGTGGGTTGGTTCCGGGCCGCCCGGCACAGATCCACGATGGCGCGCTGGAGGGAGATCGGATCGGCCGTGAGCGACCAGTCCTTGCGCCACACCGCTCCCGAGGGGTGTGAGCGTCGGCGTTCATCGTGTCAGCGCGCCAGCACACGGTCGGCCCAGTGGCGCGCCTGATGGAGCTCTGTCGGCCTTGAGACACAAGCGCCCCGCCGCGATCGCGTACTCGAAGTGATCTGGATCGAGCAGCGCCGCCGTGCTCGAGCTCGCCGAGGGCGAACTGGGCCTCCTCGGACGTGCCGTGTGCCATCCGCTTCATGGCTCGGTCGTACAGGTCGCGCGCGCGGTGGCGTTGCTCGCTTCGGAGTGAGCCGCCCACGTCACGGCCATGAGGAGCAGCATGAGCCGCAGGGGTTTCGATCTCATCGCAGCCTCCCCGCCCGGACGGCAGCATCAGACCACGGTGCGGTGCGTGTGTCTACGGACTTGTTCCCTGGCGCGCGTCCTCGGCCGTGGGGTGTGGGTGGGCTCATTCCAACAAGCGCATCTCGTGATGCAGCGTTTCAGGAATCCCTCTGCGGCCAGCGCGGCGAGAATCCCAGCTCGCGGCGCGCGCGCGCGCTGGTGCCGAGATAGGTCACGCCGGCCGTCACGCGCAGGGTCTCGGCGGCCATGGTCTACCGGCACGGGCACCACGCGCTCGACCTGCCGCTCATCACTGCCGCGAGCGCGCGCATCAGGCCCGGCCCGGCGCGCAGCCGCGGGAGCGGCCGGCCGGTGACCTGCTCCGCGAGGCTCGAGCGCCTCGAGCAGCGTGTGCGCGCGGGCCGGCGATGATGTAGCTCTCCCGCGCGTCCGCGCTCCATCGCGAGCAGGATGGCCTTCGACCGTGTCGTCGACGTGGGCCCAGCAGAACGCCGTTCGCAGCGGCCCAGAGGAAGCTCGCCCTTCAGGTACTGGATGAAGGTGGCGCGAGTCGCGCTCGTGTCGCCGGGCCGTAGTTGAGCCCGGGCTGGACGATGATCAGCGGCAGGCCGGCCTGGATCAGAGGCAGGGCGACATCGTAGTGCGCGGCGTACTTCGTCTGATCGTAGACGGATAGCCAGCGCTTCCCGCGCCAGCGGTAGGTCTCGTCGACGAGCTGTCCCTTCGTGTCCGAGAACACCGCGAGCGTGCTGGTGTAGACACCCGCGCGGACATGCCCAGTTCACGCATCACGCGAAGGACGTTCCGGGTGCCTTCCACGTTGGTGCGCCACGCCATAAGTGGTCGCGGGCGCCCACCTTGTACCAGGCCGCGACGTGGAAGACCGCATCGGCGCCGGGCATCGCGGCTCGCACACTCGATCTCCGTGATGTCGCCGGGCGCGAGCGTGATCCCGACGAGCCGCCAGGTCGGCGCGCCACGCTCCGGAGCCCGCACCCACGCGACCACCTCGTGCCCGGTGGTGCGAAGGCGCCGCGCGAGCCGGCCGCCGATGAACCCGGTCGCACCCGTGAGGAAGATCTTCACCGCCTACTCGGTCGAGCTCCCCACGCCTCATCAACGACCGATTCACCAGCTTCATGCCGCGTGCGCGCTCCCCGCCGCTGTGAGCTCGACGAGGTACACCGCGCCGACGTGCCGGCGGCGCCCTGAATCATCTCCGTCCCGACACGATCCGCGACTGCCAGCACCTCGAAACGCTGGACCAAGCGTCGCGACCCGAGCCCCGCCGAGGTCGTAGATCGCGAGCCGCACGTCCGCAGCTCGCGGCACGGAGTACGAGAGCCGCATGGGCCCGGACGCCGGGTTCGGCCGCGCTCCGACGCGGGCGCGGCGCGCGCGGTCTCGCCCGGCACGTCGGTGGTGCCCACGTCTTGTGCGTCCACCACGATCGCCGGACCCCTGCCTTGCCCTGGAGTCTCCCCGAAGGCGTAGCTGCCATTGCCGGCGGAGTACATGCGGACGTAGCCCCACAGGACGGATCGTCACCTCGGCACCCGCGGGATACCGGGACGGTCGCGATGTTCGCGGCGACCCTGCGGGAAAGGTCACCGACACGTTCTGCGAAACGCCGTTCGCGCTGCTCAGGTCGGCGACGAGGAATCACGAGCTCACCTGCTGCTGATCCACGTCCACGCTCATGAACAACTGGAGCGTGGCCGTGGTGGTGGTGACGTGGCCCGCGCCCCCGGCCAGAGTCGGACGACGCCATCCAGATGCGGGGTGATCCGAAGGTTCGTGGTGGCGGGATCGCCGGCCTCGGCGACCACCTGGAACACCAGCAGCGGGGTCGTGCGCGCGTCCACCGTCGACGTGGCCTCATCCCAAAATGAGTTGTCGACCTCGATCCCGACGCCCGCCCACGTCGCCGCGGCATGGCGATCTCCTGCGGCGATGGCCGGAGGTCGCGCTCCAGTCCAACATTCCGCCTGCCTCGATGCCGCCCCGGAACGAAGATTCAGGGTAGGGGTCGAACGGGATCCTGCCGTCGAGCTGACGTCCCGCCGCCGCAGGATCCCGTTGGTGGCACAGTGCCGCAAGCTGTGGGACCACGTCCGGAGGCCATGGTCTGACGCCGAGCCGTCCCCCACCCGGGCGAAAGTGAACGCGTGGACCGCGCACTGGTAACCAGGCGAGTCAAGAGGAGCGCGGCTGGTGCCACACACCGCCGCGTCGTCCGTGCTGGGGGTGAATCGAGCGTTCGACATGGCCGACCTCCTAGCGTCACGAATCCGGCCAGGCCCGGTCCCCTTCCTCGACTACCGGGGCGGGCGCCGGGGCGGCCTGGTCCCTGGTGCCCGACGGTGGAGCTCGCCGGTGCCGGAAAGCCTACGCGACAGGCGTCGCTCGATCACCTCGTCGCGCCGGTGAGCAAAATCTTTACCTGCGGCTCCGCCACCCTCTGCCCAGCACGCCGGCAATGGTGCGGATCTGCTCGCACCAGCTCGCGCGAACTGCTCGGGGTAGAGCGACTGCGCGCCGTCCGACGAGCGCGTGGTCGGGGTCGTGGTGGACCTCGATGATCAGCCCGTCGGCGCCGGCGGCGATCGCGGCGCGCGCCATCGGCGCCACCTTGTTGCGGATGCCGGTGCCGTGCGAGGGGTCGACGATCACCGGCAGGTGCGACAGCTCCTTCACCACCGGGATGGCGTTCAGGTCGAGCGTGTTGCGCGTGTAGGTCTCGAAGGTGCGGATGCCGCGCTCGCACAGGATCACCTGGCTGTTGCCCTGCGACAGCACGTGCTCGGCGCTCATCAGCCACTCCTCGATGGTCGCGGCGAGCCCGCGCTTGAGCAGCACCGGCTTGCCGGCGTGCGCCGACCTCGCGCGAGCAGCGCGAAGTTCTGCATGTTGCGCGCGCCCGACCTGCAGGATGTCGGCGTAGCGCGCGACCAGCGCCACCTGCTGGCGTGTCCATCACCTCGCTCACCACCGCCAGCCCGTGCGCGTCCGCGGCGCGGCGCAGCAGCTTCGAGTCCCTCCTCGCCCGAGGCCCTGGAACGAGTAGGGCGAGGTGCGCGGCTTGTAGGCGCCGCCGCGCATCACGGTGGCGCCGGCCTTCGCGACCGCCGCCGGCGATCGTGAACGCCTGCTCCTCGCCCTCGACCGAGCACGGCCCGGCCATGAGCGCCGAGCTGGTCGCTGCCGATCGCGCAGCGCCCGACCGAGATCAGCGTGTGGCGTGCGGCTGGAATGCGCGGCTCACCAGCTTGAACGGCACCGGAATCGGCTCGACCGCCGCGACGCCCGGGCCAGCCTCGCACCTGGTCCCAGTCGACGCCGGCACGCCGTCGCCCACCGCGCCGAGCCGCACGCTGCCGTCATGGTCGGTGCGATGCACCGCCAGTCCGAGCATCCGCAGCCGGACGGCGACGTCGTTCACTCACGGCCTCGGCACACGCCCTTCTGGAGGAGGACCAGCATGCGCGTCTCTTCAGGGACCAACGATGAAGCCCACGCTGGGCAGCGTGGGCCAGTGAGTCGGCCGAAGCGACTCCTTTCGATGGCCGGGGACCGTAGCATCGGCCTCGAGGCGTCAACGCGCGCACCCGCATCACGCCCGTTCTCCGCGCTCGAGCCGCGCGACGCGCCGATCGAGCGCCTCGCGCATAAGCCGCCACGCGTCGCCGATCTCGCCGGCGTTGGCGCGGCGGTAGGCTTCGGCCATCGCCGGATCGCTGGCGGCGACCCGCGTCATGTCGGCGAAGCTCCGCCGGAGGCCGCGCGTCGCGGCCGACCTGCCAGATTGCGCACTGCGCACGCCACCAGATACGGGAGATGACTGGTGCGCGCCAGCGCCGCGGTCGTGCGCGGCCGGGGCGATGCGCTTCAATCGTGCGCCGACGTGGCGGATCAGGCTCCCGCACCGCCGCCGGCGTTGGATGACCGAGCGGCGTGACGCAGAAGGTGGCGCCTGTCGAACAGATCGGCGCGCGCGGCGAAGCCGCGCCCCTGCGATCCAGCGATCGGGTGGCCGCCCACCGCCTGCACGCCGCGCCGGCGCGCGCGCGCAAGAGGGCGGGCACCAGCGCGCGCGCACTGCGCGCTCCCGGTGTCGAGCAGGCACGGCGCCGCGCGGCAGCACTGCCGCGACGGCGTCGATCGTCCGCGCCATGCGGTCCATGGGCACCGCGACCACCGCGAGGTCCGCGCCGGCACAGGCGTCGCGAAGCGAGCGAGCCGATCCGATCGACCGCACCCGCCCGAAGCGCGTCGCGCCGCGCGCCCGCGCGCACGTCGTAGCCGCTGCGCCACCATCCCGAGTCGGCGAGCGCGAGCCCGAGCGATCCGCCGATCTGCCCGAGCCCGACGAGCATTACGCGCGTCGCACCGCGCCGTGGCGATTTCGCATGCCCACGCCGCGCACCGGTCAGATCCGGCCTCAGCGCCGCAGCGCCGCCCAGGTACACCGGTCGCAAGCGGCGCGGCGCGGCGACGTCGCGCACCGTGAGTAGCACGCGCACCACCCCTGGGCAGCGCCCCGGGCGGCAGGATCTCGCGTGCGCCGAGCAGTGGCACGTCATGCCATCCGAGCAGGCGCCGCGTGCGCCGGATAGTCGGCATCGAGATCCGGGCGTGGTGGTGAAGAGCGCGCTCACCACCTGGCCCGGCTCGAGGCGGTTGAGTCGGAGCAGCGCTTCTGAGCAGCCGTGCCGTGGCGGCGCGGATCGCGCGGGCGGTGTTGACGGCACGGTCACGGCGCCGCGCACCGCGGCGATGGTGGAAACGACGGGCATTCGGCTCATCGAGGTTCCTTCGCGGCGGCGGAAACGAAAACCCACCTCCGCATCGGCAGAGGTGGGTCGATCGGGTCCCGCGCCGCGCTAGCCGGACGCGCCCGCACCCACCCCCGCGAGGGGGTACGCGCAGTGCCAAGCGTAGGCGAACGGGGCGAATGACATGGGTCGAGAATAGCCGGAGTTCCACCGCGGGGCAACGCCGCCGCTCAACGATCCCTCCCGCGCAGCGCGCGCTGCCTGAGCCAGGCGTCCATGAGGGTGATCGCCATCATGCTCTCGGCCACCGGCACCACGCGCGGGCAGATGCACGGATCGTGGCGCCCTTCGATCGCGATGGTGGTGGTGCCGCCCTGCGCGGTGGCCGCGACCTGCGGCTTCCCGATCGAGGTGGCGGCGCGCACCGCGACGCGCACCACCACCTCGGCGCCGTTGCGAGATCCCGCCGGCGATGCCGCCCGAGAAGTTGGTGAGGAAGCGTCTGGCCGTCGAACACGTCGTTGGTCTGGGAGCCGTGGAGCGCGCACATGCCGAAGCCGCCGCCGATCTCGACGCCCTTGGTGGCGGGGATCGAGAGCATCGCGGCGCCGCAGCATCGCGTCGAGCTTGGCCATGGTCGGATCGCCCCAGCCGGCGGGCACGCCCGCGCCACCACCTCGACCACGCCGCCCACCGAGTCCTTGCTCGTCGCGCGCCGCTGCGATCACCGTCTGCCATGCGTGCCGCCGCCTGGGCGTCGGGACAGCGCACCGGATTCTTCTCCGACCTCGTCCCAGTCGCGGCGCACGGCCTTGACGTCCCTCACCTGCACGGTGCCGCCCACGATCCGCACGCCGACCGTGCCGAGCGCGAGCTTGCGCGAGCGCGCCGGCCGCCACGCGCCCCACGGTCTCGCGTCCCGACGAGCGCCCGCCGCCGCGGTGGTCGCGCACGCCGTACTTCTCCGGAGGTAGCTGTAGTCGGCGTGGCCGGGCCGGAACACGTCGCGCAGCGCGTCGTAGTCCTTGCGACCGCGCGTCGGTGTTGCGCACCAGCATCGCGATCGGCGTGCCGAGCGTCACGCCCTCGAAGACGCCGGAGAGGATCTCGACCGGTCGGCCTTCCTTGCGCTGCGTCGTGATCGCGCTCTGCCCGGGACGCCGGCGGTCCAGCTCGCTGCTGGATCGCGGCCGACGTCCACCGCGACGCCGGGCGGCATGCCGTCCACCACCACGCCCACGCCGGGGCCATGCGACTCGCCGAAGGTGGTGACGACGAACAGACGGCCGAAGCGAAGAGGACATCGCTTCAGCGCGTCCGGGACCGACGCGTCGCGGTGGCCGGCCGCTTTCGCCGTCCTTGCTGCCCCGCCTGGTACGCGGCGATGGTGCGCGCGCGGAAGCGCGCTGATGGGCCTCGACCAGTCGCTCGAACTGGTAGAGGTAGGTCGGCCGCATGTCGGCGCGCGCCGTCGGCGATCCAGGACGTGCACCGGTCCCAGCGTGACGATGTCCTCGCCGGTGTGGTCGAAGAACAGCTCGGCGTGCAGCACCCCGCGGTTCACCAGCGTCCCGACCAGCTCCCAGTAAGAGGTGGTCATGCGGAAGTAGCGGTCCTCGTCGTCGTGGGACAGGTAGCGCGACCTTGATCTCGGCCCAGCTGCCGGGCTTGAACGCGGTGAGGAACCAGGCGCGCGCCCGCCGCAGCTCGGGATCGCGGCGCATCTCGTAGAGGTGCAGCAGCAGCTCGGCGTCGGCATGGGTCGGCTTGCGCATGGGCTCTCCAGTGCTGGGGTCGGTTCGGCGTGCGACTCTTAGCAGCGCCGCAGCAGGCTCGGTAGCGGCGCCTTGCGCCGCCTGACAGTCCGGCCCTAGAGTGCGCCCGTGCTCGACCGGCTGCGTGCATGGGTGATCGGAGCGCCGAAGAACCTCTTCGATCCCCGCATCCACCACTCCCTCGCGCTGATCGCGTTCTTCGCCTGGGTCGGGCCTGGGGTCCGGACGGATTGTCATCGTCGTGCTACGGCCCCGAGGAAGCGTTCCTCCAGCTCGGCGCGCCACCGTCACCTCGCGCTCTACCTGGTCGGGCGCGATGATCGCGACCGTCTTCCTGATCTCCGCCTCGTACAGCCACATCATCGAGCTGTTCCCGAGCGGCGGCGGCGGCTACCTGGTGGCCACCAAGCTGCTCGGGCACGGTGCCGGGGATCGTGTCGGGGATGCGCGCTCGTGGTGGACTACATGCTCACCATCGCCATCTCGGTCGGCGCTCGGGGTGCGACGCGATCTTCTCGTTCCTGCCACCGGAGTGTCGCACGGGCTCAAGCTCGCCCGCGGAGTTCGTGATCGTGGTCGGCGCTCACCTGCTCAACATGCGCGGCGTCAAGGAATCGGTGCTGGTGCTGACGCCGATCTTCGTCGCGCTTCATGCGTGAGCCATGTCGCGCTCATCGCTGTTCGGGATCTTCACGCACGGCGCGGCGCTCGGTCACATCCTCGGCGACACCGTCGCCGGACACGCGCTCGGCGGTCGGCGAGCTCGGCCTGGCTCGGCGTGGTCGGTGGTCGTTCCTGCGCGCGTTCTCGCTGGGCGGCGGCACGTATCACCGGAATCGAGGCGGTGAGCAACAGCGTCGACATCCTGCGCGAGCCGCGCGTCGAGACCGGCAAGCGCACCATGCTCTACATGGCGATCTCGCTCGCGTTCACCGCCGGCGGCATCCTGCTCTGCTACCTGCTCAACGGCGTGCAGCACGCAGCCCGGCAAGACGCTCAACGCGTCGCTCTGGGAGCTGCTCGCGCGGCGGCTGGGCGTGGGCGGCTCGAGCATCGGCACCGCGATCGTGGCGTTCACGCTGATCTCGCGAGGGCGCGCTGCTGTTCGTGGCCGCGCAGACCGGGTTCGTCGCCGGGCCGCGCACGCTCGCCGCCATGGCCGTGGATCAGTGGGTGCCCAAGCGCTTCGCCCACCTCTCCGAGCGGCTGGTGACGCAGAACGGCGTCATCGCGCATGGGTGTCGCCGCGCTGATCGTGCTGCTCTACACCCGCGGCGCGGTGAGCATGCTGGTCGTCATGTACTCGATCAACGTGTTCCTCACCTTCACGCTCACGCCAGCTCGGCATGGCACGCCACTGGTGGGGAACGCGCGGCAGCGCTGGCGCACTGAAGCGCGCATCGCGGTGGCCGTGCTCGGCAGCGCTCGTGACCGGCACCATCCTCGATGGTCACCGCGACGCTCAAGTTCCGCGACGGCGGCTGGGTCACGCTGGCCGTCACCGGCGGCGCTCATCGCCTTCTGCTTCGTGGTGCGCGGCCACTACCGGCGCGTGCGCCGCATGCTGGTCTCGCTCGACGACGTGCTCACCAACCTGCCGCTCCCGACGCCGCGCGAAGCCCCGGAGCTCGCGACCGACGGCCCCACCGCGATCGTGCTGGTGGAGTCCTACGCCGGGCTCGGCATTCACACCGTGCTCTCGGTCCAGCGCCTGTTCCCGCGGCACTTCCAGCAACTTCGTGTTCTGCTCGGTCGGGCTGGTGGATTCAGGGCAGTTCAAGGGCGCCGAGGGCGTCCACGCAGCTCGAGGAGCAGCGTGCGGGTCGACCTCGAGAAGCTACGTGACCGCTGGCGATGCGCATGGGCACTACGCCGAGTACCGCTTCACTGTGGGCACCGATCTCGATCGAGGAGCTCGAGCAGCATGTGCCTCGACCTGGTGAAGGAGTTCCGGCGGCCGGTGGTGTTCGCCGGGCAGCTGGTGTTCGAGCGCGAGAGCCTCTTCACCCGCTCGCTCCACCACGAGACCGCGTTCTCGATCCAGCGCCGGCTGCAGTTCCGCGGCGTGCAGGTGATCATCCTGCCGATTCGCGTGTGGGAGCCGCGCCACGCGGCGTAGGTCCTTCCGGTCCTCTCAGTCCTCGCGCAGTCGATAGCCCACGCCGGGCTCGGTGAGCAGCAAACGGGGCCGCGACGGCTCGGGCTCGAGCTTGTGGCGGAGCTGCGACATGCACACCCGCAGGTTGTGGTGATGGGAGCACGTAGCTCGGCCCCCACACCTCCTTGAGCAGCTGATCGTGGGTGAGCACGCGCCCGCGGTGGCGCGCCAGCATCGCCAGCAGACGGAACTCGGTGGGCGTGAGCCGCACCTCGCGCCCTCGACCCGCACCTCGCGCTTGGCGAGATCGAGCGTGAGCCCTCCCACCTCCACCACGCTTTCGACGGCGCCGTCGGCGAGCCGCGCGCGGTGGCGTAACGCGACCCTCATGCGCGCCATGAGCTCGCCCATCGCGAAGGGCTTGGTCACGTAGTCGTCGGCCCCGGCATCGAGCGCCGCGATCTTTTCGGGTTCCTGGCCGCGCGCCGACACCACCACGATCGGGACTCCGACCACTCGCGGAGCCGTCGCGTGACCTCGACGCCGTCGAGGTCCGGCAGGCCGAGGTCGAGGAGCACCAGGTCGGGACTCCGTGTGGCCGCTTCGCGCAGCGCGTCGCGCGCGGTCTCCGCCTCGATCACGCGGTAGCCGTTGCCGTCGAGGGCGGCCTTGAGGAAGCGCCGATCGGTGTCTCGTCGTCCACCACCAGCACCAGCGGCGGATGCGGGCTCTGGCTCTCGGTCATGGCTCTCCCACCATCCGCTCGCGCGGCACGGCGTCGTCCTCCGCCCCGAGCTCCGGCGGCCGACCCTCGACCGGCAGCCAGATCCTGAACGTGAGTCCGCCGCCCGGCCGATTGAGGGCCGCGATCGTTCCGCCGTGCGCTTCCACGACACCCTTGCAGATGGCGAGCCCGAGGCCCATGCCGCGCGGACTTCCAGGCTCGACCGCACGGTAGACTCTTCGAATACCCGCTCCTCCGCGCCTTCCGGCACGCCCGGGCCACGATCGGAGATCTCGAGCGTGAGGCCTTCGTGCGCTGCGCGCGGCGCGGATCTCGATCGGTCCATCGGGCGGCGTGTACTTGAGCGCGTTCTCGACCAGGTTGAAGATCACCTGGGTCATGAGGATGTCGTCGAACGGCGCGAACGGCACCGCTGCCACGTCCACCCGCACCGGACGCCCCGTGAGCGCCGGCGCCGAAGCGCTCGAGCGCCGCGCCCACCACCTCCTCGAGCGAGTGCCACTCCTTGTGGACCTGGAGCGCGCCCGACTCCAGGCGTGTCATGTCGAGCAGGCTGTTCACCTGCCGTCCGAGCCGCTCGGCCTCGTCGGCGATGGTGCGGGTGAGCTCCTGACGCGTGTCGTCGGGAATATCGGAGCGCTCGAGCAGGCTGGTGGCCGCCCCGGTAATGACCGCCAGTGGCGTGCGGAAGTCGTGCGACACGGAGCTGAGCAGCGTGTTCTTGAGACGCTCGGATCTCGATCTGCACGCGGGTGTGCTCCGCCTGCTCGGCGAGCTGCGCGCGCTCGACCGCCAGCGCCACCTGGCTCGCCATCGCCTCGAGGAAGCGGAACTGGTCGGGGCGGAGAGGTCCGCCGGGACGGCTGAGTCCGGCGACGCCGATTGGCCCACGGCTGCCCGTCAACGGCACGTAGAGTCCGCGCGCCGCCGGCAGCGTGTCGGTGCCGACGCCGGCGGAGTGTCCGTTGTCGAACACCCACTGGGCGACGCCTTCCTCGTGCGCGCGCTCGAGCTGCGGCGTGCCCAGGTCCCCAACGCGCAGCCGTAGTCGACCCGTGCCCTCGGGCAGCAAGACCGCGGCACGGCCCTCGAACTCCTCGCCGATGGTGCGCGCCGCGGCCGCCAGCACCTCGTCGGACGAGCGCAGCGAGGCCAGCTCGCGCGCCAGCCGGTACAGCGCCCCGGTGCGCAGCTCGCGACGCCGCGCGGCGTCGGTCTGGACGCGCAGCCAGTTCGCCATGGTGCTCAGGGCCAGCGCCGCAACCAGCATGGTCGCGAACGTCACCAGGTACTGGGTGTCCGACACGGCGAGCGTGAAACGCGGCGACACGAAGCAGAAGTCGAACGCCGCCACGCTCAGGATCGAGGCCACGATCCCCGGACCTCGACCCAGCCACAGCGCCACCACCATCACGCCCAGCAGGTAGACCATGACGAGATTGGTGAGCTCGAACCGCGTGTGCATGAGGAAGGCGATCGCCGTCGCCGCCAGCACCACGCCGACCGCCTGGAGGTAGTGCCCCCACTTCGCGGACGGGAGCGGTGACGTGGCGTGCGGCGGCGTCTCGCCCTCGGCCTCGCCGCTGATGACGTAGACGTCCATCTCGCGGCTCCGCCGTACCAGCGTCTCGACCACGGAGCCCTCGAGGAGCTGCCGCCAGTGCGGGCGTCCGGGCTTGCCTACCAGGATGCGTGACACGTTGCGCTGCCGAGCCAGGGCGAGGATCTCGTCGGCGACGCGGATGCCCTGGAGCGCCACGGTCTCGGCGCCCATGTCCTGGGCGAAGCCGATCACGTCCACGATGAAGTCGCGCCGCTCCTTGGGCCAGCGCAGCTCCGCCGGAGTCTCGACGTGCGCGACGATCCACTGGGCCTTGAGCCCGGCCATCATGCGTCGCGCCGACCTCACCAGCTTGAGCCCCATGTCCGGATCGCCGATGCACACCAGGATGCGCTCGCGCACCGCCCACGGCTCGGCGACGCCTTCCGCGCGGCGATAGAGCTCCATCTCGGCGTCGACGCGCTCGGCGGTGCGCCGCAGCGCCAGCTCGCGCAGCGCGATCAGGTTGCGCTTGCGGAAGAAGTTCCGCATGGCGCGCCTCGGCTTGCGCCGGCACGTACACCTTGCCCTCGCGCAGCCGCTGGAGCAGATCGTCGGGCGGCAGGTCCACCAGCTCGATCTCGTCGGCGCGATCGAGCACCGAGTCGGGCACGGTCTCGCGCACCGTCACGCCGGTGATCTGCGCCACCACGTCGTTGAGGCTGTCGACGTGCTGGACGTTGAGCGTGGTGTAGACGTCGATCCCCGCGCCGAGCAGCTCCTCGATGTCCTGCCAGCGCTTGGTGTGGCGCGAGCCGGGCGCGTTGGTGTGCGCGAGCTCGTCGACCAGGACGAGATCGGGATCGCGGGCCAGGGCGGCGTCCAAGTCGAACTCCTCGAGCTTGGCGCCGCGGTGCTCCACCGCGCGGCGCGGCAGGGGCTCGAGACCTTCGAGCAGGCGGCGGGTCTCGGTGCGGCCGTGGGTCTCGACCACGCCCACCACCACGTCCTGCCCGGCGGCGAGCCGCTCGCGCGCCTCGACCAGCATGGCGAAGGTCTTCCCCACCCCGGCGGCCGCGCCGAAGAACACCTTGAGCTTGGCGCGGCGCTCGCGCTCCTCCTCGGAGCGCAGGCGCTCGAGCAATTGTTCGGGGTCGGGTCGCTGCTCCTGCATCGGGCCCCTCGGTCCCTGTTCCAGGCGGGCCGCGTGGCGTCGCGGCCGATGACGCACGATCGACGCTAGCACCAGCCGGCGCGCCGCGCACGCCGGAGCCGCCCCGATCGCGGTGCGCTGATGTGTTCTTGATGCCCCGCGCCGCGATTCCGACACCCTGATGCGGCGCTGCCGTCCAATGGGCGAGAAGGAGTCTCCATGGATCTCGTCTGGCTCGGTCTCGTCGTCGTGCTCGTGGTCGCCACGCTCGGCCTGGTGGCGCTCTGTGACCCTCCCAAGGCCGGCCGGCGATGAGCGCGCTCCACGCCGTGGCGCTGGCGCTCGCCGTGCTGGTGCTCGGATATCTCGTCTACGCGCTGTTCCGCCCGGAGCGCTTCTGATGACCCGGGCGTGGATCGAGATCGTGCTCTACCTCGTGGTGCTGCTCGTGGCCGTCAAGCCGCTCGGCGCCTACATGGCGCGCGTGCTGGCCGGCGAGCGTCACGGCGCTCGCGAGCCCTGGAGCCACTCGAGCGCCTCTGCTATCGCGTCGCGGGTGTCGGGCCGGAAGATCCGATGAGCTGGAAGCGTTACGCCTTCGCGATGCTGGCGTTCAACGTCGCGGGGCTCCTGGTGGTGTACGCGCTCCAGCGCGTGCAGGGCGTGCTGCCGCTCAATCCGGCCCGGATCGGATCGGTCACGCCGGATTCCGCGTTCAACACCGCGGTGAGCTTCGCCACCAACACCAACTGGCAGGGCTACGGCGGCGAGACCACGCTCGCTATCTCACGCAGATGCTGGCGCTCACGGTGCAGAACTTCGTCTCGGCGGCGACCGGCATCGCGGTGCTGGCCGCTTTCATCCGCGGATTCACGCGCCGCTCATCCGGCACGATCGGGAACTTCTGGGCGGACCTGGTGCGGAGCACGCTCTACATCTTGCTGCCCCTCGCCCTGGTGCTCGCAGTGGTGCTGGTCTCCCAGGGCGTGGTCCAGACGCTCGGGCCCTACGCCAAGCACCGCGCACCTGCTGCAGGCCGCGCACCGACGCGACCGGCAAGCCGGTGAGCACCGCAGACGCTCGCGCTCGGCCCGGCCGCTTCGCAGGTCGCGATCAAGCAGCTCGGCACCAACGGCGGCGGCTTCTTCAACGTGAACTCGGCGCATCCGTTCGAGAACCCGACGCCGCTCGCCTGCTTCCTCGAGCGCTGTCGATCCTGCTCGTCGCGGGAGCGCTCTGCTACACGTTCGGCAGGCATGGTCGGCGACACCCGTCAGGGCTGGGCCGTACTGGCGGCGATGACGGTGGTGCTGGTCGGGCTGCCTCGCCGGTGACGATGGCCGCCGAGCAGGCCGGCAATCCGCGGCTCACCCGGCTCGGGCGCCGACCAGCGTCGCGAGCGGCACGCAGCCGGGCGGCAACATGGAGGGCAAGGAGGTCGCGCTTCCGGCATCGGCACTCTCGGCGCTGTGGGCGACCGCCACCACCGCCGCCTCCAACGGCTCGGTGAACGCGATGCACGACTCGTTCACGCCGCTCGGCGGATTGATGCGCGATGTGGCTGATCCAGCTCGGCGAGGTGATCTACGGCGGCGTCGGCTCCGGCCTCTACGGCATGCTGGCCTTCGCGCTCATCGCGGTGTTCGTCGCCGGGCTCATGGTCGGCCGCACGCCCGAGTACCTGGGCAAGAAGATCGAGGCCCACGAGATGAAGATGGCCTCGCTCATGGTGCTGCTGCCGCCGTTCCTGGTGCTGGTCGGCACCGCGCTATCGGTGGTCTCTGCCGCCGCGGGCCTGAAGACGATCTTCAATCCCGGCATCCACGGCTTCAGCGAGGTGCTCTACGCCTTCTCGTCGGCGGGCAACAACAACGGCAGCGCCTTCGCCGGCCTGAGCGCCAACACGCCCGTGGTACAACGGCGCCGCTCGGCATCGCGATGTTCTTCGCGCCGCTACTGGCTGGCGGTCCCGGCGCTCGCCATCGCCGGCTCACTGGCGGCCAAGAAGCACGTGCCGCCCGGGCCGGGAACACTGCCCACCCACACGCCGCTGTTCGTGGTGCTGCTGGTCGCGACGGTGCTCGTGGTCGGCGCGCTCACCTTCATTCCCCGCGCTGGCGCTCGGCCCGATCGTCGGAGCACCTCGCCATGGCGGGGGTCCAGCCGTGAGCCAGCGCCAGCCGCGCGCGCCCGCTGTTCGACGCGCCGATCGTGCGCCGGCGCCGCGCTGGACGCCGTTCTGCAAGCTCGACCCGCGCCAGCAGCTCCGCAACCCGGTGATGTTCGTGGTGCTGGTCGTGCAGCGTGCCTCACCACCGTGCTGGGCGTCAGGCCGCTGGTCGGGCACGGCGAAGCGCCGGCCGGGTTCATCCTCGGGTCGTCGCCGTATGGCTGTGGTTCACGCTGCTGTTCGCGAACTTCGCCGAGGCGATGGCCGAGGGTCGCGGCAAGGCGCAGGCGGACGCGATGCGCACGCGCGCGCACGCGATCTGCATGGCGAAGAAGCTGGCGGATCCGCCGAGATCGCCTCGTCATCGAGACGGTGCTCGGCGTACCACGCTGCGCACGGCGACGCACGTGCTCGTGGACGGCCGGCGACGTCATCCCGTGCGACGGCGAGGTCGTCGAGGGCGTGGCGTCGGTGGACGAGAGCGCGATCACCGGCGAGAGCGCGCCGGTGATCCGCGAGAGCGGCGGCGACCGCAGCGCGGTCACCGGCGGCACCCAGCGTCCTGTCGGACTGGCTCGTCGTGCGGGTCACTGCCGACCCGGGCGAGACCTTCCTCGACCGCATGATCGCGATGGTCGAGGGCGCCAAGCGGCAGAAGACCCCGAACGAGATCGCGCTCGACATCCTGCTGGCGGCGCTGACCATCGTCTTCCTGCTCGCCACCGCGACGCTGCTGCCGTTCTCGATCTACAGCCGTGGACGTCGGCGGGCAGCGGCACGCCGGTGACGCGTGACGGTGCTGGTCGCGCTGCTGGTGTGCCTGATCCCGACGACGATCGGCGGGCTGCTCTCGGCGATCGGCATCGCCGGCATGGACCGCATGATCCAGGCCAACGTCATCGCGATGTCGGGCCGCGCGGTCGAAGCCGCCGGCGACGTCGACGTGCTGCTGCTCGACAAGACCGGCACGATCACGCTCGGCAACCGGCAGGCCGACCGCGCTTCATGCCCGCGCCGCGGCGTCGAGCGCCGAGGAGCTCGCCGACGCGGCGCAGCTCGCGTCGCTCGCCGACGAGACGCCGGAGGGGCCGCAGCATCGTCGTGCTCGCCAAGGAGACGCTACGGCCTGCGCGAGCGCGACATCCAGGCAGCTCGGCGCGCAGCTTCGTGCCGTTCACCGCGCAGACGCGCATGAGCGGCGTCGACCTCGACGGCCGCCAGATCCGCAAGGGCGCCGCCGACGCGGTCGAAGCGCTGCGTGCGCGAGCTCGGCGGCGCGCTCGCCGGCGCCGTCGCGCGCCGCGGTCGAGACGCGATCGCCAGCGCAGGGCGCCACCCCGCTGGTGGTCGCGGACGGCGGCCAGCGTGCTCGGCGTCATCCAGCTCAAGGACGTCGTCAAGGGCGGCATCCGCGAGCGCTTCGCGCGAGCTCCGCACGCATGGGCATCAAGACGGTGATGATCACCGGCGACAACCCGCTCACCGCCGCGGCGATCGCTGCCGAGGCCGGTGTCGACGACTTCCTGGCCGAGGCGACGCCCGAGGCCAAGCTCAAGCTCATTCGCGAGCACCAGGCACGGCGGCAGGCTGGTGGCGATGACCGGCGACGGCACCAACGACGCGCCGGCGCTGGCGCAGGCCGACGTCGCGGTGGCGATGAACACCGGCACCCAGGCGCGCGAAGGAAGCCGGCAACATGGTCGACCTCGACTCCAACCCGACCAAGCTCATCGAGATCGTCGAGATCGGCAAGCAGCTGCTGATGACGCGCGGCGCGCTGACCACCTTCAGCATCGCCAACGACGTCGCCAAGTACTTCGCGATCATCCCGGCGGCGTTCGCCGCCACCTATCCGGCGCTCGACGCGCTCAACGTCATGCACCTCGCCACGCCGCAGAGCGCGATCCTCTCCGCGGTCATCTTCAACGCGCTCATCATCATCGCGCTGATCCCGCTGGCGCCTGAAGGGCGTGCGCTACCGGGCGATCGGCGCCGCCGCCGTCCTGCGGCGTCATCGTCTGGATCTACGGGGTCGGCGGCATCATCATTCCGTTCCCGGGCATCAAGCTGGTCGACATGATTCTCGTCGCGCTGCGCTGGTGTAGCGGGCGCTCATGAACAAGGAGACGATCCCATGCTGACCTCACATCCGCCGCCGCGATCGTCTCGCTCGCGCTGTTCACCGTGGTGCACGGGCGTCGTCTATCCGGCACGCTCGTGACGGTCATCGCGCAGCTCGTCTTCCCGCACCAGGCCAATGGCAGCCTGATCGTCAAGGGACGGCAAGGTCGTGGGGTCGGCGCTCATCGGCCAGCCCTTCGACGATCCGAAGTACTTCTGGAGCCGTCCTTCCGCGACCAGCCCGTTCGGCTACAACGCCGGCGCGTCGTCCGGGCCTCCAACCTGAGCCCGACGAACGCCAGACTCTGATCAAGACCGGTGCAGGGGCGCGTCGACGCGCTGCCGGGCCGCGGATGCCGGCAACGCAGCGCCGGTGCCGGTCGATCTCGTGACCGCGTCGGGCAGCGGCCTCGATCCGCATATCAGCCCGCAGCGGCGCTCTACCAGGTGGAGCGAGTCGCGAAGGCACGCAACATGAGCTCGGCCGATGTTCGCGCACTCGTCGAGCGGCACACGCAGGGACAGGAGCTCGGGTTCCTCGGGAGCCGGCGGTGAATGTGCTGGCGCTGAACCTGGCGCTCGACGGCCGGTAACCGCGAGTGGCTCGGTCGCTACAGACCCTGTGCGCGTCGTTGACCTGCGGCCTGGCATTCACGGCATCGGCATACGGTCAGGCCGCCGTGCCCGAGGGACCAAGGAGAAGCCGAAGACCCTGTGGGAGGAGACCACCCTCTTCGGCTACGTCGAGAACAACGTGTGTGGAATACGGGCCGGGCGAGCCGCGGGAACCACAACGAGCTGCGCGTACTACGACTTCGAGGGCGGGTACACGTTCAACATGGGCGAGTTCAGCATCGAGAAGGACCCGTCGGAGCGCTACCCGTTCGGGTACGGGCTGGTGCTCACGGCGGGTATTCCCGGGCACGTCGAACGACTCGCAGAAGAACCACGCGCTCGGCATCTTCCGGGGCGACGACGATCAGTTCGCGTTCCGGAACACGCCGAACTTCGACCTGCAGGAGGCGTACGCGTCGTACCAGATCCCGATCGGGAACGGTCTGACCCTCAAAGCGGGGAAGTGGGCCACCTTGCTCGGCTACGAAGTGATCGAGTCGCCGAACGACCTGAACTTTTCGCGGTCGTACCTGTTCGCGTTCTCGGTCCCGTTCACCCACGTCGGCGCCTTGCTGAGCTACCCGGTGGCGCCGTGGCTCACGATCACCGCCGGCACCGTCGTCGGCTGGGACGTCGCGAAGGACAACAACAGCGCGATGTCGTATACGGGGCAGTTCGCGCTTCACGCCGATCAAGGATCTCGTGGCAAACTTCAACTGGATCACCGGCCCGGAGCAGGCGCACATCGATAGCAATTGGCGAACGGTGCTCGACTATGTCTTTACCTACACGGGCATCAAGAAGCTCACGCTCGGGCTGAACGTGGACTACGGCTGGGAGACGGACGAAGCCTATCTGAAGGCCTCGGGCACGCGGGGGGACATCGACGCCTCCTGGTGGGGTGGGCCGCCTACGTCGCGTACGACTGGACGGAGGCGTTTCGCACCGCGCTGCGGCTGGAGTATATGAAGGACGCCGAGGGCGTGCGCACGCAGCTGAGTCCGCCGGGCAACAAACTTGATCTGTGGGAAGTCACCCTGACCGCGCAGTACAAGATCTGGAAGGGCCTGGTGGCGCGCGTCGAGTACCGGCACGACAGCGCGAACCAGAAGGTCTTCGCGATCCGGGCACCCGGCTACGTGCCGACCGGCAAGACTCAGGACACGATCAGCTTCGACCTCTACTACCTGTTCTTTGATTCACGACTAGCTGGACACGGTTGACGGCATCGAGCGAGCGCGCCCTCTCAGCGCCCCTGCGGCTCGGTCTTCCGTAGCCGTTCTGTTGCAAGCGAATCGAGCGACCTGGCGTACTCTGTGACCATGAGCGATCAGGAGCAGGATCAGGAGCGGCTGCTCGGAGTCGGTGCGACGCCTGCTCGAGGGCGGCAAGGAGAGCCGCGACGATCAGGCGCTCGAGGGGGCCCATCAGTCGGACGTCGCCGCGATCATCCAGCGGCTGCCGCTCGAGCAGCAGGTCGCGCTCTTCCGGCGACTGTCCGCCGAACGGGCGGGCGAAGTGCTCCCGGCCCTCGACGACACGACGTTGCTGACCCTCGTGCGCGCGCTCGACGACACCGAGGTCTCGCGCATCCTCGACGGATGCCGCCCGAGCACGCGGCCGGAGTCGTCGACGAGCTCCCGCGCGACGAGGCCGAGAAGATCCTCGAGCTCGTCGAGGGAAGAGCACCCGAGGACATCCAGGAGGTCCTCGAGTACCCCGAGCATTCGGCCGGCCGGTTGATGTCGCCGGATTTCGTCGCCGTGCGCGAGGACGCGACGGTCGAGGGCGCGATCAAGCACATTCGCGATTCGGTCGGCCGCGACCGCGCCTCTCGAGCTCTATCGTCGTCGACAGCCATCGGCACCTGGTGGGCACCGTTCCGCTGCGCCGACTGTTGATCGCCGATCCCAACACCTCGGTGCTGGCGATCCGGGACGAGAACGTCGTCAGCGTGCCGACCGACATGGACCAGGAAGAGGTCGCCCGCGTGGTGGCCAAGTACGACCTGGTCGCCGTCGCGGTGGTCGACGCGCGCCATCACCTGGTCGGCACGATCACCGCCGACGACGTGGTCGACATCGTGGGCGAGGAGGCGACGGAGGACATCTTCCGGATCGCCGGCTCGGATGCGGCCGAGCTCGAGCGGCGCTCACCGCGCCAGATCGCGTTCTTGCGATTGCCGTGGGTCATGGCCACCCTGGTCATCGAGCTCGGCGCGGGCGCGGTCATCCACTATTTCGATCAGACGCTCGGCAAGGTCATCCTGCTCGCATCGTTCATGCCGGTGATCCAGGCGATCTCGGGCAACACGGGACTCAGTCGGTCACGATGGTCGTCCGCGGGCTCGCGACCGGCCAGGTGCAGCTGAGCCGCTGGTGGGAGCCGCTCCGCCGGCAGGTGGAGACCTCGAGCATCCTGGGCGGCGTGTGCGCGGTCGTGGTCGGGACGGTCGGTCTGCTCTGGCACTCGGCGGCCTTCGCGTTCGTGGTGGCCGTCTCGATGTTCGTGTCGGTCAACCTGTCCGGGCTTCGCGGGGACGATGATCCCCATGCTCTCCAAGCGCCTCGGGTTCGACCCCGCGATTACTGCGCGGCCCCTTCGAGACGGCGCTGCAGGACGTGCTCGGTGTGACGATCTTCCTCTCGCTGGCGACAGCGCTCCTTCGCTGGATCGGCTGAGCGCTCGCGCCGGGTGATCCGCTAGTGCGCGATCTCTTCCATTGCTCTCGACCGGCTCCGCGTCGGCCCACGGGACAGATCGGTAAATCGCGCGGGCGCCGGCTGCTCGCGACCGGAGCGGATCACGCGTACGGTCATCCTCGAGCTGGCGCACTCGCACCAGTCCAGGTGATCGAGTGCCGCGCGGTTCCGGCGCGTCCACTGGACCATCGAGCCGAAGCCGCCCAGGACCAGCCCACACTCGAGCGCGGTGCGTTCCGCGCCGGCCGAGACGAGCGCCTGCAACGAGCGGCAGCACGCCCAGCATGAGCCCGGCCAGCAGATAGAGCCTGCTCCAGCGCGGGCGTGGGGACGTCTTCGACCCCTCGACACGGTCATTCGCGTCACACATCGCGCTACCAACGCCAACCGTGCCACACCCGATCTCAAGCTCGCGTCAAGACTCGCGGCCGGCGCGTTAAAAGCCGTAAAATCACGGCCGGGCGGCCCGAGTGGACTCCGGCGGGCGTAGAGTCGGTCGACGATATGCGATTGGTTCTGGTCAAGCGCCTGCTGCTCGGCGCACCGATGCCGCTCGCTCAAGCGCGACACGAGCGCCTGAACAAGACGGTCGCGCTCGCCGGTGTTCGCTTCCCGACCCGCTGTCCTCGGTGGCCTACGCGACCGAGGAAATCCTGCTGGTGCTCACGCTCGGCGGCGCCGCCGCGCTCAGCTACTCGCTCCCGGTCGCGCTGGGCATCGCGCGCGCTGCTGGCGGTCGTGGTCGTCTCGTATCGCCAGACCGTCGCGGCGTACCCGCAGGGCGGCGGCGCGTATCTCGTCGCGAAGGACAACCTCGGGCAGTATCCGGCGCTGATCGCCGCGGCGGCCCTGCTGGTCGACTACGTGCTGACCGTGTCGGTCTCCGTCGTCGCCGGCATCGCCGCCCTGACGTCCGCGGTGTCCTGGCTCCATCCGTACCGCATCGTGCTCAGCGTGCTCGCGGTGATCGGGATCGCGCTCGGCAACCTTCGCGGCGTGCGCGAGTCCGGGCCGGCTGTTCGCGGCGCCGACGTACTTCTTCGTGGTCAGCATTCTCGCCACGGTCGGCGTACGGCCTGATCGGCGCGCTCTTCAACTGGCTGCCCGAGGCGCCGTACGAGCCTCATCCGCCGGGCCTCGAGGGGCTGGGCTTGTTCTGCTCCTGCGAAGCTACGCCGCCGGCTGCACCGCGCTGACCGGAGTCGAGGCGGTGTCCAACGGCGTGCAGGCTCTCAAGGCGCCCGAGGGACGCAACGCCCAGACCGTCATGACGGCGCTCGGCGTCATCTCGATCGTGATGTTCCTCGGGATCACCTACCTCGCGTACGACTTCGGCATCATCCCCGGCGGTGACGAGACCGTCGTGTCGAAGATCGCTCACCGGGTCTGGGGCAACGGCGTGCCCTACTACGTGGTTCCAGGTGTCCACGTTGCTCATCCTCGGTCCTGGCCGCCAACACCTCGTACGCCGACTTCCCGCGGCTCTCATCGATCCTGGCGCGCGATCGGTTCGTGCCGCGGCAGTTCGCGAACCAGGGCGATCGGCTGGTGTTCTCCAACGGCATCTTGATCCTCAGCGGCTTCGCCATCCTCTTGATCGTCGTCTTCCAGGGCGACACGCACGCGCTCCTGCCGCTCTACGCGATCGGCGTCTTCATCTCGTTCACGCTTGTCGCCAGAGCGGCATGGTGCGGCGCTGGCTGCGCCTGCGCGAGAAGGGCTGGCAGTGGCGGGTGTGGATCAACGGCGTCGGCGCGCTGGTGACGAGCGTCGTGCTGTTGACGCTCGCGGTCACCAAGTTCGTCGAGGGCGCGTGGATCGTGGTGGTGGTCATTCCCGATCCTCGTCACGATGTTCGTGGTCATGCACCGGCACTACGACGAGGTCGCGCACGAGCTGACGCTCGAAGGGCTCGAGCGCCCCCGGAGTTCCAGACACACGGTCCTGGTGCTGATCGGCGACGTGCACCGGGGCGTCGTCCGCGCGGTGCAGTACGCGCGGACCCTGGCGCCGACCGCGGTGGTGCGCGCCGTGTACGTCGAGACGGATCCCGTCACGGACGGCGCGCCTCGAGGAGAAGTGGGGCGATGGGGTCTCGGCGTGCCGCTGATCGTGCTTGACGTCGCCCGTACCGCTCGCTCCTGCGGCCGCTGCTCGACTATCTCGACCAGATCCAGTCGCGTGGTGACGATCAGATGATCACGATCGTGCTGCCGGAGTTCCTGCCCCGGCACTGGTGGCAGCACGTCCTGCACAATCAGACCGCCCTGCTCGTCAAGGGCGCGCTGCTCTTTCGGAAGAACACCGTCGTCGCCGACGTGCCCTATCTGCTGAAGCGCTGAGGCCTGGCGGGGCGCCTCGTGTCATAGTGGAACGATCGGCGCCACGAAGCTCGACTCGCTGACCCGCCGGCTCGCGCCGCTCGCGATCGCGGCGATCACCGTCGCGGTGTTCTCGCCCGCGCTTCAGTACGGCTTCATCCTGTGGGACGACGACCGCAATCTCCTGACCAGCCCCTTACTATCGCGGCCTCGGCTGGGCCCAGATTCGCTGGGCGTTCACGAGCGCGGTCATGGGCCACTGGATCCCGGTGACGTGGCTCACGTTCGGCGTCGACCACGCGCTCTGGGGCATGAACGCGTTCGGCTATCACCTGACGAACATCCTGCTGCACGCGGCCAACGCCGCGCTGTTCTATCTGCTGGCGCTTCGGCTGCTGCGGCTCGGCTTGACCACGGCGAGCGCCGGCGCGATCAGGCTCGGGGCGATCGTGACGGCGCTCTTCTTCGCGCTCCACCCGCTGCGGGTGGAGTCGGTGGCGTGGGTCACCGAGCGGACGCGACGTGCTGTCGGCGCTGTTCTATCTCCCTCACGGTGCTGGCCTATCTGAGAGGCGTGCGCGACGGACGGCCCGCCGCGAAGGCGATGGCTCCTCGCTTCGATCGGCGCCTACGCGCTCGGCCTGCTCTCGAAGTCGCTGATCATGTCGCTGCCGCTCGTCCTGCTGGTGCTCGACGTCTATCCGTTGCGGCGCGCGCGCGGGAGCTGGCGGCGAGTGCTTCTGGAGAAGCTCCCGTATCTCGTGTCTGGCGATCGTGGCCGCGGTGATCTCGGTGCTGGTCGTGATCGCCAAGGTGGGGCTCACGTCGTCGTCGACGTATCCGCTCACGGCGCGCGTGGCGATGGCGCTCTACAGCATCGTCTTCTATGTCTGGAAGACACTGGTGCCGCTGCTCCTCTCGCCGATGTACGAGCTGCCCGCGCGGGTCGAGCTGACGAGCCCGCGCTTCCTGGTCCCGGCGCTCTTCGCCGCCGGACTGACGATCGGGCTGGTGCTCGCGCGGCGATCGTGGCCGGCGGCGCTGGCCGCCTGTGGCTCGTCTACGGGCTCACCCTCGCGCCCGTCAGCGGCATCGTCCACAACGGCCCGCAGCTCGTCGCCGATCGGTACAGCTATCTCTCCTGCCTCGGCGTCGCGCTTCTCGTGGGCGCCGCCGTCACGCGCCGCGGTCTCGAGCGCGGCAATCAGCCGCCCACGTGCGCGGGGTGTCGTCCTCGCGGGCTTCGCCTGGATCGTTCGGGCTCACGGCGCTGACCGTCCAGCAGCTCCCGGTCTGGCGCGACGCCGAGGAGGTCTGGCGACGCGCCCTCGAAGTCGATCCCGATTGCGCCTTCTGCCTCGGCCAAACGGGAGCGCTCCTCGGCAACCGCGGCGACTTCGGCTCTGCCATCGCCCACTTCGCGCGTGTCGTGGAGCTCCGGCCCGGCAACGTCCGGCACCGGAGCAATCTCGGGCTCGCGCTGCTCAAGGCGGGGCGCCCGGCCGAGGCCGCCGCCGAGTTCGAGCGTATCCTCGCGAAGGAGCCGACGGATGCCGAGACGCGCACCCGGCTCGGGCTGGCGCTCGCGCAGCAGGGAAGCTGGCCGAAGCGAGTCGCGAGTTCGAGCGCGCCAGCCGGGACGACCCGCGCAACGCCGGCGCGTTGACCCAGCTCGGGATTTCGTTGATCGAGCTCGGCCGGCCGGCCGACGCGATCCCGTATCTGGAATCCGCGGTGCGCCTCGACCCCGCGTCGGCCGTCGCTCGATGGGCGCTCTCGCGGGCGCGAGGCGCTCCCGCGTCGCTGATCGCCCGCCGGCGGCCGGACGTGCGCGCGCGTTTCGGCTACGATGATCGTCGCGGAGGAAAGGAATGCCGAGCATCGAGGAGTACGCGCGGCACCCGCGCGAGGAGCGGCTGACCCGGATCGCTCGCACGCCTGACGAGCTGACCGACGCGGTGCATCGCGCCGATGCCGCGCGCCTGGCGCGCCGCCCGGCCCCGAAGAGCTGGGCGCCGACCGAAGTGATCTGTCACCTGCGGGACAACGAGGAGTGGTTCCTCGAGCGGATGCGGCTCATCGTGGCCATGGACCTGCCGCGGTTCGTGGCCACGAATCCGGACCAGTGGGCCGACGAGCGCCAGTACCTCGCCAACGACGGCATCCTCGCCCTCGCCGCGTTCGTCCGCCGGCGCCGGGAGACCCTCGAGTTCTTGCGTCAGCTCGAGCCCGACGCGTGGGCGCGCGCCGGCGTGCACGTCGATTCGCGAGGCCGCCGGACGATCGACGAGTTCCTATCCGTGATGGCCTGGCACGACGACAACCACCTCGACCAGCTCAGACGCGCGCTGGACGGCCGGCCGTGAGCGCGTCGCGCATCTGGTCGAGCGCCTTCGCGAGCATCGAGCGCGGGCAGCCGAAGTTGAGCCGCACGTGGCCCGCGCCGCCTGGACCGAACAGCGCGCCGTCGTTCAACGCCACGCGCGCCTTCTCGAGGAAGAACGTGTACGGATCGCCGCCGGGAATCCCGGCGTTCCGGCAGTCGAGCCACGCGAGGTAGGTCGCCTCGGGCGGGGCCATCGCCACGCCGGGTAGACGGGCCCGTACGTAGTCGGCGACGAAGTCGCGGTTGGCCTCGAGATAGCGCAGCAGCTCGTCGAGCCAGGGCTGGCCGTCGCGGTACGCGGCGAAGGCGGCGGTGTAGCCGAACACGTTCACGGTCTGCACCAGGTCGATGCGTCCGTTGACGAATTTTTCCCGGAGCGCGGCGTTCGGGATGATCGCGACCGAGCACTTGAGCCCGGCCAGATTGAAGGTCTTGCTCGGCGCCATGAGCGTGATCGTCCGCTCCGCGATCTCCGGGTCGAGCGACGCGATCGGCGTGTGGCGGTTGCCCCCGAGCGTCAGCTCGCAGTGGATCTCGTCGGAGACGATCGCCAGGCCGCGGCGCAGGCACACCTGAGCCAGACTGGTCAGCTCTTCGCGCGTGAAGACGCGGCCCACCGGGTTGTGGGGATTACACAGCAGGAAGAAGCGCGTGCGCTCGCGAATCCCCGCCGAGAACGCGTCGATGTCGACCGCGTAGCTTCCATCCGATCGGCGCGCCAGCGGCGCCTCCTCGCGCGTGAGGCCGATGCTGCTGGCGGCCCGGAGGATCGGCGGGTAGACCGGCGTCTGGAGGATCAGCCCGTCGCCGGGCGCCGCGAAAATGCGGCCGGCCACGTTGAATCCCGGAATGACCCTGGGATCAGCACCACGGCGGCGGGTGAGACGCGCCAGCCGTAGCGCTTGAGGAGCCGGTCCGCGAACAGCTCGTGGAATTCCGGCTGCTCGAAGGCCAGGTAGCCGAAGACGCCGTGCTCGACCCGCTCGCGCAGGCGCGGATCACCGGCTCAGGCGACTGGAAATCCATGTCCGCCACCCAGAGCGGCAAGACGTCGGGCCCGTACTTCTGCCACTTGAGCTGTCGGTGCGTCGCCGGTCGACGAGACGATCGAAGTCGTAGGTCATGGCGGTTCAAGTTATCATGCTCGGGCCTTACGGTGGCAGCGCAGCCGCAGGCCGTCGCGGGGCTGGGGCCCGCCGGCCGAGGCGCGCCTATAACGAGAGGGGACCCATGGCAATGCGAATCGGGATCATCGGGGCCGGAGCGATCGGGAGCGTCGTCGGCGGCATGCTGACCAAGGCCGGGCACGACGTGACCTTGATCGATCAGTGGCCGGCACACATCGAGACGATGCGGAAGAACGGCCTGCGCCTGAGCGGGACCTGCGGCGATCACATCATCCCGGTGAAGGCGCTTCATATCTATGAGGCGCAGGCCATCGGCGAGCCGTTCGACGCGGTCTTCATCTCGGTGAAGTCGTACGACACCGAGTGGGCGACGCACCTCGGCATCCAGTATCTGAAGAAGCCGAATGGCGTGGTGGTCGACTTCCAGAACGGCATCAACGACGAGCGGGTCGCGGCGATCGCGGGGCGCGAGCGCACGCTCGGCAGCGTGATCACGATCGGCGCCGGCATGTACGAGCCCGGTCACGCGATGCGCACCGACACCGGCGCGATCGGGTTCAAGATCGGCGAGCTCGACGGCAAGGACACCTGAGCGCGCCCGCGAGCTGGCCAAGATCATGAGCGACGTCGCGGTGACCAAGGTGACGACGAATCTCTTCGGTGAGCGATGGTCGAAGCTGACCGTGAACTGCATGGCGAATCCGATCGCCGGGCTCTCGGGGCTCGGCACCGCCGAGGTGCGCACCCTGCCCGAGCCGCGGCTCATCGCGATCTACGCCGGCGGCGAGGCGGTCAAGGTCGGACGCGCCTGCGGCTTCGAGGTCGAGCCGATCTACGGCATCGTCGCCCAGCGGTTCGTGGACGCGTACGAGGGCCGCGGGCTCGCCGAGGTCGAGGCGGACGTCGCGGCCGAGGGCGCGCGGCGCGGCGGCGGGCGCCCGTCCTTGCTGCAGGACGTGATGCGCGGGCGCCGCACCGAGATCGACTATCTGAACGGCTACGTCTGCGAGCAGGGACGACACCGCGGAGTGAAGACACCGGTCAACGACGCCATCGTCGAGACCGTGCGCAGCTACGGCGTCGGCCAGCTCAAGCCGGACCCGAAGAACCTGGCGCCGATCCTGAAGGTCCTGCCGAAGCGGTAACGATCATCGCGGCGCGGCGCCGACGGGAAGCTGCCGTCGGCGCCAGCGTCGAGCGCCTCAGAACATGAACACACCCTTGCCCGTCGTCTGCGTGTCGAAGAGCCGGTAGGCTTCGTCCGCCTGCTCGAGACGGAAGCGATGCGTGAGCAGGCGACCGAGCGGGACCCGGCGGTCGGCGATGAATTGCGCGCACTCGGCCTGGCCCACGCTCGAGAACGTCCAGGAGGCGTGGATCGTGAGCTGCCGGCGGATCATGTCCTGGCTGATGTCGAAGGTCGTGGTGTTGCCCTCGCCGACGAACGCGACGCGCCCCCACGTGGTCGCGCTCCGCACCGCGGCCACGCGCGCGTCCGGATTGCCCGTGCAATCCATGGCGGTCTCGACACCCTCGCCGTGCGTGAGCTCGCGCAGCGCCGCAACCGGATCCGTCTCCTTCGCGTTGATCACCGACTCGGCGCCGAATTCTCTGGCGAGCGCCAGCCGCTCGGGCGCGACGTCGATCGCGATCACGCGCGCGCCCATCGCTCGGCCCAACAAGGTCGCGCTGAGTCCGACGGGCCCTTGGCCGAACACCGCGAGCGTATCGCGCCCCGAGACGTCCAACCGCTTCAGCGCGCCGTACGCGGTGCCGGTGCCGCACGAGATCGCCGCGCCTTCCTCGAAGCTGAGCGATTCGGGCAGGGGCACGAGCGTGAACGCCGGCACCGTCATGTAGGCGGCGTGACCGCCGTGGCCCGTCATGCCGTAGACCACGATGCCCTGACGGCAGAGCTGAGCCCAGCCGACCTTGCAGTGCTTGCAGTGGCCGCAGCCCTTGTAGTGGTGGACCATCACGCGTTGGCCCGGTCGGCGCGTCGGCCTCGCTGACACCGGCGCCACGCGCGGCGACGACACCGCACGGCTCGTGACCGGCGACGACGGGTCCACCCGTGCCGCCCAGGCCCAGCGCCGCGGCCGCGTTGCCGACGGCGCGATAGGGATGCAGATCGCTCCCGCACATTCCCGAGGCCTTCATGGCGACGACGACTTCGCCGGGCCCCGGCGTCGGGTCAGGGAATTCACGCAGCTCGAGCTTTCGTCCACCGAGGAAAACGACGCCGCGCATAGGAGCTCCTTCCGGGCGTCAGCCTACCAGAACCCTAACGGATAGGGCTATCTGTTAGGTACGCTGCGGAACGCCGCGACGATCGGCTCGTCCCCGCGCGCCCTCCGGCGGGGATCCGGCAGACCTGAGGATCATTTCAGGTGTGCCAACGGATTGACGAGCAGCGTCGGTGTGCTACGAAATGAACCATGAGGAAGGGGCGCGTGCGCCGACTTCCCCTACGCGGGGCCGATGTCGTGCTCATGGCGCATCATCCTCGATGGAGTGGCGTCGGACTCGGACACAACACGATACTCGTTGTCGAGTGCGACGGTCCGATCGAATCCGACCGCATCGCCCGCGCGTGGGACCGCTTTCTCGACGTGTGCCCCTGGCCGGCGGCCCGGCTCCGGCGGCCGTTCCCGTGGGGCAAGCTGCACTGGGCCGCCGGACCGCGCGAGAGCCTGGCGCGGCCGCCGCTGCGCCGGGTGACGATCACGGCCCGCGGGGAGCTTCAGCAAGAGCTCCAGACCGAGCTGAACGTGGCGCTCGAGCCGCGGCGCGAGGCGCCCGTGCGTATGCTGATCGTCGACGACCAATCCGCGCGCGCCACGCCATCGAGTGTTCTCGTGCTCACGTGGTTTCATCCGCTGATGGACGCGCGCGGCGGAGAGAATCTGCTGACGCACCTCAACGAGCTCGATCGTTACGTCGACGCGATGCCCTGGGGAGATACCCCGCCTGAGTTCGTGTCCGATCGAGACCGGCGCTCGTTCCTCGAGCGCAGCCGCATCGCCAGATCCAGCCTGGAATATCTTCGGACTCTCGCGCCCGTGCCGCCAGTTTCCGCGGGACGCCCGCCGTTACCGCCGGGACGCTCCTGCTTCCGGCGGCAGAGCTTCATCGCGCCGGACCCCACCGACCAGCGCACCACCCGAGAGATCTGCTGGCGCGTGGCGCTGGTCGGCAAGGCGATGAGTGAGCTGTGGCGTCGGCGAGATCTCGCCGACGTGCCGTGCCTACTGCCGATCTCGGTCGATGTCCGCCCGAAGGGTGAGGTCGGGGCGACGTTCGGAAACCACCTGGCGTTCCACTTCGCGCGATTCAGGGTCGTCCGAGACCGCTGACGTTCCGGCGCTGGCTCGTGCGCTCCGCCGCCAGATGGCTGATGCGGTTCGCGACGGGCGGGTCGAGGCCAGCCAGGTCGCGCTGCAATTCCTGCAGTACCGGCCCCTCTCACGCATGCTCCAGCTCTTGCCGTGGACGACCGGGGGCGAGCTGTTCTCCTTCAACTGCGCCGATCTCGCGGACTGGCCGTACGCGGTGGCCGAGTGCTTCGGACGCACGGTGCTCAACGCGTATCATCCCCGTCGTTCCGCCCCGGCCGGGCATCGGCGTGTTCTTCAATCGCTGTGCGGGGCGCAACAACGTGGTCGTGTCCTGGATCGACGGCGTCGTGAGCGACGCTGAGGCGGCGAGGATCATCGAGGTGATTCGCGAAGGTATGGGATGGCTCGAGACGGCTTCCCCGGATTTGACCGCGACCTACCGCAAGGCTACGTCCGGTGGACGCGCATCGGGAGGCTAGCTCCCGGGAACAGGCTCACCTGCGCCTGAGGCGCCAGAAGAGAGCCGCCAGATCGCGTCAGACGAAATCGTTGCGCAAGCGACGCGACGGCCAATACCGCTCCGACCGTGGCCGTGTGAGCGCCAATACACGCCCGTGGGCCCGCTCCGAAGGGCAGATATGCGTATGAGCTCTGCGGTTGAAGGCGCTCTTCGAGGAACCGCTCTGGTGAAAAGCTTTCGGGATCCGCCCAGAAGTCAGCCCGTCGATGTATCAAGTACGGCGAGATCAAGACTTCCGTTCCTGGCGGTACGGCAAACCCAGACACGGTATCGGCGTGTATCGCCGTGCGCGGCAAGACCCAAACCGGCGGGAAGAGACGCAGCGACTCGAGCACGACGGCGCGCGTATAAGACAGGCGATTGACGTCGGCGAGCCCCGGCACTCTCCCGGCGAGCTCGGCCCGGAGCTCGCCGCGCAGCCTTGCGGCTTTATCGGGATATCGGTCGAGCAGATACCAGACCCACGCCAGCGCCGCCGCCGTCGTCTCGTAACCCGCGAGCAGGAACGTCGCCACCTGGCTTCGGAGAACGATGTCGTCAGGCTCCGGCGAGCAATGGCGTTGCATACACGCAACGATGTTGTCTCCGCTCACCGTGCGGCAGTGGTCGATCACTTCGTCGATGATCCGGTGAAGGTCGGCGACGATTCTGCGCAAACGAGCGGTGCGACTGAAGGGTAGCATCGGGCAGCGACGGCCCAACGTTGAGCACTTCCGACGTGAGGAGACGCTCGAATTCTTCGAGCCCGGAGAGCGTTACCGAGACCCGAGGTGCCAAGCCGCCCGCCAGGAGGAAGTCGTCCACGATGTGGAGCGCAACTTCCTTGACATCGCGGATCAGCTCCGTCGTCGTTCCACTTCTGGCACACCGAGCCCAGCGCGCGTCGAGCCGTTCGACCGCAGAACCAACGCTTCGCGCGAGATCGCCCATCCTCGCCGGATTGAACAACGTCTCGAGCGCTCGCCGTTGACGAGGCCATGCGATGCTGTCAGCGGTGAGCAGCCCCTCTCCCAGCAGCTGGGTCGCCTCACGCTGCCCCAGGCCTTTGGCGTAATTGGCGACGTTCCCGACCAGGATGTGGCGAGCGGCCAGCGGCTCACTGACCAGATAGATCGTGCGCCCCGGGACCGTGAACCGTACGACTCCGCCGAAGTCATGCGCCATCTGACCGAGAAACGCCAGCCGGCTCCTCTTCATGCGCCACAGCGCACGGATGAGGGTCAAGCCCCGAGGGCCGGGGGCAGATCACCGCTGTTGCCGGACGTCGACGCCAAGTCGTCCTCCGCTCGCTGATGATCTTAGCCTCATTCTGCCCGAGATTTTCTCGCGCAGGTCACGGCGCAAACTCACCCCGCCCGCCGGTGCTTCGGGACTATGGCAACATGGCATCGCGAGATCCTTTTGAGCTCGGGAACGTGTTTATTGAAGTGCTGACGAGGAGTCCGCTGATGCGCGTGCGCGAGACCGCCTCCTGCCTCGCGCTCCTGGCCGGAGCTCTGGCGGCGACGGCGACCGCCGCCACCGCCGATGGCAACGCGCCGATGGCCGTCACCGTCGCACCCCGATCCGAATCGAGTGTCTTCAGCGACACGACGCTCGTCTATCTCGACGGCCTGATCGATGCGGATGCGCCGGCGCGACTTTCCAAGGCACTCGACGCGGTCGACGGCAAGATCACGATCTGGCTGAATCTCGCCCGGAGGCAACCTGTTTGCCGGCATGCAGCTGGGCCGCGTCATCCGGAAGCACGGTGCATCGACCCATATCATCAACTCGCGCACGCTGCTCCCCGGCGAATGCTACAGCGCGTGCTCGCTCGCGTTCCTCGGCGGCGTGTATCGCTTCAACGACAACGGCGCCCGCTACGGAGTGCATCGGGCATCGTTTGAAGACGGTCCGACAACCGGCGATCAGCGATCTGGCTCCGGAGCTTTCGGCCTCGATCAAAAGCTATATCCGCGAGATGGGCGTCGATGTTCGCCTGCTTCGATCTCTGGGTGAAGGCGGCGCCTGACGAAATGTACGTGCTGTCGCAGCGACAGGCGAAGGATCTCGGCGTCGTCAACAACGGGAGAAGGCCTCCGGAGTGGAGCATCGCCTCATTTCCCGGCGGCACGATGCTGCAAGGTCGGCAGACGACAGCCGACGGAACAGGGATGGTGTATTTCTCGTGCGACGGCAAGCAGACGGTGTTTGGCTCGGTGTACGAAGCCGCCGGCACGGGCGACGCCGTCACCGCTCGAGGATGGAGTCATTCGCTGACGATCGATAGCGACGACGCCATTCCCCTGGAGGCGCTGGCGGTATCCGAACAAGGACGGCGCTGTCCGCTCGACATTCCTCTTGACGCCGCGTCTGATTCGCCGGGCGATGTCGGCGAAACAGATCGGTCATCAGATGAAGCCTTCCGTCCCGGGCTCACCCGGAATCAGCTATGCGCGTCGACGTCGACGATAAGTCCAGCGTCGATGGTCAGGACATTTCTCGGCAACTGCCTTCGAGCGAAAGGGCAAGGACGGGGCGGTATGGTGTATCAACGTCTGATTCGACAGCAGGGAGGAGCCGCGATGCAAACGATGAAGCTCGGCGAGGTGGCGATTTCACGCGTGATCGAGATCGACCGCTCGTCGTTTCCGACCGCCTCCATGCTGCTCCGGCTCGAGCGCCGATGTCATCGCCGGCCACCATCGCTGGCTCTGCCGCACTTCTTCGACGAGCGGACCGGCGATCTCGCCTCGCGCATCCAGACGTACGTGGTGAAGACGCCGCGTCACACGATCCTCATCGACACCGGCGTCGGCAACGACAAGGTTTCGCACGCTCGCTCCCGCGTGGAACATGCGGGCCGGTACCTATCTCGACGATCTCGCCGTGCGGTAGGCGTCACGCCCGAGCAGGTGGACTTCGTCGTGTGCACCCATCTGCACGTCGATCACGTCGGCTGGAACACGCGCTGGCAGGACGGACGCTGGGTCCCGACGTTTCCGAACGCGAAGTACGTGTATCGCCGGCGCCGAGTGGGAGTTCCGGAAGTACGAGAACGAATCCGGCAAGGAAGAGTCGGGATGCATCGCCGACAGCGTGGTGCCTCGTCGTCGAGGCCGGTCAGGCGCTGCTCGTCGACAGCGACTTCAAGATCGGCGAGCACCTCCGCTTCGAGCCGTGGGTCGGCCACACCCCCGGCCACGTCTGCGTGCGCCTGACGACGTCGGCCGGTACCGCGATCTTCCGGCGATCTCATGCACCGGACCGTGCAGGTCGCCGAGCCCCAGTGGTCGAGCCGCTTCGCTACGATTCCGGTTCAGGCGCGACTCACGCGACGCGCGTTCGTCGAGCGCCATGCTGATTCGGGCACGCTGATCCCTGGCCGGCCACTTTCCCCATCCCGGCTTCATCGTGAAGGAAGGCGGCGGCTACCGCTTCACCCTGCCGAGCTGACCCGAACGGTCACGAGGCGAGCGCCGGCTTCCGCTCGAACCACGGGCGCGCCGCCTCGAGCTGCGCGGCGAGGCGGAACAAGGTGGCTTCGTCGCCGTAGCGCCCGACGATCTGGACCGCGATCGGCAGGCCTTCCGGGCGAACGCCCGATCGGCAGCATCATCGCCGGCTGGCCGGTCAGGTTGAACCACACGGTGAAGGGCGAGAACGCGAACACGCGCCGCCAGTACTCATCGACGTCGCCCATCATCATGTCGATCCAGCCGAGCTTCGCCGGCGCCGTCGCGAGGCCGGGCGTGAGCAGCACGTCCCAGTCGGCGTGGAACGCGGCCATCTGGCGGCCGAGCCGGTGCGCGTGCCTGCGGTCGCGCGCACGTAGTCGGCGCCGCTGAGCTTCTCACCGAGCTTCGCCGTCGCCCACGTCACGGTCTCGACCTCGGTGGCCTGCGCCGAACGGCCCTTCGTGGGATGGCTCGCCAGGTTCACGACCGTGTTCGCCGCGGCGAAGGTGAGGAAGGTCGGCACGACCGCGGCCCGGTCGATCGCCGGATCCTGCTTCGGCCACTTGGTGGCCGAGATCGCCGCAGAGCTTCGCAACCTCGGCGAGCACGCGCAGGCTCTCCGCCTCGACCTTTGCGCCGTTCGGCGCCAGGCTCGTGAACGCGATGCGCAGCGCGCCGGGATCGGCGCCGACTTCCTGCCGGAACGGCCGGGCGCGGCGGCGGCGCCGCGTGGGATCGCCCGCGCCCGGGCCGCAGGTCGCGTCGAGGAGCGCCGCGCGAGTCGCAGACGGACAGGCTCACCCGCGTGCTCGATCGAGCAGCCGCCGAGGCCCTCGACCCAGGCCCGGCGCCATCGTGTTGCGCCCGCGCGTGGGCTTGGAAGCCCACGAGGCCCGCAGCACGCGGCCGGCGCCGCGAATCATGACCTGAACCCGTCGGTCGCGTGCGCCATCGGGAGCATGCGCGCGCCGACCGCCGCGGCCGCGCCGCCGCTCAGAGCCGCCGGAGATGCGCGTGAGGTCCCATGGATTCTTCGTCGGTCGCGTGCATCTGAGGTCGCAGGTGAGCGACGAGACCGAGCTCCGCACGTGTTCGTGCGGCCGAGATCACGAGGCCCGGCGCGCTGGAGCCGCGCGACGGTGCTCGCTGTCGGCGGTGGGCGCGCCGGCGCGTCGGCGAAGAATCGCGAGCTCCGGCGTCATGGGCACGCCGGCGATCGACGCGCTGAGATCCTTCATGAGGAAGGGCACGCCCGTGAACGGCCCGTCGGGCAAGCCCATGGCGATCGCGGGCGCGCCCGTAGTCGTAGAGCGGCATCGTCACCGCGTTCACCGCGGCGTTGCGCGCCTCGACGCTCGATGGCGGCGTCGAGCGGCTCGCCGGGCGAGATCTGTCGCCGCCGAACGAGTTCGGCCAGGCCCGTCGCGTCGTATCGCTCGTACTCTGGCGACATCTGCTCATAGTGCGTGACCCCGTCTCAGGCGGGCCATGTTAGCCGAATCGGCCGGCCCCCGCGCCTGTAAACTAACCAGGCGCCGTCATGAGTGACCTCCGGGAGATCGAGCGGCACAGTCACAATCCGCTCGTCCGCTATTTCAGGAACCTCGGACCGGGGCTCGTGACCGGCGCCGCGGACGACGATCCGAGCGGGATCACCACCTATTCCGTCGCCGGCGCCTCGCTCGGATACGGGATGCTCTGGATGGCGCTGGCGACCTTCCCGCTGATGGCGGCGGTGCAGCTCGTCTGCGCGCGGATCGGACTCGTCAGCGGCCGTGGCCTGGCCGCCGCGATCCGCCGTCACTATCCGCGCCCGTTCCTCTACGTCGCGTGTCTCCTGCTGCTGATTGCCAACGTCTTCAACATCGCGGCCGACCTCTCCGGCATGGCGGACGTCACCCACATGCTCACGGGCGTGCTGACCGTCGTGTCGGTGCCCGTGCTCGGGCTCGTCATTCTGCTCGCGACGATCTACACGACCTACGCGACCTTCGCGCGGTCACTGAAGTGGTTGACGGCCGTGCTGTTCGCGTACGTCGTGACCGCCTTCCTGGCCCGGCCCGACTGGCGGCAGGTGGCGGTGGCGACCTTCGTGCCGCGTCTTCGCTGGGACTCGGTCTACATGACGACCGTCGTGGCCGTGCTCGGGACGACCATTTCGCCGTATCTGTTCTTCTGGCAGGCCTCGTACGAAGTCGAGGCGGAGAAAGCCAGGGCCGGCGCACCGTGGCGCAGCGGCGGGGGGCGACCGCGCACGAGCTCGGCGACGCGCGCCTCGACGTCGGCACAGGGATGTTCTTCTCGAACTTCGTCATGTTCTTCATCATCCTCGCGACCGGCGCGACGCTTCACGTGTCCGGCCAGACTCAGATCGAGAGCGCGCGCCAGGCGGCCGAGGCGCTGCGGCCGCTGGCCGGCGACGGAGCCGTACCTCCTGTTCGCGATCGGGCTGATCGGCACGGGGCTTCTCGCGATTCCGGTGCTGGCGGGCTCGGCGTCGTTCGCGGTCGCCGAGGTCTTTCGGCTGGCGCTCGGGCCTCGATCTCACGCCTCGGCGCGGCCGTCGCTTCTATCTGGTGTTTGCCGGTGCCGTGGTCGCCGGCATGGCGCTGAACCTCGGCGGGAACGAACCCGATCCGCATGCTCTTCTCTCGGCGGTGCTCAACGGGCTCCTGGCTCCGCCGCTGCTCGTCCCTGGTGATGCTGGTCGGCAGCAACAAGGCCATCATGGGCGCGCACGTGAACGGTCCGTGGCTCAACGCGCTCGGCTGGCTGGCGACCGCCGTCATGTTCGCCGCCGCCATCGGCTTTTTCGTGACCTCGCTGTGACGACGACAGCGGACCGGCCGGCGCTCGCCGCGATCGGCGGTGTCTCGCTCGTGATCGTGCTGGTCGTCGCCTATCTCTTGCTCGGCCACCGGCCGGAGCCCGGAGCCGGCGCGCTGGTGGCGGCGCTGCCGCTCCTCAACGCGTGCCTCAACGCCACGAGCGCCGCGCTGCTCAGCGCCGGCTGGGTGTTCATCCGAAGCCGGCGCGTGACCGCCCACAAGGTGTGCATGGTGTCGGCGCTCGTGGTCTCGATCCTGTTCCTGGTGTCCTACGTGACCTACCACTCGCTCTGCGGGCTCGCGTCGCTTCACGGCCGAGGGCTGGATTCGACTCGTGTACTTCCCGATGCTGTCTCGCACATCGTGCTCGCCGCGGCGATCGTTCCGCTGGCGCTCACGACGGTCTACCGGGCGCTTCGGGGACAGTTCGGACGACACGTGCGCATCGCGCGCTGGACGCTTCCGATCTGGCTCTACGTGTCGGTGACCGGCGTGCTCGTTTACTGGATGCTGTATCGGCTGTGAGCCGACTTCGCTTGACGCGGGCGGGCGCCGCTCGACCGGCGCTAGGCGGAGAGCAGCTCGCCGCGAAGCACGGTGACCGCCTGGCCGCCGAGCTTCACACGATCGCCCGACGACCCGTACGCGCACGACGCCGCCGCGCGGCGAGGCCTGATAGGCGACGAAATCGCTCTTGCCGAGGCGGGACTGCCAGTACGGCCCGAGCGCGCAGTGGGCCGAGCCCGTCACTGGATCTTCCGGGACGCCGGAGCCCGGCGCGAAGAACCGCGAGACGAAGTCGTAGCCGGCGGAGTCCGCGCGGCTCGTGACGATCACGCCGCGCACCGGCAGGGTCGCGAGCATCGCGTGATTCGGCGTGAGACGCCGCACGGTGACTTCGCCGTCGACCTCGACGAGGTAGTCGAACTGATTCTGCCGACGTACTTCGGCGTCACGCCGAGCGCCTCGGCGAGACCGGCCGGTGCGGGCGCCGGCTCTTCGCGCTTGGCCGGGAAGTCGAGCTCGATCCACTCGCCCGCGCGATCTCCGGTGAGCAGACCGCTCTTCGTGTGAAAGCGCGCCTGCCGGGCCGACGGCAGGTGTCCGTCCTCCCAGAGGACGTGGGCGCTCGCCAGGGTCGCGTGGCCGCACAGCGCGACCTCGACCGACGGCGTGAACCACCGAAGATCGTAGCCGTCGGCCGTGCCGCACGAGAAACGCCGTCTCGGAGAGATTCATCTCGCGCGCCACGCTCTGCATCCAGCCCTCGTCCCGAGGCGCCTGCAGCAGGCACACCGCGGCGGGATTGCCCGCGAACGGCGTGTCGGTGAACGCGTCGACCTGCGTGATCCTGAGGCCCATGGCGCCAAAAAGTGTAGCAACAAAGATGTTAGAGTCCAGGCATGATCGCCGCGGGAACGGGGATCGCCGTCGGCGGCGCGGCCGACAACGCCGCGCTCGAGGCCTCGCTCGAAGCCCTCGAGCGGAGCGGAACCGATCACGCCGACCTCGCGCTGGTCTTCGTCACCGGCGACGCGCACACGCGTGCCCACGAGGCGCTGCACGCCGTCCGCCGCGTGACCGGCGCGCCCGTCGTGCTGGGCTGCAGCGGGACCGGCATCCTCACCGAGCGGCGCGAAGTCGAGGACGATCTGGCCGTCGCGGTCCTCGCGGTGCGCTGCGAGCGCCTGGTCGCGACGCCGTTCTCGTTCGAGCGCCAGGGCGAGCAGCGCGATCTCGGCACCGAGCTCGCCCGGCGTATCGGCCCGACCGTCGCCGAGGGCGGCTGCGCGCTCGTGCTGCCGGACGCGATGGGCTGCAATCCGCCGGCGCTCCTCGGCCAGCTTCACGACGCGCTCGGCTTCGTGCCGGTGCTCGGCGCGGTCGCCGCGGGCTCGCCGATGTTCGAGCTCTACAACACCGACGCGATGGAGGGCGCGCTGGTCGGCGTCGCGCTCTCCGGGCTCGCGCCGGTGATCGGCGTCACGCAGGGCTGCACGCCGATCGGCGAGCCCTATGTCATCACGCACGCCGAGGGCGAACGTGATCCAGCGGATCGGCAGCCGCCCGGCGCTCGAGATGCTCACGGAAGCCATCCGCGCGAATCCCGACACGCAAGCGCGCATCCGCCACGCCGGCGTCTTCGCCGGGCTGGCGATGGATCCCGCCAAGTCGCCGCTCGAGCGCGGCGACTTCCTCGTGCGCAATCTCGTCGGCGCGGATCAATCGAGCGGCGCGGTCGCCGTCGCCGAGCGCGTGCGCGATCGGGCAGACGTTGCAGTTCCAGATTCGCGACGCCGAGGCGTCACGTCAGGATCTGCGCGAGATGCTCGACGAGCTGGCCGAGCGCCTCCACGGTCGGCGGCCGGCCTTCGGCTGCTACTTCGACTGCGCCGGCCGCGGTCGCGGACTCTACGGCGTCCCCGACCACGACGTGAGCCTGATCCGCGAGCGGCTCGGCGAGTTTCCACTCGTGGGATTCTTCGGCAATGGCGAATTCGCGCCGATCGGCCGGCGGAACTTCTTCCACAACTACACGGGCGCCCTCGTGATCTTTCCGGAGGCCTGAGTGCGCGGCCTCGAGCAGATCCCGTGGCTCTACGACGGGCTCTGCGCGGTGCTGGAGCGCACGGGCCTCGCGGAGTGGCGCCGATGGCTGGCGAGCGGCGCGCGCGGGCGAACGCTCGACGTCGGATGCGGAACGGGTCGCGGCCTGCCGCTGTACGGCGCCGGGACGTTCGCGTGATCGGCCTCGATCCGGCGTGGGATTCGCTCGCGCGCGCGCGGCGGCGAGTGCCGGCAGTGCCGCTGGTGCAGGGAGCGCCGAGGCGCTGCCGTTCCGCGACGGCACGTTCGACACGGTGGTCGCGAGCCTGGTCTTCTGCAGCGTGGCGGAGCCCGCGCGCGGCCTCGCCGAGGTCAAGCGCGTGCTGCGGCCGGATGGGCGGTTGCGCATGCTCGAGCACGTCCGCTCTCGCCGCGCGTGGAAGGCGGCGTTCAGGACCGCGTGCAGCCGCTCTGGACGTGGGCCAGCGGTGGCTGCCGCCCGAATCGCGACACCGAGCGCGCGGTGGAAGCCGCCGGCTTCGTGATCGAAGCCGAGGGTCGATCGGAGATGGCCGACATGCGGCGCTTCTCGGCGCGCGCCGAGCCGTAGCCCGCAGAGCTCCTACAGGTCGTTCCCGGAGTAGGAGAGGTTGAAGGACTTGTTGCAGAGGGGAAAGTCCGGGACGATGTTCTTCAGCACGGCGTACTCGAGCGCGGGCCAGTTCCGGAAGGACGGATCGACGACCTTCACGCGGCCGAGCGTCGCGGGTCCGCTGGCCACGACCCAGTGCCAGATCGGTCCTCGCCACGCCTCGACGAGGCCGAACGCGTGGGCGCCCGCGGGTGAGCGGCGGTATCGGGACCCCAACCGGCCGCTGGTCCGTCGCGGCGCACGTGACTTCGCGAACCGAGGCGCGCCGCCTCGCGCGCCTCGTCCGAGGCGCACCATCGTGCGCGCCCAGACGTCTCCCGTCCCGTAGACCGGCACGTGCACGCCCGTCTCGCCGTACGCCGCGAAGGGCGCGTCGCGCCGCAGCGTCGGCGTCGATCCCGCTCGCGCGCCCGACCAGCCCGACGACCTGCATCTCCGTCGCCGTCTGCTCGGTCAGCCGTCCCGTGCCCTGGAGCCGTTCGAGCACCGTCGTGTTGTCGAGGCAGAGCCGCACGACTCGCCGGCGAACTCGGCGACGAGATCGTCCGATCCTCGTGGCGGCCTCGGCCAACGGCGCCGTCGCGATCGGTCCCGTCACGCCGCCCGGCACCACCGCGCCGCGGAGCAGCCGATGACCGGTCAGGCGCTCGTTGGAGCCGGAGGAGCTCCTCGCGGATCCGGAAGCAGTGCGCATGCCCGAAGCCGAATCCGGTGTCGTTGACGATCATGCCCACGTCACCGACGTGGTTGTAGATCCGCTCGAGCTCCAGCAGGACGACTCGCAGCCGGCGCGCCCGTAGCGGCACGGTGCAGCCGGCGAGCGTCTCGAGCGCCTGGCAGTAGGCGAGGACGTGGCCGACGCTCGTGTCGCCCGAGATGCGCTCGGCGAGCGCGGGCGCCCGGTCGAAGGCGAGGCCCTCGAAGAGCTTCTCCGGTGCCCTTGTGGACGAAGCCGAGTCGCGTCTCGAGGTTCACGATCGTCTCGCCCTCGACGCTGAAGCGGAAGTGGCCGGGCTCGATGATTCCGGCATGGACCGGCCCGACGGTGATCTCGAAGATGCCCTCGCCCTCGACGTGCCGGAACGGGAAACGGCTCGCCCGCGTCGACGAAGTCCGTGCGCGGTACGGCGTCGCGGCGCAGCGGGTGATAGCCGTCTGGCCAGTATTGATGGAGCGCGAGGCGCCGTAGATCCGGATGCCCTTCGGGGACCAGGCCGAACAGGTCGTGGATCTCGCGCTCGAAACGGCTGGCCGCGAACGAGCGTGTCGCGAGCGAGGCGAAGCGGGCCACCGCCTGCCGGGACGGCGACGAGCACGGTCACCGACGGCGCGAGCTGCGGCGGCGCGAAGACGTAGGCCAGGCGTGAAGTCGCCGCCGGCTGGCGCGCGTGTCGGCGGCGGCGAGGAACTGGCAGCGCGACGCCGAGCGGCGCCAGACGGTCCGCGAGCGCGGGAATCTCCCAGGCGGGCAACCGGCAGCTGGATGGCGCTCAGTGGCGACGAAGGCGACGCTCTGCGGCTCCGGCCCGCATGACCGCTGTGGCGCAGCGAGTCCTGCGTGAGCGGTCGGCGGCTGCATCTCAGGGGCACCACGATCGCGACGATGCGGTCGAGGGCCGCGCCGAGGCCCGGCGGCCACGCGAGCCCGGTGAGCAGCAGCAGAGCGAGCGCGGCGGCGACCGGCAAGGCCGGGCGCCACCCGGAAGCCTCGATCGGCCGGCTCGCCCGCGCGATGGTCCGTACAAGATCGCGTGGACTCCGCGGAGGAGGCCCGCGAAGGCGATCACGAGCAGGAACAGCGCGACGCCCGCGACGACACGCGAACCCCTGCGCGAAGCCGGCGCCGAAGATCATCACCTCGCTGACGAACAGTCCGAACGGCGGCAAGCCGACGAGCGCGAGCATCGCCGCCAGGAAGGCGCTGCGCCGGTCCGCGGCATGCTGCGCATCAGGCCGCCGACGGCGGCGATCTCGGCCGAGCCGTACGCGGCGCGGATGCGACCGGTGAGCAGGAAGCCGATCGACTTGGCCAGGAGCGTGGTTGGCGATGTGCAGGAGCGCGCCGGAGGTGCCGAGTGTTCCGCCGAAGCCGAGCCCGAGGCACACCAGGCCGATGTGCTCGACGCTCGAGTACGCGAGCATGCGCTTGTAGTTGGGCGACGTCCACGGGAACGCGGCGGCCACGGCGACCGACAGCACGCCCAGCGCCAGCAAGATGCCGCGCGCGAAGCCGGGCCCGGCTGCCGCGTCCACGGCCGGCTTGAATCGCAGGATCGCGTAGACGCCGACGCTCAGCAGCACGCCCGACATGAGGCGCTCACCGGCGCCGGCGCCTCGCTGTGGGCGTCGGGCAGCCACGTGTGCATCGGCGCGAGGCCGGCCTTCGTGCCGTAGCCGACCACGAGGAACACGAACGCGAGCTCGATGACGCGCGGCGCCAGCCCGGGCGCGAGCCGCAGGAGCGTCGTCCAGCGCAGCGCGTGGACCTCGTCGCCGAACTGCTGAATGCCGGCGAAGTACACCAGGACAGTCCCGAGGAACGCGATGGCGATGCCCACCGAGCAGATCAGCAGATACTTGTAGGACGCCTCGAGCGAGGCGCGCGTGCGCTCGAAGTTGACGAGGAAGACCGACGCGAGGGTCGTGCCCTCGACCGCGACCCACATGAGCCCGACGTCGTCGGTGGAGACGGCCAGTAGCATCGTGAACACGAACAGGTGGAAGAGCGAATAGAAGCGGCCCGGCGCCGCGTGCGCGACGTAGCGCGGGGCTTCCGAGGCGGCGAGCGCGCCGACGATGCCGATGAGCGCGATCATCCACGCCGACAGGGCGTCGGCGCGAAGGAACCCGTCGAACGCTGCCAGCGGCTCGCCGCGATTCACCGTTACCGCGACGGCGAGGGCTCCCGCCAGGGTCAGCGCCGCCGTCACGGCGTGAAGCATCGTCGCGCAGCCGACCGACCGCGCGCCACGACAGCGCGGCCCCGACGAGCGGGATCGCCAGGACGAGCAGCCAGCATCATCCGCGAAGCTCCCGCAGACGGTCGACGTCGATCGAGTCGTGCTCGCGGCGCACCTGGACGACCACGGCTTCCATGATGAGGACGATCACCAGCACGTCGAGAAACACGCCGGCCTCCACGATGCCGGGCAGGCCGTAGGTCGCCAGGATCGCCAGGCCGAAGATCCCGTTCTCGAAGACCAGGAAGCCGAGGATGTGGCCCAGCGCATCGCGGCCGGTGACGCACAGCGCGAGGCCGATCAGCGCCATCGCGAAGGCCAGGGGGATGGCGCCCTCGGTCGGCAGCTCCACCGCCGTGGTGACCGGCAGCATGATGACGTAGGCCGCGACGACGAGGCCGCCCGCGACCAGGAGCGTGATTCCGGAGGACCGGCCGGGCGCGATCGGGCGCACGGGAGCCCCGATCCGATCCGCCCGAGCACGCGCGGGATCACCACCCCTTGACGACGATGACGACGACGCGCCACCAGCAGGAGACCGCGGCGCTGCGCCAGCACGCCGACAGTGCTCGCCAGGGCCGCCAGCAGGAGCGATTGGAGCGGCGAAGAGCCGGAGCCGCGCCGGCCAGCTCTGCCGCCAGACGATCAGCAGGGTGACCACCAGCCCCAGGAACGCCAGGAGGTTCGACGCGGTCGTCATCGAACGAGGAAGACCGCCATGAGCGAGAGAAAGGCGAGCGCGAACGATCCCGCCAGCAGCTCCGGGAACCCGGAACAATCTGAGCTTCGCCACCGCCGTCTCGAGCACCGCGACGGCCGCCGTGAGCACGGCGAGCTTGGCGGCCAGCGCCAGGACGCCCAGGAGCACCGGAACGAGACCCGTTGGCTCCGCCAGGCCCCACGGGACGAAGAGGTTCGCCAGCAAGGTCATGAACACGAACAGCTTCATCGCCGACGCCCACTCGACGAGCGCCAGATAGCGGCCGGAGTACTCGAGCACCATCGCCTCGTGGATCATGGTCAGCTCGAGGTGCGTCGCCGGGTTATCGACCGGAAGCCGCCCGGTCTCGCGCGAGCATGACGATGAAGAACGCGGCGAACGCGAGGAGGTGCGCGGGGTTGGCCGCCAGCCACGGCTCGCCGCCGAAACGCTCGACAATGCGGCCGAGGTCGATCGTGCCGGCGCGCAGCGCGAGCGCGAACACCGCGATGATGACCGTCGGCTCGGCGAGCGCGGCGACCGCCACCTCCCGGCTCGAGCCCATGCCGCCGAACGCGCTGCCGGCGTCCAATCCTGCCAGCGCGAGGAAGAACGTGCCGAGCATGAAGAGGTAGACGAGCAGGATGATGTTGCCGGCGAACGCCAGCGGCGGCGCGCGTCGTCACGACCGGCACGATGAGCGCGGCCACCAGCAAGGTCGCCACGAGGAGCGTACGGCGTGGCGCGGAACACCCAGGAGGTCGTCGTGGAGACGACCGCCTCTTTCGCGAGCAGCTTGCGAACGTCGGCATAGGGCTGCCATGGGCTCGGCCCGCGGCGACCCACAAGCCGTGCCTTGAGTGTCCGGAGCGTGCCGACCAGCAGAGGCGCTCCCGCTCCCACGATCAGGATCTGCACGAGGGCCACGGCGACGCCGGCGATCACGCGAGCACCAGCATCAGCAGCAGGGCGGCCAGGATGTAGGCCAGATACTGGTTCGCGCTGCCCGACTGCAGCGCTCCGACGGCGCGCGCCCCGGCGTGGAGGAGATCGAGCGCCGGCCGGTAGAGCCAGTCGTCGAAGATCGAGCGAGTCGGGTTCTCGTACTCGATGCGCTCGACGAAGAAGCGCGACTCGGGATGAAACTCGATGTCGAGGCGCTTCGTCGGCCGATAGAAGAAGTCGAAGACGCGCTTGAACGGGTTGGCGAACGCGGTCGCCGTGTACTCCATCCGCGCGGTCTGCACGATGCGGCCGCAGCCCCACGTCTCGTAGCCGCGCGTCCGGCGCGACGCGCCCACGAGCCGGAGGGCCGCGAGCGGCACGAGGAACGACGACGGCGAGGGCGACGAGCGATCGCCGCGCGTCGAGAGGCTCGCGAAATCGCCCGGAGACGCGCAAGCGTCAGCCAGTCCCCGCCGGTCGCCGGCGGCGGCGTTCGCAGCACGGCGGCGGCGACCGATCCGAGCGCCGGCACCACGAGCGTCGGTCCCAGCCCGAGCGCGACGCAGGCGGCCGCGAGGGCGAGCATGCCCAGCCGCATCGGCAGGCTCGCCTCGTGAGCGCCGGCGGCCGCGTCGCTGCGGGGCAGCGCCAGGAACGTGATGCCGAACGCCTTGACGAAGCACGCCATCGCCAGACCGCCGGTCAGCGCGAGACTCGCGATCCCGAGGGTGAAGACCAGATTCTGTCCGACCGCGTCGAGCCGCGTGTTCTGGAAGAGAGCCAGAAACGTGAGCCACTCGCTCACGAAGCCGTTGAGCGGCGGCAGCGCGGCGATCGCCGCCGAGCCGATCAGGAAGCAGGCGGCGGTCCACGGCATCCGCTTGATGAGCCCGCCCATCGCCTCCATGTTCCGCGTGCCGGTCGCGTGCACGACGGCGCCGGCGCCCAGAAAGAGCAGCGCCTTGAACGCGGCGTGGTTGATCGGTGTGATAGAGCGCCGCGACCAGGCCGAGAACGCGAGCGCGTCCAGACCGGCGGCGCGAGAGAGCGCGGCGCTCCCGATGCCCAGCGAGGATGATCCCGATGTTCTCGATGCTGTGAAACGCCAGGAGCCGCTTGAGGTCGTGCTCGACGAGCGCGTAGAGCACGCCGATCACCGCCGAGGCGGCGCCCGCGATCAGCAGGGCGGCGCCCCACCAGGCCGGACCGGGCCCGAGCCAGTCGAGGCTCACGCGCAGGAGCCCGTAGACCCCGAGCTTGATCATGACGCCCGACATGAGCGCCGACACGTGGCTCGGCGCGGCCGGATGGGCCAGCGGCAGCCAGACGTGCAGTGGGATCACGCCCGCCTTGCCCGCGAAGCCGAGTGCCAGGAGCACGAAGGCCGCGTTGCGGGTCGTGGGAGCCAGCGCCGGCGCCGCCGATCGCCAGTCCGCGAATCGCAGACTCCCGCGTCGGCGCCGAGCAGGAGCATGCCCGCGAGGAGACAGGCGAGGCCTGCATGGGTCATCACCGCGTAGACCCAGCCGGCCTGGATCGACTCCTTGGATTCTCGGTCGTGAAGAACCAGAAGGTAGGACGCCAGAGCCATCAGCTCCCACGCGATCATGAAGGTCATCACGTTCGCGGCGAGCGGAACGAGGCACATCGACACTACGAAGACGACGTACGTCGACCGATCGCGCCCGCCGCCGTCGGGGTAACCCATGGCGTAGACCGATGCCGGCACCGCGGCAAGCCGATCAAGTGCGAGGAAGAATCCGCCGAGGGGATCGAGTGTCAGCTCGAGGCCGCCGAGCGGCACCAGCCAGGTGACCCGAAGCGTGCCGGCGCCGCCCGCCATTCCGTAGCCGCCGAGGCCCATGGCGGCGACGCCGCAGAGCACGACCAGTCCGTACGGAGCCGGCTCATCCGCGGGAGCCGCCCGATCGCCTCGAGCAGGCCGGCAGAGGAGCGCTGCCGGCGACGGCGGACACCCGGGGATGACGGCGTCGACCGGGATGACGTCGGCGACGCCGCCCACGACCGCGTAGGATCCTCGGAAGAGGCCGCCGTCACGTCCGCAGTCGCCGACGGCGACCACGAACTGGGATCCGGCGTCGCCTGCCAGCGTGCGCCGCAACGCCTCGGCCATGTTGCGAGTCACCGGGCCCGTCACCAGCAGGCAGTCGGCGTGGCGCGGCGAAGCGACGAAATGTACCCCGAATCGCTCGACATCGTAGTGCGGCCCGGTGAGGCCCGCCGATTTCGAGCTCGCAGCCGTTGCAGGAGCCGGCGTCGACCTGCCGTGATCGCGAGCGAGCGGCCGAAGAGCGCGCGCGACCTCCGCGGCCAGTCGCTCGCCGATTCGCTCGAGGTCGCCGCGTGCCGAGTGACCGGCTCCGTGACGATGCCCGTGCGGAGCGCGGTCCGGAGCTGGCGAAGCACCGGTCAGCGCCGCGCCGGCCGGCGCGCCTCCTGGCGGAGCGCGCGCAGCATGGTCTGGGTGCCGGCCAGCTGGTTGTTGAAGATCCGTCGCGCCACGTCGAGCAGATCGCCCACGAGCGGATCGCGGATCTCGTACCGCACGCGTCGTGCCCCTCTTTCCGGGCGGTCACGATGTTCTTGGCGCGCAGGATCGCAAGCTGCTGCGAAACGATGGACTGATCGAGGCTCGAGGCGAGTCCTGCAGCTCCTGGACGCTGCGCTCACCGCGCGCGCAGGACTTCGAGCAGCCGGATACGGATCGGATGGGCCAGTGCCTTGAAGAATTCAGCCTTGAACGACTGGAGGTGCGGCGACGACGCCGCGCTCACGAAAAGTATTATATATTAATATTCATATATATCAAATCCAGCGATCCACCAGGACCGGCCCCGACGTCCGGTCAAGCTCCGAGCAGCCCGCGGTACCGCAG
>ERZ1370068.5556-contig-4578_pt1 | contig 62869 bp, 64 predicted proteins | sample MGYA00561227_ERZ1370068 | MGnify/ENA primary metagenome ERZ1370068 (study PRJEB38410, sample SAMEA6850437) | metagenome | study: Metagenomic assessment of the ecological functions of the soil: analysis of the soil microbiota associated with the...
GGTTACGTATTGCTAGCGCCTCGGCCTGCCGCTCGCCTACGTCACCAGCATGGACATCGACGCCGACCCGCACCTGCTGGACGGGGCCAGCGCGCTGTTCTCGCTCGGCCACGACGAGTACTGGTCGCCGCCGGAGCGGGCGCACGTCACCGCGGCCCGCGACGCGGGCGTGAACGTGGCGTTCCTCGGGGCGAACGCGATGTTCCGCCGGACCCGGCTGGCCAGCACGAGGCTCGGCCAGCGGCGGCTGGTCATCTGCTACAAGACGAGCTACCTGCAGGACCCGATGTACGGCAAGGACAACGCGCTGGTCACGAGCGACTGGCGGGAGCCGCCCCACCGGACCCCGAATCGTCGCTGACCGGCACGCTGTACGAGTCGAACCCCACCGACGCCGACTTCGTGGTGGCCACGCCGGATGCCTGGATGTTCGCCGGGACCGGGGTGCGCGAAGGGAACCAGGTTCCGCGGCCTGGTGGGCATCGAGTACGACCGGGTGAACCCGGCTCGCCGGTCGAGCGGCCGATCCAGGTCCTGTCCCACTCGCCGCTGACCTGCCGCGGCGTGAACAGCTACTCGGACTCGGCCTATTACACGCACCGCGGCGGTGCCGGGGTGTTCAACGCCGGGACGATGCGCTGGGTGGCGTCGTTCGGCGGCGTGCACCACTTCGGCCTGAACCGGCGGACGGCACGCCTTCACCAAGCACGTGACCGCCAACCTGCTGCACGGCTTCGCCGACGGCCCGGCCGCGGCGAAGCACCCGCACACGACAACCTGGATGCCATGCACGAGTGGCCCGGCGACCCGATCGCCGCCAGCACAACCTGTGGCCGCCGGTCGTGCTCTGAGACCCTGCGGCGCTCGCCGCCGGGCATGGCGAGCGCTCACGGGCCCGGCACCGGCCAGGGTGATCCCGGTGGCGGCCAGCACGTCCGGCCGGGCGCGGCAGCGCGTCCTGGCGCGCCCTGGCGGGTGGTCGCCGCCGCGCCCGCCGCGCACGCGGCGCGCACCGCGTCCGCTGGCCCCACCCCGGCCGCCAGCGCGACGGCCAGCGCGCCACGAACGCGTCGCCAGCGCCGACGCTGTCCACGCTCGCCACGCTGAACCCGGGCACGGTCACCGCCGCGGGCTATCCGCCGCGTCCGCGGCCGGGCGAGCACCGCCCCGGCCGCGCCCAGGGTGATGACCGCGTGCCCAGCCGCGCCATCCGCGGCCAGCGCCGACGCCGCCGCCGCGTGCCTGCGCCGCCCGGCTCAGCCCAGTCACCGGCCGTCCCAGCACCGCCGCCGCCTCCTGCTCGTTGACCACGAGCCAGTCCACGCCCGCCAAGCCGGCAGGCCAGCCGCCCCGTCCGGTGCCGGGGCCAGGTTCAGCACGCACGTGGTGCTGTAGCCTGCGGGCCCGGCCCAGCACTCCCGCGAGCACCCCGGCCGGGATCTCGGCCGAGGCCACCAGCGCCTCGCACGGGGCCGCGAACGCCGCCGCCACCTCGTCCGGCCCGGCCAGGCCGTTCGCGCCACGCCGCCACCGCGATCGCGTTCTCGCCCGCGGCGTCCACGGTGATCAGGGCCACCCCGGAGGCGGCGCCGGCGACCACCCGCACCCCGCTGGCATCCACCCCTCGGCCGCCAGCCCCGGCCCGCAGCCGCGCCCCGAACTCGTCGTCGCCGCAGCAGCCGACCATCCGCACCGCCGCGCCCAGCCGGGCGGCGGCCACCGCCTGGTTGGCGCCCTTGCCGCCGCCGCCGATGACCGCGCTCCGCGGCCGACAGGACCGTCTCGCCCGGCCCGGGCAGGTGCGGCACCGCCAGTGAGATGTCGGTGTTGAGGCTGCCCACCACGGTCACCCGGGGGGCAGGTGGCCCATGACCCTGGAACGCTGCCGCATGCGCCCAACCGCCTTCCCGCCCCATCAGCCCGGGCTGCACCAGTCGTCAGCGCATGCGCTCCCCGGCGGCCGCCGGATCGCGTTCGACACGGACACTCCGGGAACTGTGTCCCCGCCGGTCACCCGGAGCCACCAGGCGCCAGATCGGGTATCGTTTCAAAGATCACTGCTCTGCTTTCCCACACCTCCGCGCGGACGCTGATCATCGGGATCGATCAATCCGGACGGATCGATCCAGCATGACCGGAGTTCGCTGGAAATCCTCGCCCTCCGGGCGATGCCCTGCTCGGCGCCCACCTGAACGACCTGGTCACGGCGCCGATGCGAGCCGGCTCGCCGCTGCACGGGCTGCTCGACGCCGCCCGCAGCGGCCGGGAGGCCACGGCGGTGCTCACGCTCCGCACCAGGCGCCTCGACCCGGTCGACGCGGTGGTCTCCATCCAGCCGATGCGCGGGAGCGACGACAGCCATCAGCGCGCTGGTGATCATGCGCATGCCGCCGCCCGCCGACGAGCAGTTCCTCGATCCCGCGCTGATGCGGCACGCGCTGCTCGACGACACCTTCCGCCAGATCGGCGCCACCCTCGACCTCGACCAGATGGCCCGCGGCCTGATCAACATCGTGGTGCCGCACTTCTGCAACGTCGGCCGGCCTGCTGGTGCTGGAGAGCCTGGTGGCGGCCGACGAGCCGCCGGCCACCGGGCAGGACGGGTCGCACCTGCTGCGCCGACTGCCGTCGCGAGCGACGACGACGACCCGCGCCTGGACGGCGACGTTCCCCACCGGTGAGGTCCTGCGGTACCCGCCGGGAACGCCGTACACCGAGTGCATGGACACCGGCAAGCCGGTGCGGACGAGCAACGTCGACAACGACGACGCGCTCAAGATCGCCGAGTCCTGGCTGCGGCGGCCCGTCGCCAAGCTGCTCGCGGGCACCTCCATGCTGCTGCTGCCGCTCAACGCGCGCGAGCACCCTGCTCGGCTTCATCGTGTGCACCCGCCGGGCGGGCTTCCGCCGCTTCGACGCCTACGACACCGAGATCGGCATGGAGTTCGCCTCCCGGGCGGCGATCTTCATCGACAACGCCCGCCGGTACAGCCGGGAGCGCGCCACCGCCCTCACCCTGCAGCGCAGCATGCTGCCGACCGGCCTGTCCGCGCCCTGCTCGGTCGAGGTCAGGCACCGCTACCTGCCCGGCAGCCAGCTGATCGAGGTCGGCGGCGACTGGTACGAGTCGATCGCCCTGCCCGGGGCCCGGGTGGCGCTGGTGGTCGGCGACGTGGCCGGGCACGGCGTGCGGGCGGCCGTCACCATGGGCCGGCTGCGCACGGCGATCCAGACGCTGGCGATGCTGGAGCTGTCTCCCGCCGAGTCGCTTCAGCAGCTCAACGAGCTCATGCAGACGCTGGGCGAGCGCGAGCCCCACTTCGCGACCTGCGCCTACGCCGTCTATGACGCGGTGCAGGGCACCTGCGAGGTCGCCTCGGCCGGCCACCTGCCCCCGCTGCTGGTGCGGCCCGACGGCAGCAGCGAGTTCCTCGACGTCGTCGCCGCGCCGCCGCTCGGGGTCGGCGAGGGCATCGATCCACAGCCGGACCTTCGAGATCGAGGACGGCAGCCTGTTCGTCCTGTACACCGACGGGCTGGTGGAGAGCCGGGACCGCGACATCGACGACGGCCTGAAACGGCTGCGGTCGGCTGTTCGGCCCGGGTCGGCCGCGCGCCCGGTGGAGGAACTGTGCAAGGCCGTCGCTCGCCAGGCGCCTACGCCGACCAGCAGCGCGACGACATAGCGGTGCTGATCGCGCGGCTGAGCCGCATCGACGGCAGCCAGCTGGCGACCTGGGTGCTGCCCGGGGAGCTCACCTCGGCGGGCGAGGCGCGCGCGCTGGTGAGCCGAGCCGCTGGAGAAGTGGGATCTGGCCGGCATGGTGCCCACCACCCAGCTGCTCGTCTCCGAGCTGGTGACCAACGCGATCCGGTACACCGACGGCCCGGTCACCCTCCGCCTCGTCCTGGAGCGGGCCCTGATCTGTGAGGTCGCCGACTCCTCACCGGCGCTGCCGAGGATGAGGTACGCGGCGAGGGACGACGAGTCGGGCCGCGGCCTGCAGATCGTCAGCCAGCTGTCGCTGCGCTGGGGCGCCCGGCGGACGGCGGCGGGCAAGGTCGTCTGGTGCGAGCAGCAGTTCCCGCGGGGCTACAGCGCCCGGCCATTCCGGCCCAGCGATGCTGAGCCATCGGCACCGGTGGCCGTGGCCGGTCCGGAGCGGGGGCGGGCCTACCACGGCGGTCCCGGGGTCAGCTGGCCGCGTGCCTGGTGTCCTGCTTGATCTCCAGCTGACCGTCCCGCATCAGGCCGATCCGCTGCGCCCGGCTCGCCACGGTGCTGTCGTGGGTGACCAGGACCAGGGTGAGCCCGCGCTCGCGCCACATGCCTCGAGCAGGCCGATGATCTCGTCCCTGGTGCCCTCGTCGAGGTTCCCGGTCGGCTCGTCGGCCAGCACCACCGTGGGCTTCTTGACCAGGGCACGGGCGATCGCCACCCGCTGCTGCTGGCCGCCGGACAGCTCGACCGGCAGGTGGCGGGCCGGTCGGCGAGGCCCACGTCCGCCAGCGCCTGCGCCGCCCTGCTCGCGCTCGGCGCGCGCTGACGCCGCAGCGGTACCAGCGCGGTCTCGACGTTCTCCTGCGCGGTCAGCGTGGGGATCAGGTTGAACGTCTGGAAGATGAAGCCGATCGAGTGCGCCCGCACCCGGGTGACCTGGCTCTCGCGCAGCTGGCGCCAGGTCCTGGCCGTCGAAGTCGACCACGCCCGAGGTGGGCCGGTCCAGGCCGCCGAGGATCTGCAGCAGCGTGGTCTTGCCGTGGCCGGTCGGGCCCTGGATGGCGAGCCACTCGCCGTCCGGCGATCCGCAGGTCCACGCCTGCCAGCGCGTGAACCGTGGCCCGCCCTTCTTGTAGTTCTTGGTGACTGCCGGACAGTTCGTACATGGCTGCTCCCTCAGTCCACCCCGGCCAGTGCGTCGGCGGGACGCAGCCGGGCGGCCCGCCAGCCGCCGAACCCGCTGACGATCAGGCCGCCCGCGATGGCCAGCACCACGGCGAGCGCGACCGCGGCCAGCGTGACCTCGCGCGTTGAGGTGGACGGTGACCGCGCGCGTCCGCGGCCAGCGCGGAAAGGCCGGTGTGGCCTGGGCGCGGGTGCCCGCCTTGGTGACGGTGATGTCGGTGCCCACCCCGTACAGGGAGTGCAGCACCGCGCTCCTGCGCCTGGGCGACGCCAGCGGAGGCGGCCGTCACCGTGATGACCAGGCCGATCCCGATGGCCAGGCCCAGGGAGATGAAGATCACCTGCCGCATCCGCTCGACGCAGTTCACGCCGGAGGTAGATGAAGAACATGAATCCCTCCAAGGCTGCCCATGAGCAACGTGGGTGCCGCGCCAGGTCAGATGCTGGCGGGCGTGGCTGAGGGAAGCCTGAAGGGTGCTGGCGGGGTCGCTGGAATCGGAAGCCTTTGCGGTGGCTTTACGGGGCGAGACTCGTGCAGCAACGGCCTCCACCGCCTCGGCCAACAGAAACGCCGACTCGGTGGAGCCGCACTGCCAGTAGAGCAGTCGCGGCCTCTGTTTCGCCGGCGCTGAGCCAGCTCCGAGAAGTGCTCGGCTTTCAGCCGGGGCGGGTGTCGAGCACTCAGCCAGATGCCGCTTACTGTCCAGCGGTGCGTCGAGCGGAAGCCGCGCGCCGTTGAGGAGGGGGACGTGGCCTGCGCTCGTTGCCGGTCTCGATGACCCAGAGGCGGTGGACGGTGATGAGGCGGTGGCGGACGACGGGTGCGGGGGCCGCGGGTGCCCAGGAGGGTGGCGGACTGGGTGGGGGTCTGGGCCAAGCCGACGTCGCGGAGGGGGCGGTAGGCGGACGGGTAGGCGGCCTCGAACCTCGTGGTCGGTGAGGCGGGGAAGAGCAGCGCGTCGCCGGGGCGGCTGTGGACGGCCAGCTGGCGGCTCAGCAGGCGGAGGTTCTCGCTGTGGCTGCTCACGCGGCGGTCGCCGAGCCTGCCCCGGCAGCGCGACCAGCACGATGAGGGCCAGGCCCGCGGCGCCGCCTACCAGCCCAGCGAGGCCAGGCCTGCCTCGGCCAGCTAGCGCGGCGGCTTAAGCGCGCAGAACATGATGTAGCGCGGCGAGTACACCGGATGGACGGCGGTGGCAGCCAGCAGCACGGCTGGCGGCAGCAGCAGCCACGGCAGGCTCAGCGCCAGCAGACGGGGCGGCATGTCGGCCGCCAGCCGCCCGCGCAGGGCGCAGATGGCGAGCGTGGCCACGATGACCAGCAGCATCAGGGCCGCCAGCGCTGAGCGGGCCGAGCAGCTGGTGGATGCTCGCGGCCCGGGCCGCGTCCAGCCGCTTCAGCCAGCTCACCGCGCCGCGCTGGCCGACGGAGATCACCACCACCGGGCTGGTTACCGCCAGCGCGGCCGTGGACGCGGCCAGCCAGCCCCGCACCGGCGCACCAGCCTCGGCACGGCTGGTGCGCCGTCACCGGTGCGGGCGCGGGCGCGCGGTGCTGGCCGCCCTCACGCCCCGGTCATGCGCGCCCACAGGGCCAGCGTCAGCCCGTGCGCCGGGATGCAGCAGCAGGGCGAAGATGTTGCCCAGGCCCAGCGCCGCGACGCTCACGCCATATCCGGCCAGCCAGCGGCCACCGGCCGGGGCCGCCGCCATGGACCGCACGAGCAGGTAGCTCGCGATGGTGGCGAGCGCCGTCACCAGCGCGTAGCTCCGCGCGTTCTGGGCGTACCAGGTCACGCTCGGCAGCGCCGCGAATACCAGTCCCGCGGCCAGCCCGGCGCGGGCGGACACCAGGCGGCGTCCAGCGCGGCGGTGACACCGGCGGCCACCGCCATCCCCACCGCGGACGGGAACCTGAGCGCCAGTGCGCCGGTCCCGGCCGCCCTGGTCACGAACCACATGAGCACGTAGTAGGCGCCGTTCACCACGTCGGTGTGGCCGAGCATGCGCAGCAGCTGCGGCAGGCTACGGTGCACGGCGGCCAGCGTTGCGCCCTCGTCCCGCCACAGCGACGGCCGCTGGATCTGGTAGAGCGTGACCGCCAGCGCGGTCAGTGCCGGGATGACCGCCACCCAGGCCGGGCCGTCCGCATGGCGCGCGGGCGCGGGCCCGGCGCGCGCCCGCGAGGGAGCCGGGGCGGCAGGATCCCCCGCAGTATCCGCTCACGAAGCCATCATGTGGCTCTCATGTTGATCTCAACAGGCGTGGCCGCTGATCTTTGCCGTGTGCTGCCCCATTGATGACAGAGCCCTGACCAGCACGGACGTGCCGTCCCGCTGGGCCTGGTCAGTCGCCGCGCATGGCGCGCAGCGACGCGCGCAGCGACCCCATGGTGGCGAGCACCGCCGACGGCTCGTAGCCGCAGTGCGCCATGCAGTTGGCGCACCGCGGGTCCCTGCCGCGGCCGTAGGCGTCCCAGTCGGTGGTCTCGATCAGCTCCTGGTAGGTCTTGGCGTACCCGTCGGACATCAGGTAGCAGGGCCGCTGCCAGCCGAGCAGCGAGTAGCGAGGGGATGCCCCACGCGGTGCAGCCGAAGTCGGTCTTGCCCTCGAGGAAGTCGAGGAACAGCGGCGAGTGGTTGAGCCGCCAGCTGCTTGCGGTTGCCGTCCGCGAACGCCTTGCGGAACAGCTCCCTGGTCTCCGGTCACGCCGAGGAAGTGCTCCTGGTCGGGCGCCTTCTCGTAGGCGTAGGCCGGGGAGATCATCATCTCGTCGACGCCGAGGTCGTCGTTGAGGTAGTCGAGCACGTCGATGACGGTCTGCGGGGTGTCGGTGTTGAAGAACGTGGTGTTGGTGGTCACCCGGAACCCGCGCCGCTTGGCACTCCTTGATCGCCGCGACCGCCTCGTCGAACACGCCGTCCTTGCAGACCGACTCGTCGTGCCGCTCGCGCAGCCCGTCGATGTGCACCGCCCAGGCGAAGTAGCGGCGACGGCGTGAACTTGTCCAGCTTCTTGGGCATGAGCAGCGCGTTCGTGCACAGGAAGACGTACTTCTTGCGCTTGATCAGCTCGGCGACGATCACGTCGATCTGCGGGTGCATCAGCGGCTCGCCGCCGACGATGGACACCATCGGGGCGCCGCACTCCTCGATCGCGCGCCAGCGCCTGCTCGACCGGCATCCGCTGCTTGAGCATGGTCGTGCGGCTGCTGGATCTTGCCGCAGCCGGCGCACTTCAGGTTGCAGGCGAACAGCGGCTCGAGCTCGACCAGCAGCGGGAACTTCTCCTTGCCAGCCAGCTTCTGGCGCATCAGGTAGGCCCCGATCGCGCATGCGTCTGGCGCAGTGGCATGGTCATGATCGCCCGTACCTCCTTGGGCAGGCTGAACCGGATGGATTCCGTGGTGGTCACCCGCTCGGTGACCTCGACCGGGGCCTAGCCCTGAGCAGCGCCGCGATGATCTCCTCCACCACGGCAGGAGGCGCGGACGCGCCGGCGCGTCAGGCCGATCGTCGATACCCCGGCCAGCCAGCCGAGCTCGATGTCCGCCGGGCCGTCGATCAGGTGCGCTGGCGTACCGGCCCGCTGCGCGGTCTCCACCAGCCGGACCGAGTTGGAGGAGTTCGCCGAGCCAGCCACGAGCACCAGGTCGGACTCGGCGGCGACAGCCCGCACCGCCGGCCTGCCGGTTGGTCGTGGCGTAGCAGATGTCGTCGCTGCCGGGCGCGCGCGTCGCGGGAACCGCTCGCGCAGCGCGCCGGACACCTCCGCGGCCTCGTCGACCGACAGCGTGGTCTGCATCAGGTAGGCGACCTTGCCCGGGTCCGGCGGGCGCAGCCTGGCGACGTCCTCCGGCGGTCTGCACCAGGACCATGGAGTCCGGCGCCTCGCCCAGGGTGCCCTCGACCTCCTCGTGGCCCGCGTGGCCGATCAGCGCGACCAGTGTACCCGTCGGCGGCGAACCGGCGGGCCTCCGCGTGCACCTTGGACACCAGCGGGCAGGTCGCGTCGATCACGGTGGCCAGCCCGCGCCGGGCCGCCTCCGTCGCGGACCGCCGGGCGACACGCCGTGCGCGGAGAACACCACGGTGGCCCCGTCCGGCACCTGGTCGAGCTCGTCCACGAACACCGCGCCGCGGTCGCTCCAGCGTCGGCCACCACGTGGGTGTTGTGCACGATCTGCTTGCGCACGTAGACCGGCTGGCCCCTGCTGCTCGAGCGCGCGCTCGACGATCTCGATGGCCCGCTCGACCCCGGCGCAGAACGACCGCGGCCCGGCCAGCAGCACCTGGCGCTGGCCTGCCGGCCGCCGCCCACCGTGTCGGGCCACGGCGCGGCGGCCCGCAGCGACCGCAGCGCGCGCAGCCCGCGGCCAGGCCGCCGGAGCCGATGCCCGCCACCGGATGGACCGGCGTGTCGGAGACGGCCCGGATCACCGCCACCGGCCGATCCGCCGGCCGCGGCGGCCAGCGGCGCCGACTCCAGGTCGGCGAGCCAGCGTGCCGTCGGTCCGCCAGCCCGCGCCCGCTTCGGACCGCCGCGACCAGCTGGTCCACGCGTCGCCATCCGGCCCGGCCGGGCCGTCAGCCCGGCCCGGCGCAGCTCGCCCGCCAGCAGCGGCGCCGACGGGCACGCGGTAGGTGGTCCACGTCCGACCTCGGTGCCGACCACCAGGTCGCCCGGGGCCGAGGTCGCCGGTCAGCCCGCCACCGATCACCGGCCATCGGCCGAGCGCGCCGAACGTATCCTGCCGGAGCCGCTCCGCCTGCCTCCGCGCGTCCCGGCCCGTAGCCGTCAGCCCGACCTCGCCGCGTCGCCGATCCGCCGGACCGCCCGAGCCTCCGGCACCGCGGGCACGACCGCGCAGCGGGGCCGGGCCGCAGCGCCTCGATCGCCGCGGGCTCTGCGCGGGCGGCACTGGGGATGCCGTCAGCGCTGATCGCGCCGGTCATGCGTCCGCCTGCCGTGGCAGGTACCTGCCCAGCGCGCTGACCGGGAAGACCAGCCGGTACAGGTGGTAGTTGAGGTAGAAGTCGCCGCGGGAAGCCCGGTGCCGGTGAACTGCGGCTCGTCCCAGGTGCCGTCGGCTCGCTGGCGTCTCGCGCGAGCCAGCGGATGCCGCGCTCGGTCGCGCGGGCTCGGTCCCGCTCCCCCGGCGGCCAGCAGGGCGAGCAGCGCCCACGCGGTCTGCGACGCGGTGGACTCGCCGCGCCCGCCCAGCGCCGGGTCGTCGTAGGAGCGCAGGTCCTCGCCCCAGCCGCCGTCCGGGTTCTGGTGCTGCTCCAGCCAGGCGACGGCACGCCGGATGGCGGGCTTGCCCGGCTGCACCCCGGCCGCGATCAGCGCGGGCACCACGGCGCCGGTGCCGTAGACGTAGTTCGCGCCCCACCGGCCGAACCACGACCCGTCCGGCTCCTGCGCCCGCAGCAGCCAGACCACGCCGCGCCGCGCGGCCCGGCTGCCGACCAGGCCCTCGGCCGCGAGCGCCTCGACGACGTGCGCGGTGACGTCGGCCGAGGGCGGGTCGATGACCGCGCCGAAGTCGCAGAACGGCAGCTTGTTGACCAGCGTGCGAGGTGTTGTCGGCGTCGAACGCGCCCCAGCCGCCGTCGCTGGGACTGCATGCCCGGTCAGCCAGCGCAGCCCCGCGCTCGATGGCCGACGCCGCGCGGCGTCGCCCGCGCTGCCGCCGAGCGCTCGGCGCAGCGCCAGCACGACCTCGGCGGTGTCGTCGATGTCGGGGTAGTTGTCGTTGTCGAACTCGAACGCCCAGCCGCCGACGGCGGCTGCCCGGGCCTGCGCACCTGCCAGTCGCCCGGGCCGCGGATCTCCTCGTCGAGCAGCCAGCCGGCGCCGCGGCCGTCAGCGCGGCGTGATCGGGCGGCAGGCCCGCGTCGGCCAGCGCGATCACGGCCAGCACGGTGTCCCACACCGGCGACTGGCAGGCCTCCAGCCGCGCGCACCGGGCCGTCCGGGGTGTCCTCGGTGATGGTGAACCGGTCCAGCCCGGCGAGCCCGCGCTTGCATCACCGGGTGGTCGAGCCCGTAGCCGAGCAGGTGCAGGGCGATCAGCGAGTAGACCCAGGGCGGCTGGATGCCGCCCCAGCAGCCGTCCTTCTCCTGCCGGGCGATGATCCACTCCGCGCACCGGCGCAGCGCCGCGCGCCGCACCGACTGCACCGGTCGGTACGGCACGGTGCGCGCGGCGCTCGTAGCCGTGCAGGCCCCGGTCGAGCCGCCGAACAGCGCCGCCCACGGGCCCGGGCCGGCCGGTCGGTCCGCCTGCGCCGGCGCGGCGGGTCACGGACGGGCGGCCAGCCCGGCCAGCTCGGTCTGAGTCGTCGATGGGGAGCGGCCGGACCGGGCGCAGCGATGCCGACGATGGTCAGCGGCACGATCGTCTGCCGGGCCCAGCAGCGCCCAGTCGTAGATGTTGAGCGGGAACCAGGACGGGCAGGTAGATCAGCTCGGGCGGCATGACCGGCAGGTCGTCCCAGGACCACTGGCCGAACAGGGCCAGCCAGATCCGGGTGAACACGCGGGTCGCCGGGATCGCCGCCCTGGCCCGGTGATCCAGTCCGCGGCCCTCGCCATGTGCGGCGCGTCCGGCTCGTGCCCGGCCAGCCGCAGCGCGACGTAGGCCTCGACCGTGGTGGACAGGTCGCCGGGCCCGCCGTAGAAGTTGGCCCAGGTGCCGTCGTCGCGCTGCTGGGACCGCGATCCAGCGGCGCCGACGCGCCTCGGTCTGCTCGTCGTGCGGATCCGCAGGAACTCGCGCAGCAGCAGGTCCTCGGCGTCCATGGTGACGTTGGTCTCGAGCTCGCCCTGCCACCAGCCCTCGCTCGTGCTGGAGGCCGAGCAGGTGGTCGCGGGCGCGGGCAAGGCCTGCGCCGGGTGGTGGCGGCCCGGCCCTGCGGCCGCGAGTGCGTGACCGTCATCCTCTCCTCCCGCACCTGCTGGCACCGCTCACCATTGGCGCGCGGTGATGAACTCGGCGATCCCGGCGAACTCGGCCCTGACGTCGCCGGGCATGTCGGTGTCTGCCAGGCAGCGTTGCGCGGCGGCGAGCTGCGTGCCCGCCTCGGCCTCGGTCCAGGTCTTGCCGCTAGCCGCCTCGACCAGCCCGGCCGCCAGCAGCCAGGTCGTCCTCGCTCAGCGCCTCGTCCCGGGCGAGCAGGGCGGCGAGCTCGCGCCGCCTCGGCCGTGCCGCTGGTCAGCGCGGCCACCACCGGCAGCGACTTCTTCCTGGCCCGCAGGTCCGACGCGCACCGGCTTGCCGGTCACCTCGGGGCGCCCCAGATGCCGAGCAGGTCGTCGGTGAGCTGGAAGGCCAGGCCCGACGTGCGCGCCGAACGCGGCCAGCCCCATCGCCAGCTGGGGGCGCGCCCCACGTGGATGGAGCCGATGCTGCACGCGCAGGCCATCAGCGCGGCGGTCTTGTCCCCGGCCATCGTCCAGGCACTCCGGCCAGCGAGACGTCGTCGCGCTGCTCGAAGGCCAGGTCCGCGCCCTGGCCCGCGATCAGCCGCTGCACCGCGGCGGACAGGGCCGCGGGCCGCCCAGGCGCCCTGCGGGCGGTCGTCCTCCAGCAGGATGTCCTGGGCGAGCGCGAGCATGCGCGTCACCGGCCAGGATGGCCGCGCCGATCGCCGTACACGGTCCAGGCGGTCGGCCGGTGCCTGCGCTCGGTGTCGCCGTCCATGATGTCGTCGTGCAGCAGCGAGAAGTTGTGCACCAGCTCGACGGCCACCGCGGCGGGCACGCCACGTTCCGGCGCGGCGTTCGCGGCGCGGGCCGACAGCAGGGTCAGCGCGGGCCGCAGCGCCTTGCCTGCGCTCGGCGGCCGTCGCGGGCGCCCGGCTGCTCCGGTCCGCCGCTGGGCCGGCGCCGTCCGCCGCGCCCGGCAGTGCGCCCTCCGGCCCGCCAGGCCCAGGTGGTAGGCGGCCACCTTCCGCACGTCGGGGCTGAGCCGTGCCACGGCCGCCGCGAGCGCCGGGCTCGACCAGGTCGCGGGCGGTTTCCACGCCCGCCGGGATCACGGCCGTCATGCCGTGCGCTCCCGCGCCCGCCGGGCCGCTCGCGCGGCCGGCGTCACCGGCCGGGCCCGGTTCACCGGGCCGACCCGTTGACCGGGCCCGGCCGCCGGGCCCGGCCCGGGTCCCGCTGGCCGACACGCTGCCAGCCGGCTGCCGCGAGCTCCCTGGCGCAGCGCTCGCGCCGCGTTCAAACCGCTTCGCACGGCTCCCTCCATCGTGTCCGGCCACCCGGTGTCGGTCCAGGCGCCGGCCAGCACCAGGCCCGGCAGGGCGGTGGCGGCCTCGGGCCGCAGCCGCTCACACCCGGCACCTGGCGCAGCGTGGCCCGCCGCTCCCTGGTGACGAAGAAGTCGGTGACCCGCGCGTCGCGCGCGGCCGGGAACAGGTCTGCCATGGCGGGCAGGAACTGCTCCCGCAGGCCGACGCCGGGACGTCCACGTAGCCGTCGGCCGCCGACAGCGACACCGCGAGGTACTGCCCCGACCGCAGCCCGGACGGGCCGGTCCGGTCGAACACCCACTGCACCGGCGAGTCCACCGCCGCCGCGAACGGCAGCCGGGTGACCCGCCGGTCGTAGATCACGTGCACGTTGACGATGGGCGAGGTGGCCAGCTCCCGCCACTGCGCCGGGCCCGGCTGGCCCGCCGGGCCGTGCCCGGCCCGCGGCTTCGGCACCGCTGCCCGCCGGGCACCGTGCTCGGACCGTGCCCGCGGGCGCCAGCCTGGCGGCGACCGCTGGCGGCACCGCCAGCACCACGCCGTCCGCCTCGATGACCTCCCGCACGCCGTCCGGCGGCACCGTCCGGGGCCGCGCCGTCCAGCGGCTGCGCCGTCCGGTCCGCGCCGCCGGCCGGGCCGTGCCAGCCCCGGCGCCCGGCCAGCCGGACCCGAACCGGGCCCCGGCCCGCCTGGCAGCACCTCCACGGCGGCGACCTTCGCGCCCAGCCGCACCTGCGCGCCCAGCCGGGTCAGCAGCGCGCCCGCCGCCTGCCCGTGCAGCTCGCCGAGCGGGACGGACGGCACCCCGATGTCGGCGGCGTCCCTGGCCCCCAGCAGCGCGGTCTTCACCACGGTGGCGGCCAGCGCCAGGTTGGCGTCATCACCGCGCGATGTTGAGCGCGGACACCGTGAACAGGTCCCACAGCAGCCGCCGCGTCTGCTCGTCCTGCCCGCGGGCGGCGAGCCAGTCACCCAGCCGCTGCCGGTCAAGGTCCGGCTCGCGCCGGGTTCAGGGCCGCCATGGCGAGGGCGGCCCGAGCCACGCGCAATCGTTGGGCGCGGAGAGGAAGCCGGTAGCCCAGCCAGGGCCTTGCCCAGGTGCAGCGGGCCGGGCAGCGCGGTCCGGCGCAGCCGTGCCCGCCCCCGGCGCCAGCACCGTGACGTCGAACCGGTCCTGCAGCGTCACCGCCCCGGTCATGCCGAGCCGGGCCAGCAAGCCGCGGTAGGCCACGCAGCAGCGCAGGAACACGTGCTGGCCGTTGTCGACCATGAGGCCGCCGCGGCTGAACGAGGCTGGTCGCACCGCCCAGGCGGGGCCTGGCCTCGGCCAGCGTGACATCGGCGCCCGCCTCGCTGAGCGCGATCGCGGCGGTGATGCCCGCCAGGCCGCCACCGACCACGACGACCTTGCCTGGCGCGCTCACCGGGCCGCTCCCTTCATGCCGGGTCCGCGCCTGTTCGCGCCCGGCGCGGGCGCAGCGCCACCGCCAGCGACCGGGCCGCCGACCAGGGCTTTCTCCTCGGCCGACAGCGACATCCGGCGCTCAAGGACCGCGCGGGGGTGGCGGCGATGCGTTCCAGCAGCCGGAAGTAGATGCTTGGCCATCGCCCCGGCGGAGGCCGCGCTGCGCCAGTCCAGCAGCGGAATCAGCGTGAGGCCCTTCGCGTACCAGGCGCTGTGCGCGCTCGCGCCTCGAACTCCACCAGCGCCGCGAGCTTGTCCCCGTTGCCGCCTCGCCCGGCCCGGCTGCGCCGGTGCCGCCGAGCGCGCCCTGCTGGAGCGCCCCGTTCTCCAGCGAGCAGCCGAAGCGCTCGAAGTCCTCGGCCGGCAGGTAGATCCGCCCGCCGAGGTAGTCCTCGCGGATGTCGCGCAGGATGTTCGTGAGCTGGAGCGCGACGCCGAGCGCGTCCGCGAGCGGGGCGGCGGTGGCGACGTCGGCCAGTGCCGAACACACCCAGCGACGGCGCAGGCCGATCGAGCGCCGCCACGCACCGGCAGTAGTGCAGCAGGTCGTCGAAGGTGCGGTAGGTCGTGCCCCCGCACGTCGGCCTCGCAGCCGTCGATGAGCTCACCGAACGCGGCCAGCGGGATGTCGAACCTGTGCCGCCGCGTCCGCCAGCGCCACCAGCACCAGGTCGCCGCTGGGCGCCGTCACCGGGCGGCTCGCCGTTCTCGCCGGCGGCTGCGCGCCGCTTCCGCCGCGGCAGGTGACGTTCTGCGCCGAGCGCGGTCACGCTGGCCCGGGCATCCGGCCAGCGCGGCCAGCTTCGCTGGCGTGGGCAGGTCGCCGTCACCGATGTCGTCGATCCGGCGGGCGAAGGCGTAGACCGCCGCGAGCGCCTGCCGCTTGGCCGGCGGGCAGCAGCCGGATGCCGTAGGCAGAAGTTCCTGGCCTGGGACCAGGTGATCTCCTCGCAGTGCCGGTAGGCAGCGTGGACATCCACGGCCTCACTTCCCGGTGCATGCGCCCTCACCAGCTCCGCGGCGACCCGGGCCTTGGCCGGCCGGGGGTGGCGCGCAGCACGTCGTGGCCGCTGGCGGCGATCGCGGCCAGCGCGGCCCGGCCCCGGCCACGTAGCCCGGCCACGGCCAGCCGGGCGGCGCCGCGCAGGGTGCCGACGATCAGGGCGCCGGCAGTCCAGCAGGTCACGGGCGCGCCGTTCCTCGAAGGCCATCAGCGCCCGCACCTTCGGCGCGGCGCCGGGGGCGGCGAGCGTCCCTCGGTGCAGCCGAACCGGTCCATGTCCTCCTGCGGCAGGTAGATGCGGCCGGCCCGCAGGTCCTCGGCCACGTCCTGCCAGTGCTCGGCAAGCTGCAGCGCCGTGCAGACCCGGTCCGAGAGCGCCTCGCGCTCGGGTGTGGCGGCCCCGAACATGTGGAGCACGATCCGGCCGACCGGGTTGGCCGAGAGCCGACAGTAATCCTCCAGGTCGCCGAACGTCGGGTACCGGGAGCACCACCTGGTCCTGGCGGTTCGCGGCGATGAGGTCGTAGAACGGCTGGGCGGGGATCGCGCAGGTGACCACGGCGGGGGCCAGCGCCCGACGACGGCAAATCGCGGCGGGGCGTCGCGCCCCGCGTGCCGGAGCCCGCCCGTTCCTCGCCGCCGCGGAGCCCTCGTCGCCCAGGCCGCGGATGGGCCGGCTGCCCGCCGGCCGCCGCGACACCATCCGGTACAGGCGCCTGACGTCGGCTTCGAGCTCATCGAGCAGGGCCGGCCCGTTCCCGCGGCGCCGCCTCGTCCCCCATGTCGTCGACGGACCGGGCGAAGCCGTAGACGGCGGCCAGGTGCCCCCGGTACCTGCGCGGGGAGGAAGCGCAGCGCGACCGGGAAGTTCTCGGCCGACGCCTTGGCGCCCGCCTGAGCCGCGATCGCCGCGGCCGAGGTGCTCGCCGCCCCGGTGGCGCGGCATTCGTCTGTTCGCGTCGCGTCCGGGGTCACATCCCTATCCCTGCATAGTTCGATGGCGAATGCAAACAATGACATGGGCGTCATATGACGCACGTGTCGTAGAACGGTTAACGGCAGCGCCTGCCCCGTCTCAGCCAGGCGACGATTATACACTAGCACTCAATTACCGCCACGGCTGAGCCTCTGGCCGGGGCCATAGGGCGCGGTCTGACCAGCATTATGAACGCGGCGAAACGCATTATTTACGCTGCGTTGATCGCACCTGCGCACGGCGCTGGCGCATGCGCTGCATCATCCCTGGTCCCGCGGGGCTAGGCCCGGGTCGCGATGACGCGCGGGCACCGCGGCTGACGCCGCCCGGAGCAAGCCGCCCGATGACAGTTCGTACACAGCAAACCGTCGGGCCCAGGCGGTCGCTAATCGTGTGCACGCCGGGCCCGTCCTGCGCCCCGCGTGGCTTCATGGGCCTCGTATTTCAACCCCGAGGGGCCGACTGCGTCACCGGCCGCCGCCCGCAGCGGCGTCCCGGCTGTGAACGCACACCTTTCGCTGACGTCAGTGTCACATTCAGGCGGGCGACCGGCCATTTCTCTGACGCCTATGTCACATCAGGCGCGGAATTCAGCGATCAGGGTCTCGCCAGATGATGGCGAGCGCGCAGTCGTCGCCGCTGCCCGCGCCGCTCTGCATGACCCGGACCAGGTCGGCGGCGCCCGCCCTGAACCCGGAGGCGACCAGCCGGTCCGCCTCCCGAGCAGCCGGTCGGTCCCGTAGTCGATGTCCCGGCCCGGCGCCTCGACCAGCCCGTCGGTGTAGAGCATCAGCGCGTCACCCGGCCGGAGGACGCCCCGCTCGGGGACCAGGCGCAGGTCGGCGACGACTCCCAGCACGATGCCGCGGGCCTGGGTGATACGCCAGGTGCCGCTGCTGGCGTCGAGATGGGCGGCCAGCTGGATGGCCGGCGGAGGTCACCACGTACTCACCGGTGGTGAGGTCGAGCGCAAGGTGCACCGCGGTGACGAAGCCCTCCGTCATCTCCCCGCGGCGCAGGTAGGCGTTGCACGAGGACAGGAACTCCTCCCGCGGGACCGAGCCGAGCAGGCCGCCGAACGCGCCCGACAGGCAGCAGCGCCCGGGTTCCCGCGTCCACCCCTTGCCCGCGCACGTCGACCAGCGCGACCTCCAGGGTCTTCCCGTCGCAGGCGGAGACCAGGAAGTCGCCGCCGAACGAGGAGCCGCCCGCTACTCTGAGCACCGAGACCGACCCCCAGCCCTCGGGCAGGGCCGGCAGCGTCCCCTGCGCCCGGATCCTGTCCCGGCAGCTCGATCAGCATCTGGTTGCCGCGAAGCCCCTGCATGCCGAGCTTCTTCCTGGTCCGGGCGAGCACGTCGGCGAGCAGCGCGGTGACCACGATGGTGGCGATGAGCCCCGGCCCGGCCAGTCCCATCACGCGTCGTAGGCCAGCCCGGCGGCGATGACGGCGAACAGGATGTGCAAGCGCGCGCGGCCAGAGCAGCAGCCCCCCAGCCAGCACCGGCAGGATGAGCAGGCCCGGGGAGAACCACGCCTCCGAGAGGTGGACGGCCGCCACGCTGATGAACACGGTCACCAGCGCGAGGCCCACCGCCACCCGCCGGTTGCGGGTGATGAACTGGTGGCTCAGCCAGCCGCTGGCCCTGCTCGCGGCGGCACGGGCAGCGAGCACGGAGCGGGACCAGCCGGGCACAACCATGATGGCGGCACTCGTATCGGCCCGCCGGGCGATCCGGAACCTGCGCGCGCGTCAGATGGCCCGGCTCGGCCGTCCCGTCCCGAGCTGGCGCCTGTCCGCCGCGCGGGTAGGAACGCGGCATGGCCACCCAGCCCGATCCGTCCCATCACCGAAGACGATCTGCCCGCAGCCCACGCCGTGCACGAGCACGCCTTTCACGGCGGGCCGCCATCCGACCGGCACGCGCGCGCCTGCACGCCCGGATCGAGGCATGACCGCACCGTGCGGCGCTCGACGGAGGCATGATCGTCGGCACCGCCAGCCGTAGCTTCCGGATGCGTGTTCCCGTGCGCTAGCGGTCGGTGGCCGGGGTGACCCGGTCGAGTGCTGCCCTCGCACCGGCGCCGCAGCATCCTCGCCTCGCTCATGCGGCTGCAGCTGGATGACCTGCACGAACGTGGTGAGGCGCTTGCTGCGCTGTTCGCGCTCGAGGCAGGGATCTACGCGCGGTTCGGCTACGGGCGTGCGTCCTGGCATGCGCGCCTTCAGCCTGCGGGGCGAGGGAGCTGGCCCGGCGTGCACCGACGGTACTGCGGCTGCGGATCGCGAGCCGTGAGCCGCCCGGGCCGAGCTGGCCAAGGTCTACGAGGACGGTGCTCGACGAGCGCCGGGTTCTTCGATCCGCAACGACAGCTGGTGGGACCGGGCCCTGGCGGACGAGCCGAAGACCGCAGCGGAGCCAGCCCGTGCGCTGTGTCCTGGCTGAGGACGCCGCCAGCTGCGCGGTACGCCCTGTTCTCCGGCGCGAGCGGTGGGACGAGGCACGCTGCCGGATGCATCGCGAGGTCCGCGAGGTCGTCATCGCCGATCCGGCCGCCACCGCGCGGTCTGGGGCGATCTGCTCAGCCGGGACCTGACCACCGAGTTCCACGCCGCGCTGAGGCCGGTGGACGACCCGCTGCTGTACCTGCTGACTGACCCGCGCCGGTCCGCATGCCCGGTCCGACGGGCTGTCGGTGCGGCTGCGTGGACGTCCGCCGACGCGCTGACACCAGCGCCGTACGCCTGCCCGGTGGACGGCCTCGATGGAGAGCGCGAACCACGGCATGTCTCCGCGCGGCCAGTGGTCCAGCTGGCTCTCGGCTGGCCCACCGCGGCGGCCCCACCTGGCGACGTGGCTGCCTGACGCTGGCGGCCTCGGCAGGAGGCGCGGTCCCCGCCGGTCAGGACGGCTGGCAGTGCGTCGCCGCTTCTACCGGCGGCCAGCGGCCGATTAGCCCAGAGCAGGGTGTCGGCCGGAGGCGGCTCGTGGCGCGGGCCAGCGTTCCCGTGTCCGCAAGGTCACGGACGGTGCCAAGCGGCGCCCGCGGTGCGACACCTGGCAGCGGAGGCCACTGATGCCGGGAATGAAGGTCACGCTGAGCACACGCGATGCGGGTCAGGGACGTGTCGCGGCCATCGCCTCAGCACGAGGACGACGCCCGTGCCACGGTGGCGAAGTGGCCCGCCTCGCGCGCCCGCCCGGCGCTCAGCCCCGCCAGCCGGCGCGCGGGCGCAAGGGAGGTGCCGCCCCACCCCGGCCATGGCGCCCCGGTGCCGATCGCGGTGAGACACCCGCCGAGCGGACCGGTGGCGGGCCCGGAAGGGCCAGGCTCGGCCGGTGCCGCAGGCACCTCGCGGCACCGGCCAGCGCCCGGCGCCGGTCCCGCGCGACGCGGCTCAGCGGCCGCAGCCGGAGGCGGTCCTCGGCGCCGCGGCAGCCACGCGGCCCCGGCGCCGCAGCGGCCACTCGGCCTTACCGCCCGGCCACGGCCGAGGCGAGCGGGCCCGTCCCGGCCCGCGGCAGACGGGTACGGCAGCCGGCGGCAGGCGCGGCCGGGCGGGCGGCTGAGCAGCGCACGCTCGCCCCGCCGGTGTTGACGCGTCATTCCTGGCCGGGGAGCGGCGGCAGGTCCCGGACCGCTCGTAGTCCGTGATCATCTCCAGCCGCCGCACGTGCCGTGCCTCGCCCGAGAACGGCGTCGCCAGGAACACCTGCGTGAACGTGATCGCGTCGGCGGCCGGGTGCATCCTCGCGCCCAGGCTGCAGCACGTTGGCGTCGTTGTGCAGGCGGGCCAGCGCGCCGTCTCCTCGCTCCAGACCAGCGCCGCCCGGATCCCGGCGATCTTGTTGGCGGCGATCTGCTCGCCGTTACCCGAGCCGCCGATCACGATGCCGATGCTGCCCGGGTCGGCCGCCGTGGCGGCCGCGGCGCGCATGACATAGGGCGGGTAGTCGTCGCCCTCGTGGTAGGACGCCGGGCCGAAGTCGGTCACCTCGTGCCCGGCCGAGGTCAGCCAGCTGGCGAGGACCGACTTCAGCTCGAACCCGGCATGATCGGATCCCAGGTAGACGCGCACGCGCGCCAGTCTCGCACGCGCCCATGGAGTCAGCCGCAGGCCGGGCCTGGTGGGCCAGCAGGCGGGCCTGGTGGGGAGGTGCCCTGGGCCGGTTAGTCGAAGATGGGGTCGCGGTAGCGGCTGCGCTTCATCTCGAAGAAGCCGTCGACGGAGGTCACCGTCATCACGCCGTCCCAGAGCCGGCCCGCGTCCTCGCCGCGCGGGATCGGCGACACCACCGGCCCGAAGATGGACGCGCCGTTGACCGAGATCACGGGCGTGCCGACGCCGTCCCCGACCCGGTCCATGCCGTCACGGTGGGAGGCCCGCAGCGCCTCGTCGTACTCGGTCGAGTCCATCGCGTCCGCGAGCGACGTGGGCAGGCCGACCTCGGCCAGCGCCGACTCGATGGTGGCGCGGTTGCGCTCCGCCTTCTCGTTGTGGAACCGGGTGCCGATCGCGGTGTAGAGCGGGCCGAGCACCTCCGGGCCCGCCGCCTGCTCGGCCGCGATGCAGACCCGCACCGGGCCCCAGGCCCGGGCCATGAACTCCTTGTACCGCTCCGACAGGTCCTCCTTGCCCTCGTTCAGGACGGCCAGGCTCATGACGTGCCAGCGCGGCTCGACCGGGCGCACCTTGGTCACCTCCACCAGCCAGCGCGAGGTGATCCAGGCCCAGGGACACTGCGGGTCAAACCAGAAATCGACCGGCGTCGGCTCCTGCTCGGCCACGTCTTCCTCCTTCGGGAGATCAGCGAGAGGCACCGCGCGCGCGGCAGTCGCCGGGACTCACGCCGGGACCCGCTGCGGGCGGCCGCCGTTGCCTGCAACCGGGCCGCCCGCCCCGGCATTCCGCGCGGCATGGCTAGGATGCGAAACTGGCTGGAGGCGGGGCCGCATAATGCGGCCGGATCGGGGAAGGACAACGCCGTGACCAACAACCTCACCCGCGACGAGGCGCACGACCGGGCTGGGCTGCTCGAGGTCGTCTCGTACCGGGTTGAGCTCGACCTCACCGCGGGCGAGGAGACCTTCACGTCGGTGAGCACCGTGATCTTCCGCTGCGCCCGTCCCGGCGCGGCCAGCTTCATCGACCTGACCGCCCCGGCGGTCAGCGAGATCATCCTCAACGGCGAGCGCGGTCGGGATGGACGCGTTCGACGGCAACCGGATCGCGCTGGCGCCGCTGGCGGCCGAGAACGAGCTGCGGGTGGTGGCGCGCTGCGCCTACTCCCGCAGCGGCGAGGGACTGCACCGGTTCACCGACCCCGCCGACGGCGGGGTCTACCTCTACACCGACCTGGAGACGCTTCGACGCCCACCGGATCTACGCCTGCTTCGACCAGCCCGACCTGAAGGCCAGCTTCGAGCTGACGGTCACCGCGCCGGACGGCTGGCAGGTCGATGTCCAACATGGCGCCGGACGTCGACGACGGCGGCGCCCGGCATCGGCGACGGCGACGGCGCGCGCGCTGGCACTTCCCGCCGCACGCCGGTGATGTCCACCTACATCACCGCGGTCGCGGCCGGGCTCCGTACCACGTCGTGCGCGACGAGCACGACGGCATCCCGCTCGGCATCTACTGCCGGGCCATCGCTGGCCCCGTACCTGGACGCCGACGAGATCTTCGAGGTGACCCGGCAGGGCTTCGACTTCTTCCACGGCGCGTTCGGCGTGCGCGTACCCGTTCGGCAAGTACGACCAGCTCTTCGTGCCCGAGTACAAGGCGGGCGCGATGGAGAACGCGGGCTGCGTGACGTTCCTGGAGGACTACATCTTCCGGTCGCGGGTCACCGACTTCGCGCGGGAGGCCGCGCCGAGACGATCCTGCACGAGATGGCGCACATGTGGTTCGGCGACCTGGTCACCATGCGCTGGTGGGACGACCTGTGGCTGAACGAGTCGTTCGCCACCTGGGCCGCCGCCATCGCGCAGGCCGAGGCGACCCGCTGGACCACGGCCTGGACCACCTTCGCCGCAGCTGCACAAGGCCTGGGCCTACCGGCAGGACCAGCTGCCCTCCACCCACCCGATCGCGGCGGACATCCCCGACATCGCAGGCGGTCGAGGTCAACTTCGACGGGATCACCTACGCCAAGGGCGCGGCCGTGCTCAAGCAGCTCGTGGCCTACGTCGGCATCGACAACTTCCTGGCTGGCGTGCGCGCGCTACTTCGGCCAGCACGCCTGGTCCAACGCCACCCTGGCCGACCTGCTGGCGCCGCTCGACGAGACGTCGGGCCGCGACCTGGCTGCCTGGTCCAAGCAGTGGCTGGAGACGGCCGGGGTGAACACGCTGCGGCCCGAGTACGACACCGACGCCGACGGGCGGTTCACCGAGCTTCGCCGTCCTGCAGGAGGCCTCGGCCAGTCCCATCCCGTCCTGCGCCGATCACCGGATCGCGATCGGGCTCTACGACCGGACGCCCGGCGGCCTGGTCGCGCCGCCACCGGGTGGAGACCGACATCTCCGGTGAGCGCACCGAGGTCGGCGCGCTGGCCGGGCAGCAGCGCCCCGACCTGGTGCTGGTGAACGACGACGACCTCACCTACGCCAAGATCCGCCTGGACGAGCACTCGCTGCGCCACGCTGATCGACCGGCATCGGCGAGTTCACCGAGTCGCTGCCCGCCGCGCTGTGCTGGGCCGCCGCCTGGGACATGTGCCGGGACGCCGAGCTGGCCGCCCGCGACTACGTCCGCCTGGTCCTGAGCGGGGCCGGCTCGGTCACCGACATCTCGGTCGTGCAGACCCTGCTGCGCCAGGCCAGCGCCGGCGCTGCGCCGGTACGCCGACCCGGCCTGGCGCCCGGCGGGCCTGGAGCTCGCCGCCGGTGCGCTCCGTGACCTGCTGGAGCGGGCCGAGCCCGGCTCCGACGCGCCAGCTCGCCTACGTGCAGGCCTTCACCGGGCTGGCGGCCTCACCCGGCGACCTGGCGCTGCTGGCCGGCTTGCTCGACGGGTCGGCGCCGATCGACGGGCTCACCGTGGACACCGAGCTGCGGTGGCGGCTGCTGCAGCCGGCTGATCAGCCGCGGCGCGGCCGGGGAGGCGGAGATCGAGGCCGAGCTGGCGCGGGATGCCACCGACGCGCGAGCGCCCGCCGCGCGGCGGCCTGCCGGGCGGCGATCCCGAGCCAGCCGCCAAGGAAGCCGCCTGGCAGCAGATCGTCAGCGGCACGCTGCCCAATGCCGTGTTCCGCGCGGTGCTGGCCGGCTTCGCCGATCCCGACCAGCGCCGAGCTGCTCGCGCCCTATCAGCAGCGCTACTTCGAGGTGGTCGGCGGCATCTGGCGGGACTGGAGCCGCGACATGGCCCAGTGGTTCGTGGCCAACGCCTACCCGATGGCGCGACAGCCGCGCGGTGATCGAGGCGACCGACGACCTGATCGCCACGACCAGCCCGCCCGCGGCGCTGCGCCGCCTGCTCATCGAGGGCCGGGACGGCCTCGAGCGGGCGCTGCGCTGCCAGGAGCGCGACCGCCGAGGCTGGCTGACCGCCTGCCGCGACGGCGCGCACGCCCGGGTGGGCGGCCAGGTCCTCCAGCAGGACCGGCCGCCCGTCGCCGTCGCCCAGCGGGACGCACCAGTTCGGGTACTGCGTGGTGGTGCCGGGCAGGTTCTGCGGGCGGCGCTCGCCGACCGCGTCCGCCAGCGAGACCCCCACCAGCGCGGCCGGGGTGCGCGCGAGATAGCGCGTAGAGCGCGACGGTGAACTCCGCCGGGTCCGGCCGCGCGCCCGGCCGCCGCCACCGCCAGCCCTTCCCGGGCGAGGGCGTCCTGCCAGGCCAGCAGGGCGCGGCGGCGGCGGCGCGCTCGGCGGCCAGGTCGCGGGTGAGCAGCCCGAGATCCGGCCCGGAGCGTGACCTGCTCGCCGGTGACGAACGCGGCCACCGGCGGGACGTCGTGCGTGCCGACCGTGGCCAGGCAGCGGTGGCGCCACTGCCCGGGCGGCCGGGGACGGCCGTCCCGGCGCGCGCTCGAACCACAGCATGGACGTGCCGAGCACGCCGTGCGGCGGCCAGGTAGTCGCGGACCCAGTCCTCGACCGTGCCGAGGTCCTCCCGATCGCCAGCGCGACGGCCCTGGCGGCCTCGCCGGTGAGCACGCCGACCATCGCCTCGTGCCGGTAACGCACGTAGGTGCCCTGGTCGGGGTCATCCCGGCTTAGCACCCACCAGAGCCGGAACAGCCCCATCACATGGTCGGCCCGCAGGCCGCCGGCGTGGCCGAAGGCGGCCCGGATCAGGTCAGCCAGCGGCTGCGTAGCCAGCGGCGGCGAGCCTGCCGGGATGCCAGGGAGGCTGCGCCCAGTCCTGGCCCCGCTGGTTGAACTCATCGGGCGGGGCACCCACGCTGACCTGCGGCACCAGCACGTCCGCGTAGGCCCAGGCGTCCGCGCCGCCCGGGTGCGCGCCCACCGCGAGGTCGGCGATCACCCGATCCGCATGCCTGCCGCCCGCGCCGCCGCCTGCGCCGCCGCCGCGCTGCTCACCGGCGATCCACTGCAGCCAGGCGTGGAACCGCGCGCCGGGCGCGCAGCCGGTCCCGCTCGGCCACCACAGCAGCCGAACGGATGCTGCGCAGCGGCCGTAGCCACCCGCGCCAGTCGGGTCCGTGGATCTCCGCCAGGGCGCACCAGGTCGGCCCAGTCATCCAGCGGCTGGCCCTCGTGGACGCGGAACCGCTCGAACGCGGCGCGGCGGCCGGGGCCAGCGGCTGGCGTGTAGATGATCTCCAGGGCGGCGCGCTTCGCCCGCCAGACCGCGTCCCGGTCGATGAGGCCGCCGCGGATGCTGGCGGCGCGCAGCCAGGAGCGGCCAGCTCCTCGATGCGGCGCCGCTGCGCGCCGGGCAGCAGCGCGTACTCGCGGATGTCCTCCACCCGCAGGTACAGCGGGCTGATGAACCGCCTGCTCATCGGCAGGTAGGGAGGCGGCTCACCGGCGGGACGGGCTCGGCCGCGTGCAGCGGGTTGATGAGCACGAAGCTCGCGCGCCGAGCTCGCGGGCGCTCCAGGCCGCGCAGGTCGGCCAGGTCACGCAGGTCACCGTGGCCCCACGACCGGCGGGAGCGCAGCGAGTACAGCTGCACGGTGAACCCCCAGCTCCGGCCGGAGGGCAGCGGCGCGGCCTGGGCGGCCGCGCCGAGCGGCGGTGCGCGGCCAGCGCGGCGGCCGGCCGCGCGGCGCCCGGTGCCGGCGGCGGCGTCTCGCCCATGGCGGCCAGCACGGCGCGCAGGGTTTCCTCGCCCACCTCGGCCCGCTGGCCGTGCCAGTCCCGGTAGGACGTCGCCACCCCGTGCGCCTCGGCCTCGCGCCGCAACCTCGTCGCTGATCACCCTGCCATGATCCACGGACACCCGGCGGCTACCGCTGCCGCCGCGAGTCGCCAGTGCACCGACTGCCATGTCATGATGCGCTGATCGGCCTGTCCGCGTGCCCGGGCGCCAGCGCCCGGCTCGAGCCACAGGTCGGCGACCGCCTGGATCGACGGCCACCAGCAGCGTGACCGCGACCGCGACCGGCCGCGGACGCGGGCAGGCCAGCGAGCGCCGCGATCTCCCGGGCCACCGCGCCCTCCGGCAGGCCACCGGCGCACCAGCCACCACAGGGCCGCGCCCCAGCCCGCCGCCGCCATCAGCACGATGGCGGGCAGCGTGACCCGCAGCCGCCAGCGCCCGTAGTGCGCCGCCAGCCCGCCTGCCAGGCTGACCAGGAACGGCACGAACCACCAGCCCGCCAGGGCAGCCGGCGGCGACGATCACCACCCCGGCCAGGCAGGCCAGCAGCCACAGCACGACCGGTCCCCGGTGGCGCGGCGCGAAGCTCGGGTAGTGCGGTGCCGGCGGCCCGTCGGCGGCCGCTGCGGCGCGCCGAGCTCGACCGAGCCGGTAGAGCCCCGCTTGCCCAGCCTGCGCAGGTCAGCCACGCCAGGCTCCCCCGGGCAGCCCGCTGGTTGCGTCAGCTGCCGGGCCGCCGTTCGCGCCGCTTCGGCCGGCGCGCCGCTGCGCGCGCTCATGGCCGCAGGCTCCAGCGGACCTGGCTGCCGGCGTACCCATCGGCCGACGGCATCGGCAGGTACCGGCCGTCCCACCAGTCCGCCATCTGATCCTCGTACCAGGGCGAGGCCGGGTTCTCGCTCTGCCCGCCCGGGTACACGCCCTCTCCCGTGGCTGTCCCATGCCCGGCCCACGCCACGATCATGCGCCAGCTCGGCCCCCTGGTGCGAGACCAGCCCGCCGTCGGCGGCGTTCACCGTCCAGGAGTCGGCGCCGGAGGCGCGCGGCCCGTACCCGAGCGCGTCCGCCTGGGTCACCGACGGGAACTGCCGGGAGTGCAGTCCGACCCCACGCCCAGCTCGACGGTGCCCCGTGCAAGGTGGCGGCCAGGTGCGCCACCGCGGTGGCGAACGCGGCCCGCATCACCGCGGCGCCGTGCGGTGCGGGCCGCCGGGCGGGCTGAACGCGCTGTTGGCTGGGTCACCCGTGGTCCATGACGCGAGCACCTGGTCGAGGCTGGCCTGCTGCGCGGGAGATGGCCAGCCCGGGCCGGTCCTTGTGCACCGGCACCTTGGCGGCCTTCCACCACGGCTGGAACACCGCGTCCGAGGTAGTCGCCCCAGAACGTCCACCACAGCGCCGCGGCCGCCGAGTGCTGCGCCATGGTGCCGTCCCAGCCGCGCAGCAGCGCGGCCGCCGCCTGCTGCTGCGCGGTCAGGTGCCCGCCCGCAGCGCGGCGAGCAGCCGCGGCACGATCCGCTGCGCCAGCCGGTCGGTCAGGCTGAGCTGGACGGCGGCGAAGTCGGCCGGGCGCATGCCGCGCTGCCCGCGCAGCGAGGCGTAGATCTCACCGGCCCGGTAGCCCGGGGTCGAAGAAGTTCGCGCTGGTCCCGATGTAGTAGGGGTAGGACGGCCCGACCGGGCGCTGGTTCGCGGTGGCCACCACGTGACCGGGCGGGTCGTAGACCTGCGGGACCGACGCGTACGGGATCACCCCGGCCACGTCATCAGCCCCGGTGCCCGGCAGCGGCAGCCACGGGTCGCCGTGGCGGACCAGCGGGTAGTAGCTTAGCCGAGATCGCCCCGATGTTCCCCGGTCGTCGGCGTAGACGAAGTTCTGCGACGGCGCCCGCCAGGCCGCCAGCGCGGCACGGAACTGCGCGAAGTCGCGCGCGCGGGTGACGCCGACCATCACCGCGATGTCGGGTGAGGGGATGTTGCCCATCCAGTCCACCGACGTGGTCTGGCCCGCCTGCGTCATCACCGGGCCGTGCACGGTGATGTCCACCGTCAGGTGCACCGGCGACCCGCCCCGGACCGGGATCGTGTAGTGCACCTGCCGCATCCGCCGCCAGGCGCCCCGCCAGAAGTACTGCCCGGGACGGCTCTTGCTGGTCCGCTCGGTGTAGAACAGCGTGGCCTGGTTCTCGGTGTCGGTGAGCGACCAGGCGATGTGGGCGTTGTGGCCGATCAGCACGCCTGGCAGGCCAGGGCACGCTGACCCCGGTCACGGACAGGCCGGGTGCGGACAGGGCGACCTGGTACCAGATGGAGGGCACGGTCTGCGGCAGGTGCGGGTCGCTTACCAGCATCGACTTCGCCCCGGCCACCTTGGGGCCGTTGGCCGCCCAGGCGTTGCTGTCGGGGAACTCGTGGATCAGGCCGGGCGGCAGCGCGTTGGCCTGCGCGAGTATGGCTGCCGCTGCCGTCGCTACCCGGGCTGTGATCCGGCTGGTGCTGGAGCCGGGGCCGGACACCGGGGCCTCTGCGCGCTGCCGGGCGTCGGCGGTGGTGACCGCCGTAGTGGCCGAGACGCGTGAGGAGGACGGTTCCGGCGGCGACGCTACGCGCGCTGCCTGACGGCCGCAGCATGCCGGCCCTTGCCGCTGCCGCTGCCAGACCCTGCTGCTGCCCTGCCGTCCCCGCCTGTTGCCGGGCGCTGTATTGCTGCGGTCGTTGCCGGGCCTGTCGTTGGGGGCTGTATGGGGGCGAGGCCGCGGTATTTGTACGGGCCGGGGTCGTAGGGGTACTGGGGGCCGGGGGAGGATCGGGAACCAGGCCATGGTGTGGCGCGGGCCGAGGGTGCGCTCGAGGATCGCGTAGTCGAGGGGGTGGTGGTGTAGTCGAGCTGCTGGGTGAGGACGCCCTGGAGGACCGAGGCTGTCGATGGGGTCCAGGGGGCCGGGTAGACGCCGGCAAGGCCGTAGATGGGAGGGCCAGTCGCCGGTGCGGCGGGCCTGGGCGAGGTAGTCGTTGACGCCGCGGGAGTAGGCGATGAGCGCCTGGCTTAGCCGGGCTGGTGCGGCGGTGGCGGCCCATTCCGCCTGGCGCGGTGCGGAGCAGGCCGAGGCGCAGCTCGAACTTGTCCGACGAGAGGCCTACCGGTCCGACCAGCTGGGCGATGCGGCCCTCACCCAGGCGGCGCTCCAGGTCCATCTCGGTCAGCCGGAAGCGGGCGTGCAGGTAGCCGAGCGCGAGGTAGGCGTCGGCCGGCGTCGGCGGCCCGGACGGAGGCCACGCCGTGGCTGGTGAAGGCGACCGAGACCGGGTGGGCCAGGCCGGGCAGGGACAGCGTCTGCGAGTGGATCGGCTGCCCGCCAGGGGCCGACGCCCAGGCGCCGTGGCCGGGGACGAGCGCGCGGCCGAGCGCGGGCACGGGACCGTAGCCGAACGCGAACAGCGCCAGCACGGCGGCGGACACCAGCAACGCCGCCAGCACATTGATGACCGCGTCCCACCGAGGCTCACCGCCGTCCGATCGGGCTCACCATCCGGCCCATCAGGGCTTACCACAAGGACGGGTGCCGGTCCCGCCATGGCCTGGCCGCCTCCAGCTGTGCCGGACAGCGAGATCAGGGTGGCCTCGTCGCCCATCCGCCCGGCCAGCATGACCCCGATCGGCAGCCCGCCGTCGGTCCAGTGCAGCGGCACGCTCACCGCAGGCTGCCCGGTGACGTTGTACATCGCCGCGTAGGGCGTGAACCGCTTCTGCCGCTCGAAGTTCTCCGGCGGCTCCACCTCGTCGAAATAGCCCACCGGGACGGGTGGCGAGGCCAGGGTGGGGGTGAGTACCGCGTCGAACTGGTTCAGCGTCTTCCAGGCCCCACGGACGATGAACTGGAGGTATGCCTGGGCGAAGATCAGGTCGGCGGCGCTGGTGGCCTTGCCGCGCTCGCGCAGGTAGCGGGTCAGCGGCAGCAGGCGCTCCTCGTCGCCGGCCGCGACCGGCGTCAGCGTCGCCATCGAGTACCAGAGCGGTCTCGAAGAAGGGCACCACGTCCGGGCCGAACGGCATCTGCATGTCCTCGACCTCGTGCCCGAGGCTGGCCAGCAGCGCGCTGGCTTCCTCGTAGGCGGCCACGCAGTCCGGGTGCACCTCGCCGCCGCCGACCGCGTGCTGCAGCGTCCGGCCGATCCGCAGCCGGCCGGGCTCGCGGCTGCGCGTGCCCCAGGAAGGTCTCGCCGGCCGGCAGCGGCGGCAGGGTGTACATGTCGCCGGGCCGGTTGCCCGTCATCACGTCGAGCAGCAGCGCCGCGTCCGCGACCGTGCGCGCCAGCGGGCCGTTGATGCTGAGCCCGGACAGGTCCGGGCACGAGCGGCGCGTACGAGATGCGGCCCCGCGTCGGCTTGAGGCCGAACAGGCCGCAGACGCTGGCCGGGATGCGGATCGACCCGCCGCCGTCGCTGCCCTGGGCGGCGGGCGCCAGCCCGGCCGCGACCGCCGCGCCGGCGCCCGCCGCTGGACCCGCCCGCCGACCGCGACAGGTCCCACGGCGTCCGGGCCGGGCGGCCCGATCGCTGGTCTCGGTGTAGCAGGGCAGGCCGAACTCGGGGTGGCGGTCTTGCCGGTGATCACCGCGCCCGCCGCCGCGCAGCGCGGCGGTCACGTAATCGTCCTCTGCCGGGACGTTGCCGGAGTACACCAGCGACCCGAGCGTCTGGCGCACCCCGGCGACCATGTTCATGTCCTTGATCGGGATCGGCACCCCGGTCAGCGGCGGGAGCTCGCGCCGGGTCGCCGGCCTGGGCGACGCGCCTTCTCGGCCTGGCAGGCCTGGTCGCGGGCGAGGTCGGCGGTGACCGTGTAGAAGGCCCCGACCTCGGCGTTCAGCCGCTCGATGCGGTCCAGGTAATGGCCGGTGATCTCGGTGGGTGAGAGCTCACGCCCGCGGACCGCGGCCGCCAGTTCCAGCACCGTCAGATCATGAATCTGCGTCACGCTACCGAACCGTAGCTTCCGTACGGCCCGCGGGGTCCAAGGCGGGCACCGGCTGCCCCGGCTTCCGGCCATGTCACCGCAGCCTGTCCGCCAGGCAGATAAGTCCCGGTGATCATGAAAGTGACCGGCGGTTGGGCCTGCTGCGGGACGGCGCCACGCCGGGCCGGCCCCAGGTACGCTGAAGGCTTCACCACGTGGAGGAAAAATGCCGCCGCTACGCTCCCGCACCGTCACGCACGGGCGGAACATGGCCGGGCGCGCGCGCTGCTGCGCGCCACCGGGGTCGCACGCGAGGACTTCGGCAAGCCGATCGTCGCGGTCGCCAACAGCTTCACCGAGTTCGTCCCCGGCCACGTGCACCTGCGCGAGGTGGGCGCAGGTCGTCGCCGACGGCGGTGCACGCCGCGGCGGCGGTGCCCCGGGAGTTCAACACGATCGCGGTCGACGACGGCATCGCGATGGGCCACGGCGGCATGCTGCTACTCGCTGCCCAGCCGCGAGCTGATCGCCGACTCGGTCGAGTACATGGTGAACGCGCACTGCGCGGACGCGCATGGTCTGCATCTCCAACTGCGACAAGATCACCCCGGGCATGCTGCTCGCCGCGCATGCGCCTCAACATCCCGACGGTGTTCGTGTCCGGCGGGCCGATGGAGGCCGGCGTACCGCGCGCCGAGGGCGAGACGACCGGCGACGTCGCCAAGCTCGACCTGATCGACCCGATGATCGCGTCGGCCGACCCTCGGTGTCCGACGAGCGGCTCGCCGAGCTCGAGGAGGCCGCCTGCCCGACCTGCGGCTCGTGCTCGGGCATGTTCACCGCCAACTCCATGAACTGCCTCACCGAGGCGATCGGCCTGTCGCTGCCCGGCAACGGCACCACGCTCGCCACCCACACCGCCCGGCGGGGCGCTGTTCGAGCAGGCGGGCGGCTGCGTGGTCGAGCTGGCCCGGCGGTACTACGACGGCGACGACGAGTCGGTGCTGCCGCTGTCGCGTCGCCACCCGGGACGCGTTCGAGAACGCCATGGCGCTCGACATCGCGATGGGCGGCTCGACCAACACGATCCTGCACCTGCTCGCCGCCGCCCACGAGGCGCGGGTCGGCTTCGGGCTGAAGGAGATCGACGAGCTGTCCCGGCGGGTGCCGTGCCTGTGCAAGGTGGCGCCGAGCAGCAGCTACCACGTGGAGGACGTGCACCGGGCTGGCGGCATCCCGGCCATCCTGGGCGAGCTGGACCGGGCTAGGCCTGCTCAACCAGGGCGTGCACACGGTGCACAGCCCGTCGCTGCGGGCCTTCCTCGACCAGTGGGACATCCGCTCGGAGTCGGTGTCGCCCGAGGCGCGCGAGCTGTTCCACGCCGCGCCGGGCGGGGTCCGCACCATCCGGCCGTACTCGCAGGACGCCCGGTGGAGCCGGGCTGGACGAGGACCGGGCGGCAGGGCTGCATCCGGGACCGGCAGCACGCCTACAGCGCCGACGGCGGCCTGGCCGTGCTCTACGGCAACCTGGCGCCCGAGGGGGCGATCGTGAAGACCGCCGGCGTGCCGGAGGACTGCTGGCGGTTCGCCGGCCCGGCGGGTGTTCGAGAGCCAGGAAGACGCGGTCGACGGCATCCTGGGCGGCCAGGTGGCCGCGGGCGACGTGGTGGTCATCCGGTACGAGGGGCCCAAGGGCGGGCCGGGCATGCAGGAGATGCTCTACCCGACCAGCTTCCTCAAGGGCAAGGGCCTGGGCCGGGCCTGCGCGCTCATCACCGACGGCCGGTTCTCCGGCGGCACCTCGGGGCTGTCCATCTGCCACATCGCGCCGGAGGCGGCCGGCGGGCGGCACGATCGCCCTGGTCAGCGACGGCGACCAGATCGCGATCGACATCCCGCGCCGCGAGCTCACGCTCGACGTGCCCGATGCCGAGCTCTCCGGCCGGCGGGAGCGGCTGGCGGCTGCCCAGGCGGCTTCCGCCCAGCGGCTCGCCACCGCCCGGTCAGCCAGGCGCTGCAGGTCTACGCGGCCATGGCGACGTCGGCCTCCACCGGCGCCGTGCGTGACCTCGGCTCGTTCAGCCCGATGCCCGCGCACGCGGAGGGGCGCCGCGCGGAGCAGGCCAGCGGTTAGACGCTATGGCGACGCCGCGGGAGTGGCTGAGCGGCGCCCGGCCACGGACACTGCTGTAGCGGCGATCGTCCCGGTCACGGTGGGCAGCGGGGTGGCGTTCGGCTATGGCCGCTTCTCGCTGTGGCGGGCCGTCCTCGCCCTGGTGGTCGCCCTCGCCCTGCAGGTGGGGGTCAACTACGCCAACGACTACAGCGACGGCGTCCGCGGCACCGACGAGCGCCGGGTCGGGCCGGTCCGGCTGGTGGCCGCCGGGCTCGCCCGGCCGCGGCAGGTGCTGGCCGCCGCGCTCGGCTGTTTCGCGGCCGCCTGCGCGGCCGGTTTCGCGCTGCGCCGCCGTCACCTCCTGGTGGCTGCTGCTGCTCGGCGCCGCCGCGGTGGCCGCCGCCTGGACCTACACCGGCGGCAGCCGCCCGTACGGCTACCACGGCCTGGGCGAGGTGGCCGTGTTCGTCTTCTTCGGGGTCGCCGCCGTGGCCGGCACCGCGTACGTCCAGATGGACTGGCTGACCTGGCTCGCGCTGGCCGCGTCGGTGCCGGTCGGCCTGCTCTCGTGTGCCCTGCTGGTGATCAACAACCTGCGGGACATCCCCTCCGACACGGCGGTCAGGCAAGCGCACCCTGGCGGTTCTCATCGGCGACCACCGCACCCGCGTGCTGTACGGCGGCTGCGTGCTGATTCCGTTCGGCATGCTGGTGGTGATCGCCGTCGCGCGGCCGCTCGCGCTGCTGGCCCTGGCCACCTGCCGCTCGCGCTGCCCCCGCTCCGGGCGGTGCGGGTACGGCGCGAGGGGCCCGGCCCTGATCGCTGCGCTGGGGCAGACCGGCTTGCTGCAGCTCGCGTTCGGCCTGCTGCTCACCATCGGCCTCGCGGTCACCTTCTGACCGCGGCGCGGCGATAAGGGCTTCGCCCGCTGGCGCGCGGATGGGGTACGTGTAGCAGCATGACGGAGCGCTATCCCCTGCGGCCCATCACGCCCGATGAGTTCGACGACTTACTGCGCGGTGCCGGTCCAGGCGTTCAACGACACGCGAGCCGCAGGCCGAGCTCACCGAGCATGAGCGCCTGGTCTTCGAGTTCGACCGCAGCATCGCCGCAGTTCGACGGCGACGCGATCGTCGGGACGACGGCCGCGTACTCGTTCCAGCTCACCGTGCCCGGCGGGATCACGCGGCGCGGGCGGTGTCACCTTCGTCAGCGTCCTGCCCACCCACCGGCGGCGCGGCATCCTGTCGGCGATGATGCGCCACCAGCTCGCCGACATCGCCGCCCGGGGCGAGGCCGTCGCGGCGCTGTACGCGTCCGAGAGCGGTCATCTACGGGCGGTACGGCTACGGCAGCGCGTCCAGGCAGCTGAACCTGACGATCCGGCGGGGCGAGGGCGCGCTGAGCCGCGCCGTGACCGTGGCACGGGGGCAGGCGGCACCGGGCGAGCGGCACGCGGACCGGGCGGCCCGGCACGGCGGCGGCTCCGGCACCGGCGGCGGCCCGGTGCGGCTGCGGGCCGCTGGCCCGGTGAGCTGCGCGCCGAGCTGGCCAAGGTCTACGACGCGGCGGTGCCGCACCGGCCTCGGGATGCTGGCCAGGGACGAACGCTGGTGGCAGACCATCCTCGCCGACCCGGAATTCCACCGCCGGGGCATGAGCGTGCAGAAAGTGCCTGCTGGCAGGCGACGACGCGGGCCCGCGCGGCTATGCCCTGTACCGCACGAAGCCGGACTGGGACGACGACGGCCTGCCGTTACGGCTTAACTGTCGGTCCGCAGAGCTCATCGCCACCGACCCCGCGGCCACGGCCGCGCTGTGGACCGACCTGCTCACCCGGGACCTGATCGGCGAGGTGGTGGCCGGGCACCGGCCGAGTCGACGACCCGCTGCTGGACATGCTCGCCGACCGGCGCCGGGCGCGCCCCTACCTGGCCGACGGGCTCTGGGTCCGGCTCGTCGACGTCGGTGCCGCGCTCCGCCAGCGGCGCTATTCCTGCCCGGCCGACCTGGTGATCGAGGTGACCGACGACCTGCTGCCCGCCAACGCTGGCCGGTGGCGGCTGCAGTGCCCCGAGCCCGCCGACGGCGGGACGCCCAGCTGCGAGCGCACCGGGGCGGCCGCCGACATCGTGCTGCCCGTCGCGGCGCTCGGGCGCCGGGTACCTGGGCGGCACCGGGCTGGGCGCCCTCGCCGCGGCTAGCCTGGTGACCGAGCGGAAGAGGGGCGCGGTGGCGCGGCTTTCGGCCGCCATGTACTCCGACCCGGCGCCGTGGTGCCCGTCGATGTTCTGAGCCGCCCGCCCGCAGCCAGCCGGCGGCGCCTAGCCGGGGCTGAACCGCTGCGCCTCGGCCTGACCGCCGCGACCTCCTGCTCCACGTGTGCGAGCTCGTCCCTGGTCCGGCCGCCTGCTCCGCGACCGCCTGCTCCGCCCGGTCAGGTCCCCGTTCGTGGCCGGATCCCCCGCCACGGCCGGGTCGCCGGTGAGGGCCGGGCTCTCGGCCGGATCCCCGGCGACAGCCGGGTGCCGCCGTCCGGCCACGGGCTGGCCGCGGTGGCCGCGCCGGTCACCTGGCCCGGCGCCGGCTGGCGTGGCGCTGGCTGGCCGCGCGCTGTCACCGCCGAACGCGCCGCTCAGCGTCTTCAGCGCCGACGTCACCTCGCTCGGGATGACCCAGAACGTGTTGCCCTCGGCCTGCGCGAGCTGCGGCAGCGTCTGCAGGTACTGGTAGGCGAGCACCTTGGGGTCCGCGTCGTTGCGGTGCACGGCCTGGAACACCGTGCCGATCGCCTGCGCCTGGCCCTCGGCCCGCAGGATCTGGCTCTGCTTGTCGCCCTCGGCGCGCAGGATCTGGCTCTGCTTCTCGCCCTCGGCGGTGAGGATCTTCGACTGCCGGACGCCCTCGGCGGTGAGGATGGCCGCGCGCTTCTCCCGCTCGGCCCGCATCTGCTTCTCCATCGCGTCTGATCGACGCTCTTGGGCGGGTCGATCGCCTTGATCTCCACCCGGGTCACCCGGATGCCCCCACTTGCCCGACGCGTCGTCGAGCACGCCGCGCAGCATGCGTGTTGATCTTGTCGCGCGAGGTCAGGGTCTCCTCGAGGTCCATGCCGCCGATCACGCTGCGCAGCATGGTCGCGGTGATCTGCTCGATCGCCTGGATGTAGTTGACGATCTCGTAGTCGGCCGCCCGCGGGTCGGTGACCTGGAAGAACAGCACCGTGTCGATGAGCACGACCAGGTTGTCCTCGGTGATGACCGGCTGGCCCGTGAACGACACCACCTGCTCGCGGAGGTCGATCAGCGGCTTGACCCGGTCCACGAACGGGATGATGAAGTTCATCCCCGGCTGCAGGGTCTTGCGGTACCGGCCGAAGCGCTCGATGTTGCGCGCCCGCGCCTGCGGCACGATGCGCACCGTCTTGGCCACGAAGACGAACATCAGCACGACGACGATGACCGCGGCGATCAGCCGCGGCTATACCTGCTTCCATGGCTACTCCCTGGGATGAACCAGCGCGGTGGCGCCCTCGATCGCAAAGACGTCGACCTTGGAGCCCGCAGGGATGACCGAGGACCTCATCGTAGGAGCGCGCCGACCAGACCTCGCCGCCGATGCGTACCCGCCCGTCCGAGCGCCGTGACCTCCTGGATCACGACGCGCGGACCGCCCGACCAGGGCGGACGTCCCGGTCTTCAGCAGGGAGGCTGCCGGAGTGGCGCACCGCGAGCGGCCGCACGACGCCGAGGCTACGGCCCCGGCCGCGACCGCGAAGGCGGCGATCTGGAAGGGCAGGCCCAGGCCCACGCCGCCGACGATCGGCCGCCACCACCGCCGCGACGGCCAGCAGCCCGAAGGCCAGCGTCGTCGTCAAGACCTCGGCGACAGCCAGCAACGCGGCCAGGACCAGCCAGACAATCCACGACTCCATGGTCACTCCCGGAGCGGGCGCATGAGCGGCGGGCCCGCCCGCGCGTGGCTCTCCCGCGTCCCTGTATTGACAGTAACCCCATCGCGAGCGCTCCCACACCATTGGTGACGGCGCGGGGCCGCGCGTTCGTCCACCATGCGAACGCAGCGAGGGTGCCGGATCTGCCGCCAGTGCCGCGCAGCAGCCCTACCACCTGCCGGCCGGTATTCCCACCCGGCGGCGCGAGAGGCACGATGGTGCCAACATGCCTGGGCCAAACCAGAGGGGGCCGCCATGACCGGCGTCTCACAGAGCCGTCCTACAGCCACGGCGCATCCGGGTGCCGCTGCTGGGCGAGACCATCGGCGCCAACCTGCGCCGCGTCGCCGCCCGCCACCCGGACCGGGAGGCGGTGGTGGACGTGCCCAGCGGGCGGCGGTGGACCTACGCCGGGCTCGACCTCGACACCGACGGGCTCGCCCGGGGCCTGATCGCGGCGGGCATCGAGGCAGGGCGACCGGGTGGGCATCTGGGCGCCGAACTGCGCCGAGTGGGTGCTGCTCCAGTACGCGACCGCGAAGGCGGGGATCGTGCTGGTGAACATCAACCCGGCCTACCGCAGCAGCGAGCTCGGCTACGCCCTGCGCCAGTCGGGCGTCCGGCTGCTGGTGAGCGCGGAATCGTTCAAGACCAGCAACTACCGGGCGATGGTGGACGAGGTCCGGGGCGGGCCGGATGCGCCCGCCCAGCTGGAGAGGGTCGTCTACCTGGGGTCCCCGGAGTGGGAGGAGCTGCTGGCGGCTGGCGCGGGCGTACCGGGCGAACCCAGGCCCGCTGGCCGAACGGGAGAGCCGGCGCTGTCCTTCGACGACCCGATCAACATCCAGTACACCAGCGGGACCACCGGCTTCCCGAAGGGCGCCACGCTGTCGCACCACAACATCCTCAACAACGGCTTCTTCATCGGCGAGGTGCTGCCGCTACACCGAGGCAGGACCGGGTCTGCATCCCGGTGCCCTTCTACCACTGCTTCGGCATGGTGCTCGGCAACCTCGGCCTGCACCACCCACGGCGCCTGCATGGTCATCCCGGCGCCCGGCTTCGAGCCCGTCGCGACGCTGGCAGGCGGTGCAGGCGGAGCGGTGCACCTCGCTGTACGGGGTGCCGACCATGTTCATCGCCGAGCTGCGCGCTGCCCGACTTCGCCGCCTACGACCTGTCGACGCTGCGGACCGGGATCATGGCCGGCTCGCCGTGCCCGGTCGAGGTGATGAAGCGGGTCGTCAGCGAGATGCACATGACCGAGGTCACCATCTGCTACGGCATGACCGAGACGTCGCCGGTGTCCACCCAGACCCGGGCCGACGACGACATGGACCGCCGGGTGTCCACGGTGGGCCGGGTGCACCCGCACGTCGAGGTGAAGATCATCGACCCGGCGACCGGCCTGGTCGTGCCGCGCGGCGCGCCCGGCGAGCTGTGCACCCGCGGGTACTCGGTCATGCTCGGCTACTGGGACGAGCCGAGACGCAGACGGCCGAGCGTCGATCGACGCCGCCGCGCTGGATGCACACCGGCGACCTCGCCGTCATGGACGCCGACGGCTACCTGAACATCGTCGGGCGGATCAAGGACATGGTCATCCGGGGCGGGGAGAACGTGTACCCGCGCGAGGTGGAGGAGTTCCTCTACACCCACCCGGCGATCGAGGACGTCCAGGTGATCGGGGTGCCCGATGCCAGGTACGGCGAGGAGACTGTGCGCCTGGGTCAAGCTGCGCCCGGGCGCCGAGCTGAGCCTGGAGGACGCTGCGGGAGTTCTGCACCGGGCAGATCGCCCACTTCAAGATCCCCCGGTACCTGCGGATCACCGACGAGCTTCCCGATGACGGTGACCGGGAAGGTGCAGAAGTTCGTGATGCGCGAGGTCTCCGTCAGCGAGCTCGACCTGGGGGACGCGGACCGCACGCGCACCGCGTGACCGCGGGGCCAATGCGGGCCAGGCAGCGCGCCCGGCACTGACCCAGGAAGGAAGACGCCTGTGCGCTCGATGGCTCGACCCGCCCGGGCGGCCCCGCGCAGGTTCATCGCCGCCGCCTGCGGCCTGTGCCTCGGCCTCTGATCGCCGCCGCGCGCACCGCAGGGCACCGGCCTGGCGGGCCACCCGGCGCCTGCACAGCCATGCCGCCCCGGACACCGCCCAGCTGCCGCGCACCGCAACCGCGCGCTCACCGTCCGCGCGGGCGCCGATGGCCCTGCGGATCACCCGGCGCCGTATCTGCACCGTCCGCCAATCGCAGCGAGATGGTCCTGGCCCGGGCGGCGACCTGCGTCATCGCGGGCGGCTCTCACCCGGGCCTCGCCAGTACCGACGATCGATATCGCAGTGCCAGACTCCCGGCGACCAGGGGCAGTGCCGCGCGCCACCTACGCCGAATACTAGGACCTGGCCAACGACGTTGCCGGGCGACTGCCGGCCGACTGCCTTGCGTCTCCGGCGCGGCGCCGCGGCCAGGGGCGGATGGTGCCAGGCCGCCACAGTACAGCCAGGGTCGTGTCACGACTGCGCGAAGCCCCGTTCGGACACCTCAGCGGTCACCATCGGCGGCACCGCCTACCTGACGCTCGCGCAGTAGCCGACGGCGCCAGCTACGGCGCCCGCGTGCTTGCCACCACCGATGGCAGGCACTTCCGCGGTGGCGACGCTGCCAGCGTCCGTCAGGTACCCGGCGGTGGCCGGGGCGGGCACGCGGATCTGCGTTTTCGGCGGGCAGACGCGGTCCGCGTCTCACCGACGCCGTCCAGCAGGTCAATCTCGCCACCGGCAGTGGCGGTCGGTCTACCACCCGCCGGACCCGGTGACGAGGGCAGCGGCGTTACGTCCTCGGCGAGCCGGGTGTACGTCGCGGGCGGCCAGGTGCTGCCGCGCGGTTTGCATGGGCTGACACGAGCGGCGACGTGCTCGCCTTCGACCCCGGCATGACGCGGTAGCGCCACTTACTACCCCGGTGCCGGTCGCGAACGCCCGGCGGCGGTGATGGCAGGTACCGCCTACCTGGTCGGCGGCAACAACGGCCTGCGGTCAGGTACCGCGGTCACCGAGCTCCGGCCGCCCGCCTGCCTGCGCCATCGTGCGGTAGCCGTCCCGGCGGCTCGGCACCGCCAGCGGGCCCTGGCTGGGACCAGCCCACGGCAGGGCCACCTGGCGCCGCACTCCGACCCGTCGGTACTGCCCGGCGACGTCCTGATCGCTGACAACGAGAACAACCGCCTGCTCGTCGTCGACCCGCACGGCCGGATCCGGTGGATGTTCCCGCGCCGCGGTGATCTCGCCCACGGCCAGCGCTTCCTGGTGCCGGACGACGCGTTCTTCTCTCCGGACGGCAAGGACATCATCGCCACCGAAGAGGATTACTCGGTCATCAGCGTGATCGACATCGCCCGGCACAAGATCGTGTACCGGTACGGGACGCCCGGCGTACCGGGCAGCGGGAACAACCACGCGGCCACCCCGATGACGCGCTGATGATGCCCGGCGGATGATCATCACCGCTGACATTGAGAACTGCCGCCGTCTCCGCTGCTCGTGCCGCCGTCCCACCGGCCGCGCCGGGTCATCGGCCGGACCGGCGTCTGCGCGCACGACCCGCCGCACCTGCTCACCGGCCTCAAGCGGGCCTTCCCGGCCACCAGCGGCACTGTGCCTGGTCACCGAGATCAACGGCGACTGCGTGAGCGATCGGGCTCGACGGGCACCTGCTCTGGTCCACGCACCTGGCCGGGCGGCCTACCCGTCCGACACGGTCGAGGTCTACCCGCGGCCGGTATCTCACGACCGACTACTCATCCGCGGGGCAGGTGGTCGAATCGCCCTGCGGCCGCCAGCTATGGCGGATTCTCGCGGCCTCGACCACCCGTCGCTGGCACTGCCCTGCCCAACGGCGACATCCTCGTCAACGACGACTACAACGACCGCGTCATCGTGATCGACCCCATCACCCACCGCATCGTCTGGCAGTACGGCCACACCGGCAGGCCCGGGAGCGCCCTCGGCTATCCTCGACGACCCGGACGGGGTCGACCTGACGCCTCCCAACTCCATGCTGATCTCGCACGCCGCGACGATGGGACGGCCATAGGCCCAGGTCACCGGCGCAGGCGCCGGTCAGCCGTAGGTCGGGACCAGCGCATCACTGTCCACGATCTGCACGCCCAGCGGCAGGAGCGAGATGGGATGATCTTGAAGCTGGCGAGCCCCAGCGGGATGCCGATGATCGTCATGCACAGCAGGATCCCGGCCACCAGGTGGCCGAGCGCAAGCTCCCAGCCGAACAGGATGATCCAGATGATGTTGCCGATGACGGCAGCCGACGCCCATCCCCCCTCGCGGGGCGATGGTCCGGCCGAACGGCCACAGCACATAGTTCGCGATCCGGAACGCGGCGATCCCGAACGGGATCGTGATGACCAGGAAGAACAAGAGGAAGCAGACCAGCCCGGCCAGCGCGTAGGCGATGGACATCCAGATGCCGCAGAGCACGAGCCAGATCACGTTGAGGATGGTTCTCATCGCATCCCCAGGCTGGTTCCGCGCGCCCCGGCACTCCCGGTCGGAGCTATCAAGGCCCCTCGGCGGGCACGGCCCGCCTGGCCAGCGCCCCGGGGCGGCACGGGCACGGGAGCCGCCCGCCTGGCGCGAGCCTGACGTCGTACGGCTGAGCTCCGTAGGTCCCGGTCCAGCTCCAGCAGCGGTCCAGGCCGAGTATCAGCCCGGCAGCAGCGACGCGACCCCGCGGACCCCCAGCAGCACCCTGGCATGAACGAGGCGCGGTCCAGCGAGTCGTGCCGGATCGTCAGCGTCTCGCCGTGCCCGCCGAGCAGCACCTCCTGGTGCGCGACCAGTCCCGCCAGCCGGACCGAGTGGACGTGCACCGCGTCCAGCACCGCGCCGCTGGCGCCGCCTCAGCGGCGGTCGACCGTGGCGTCGGGCGACGCGCCCGAGTCCAGCCGCCGCCCGCGCCGCGGCGATCAGCGACGCGGTCCGGGCCGCGGTCCCGACGGCGCGTCCGCCTTGCCCGCGTGGTGCAGCTCGATGATCTCCGCGGACTCGAAGAACCGCGCCGCCTGCGCGGCGAACCGCATCATCAGCACCGCGCCGATCGAGAAGTTCGGCACGATCAGCGACCCGGACGTCCGGGCGCGGCGGCCAGCCACCCGGCGACCACCTCCAGCCGTTCCGGCGTCGTCGAAGCCGGAGGTGCCGACGACGGTGTTCAGGCCCTGGCCGATGCACCAGTGCAGGTTGTCCGATGACCGCGCCGGGTGGGTGAAGTCGACCACCGACGTCACAGCCGGTCAGCGCCTCGCGGTCGTCGCCCACGATCCACGCTCGGCGGCCAGCGTCATGTCCGGCGCCCTGCGACCGCCTGCGCATACCTGCGAGCCCATGCGGCCCTTGGCGCCCGAGCACCCCGACCTTGATCATGCTGCCGCCTCCTCGGTCGCGTCCAGGGGCGGCAGGCGTCAGTGACAGCGCCGCCGCGAAGCTGGCGTCGTCGTCGAACGGGCCGACCACCGCGAGCGCCTTGGGCTGGGCCAGGATCGTCGGCGGCGACCCGCGCGCACGTCGTCGTGGGTGACCGCCTCGATCGAGGCCAGGATCTCGTCCACCGGCTCCAGCCGCGGGTAGACCAGCTCGGCCTTGCCGAGCCTGGCTCATCCGCGACGACGGGTCCTCCAGGCCGAGCACGATCGACCCGCGCAGCTGGCCCTTGCCGCGCTCCAGCTCGGCGTCGGTCAGCCCGCCGTCGACCACCTTGGCGATCTCGCTCGCTGGCAGATGGCCGAGCACCTCGTCGGCCTTGGCGGGCAGGCAGCCCACGTACACACCCCACATGCCGGTGTCGGCGTGCTGCGAGCGAAGCTGTACACCGAGTAGGCCAGCCCGCGCTTCTCCCGGACCTCCTGGAACAGCCGGGACGACATGCCGCCGCCGAGCGCCGCGTTGAGCACGCCGAGCGCGAACCGGCGGTCGTCGTTCCGGGCCAGTCCCTCGCATCCGAGCACCAGGTTGGCCTGCTCGATGCTCCGCGACACCAGCTGCACGCCGCGTGCCCGCGCCGCCGGGCACGGCCTCGCAGGCCAGCCGGAGCCGCGGCGGGTCGGCGCCGCCGCGGCTCGAGCGCCGCGCCGAACGCCTCGCGGACACCGGCGACGACCGCCTCGTGCTGCATGCTGCCCGCCGCGGCCACCACCAGGCTCGGCGGCGTGTACCTGGACCGCGTAGTGCTCGGCGATCTGCTCCCGCGGTGATCGAGTTGATCGAGCTCGACGCGTGCCCAGGATGGGACGGCCGAGCGGGGTGTCGCCGAACAGGCTGGGCCGCGAACGCCTCGTGCACGGTGTCGGAGGGATCGTCGTCGTTCATGGCGATCTCTTCGAGGATCACGCCGCGCTCGGCCGTCCACGTCCTTCGGCTCGATGCAGCGAGCTGGTCACCATGTCGGACAGGACGTCGATGGCGAGCGGCAGGTCGGCGTCGAGCACCCGCGCGTAGTAGCAGGTGTACTCCTTGCCGGTGAACGCGTTCAGCTCGCCGCCGACCGCGTCCAGCGCGGCCGAGATCTCCAGCGCGGTGCGCCGCCTGGTGCCCTTGAACAGCAGGTGCTCAAGGTAGTGGGTGGCCCCGGCGTGGGCGTGATCCTCGTCGCGCGAGCCGACCCCCGCCCAGATGCCGAACGCGGCCGACCGCACCGGCGGGCAGGTGACTCGGTGACGACCCGCAGCCCGCCGGGCAGGACCGTGCGGGCGACGGCCGCATCGCCGTCGATCCGTGCACTGACGTCCGGTCATGCGTCGCGGCGCCGGCGCTCGCGGTGGCGGCGTGCCGGTGGCCGTCGCGGTCGCCGCCGCCGCCGGTCGCCGCGGTCGCGGTCACGGTCGCGGTCGCCGTCGCGGTCACGGTCGCGTCGTCGCCGTCGCCGTCCGGTCGCCGCGCCGCCGCCTCGCGCTCGACGACCTCGACCGGGACCAGCGACAGCTTGCCGCGGTCGTCGACCTCGCGGATCTCCACCTGGATCTTGTCGCCGACCTTGACCACGTCGTCGATGTTCTCGATCCGGGCGCCGCCGTGCAGCTTGCGGATCTGGGTGATGTGCAGCAGGCCGTCCTTGCCCGGCAGCAGCGAGACGAACGCGCCGAACGTGGTGGTCTTCACCACGGTGCCGAGGAACCGCTCGCCCACCTCCGGGATGTGCGGGTTGGCGATCGCGTTGATCGTGGCCGTGGCCGCCTCGGCCGACGGGCCCGTCGGTGGCGCCGATGTAGATGGTGCCGTCGTCCTCGATGGTGATCTCGGCGCCGGTGTCGTCCTGGATCGGAGTTGATCATCTTGCCCTTCGGGGCCGATGACCTCACCGATCTTGTCCACCGGGACCTTGATGGTGATGATCCGCGGCGCGTACGGGCTCATCTCGCCGGGCGCGTCGATCGCCTCGCGCATCACGTCCAGGATGGTGAGCCGGGCCGCCGCGGCCTGCTTGAGCGCGGCGGCGAGCACCGAGGCCGGGATGCCGTCCAGCTTGGTGTCCAGCTGCAGCGCGGTGATGACGTCGCGTGGTGCCGGCCACCTTGAAGTCCATGTCGCCGAACGCGTCCTCGGCGCCGAGGATGTCGGTCGAGCGTGACGTACTGCGCCGCCCTCACTGAGATCAGGCCCATGGCGATGCCGGACGACCATGTCCTTGCAGCGGCACGCCGGCGTCCAGCAGCGACATGGTGGAGGCGCAGACCGAGCCCATCGAGGTGGAGCCGTTGGAGCCGATCGCCTCCGACACCTGCCGGATCGCGTAGGGGAACTCCTCCCGCGCCGGCAGCACCGGGATCAGCGCCCGCTCGGCGAGCGCGCCGTGGCCGATCTCGCGCCGCTTCGGCGAGCCGACCCGGCCGGTCTCACCGGTCGAGTACGGCGGCATGTTGTAGTTGTGCATGTACGCGCTTGGTCCGCTCCGGGTTGAGCGTGTCGATCATCTGCTCCATCCGCAGCATGTTCAGCGTGGTGACGCCGAGGATCTGCGTCTCGCCGCGCTCGAACAGCGCCGACCCGTGCACCCGGGGCAGCACGTGCGACCTCGGCGGACAGCTGGCGGATGTCGGCCAGGCCGCGGCCGTCGATGCGCACGCCCGTCGCTGATGATCCGCTCCCGGACCAGCTTCTTGGTGAGCGCCCGGTAGGCGCCGCTGATCTCCTTCTCGCGCCCCTCGAACTGCTCGGCGAGCTGCTCCGTGGCCAGCGCCTTGACCCGGTCGGTCTCGGCCTCCCGGTCCTGCTTGCCGGCGATGGTCAGCGCCTTGGCCAGCTCGTCGCTCGACCGCGGCGGCCGACGGCGTCGTAGACGTCCTCGGCCGTAGTCGGCGAAGACCGGGTAGTCGGCGGTCTCCTTCGCGGCCTGCGCGGCGACGCGCTGCTGCGCCTCGCAGAGCACCTTGATGAACGGCTTGGCCGCCTCCAGGCCCTCGGCCACGCGTCTCCTCGGTCGGCGCGGCCGCGCCGCTGTCGCAGTCGGCCAGCAGGCCTGAGCGTGCGGGGTGGACTCCGCTTCCACCATCATGATCGCGACGTCGCCGTCGCTCGAGCACCCGGCCCGCGACCACCATGTCGAAGGTGGCCTCCTCGAGCTGGGTGTGGGTCGGGAACGCCACCCACTGGCCCTTGATGCAGGGCGACCCGGACGCCGCCGATCGGGCCGGAGAACGGCAGGCCCGCGAGCTGGGTGGACAGCGAGGCGGCGTTGATCGCCACCACGTCGTACAGGTGCTCCGGGTGCAGCGCCATGATCGTCTCGACGATCTGGATCTCGTTGCGCAGGCCCTTCACGAAGCGAGGGCGCAGCGGCCGGTCGATGAGGCGGCAGGTGAGGATGGCGTCCTCGGACGGGCGGCCCTCCCGGCGGAAGAAGGAGCCGGGGATGCGGCCCGCCGCGTACATCCGCTCTTCCACGTCCACCGTCAGCGGGAAGAAGTCGAGTCCTCCTTGGGCTGCTTGGACGCCGTGGTGGCCGACAGCACCATGGTCTCGTCGTCCGAGATAGACGACCGCGGAGCCGTTAGCCAGGCGGGCCAGGCGGCCCGTCTCGAATCTGATTGTGTGAGTGCCGAACACGCCGTTATCGATGAACGCGTCGGCGGTGTGCACACCCTGCACGGGTGAGACCTCCTCGTGTGAGGTCCCGCGCCCGCCCCTCGTGGTGACGCGCCAGCGTCTGGCCGGGCTGGCTGCTTAAGCCGGTCTTCGATCGAAGCCCTCGGCCCAGGTGCGGGATGCCCTCGCGGGCGCCCTCCTGACCCGAGAACCACTACCGAGGACCGGCCCTGGTGCCCTGTGCGTCCCCGGGCCGGGGCCGCGGGACGTTGTTCTCGTTGTTCTGTTGTGACCCTACCTGCGCAGGCCCAGCTTCCCGATGAGCGCGCGGTAGCGCTCGATGTCCGTGCGGGCCAGGTACTGCAGCAGCCAGCGGCGCCGGCCGACCAGCAGCAGCAGGCCGCGACGGCTGTGGTGGTCATGCTTGTGGACCTTGAGGTGCTCGGTCAGGTCGTTGATTCGCCGGGTCAGCAGCGCGACTTGGACTTCCGGCGAGCCGGTGTCACCCTCACCTGGTCGCGTGCCCGGCGATGATCTCCTTCTTCACGGCTGTTTCCAGCGGCACGTGGCATTCCTATCGTTGTGTCTGATCGCGGGTGGGGCTGACGGTGACAGAAGCTGCCCGGGGCCCCCAGCCAGCCGCTTGAGGGTGCAGCTGACCTGGCTTACGACGCCGACCACCCATCACGGTACCACGGCTGGGCCGCTGGATCTGGCACCGGCGAGCCTCCCCCGGGCCGACGGCCCTGCTGGCTGAACGCGGCGCGGCCTCCGGAATTCCCGCGCGGCCCCGGCCGCGGCCGTTACCCGGTCTGGCTCACCGTGATGGCCCGCGCCTGGTCCACGTCGCGCGCGCATCTGCTCGGCGAGCGCGGCCGCGGAGCCGAACCGCTCCGTGCCGCGCAGCCGGGCGGCGAAGTCGACCGCGACGTGCGCGCCGTAGAGCTCGAGGTCGTCCCGGTCGAGCGCGTAGGCCTCCACCACCCGGTCCTGCCCGCCGAAGGTCGGGTTGGTGCCGACCGAGATCGCCGCTAGACCAGCGTTCGCCTCGTACTCCTGGCCCGCCCGCTCGCCCAGGACCGACAGCCACCCGGCGTAGACCCCGTCGGCGGGGATCGCGGTGTGCGGGAACGTCTCCAGGTTGGCGGTCGGGAAGCCGAGCGCCCTCCCGCGCCGGTGCCCGGGGACGACGACGCCCTCCACCCGGTGCAGGCGCCCCAGGTCGCCCGCCGCGCCCGTCACGTCGCCGTCGGCCAGCTTCTGCCGGATGAGGCTCGAGGAGATCTTGGTCCCGTCGTCGCCGCAGCAGCGGCACGCGCCTCGGCGGTGAAGCCGTACTTCCCGCCAGCTCGGCCAGCAGGGCCACGTCGCCGGCGGCCCGGTGCCCGAAGCGGAAGTTCTCGCCGACCACCACGGCGGCGGCGTGCAGCCGGTCGGCCAGCACCAGGCGCACGAACTCCTCCGGGCCGAGCCGCGAGAACTCAAGGGTGAACGGCAGCATGCAGACCGGCGTCGGCGCCCAGCCCGGCCAGCAGTTCCGCCCGCCGCGGCCGGGGTGCACAGGAGCGCCGGGTGCGAGCCGGGCCGGATCACCTCGGCCGGATGCGGGTCAAATGTGATCACGACCATGGGCAGCCCGAGCCCGGCGGCGGTCTGCCAGCCGTGCGGGTGATGATGCGCTGATGGCCCCGGTGCACGCCGTCGAACACGCCGATGGTCACGACGGACCTGCCCCAGTCCTGGGGCACGTCCGCCAGGCCCTGCCAGCGGTACACCGTGTCTCCTTCGGCTCAACGACGCCAGGCGGTGCCCGGTGATCCCGTCGGCCCGCTCAGCGTTCTCCCGTCACCCAAGCCTGCCATGTCACTGCCGGCCGGGAGCATCCGCGCCGCGGGCGCGCGCCGTCTCAGGGCACGAACACGGCCAGCGGCCTGGCCCGGCCGTCGCGCTCCTCGACCAGCGCGACCAGGGTGCCGTCCGGTGCCAGCGCGGCCACCGGCCCGGGCCCGGCCCCGGCCGGGCTCAGGCTGGCCCCGTGCGAGAGCGAGTCGCGCCTCGGCCCCGGTCAGCGGCCTGACCGGGAAGGCCGCCGCCGCCGCCTCGCGCCAGCGGGATGACCCGGCAACTCCGCGGCGAGCTCGTCCAGCCCGCGGGCGTCGCTCGAGGCGGTAGGGCCCGACCCGGGTGCGGCGGAGCATGGTGAGATGCCCGCCTACCCCGAGCGACTCCCGAGGTCGCGGGCGAGCGCGCGGACGTAGGTCCCGCTGGAGCAGCGCACCGCCGCGGTCACGTCCAGCAGGCCTCCGTCCAGCTGGCCGCGGGTCGCTGATGGTGAACTCGTGCACGGTCACGGCCCGCGGGGCCAGCGCCGGGGCCCGTCCCTCGCGGGCCAGCTGATAGGCGCGCCTGCCGCTCACCTTGATGGCGCTGACGGCGGGCGGGACCTGCTGGATCTCCCCGGTGAGCGCGCGCCGGCGGCCGCGCGCACCCGGGCCAGCGTCAGCTCGCGCGGCGGGCGCGGCCGACACCACCGTCCCCTCGGCGTCGCCGGTGTCGGTGGCCTGGCCCAGCCGGATGGTGGCCAGGTACTCCTTCTCGGTCGAGTGCCAGGTGGCCGAGCAGGCGGGTGGCCTTCTCGACGCCGACCACCAGCACCCCGGTCGCCATCGGGGTCGAGCGTCCCGGCGTGGCCCACCCGGCGGGTGCCTAGCCAGGCGGCGGATCCGGGCCACCACGTCGTGCGAGGTCAGCCCGGACGGGCTTGTCCACGATGACCAGCCCGCTGGCCGCGGTCACCGGCCGGGGCCGCTGCATCGGGCCGGCCGGACCTGCCGTCGGTCAGCTCGCTCGCCGTCGCTGGCGGCGCTCGGTCGCGGGCGGTAGGGGTCGGGGTCGTCAGCGTAGCTGGGCGCCTCTCCGGGCGGCGGCGAGCGCGGCGTCCGCGGCGCGGGCCCGGGCCACCAGGTCCTCCATGTGCTGGGCGCCCTCGGGCAGGGTGTCGCGCACGAAGGTCAGCGAGGGGGTGTGCCGCAGCCCGGTCTGGCGGCCCACCTCGGACCGGATCAGCCCGGTGGCGCTGGCCAGCGCCGCCGCGGTGTCCGCCTGCTCCTCCGGCCGTCCCGTAGACGGTGTAGTAGACGGTGGCCTCCCGCAGGTCGCCGGTGAGCCGCGCCTCGGTGACCGTCACGAAGCCGAGCCGGGGGTCCTTGACCCGCCGCTCCAGCATCTCGGCCACGATCTGGACGATCCGGTCGGCGAGCTTGCGTGCCCGCTGCCGCGTTCATGGCCATCTCACTCCTCCTCGCTGACCAGCCGGTGCCGCGCCGACAGCAGCGCGATCTCGGGGCGGGCGGCGACCAGGCGCTCACAGGCCTGCAGCACCTCGGCGGCATGCGCCGCCGTCGATGACACCACCGCCACCCCGATCTCCGCCCGCCGGTACCGGTCCAGGCGGCCGGTCTCGGCCACCGCCACGCCGGGCTGCCTGCGGCGCACCTCGGCGATGATCGCGGCGACCGCCGAACGCTTCTGCTTCAGCGACCGCACGTCACCCAGCAGGACGTCCAGGGTCAGCGCGCCCACGTACACCGCGGCCTGCCCGGCCCTCACCCGCGCGGGTCAGGCCCGCGGCTTCTCCCGCATCTCGTAGGTCTCGATCACGTCCCCGACGTTGATGTCGCTGTAGCCGATGCCGATGCCGCACTCGAAGCCCTCGCGGACCTCGGTCACGTCGTCCTTGAACCGGCGCAGCGAGTCCACGGTGAGGTTCTCCGACACCACGACGCCGTCGCGGATCAGGCGCGCCTTGCTGCCCCGGGTGATCGTGCCGGAACGGACGATGCAGCTCGACCACGTTGCCGATCCGCGGCACCCGGAAGACCTCCCGGATCTCCGCCGTGCCGAGCTGCGCCTCCTCGAACTCGGGCTTGAGCATGCCCTTGAGCGCCGCCTCGATCTCCTCGATCGCCTGGTAGATGACCGAGTAGTAGCGGATCTCCACGCCCTCGCGCTGGGCCAGTTCCCCGGCCCGCCCGGCTTAGCCGCACGTTGAAGCCGACGATCACGGCGTCCGATGCGATGGCCAGGTTGACGTCGTCCTGGGTGATCGCGCCGACGCCGCGGCCGATGACCCGCAGCACCACGTCCTCGCCCACGTCGATCTTGAGCAGCGCGTCCTCCAGGGCCTCGACCGACCCGGACACGTCACCCTTGATGATGAGCAGCAGTTCCTCGCGCTCACCGGACTTCAGCGCGGACTCCAGGTCCTCCAGGGTGACCCTCGGCCGCCGCTGGGCGAACAGGGCGCTGCGCTCGCGGGCCTCCCGGCGCTCGGCGATCTGCCGCGCCACCCGCTCGTCGGACACGACCAGGAAGTTGTCGCCCGCGCCGGGCACCGCGTTGAGCCCGAGCACCATGCACCGGGCGCGACGGCGGCGCGTCCGGCACCGGCTCGCCGTTCTCGTCCAGCAGCGCCCGGACCCGGCCGAACGCCTCGCCACAGACGATCGAGTCGCCGACGCTGCAGCGTGCCGCGCTGCACCAGCACGGTCGCCACCGGGCCGCGGCCCTTGTCCAGGTGCGCCTCGATCGCGACGCCCTGCGCGTCCTGGTCGGGGTTGGCCCGCAGGTCCAGCTCGGCGTCGGCGGTCAGGACGATCGCCTCCAGCAGGGCCGTCGATGCCGGTGCTCTCCCGGGCCGACACGTCCACGAACAGCGTCGTGCCGCCGAACTCCTCGGCCACCAGGCCGTACTCGGTGAGCTGGGCACGCACCCGGGCCGGGTCCGCCCCTCCTTGTCGATCTTGTTGACCGCCACCACGATCGGCACCGCCGGCCGCCTGGGCGTGGTTGAGCGCCTCGGTGGTCTGCGGCTTGACGCCGTCGTCCGCCGCCACCACCAGGACCACCAGGTCGGTGGTCTCGGCGCCGCGGGCACGCATGGCGGTGAAGGCCTCGTGACCCGGGGTGTCGATGAAGGTGATCTTGCGCTCGGCCCCGTCCACCTCGGTCGTGACCTGGTAGGCGCCGATGTGCTGGGTGATGCCGCCCGCCTCCCGGGCCACCACGTTGGTGTGCCTGATGGCGTCGAGCAGCTTGGTCTTGCCGTGGTCGACATGGCCCATGACCGTCACCACCGGCGGCCGCGGCTGCAGGTCGGCGTCCTCGCCCTCGTCCTCGCCGAACTCGATGTGGAAGGACTCCAGCAGCTCCCGGTCCTCCTCCTCGGGGAGACGACCTGGACGTTGTAGTTGAGCTCGGCGCCGAGCAGCTGCAGCGTCTCGTCGTTCACCGACTGGGTGGCGGTCACCATCTCGCCGAGGTGGAAGAGCACCTGGACGAGCGAGGCCGGGTTCACCCCGATCTTGTCGGCGAAGTCGCTCAGCGACGCGCCCCGGGACAGCCGGATGACCTGGCCGTTCCCGCGCGGGATCTGGACGCCGCCGATCGCGGGCGCCTGCATGTTGTCGAACTCCTGGCGCCGCTGCTTGCGCGACTTGCGGCCGCGCGAAGGACGCCCGCCGGGACGCCCGAACGCGCCCTGGTGCCGCTGCGGCCGCGCCCGCCGCCGGGACGGCCGCCGCCACCGCCCACGCCGGGCCGGGGGCCGCCGGGGCCACCGCGCGGGCCAGCGCCCGCACCGGGGCCGCCACGGGCTCCGCCCGGCGGGAGCCGGTGCCCGCGCCGCCGGGACCGCCGCGGCCGGGGCCGCCGGGGCCACCGCGGCCGGGACCGCCGGGACCACCGCGGCCGGGACCGCCGGGGCGCGGCGGCATGCTGCTCGGGCTCGGCCGCGGGCCGCCGGACGGGGCCACCGGGCCGCTGCAGGTCGGACGGGCTGGGACGGCCGGGCCCGGCGCCCGCGGGCCGCGGGCCGCCTGGCCGGGCGGTCCCGGGCCCGCCAGTCGGATCCCGCCGGGCCTGCCTGGCCGGGGCGGGGCGCCCCGCGCGGGGAGAGCCCCATGCCGGTCGCGGTCGGGCTGTAGGGTTGTTGCCGGGCCGCGGGCCCGTGCGCGGGGCGCCGGGCCGCGGCGCGCCGGGACGGGAGCGGGCGACGGCGCGCTGCCCGCTCCCGGCCGTGGGCCGGGCCGGGGACCGGCCACGCGGCGCTGGGCGGGCGTGCGCCGGGCTGGCTGACGGCGCGTCGGAGAACGGCACCGGGGCGGGGCGGCGGTAGCTCGCCGGGCGGGCGCCGGGGTGCCGCCATCGGGGCTCGGCTGCCCGGACGGTGCCGGGGCTGGCGGGGCTGGCGTGACTGGTGCGGCAGATGCCGGGGCACCATCCGCGACCGCGCCTGCCAGCTAGCCGTCCGGCTGCCGTTCTGCCCGTCCGCCCCGGCCGGTGTGGCCGGGGACGGCCGGGTGCCTTCTTGGCCTGTCCCTGCTTCAGCGCCTCCGCTGAGAACGCTTCCTTGAGCCTGCGGACGACCGGCGCCTCGATCGTGGAGGACGCCGACCGCACGAACTCGCCCATTTCCTGGAGCTTGGCCATGACGGCCTTGCTCTCGACGCCGAACTCCTTCGCGAGCTCGTATACCCGGACCTTCGCCACTGCGCTCCCTCTGCTCGGTCCGGCCCGTGCCGGACCTGGTGGCGCCTACCGGGGCAGCGCGTGCTCCCGGCTTACGTCAGACTGTGCTGTTCATCGCCGCGTTCTCATCAGGCGCTCATCACGATCGGATCCTGCTTTCCCGGCAATGCCGCTCTTGTCGCTGCCCTGGCTGGCGGGCCCGGGCAGTCCTGCCCCGGGCTCCCGCACCGCTGCGCCAGATACTCCCCGAGCGACGCGGCGGCCAGTGGTCCCGGCTGGCGCAGCGCCCGGGCAAACGCCCGCCGCCGCACCGCCTGCTCGAAGCATTTCTGGCTGAGATGCAGGTAAGCGCCCCGGCCAGGCAGCCGCGCCCGGGGATCGGGGACGATCTCATCGCCCCGGGCCACCACGCGCAGCAAATCGGACTTGGCCGCACGGGCCCTGCACCCGACGCACGTCCGAACCGCAGGTGCGGGCGGGGTCGGCCGCAGGGACCGCGTGAACCATTCCGGACGTAAGCTTACCGCGCCGGGGCATCGGTGACGCCGCGGCTGCTAGGTGGAACGCGCCGCTCGCCGCCGGTGTTCCCCGGCCGGGTCCGCCCCGGCCACCTCGGTGTCGGGCCGGATATCGATCTTCCAGCCGGTCAGGCGGTGGGCCAGCCGGGCGTTCTGCCCCTCTTTCCCGATCGCCAGCGAGAGCTGGTAGTCCGGCACGATCACCTGCGCCACCCGGGCCTGGGCGTCCACGATGTCCACCCGCGCCACCCGGGCCGGGGAGAGCGCGTTGGCGACGAACTCGGCCGAATCGTCCGAATAGTCCACAATGTCGATCTTCTCGCCGTGCAGCTCGGTCATCACGTTCCGGACCCGGCTGCCCATCGGCCCGATGCAGGCGCCCTTGGCGTTGACCCCGGGCTGGTGCGACGTCACCGCGATCTTGGTGCGGTGGCCTGCCTCGCGGGCGATGGCGACGATCTCGACCGCGCCGGAGGCGATCTCCGGCACCTCCAGCGCGAACAGCTTCTTCACCAGGCTGGGATGGGTCCGCGACAAGGTGACCGACGGCCCCCGGTATCCCTTGCGCACGTGCAGCACGTAGCAGCGCAGCCGCTCGCCGTGCACGTACCGCTCGCCCGGCACCTGCTCGGTCGGGGGCAGGATGGCCTCGATCTTGCCCAGATCGACCAGCACCGCGCGCGGGTCCTTGCCCTGCTGGATGACCCCGGCCACGATGTCGCCCTCGCGCCCGGCGTACTCGCCGAAGGTGAGCTCGTCCTCGGCGTCCCGCAGCCGCTGCAGGATCACCTGCCGGGCGGTGGTCGCCGCGATCCGGCCGAAGCCGTCCGGCGTGTCGTCGTACTCCCGCAGCACCTCGCCGTCCTCGCCGGTCTCCGCCGCCCAGACCGTCACGTGCCCGGTGGCGCGGTCGACCTCGACCCGCGCCGTCGGCGCCGCCCCCCGGAGCGGTGGTAGGCGACCAGCAGCGCATCCTCGATGGCCTTGATGGCCAGCTCCATCGAGATGTCCTTCTCGCTCTCCAGGCTGCGCAGGACGCTCAGGTCAATGTCCATCGGCCCTCCCCCGGTCCGCGGGCCGGTGGCCGCCTCGCCCGGTGCGGCGTCCTGGCCGCCGGGATCGGCCGCGGGCCGCCCGAACTCCACCTGCACCCGGCCCGGCCCCAGCTCGGCGTAGCCGAACTCGAGGTGCTCGCCATCGACCTCCAGGATGATCCCGTTGTCACCGGCCGCGATGACCCGTCCCTCGACGGGTGCGGCCTGCGCCTCGGCGCGGGGGCCGGGGTCGCCGGGACCGGCCAGCGGCACCCGCACCAGCCTGCCCACGGCGCGGCGCCAGTGACGCGGCTGCGTGAGCGGGCGGTCCACGCCCGGCGAGGACACCTCCAGCGTGTAGGGCGCCTCCCCCATCGCCCCGGTGTCGTCCAGCCGGATGGACGCCTCGCGGCTGACCAGCGCGATGTCGTCGAGGCTCACCCCCCGTCGGCATCCACGACCACGCGCAGCAGGCGGCGCCGCCCCGCGCTGCCGACCTTGACCGACTCCAGGTCCAGGCCAGCCGCCCGCACGATGGGCGCCAGCAGCGCCTCGAGCTTCGCCGGGTCCAGGTCGGGCGGCTGCCCGGCGCGGCGCGGCCGGTGCCCCGGCACCGCGAGCGCGGCCAGGACGTGACGATCCGTAACCGGATTCAGCACGCATCACGACCTCCTTCTCGTCCACGACCTGTGCTGTTGCCTGCCTCGTTCTAGCGTATCCGGACCGCGCGGCCGTGTTGCCCGTCCCGCGCCGGGCGGCGACACGCCGTGATCGGCGCGGCCCCGCCGGTCCAGGCGGCGATGCCCGGCGACGGCCAGCGCCGTGGCATGCTGGGTGCCCGCACCGTCGGCCACGGCGCGGTGCGGGATCGGCGTCGTCAAGACGGCAGCGGGCGTGACGGCAGCGGGCGGGAGGACGGAGGAGGGCGAGTGGTCCGGGAGGCGACGCGGCGTGGCGTGCTCGCCGCTGCGGTGTCGCTGCCGCTGGTGGCCACCGGCTGCAAGGGCATCGGCGCGCTCGGCACCCCGCCGCGGCAGCAGCCCGACGTCACCGTCGTGCGCGACGCGATCGACGCGGAGACGCTCATGATCTCCCGGTACAGCGCCGTCCTGGCGGCCGTGCCAGCCCTGGCGGGCCCGCTGGGCCCGCTGCTCCAGCAGCACCGCGAGCACCTGGCCCGGCTGCGGGCGCGGCTGATCGAGCCGAACCACGGCCAGCCGACCGGAGCGCTCGCCCGCCGTGGCCGCCTCCCCGGCCGGGCTGCAGGTGCCGGGCACCCCCGCCGCGGCCCGCGCCTACCTGCGGCACGCCGAGCAGGCCGCGGCACAGACGCTGCTGGGCCAGCTCACGGCCGCCCCGCCCTCGCTCGCCCAGCTGCTGCGCCAGCATCGCGGCCTCGGAGGCCACCCACGCGCTGCTGCTCGGCCCGGGCGCTGCGGCCGGATGAGCGCCTTCCATCCCCGGCTCGCGGCCGGTAGCGCACGCCCGCGCGGCCGGGCAGGCGGCGAGGTGGCGGGCGACGGCGGCGGCCGTCGGGGCGCTGCAGGCGGCGCTGGCCGCCGAGCACGCGGCGGTCTACGGCTACGGGGTCGCCGGGGCACACCTGTCCGGGGCCAGGCAGAAGGCGGCGGCGCGGGACTGGGAGATCCACCAAGCTGCCCGGGACGCGCTGGCCGCCATGATCACTGCCCTCGGGGCCCAGCCGGTGGCGGCGGCGCCCGCCTACCGGCTCCCGTTCCCGGTCACACGGCAGCCGGGCCGCCGTCATGCTGGCGGCGTTCCTGGAGGACCGGGTGGCCGCCGCCTACCTCGGCGTGGTCGCGCTCAGCGAGGCCAGGCTGCGGCTGTTCGGGGCGCGGGCGCTGGAGTCCGCCGCGCTGCGGGCCGCCGGCTGGCGCGGCCGGACCCTCGCCTTCCCGGGGCTGGAGGCACCCGCCCCCAGTCCCGCCGCGCCCTCCGCGCGCCATCCCGGGGCCAGCCACCCCGGGCCCGTCCGGCCCCGGCCCGGCCTCGCAGTCCCCGCCGCCGACCGGGCCCGCGGGCGCCTGATACCACCGCGCGGCCACACGCGTAGCCCACGGCTCGGCCGCCTCAGGCGGGCCGCGTGAGCGCCTGCTCGATGGTGGCCGCCGCGGCCTCCAGGTTGCCCGTCCGCGGCGATCCGCTCGGCCCACGGCCACCAGAACCACCAGTTGCCGTCACGGCCGCGCGAGGCGTAGATGTCCCCGGTCGCGCCGTCGGGCGCGGATGGGCCACCTGCAGCCGCGGAACGCGGCTGGACGGGGCGACGAGGGTCACGTCACATGCCCCGCTCGGCGAGGGTGCCGGCGAGCTGTTCGAGCCGCCGCACGGCGGCGGTGCTCAGCGGGAGCGTGCTGTCGCGCTCCAGCCGCGTTACGGGTGCCATTGAGGTCGTCCTTAGTGATGAAGTACAGCGCAGGCGATACTACGGAGGGCAGGCGGTCATGCGCACCGGGTTGCCCGGAACGTCCCGGAACCCGTGCCGCCGACGCCGGTGCTCCGCTGGATCCGGTTTCCCGGCGCATGCCCCACCTCCCGGCCACAGTTGCTTCTGTAGAACGGAGCCTCGGGGCCGGCAGCTGATACACCGCGGCGCGCCTACCGCAGCGGCCCGGGGAGCGGCTCGGTGTGCAGCACCGTCAGCCGGGACACCGCCCGGGTGAGCGCGACGTAGAGGCGGTGCAGGCCGCGGGGCTGCGCGGCGATCCGGGCCGGCTCGACCACGATCACGTCGTCGAACTCCAGCCCCTTGGCCAGCGTGACGGGCAGCAGGATGAGCCGCCCGTCCGCGTCCGCGCCGTCGAGCACCTGATGGCCGACGCCCGCCGCGCCGAGCGCCCGGTGCAGCGCCGGGACCTGCTCATCCGAGGCGATCACCGCGGCCGAGCCGGGCCGGGCGAGGGCCTGCTCGCAGGCGGTGGCCAGGAGCCCGCGGCAGCGCCCGGGGCGTGGCCGGCGTGACCGTCAGGCTGCCCGGGTCCTGCCGCAGCGACCGGCCGGCTGCCAGGCCCGGCGCCAGGGCGGGCAGGAGCAGGCTGGCGAAGTCGAGGATCTGCCGCGGCACCCGGTAGCCGGTGTCGAGCACCTGCAGCCCGGCCTCCGGCTTGCCGAGGTGGGCGAGAAGCTGCGGCCAGCTCGCCTCCGCCGCCGGCTGCCGTGGCCTGCGCGAGGTCGCCGAGCACGGTGGCCGAACCGGTCGCGCAACGCCGCCCGACCGCCCGGCACTCCATGGGCGACAGGTCCTGCGCCTCGTCCACCACCACGTGGGCGAGGCTGGGGATCCGCTCGATGAGGTCGCTGGCCTCGTCGATGAGCACCGCGTCGGCGGCCGTCCAGCGCGCGCTGCCCGGCCCGCGGGGCGCCCGGTCCCAGCGGATCGCCGCCTGCTCGGACGGGTCGAGAACGCCGTCCGCGGCGCTGGCGAGCAGGGCCGGATCGGAGAGCAGCCGCATGACGAGGCGGACCGGGTCGGCGGCTTCAGCCAGGCCGCGTCGACCGCCGCGCGGACCGGCCGCGTCCGGCGCACCGCCTCATGGGTCCGGTCGTCGGTGGCCTCCCGGCCGCCTCCATCCGGGTCAGGATCACGTGCGCGATGCGGTGGCCCAGCATGGTGCGCCCGGCGCCGTAGCGGACGCCGCGCTCGCGCAGTTCCTGCCACGAGTTCCGCGATCTCATGCCCGGGCACCCGCCACCGCCACGACCCGCGGGTCAGGACCAGCGCCTCGGCGGGCTCGTTCAGCCCCGCCCACAGCGCGCGGCGCAGCACCTCCGCCATCCGCGCGTCGCCCTTGACCGCGCCGCGGCGCCGGAATCGGCGGCCCGGACGGGGACGGTGGCGACCAGGTCGGGGATGGTCTGCTGGACCACGTCGGCCTCGCCGAGCGCGGGCAGGACGTTGCCGGATGTAGGAGAGGAACGCCCGGTTGGGGCCGATCACCAGCACGCCGCCGCGCAGCATCCGGCCCGGGTACGCGTAGAGCAGGTAGGCCACCCGGTGCAGCCCGACCGCGGTCTTCCCGGTCCCCGGCGCGCCCTGCACGCACAGGCTCTGGTCGGCGCTCGGCCCGGACGATGTCGTCCTGGTCCGGCTGGATGGTCGCCACGATGTCGCGCATCGGGCCCGACCTCGGCCGCTCGATCTCCTCGATGAGGATGCGGCTGACCGGGGCCGCCGGGCCCGCGGCCGTCCCGGCCGGGTGAACTCCTCGTCCTCATAGGCGGTGAGCTCGGCGCCTGACGAACCCGAAACCGGCGCCGCCGCGCCAGGCCCATCGGGTCGGCCGCGCTGGCCCGGTAGAACGGCCGGGACACCGGCGCGCGCCAGTCGATGACGACCGGGTGGCCATCGCGGTCATGGATGTGACGCCGCCCGATGTGCAGCCGCTCGCCCGGCAGCGCGCCCCGGCTTGCCGGTCCGGCCGCCGCTGCCGCCGCCGCCGCCGCTCCCCGCCGCCGCTTCCGGCTGGCCGGTTCCGGCCGGGAGCGTCCCGGTATTCATAACGGCGCCTTCGGCGTAATCGAGCCGCCCGAAGAACAGCGGGCACGTCGGGGATGTCGCGCAGGGCCTGCGCCCGGTGGTACAGGTCGGCCTTGAGGTACTCCTGCGACACCCGGTCCCCCGCCATCGCCTCCAGCCCGAGCACGTCCTCGCGCATCAGCCGCAGGAACTCACGGGAGCGGCGGAGGTGGTCGCGCTCGGCGGCGAGAACAGGGTCGGGCCGGGCGACATCGCCGACCCCGCTGGCCGCTGACATGCGTCATCACCCGATGGCCAGTGGGTTCCGGAGCTTAGCGCCATCCCTGCCGTGGGCGGTCACGCCTGCGGCGGCGCTGGGCGTTTTTGCGCCTACTCGGCCTCGCCCACGCGGGCCTGGGGCATGCGCCATCGGACCTCGGAGCATGGTGGCGAACCGCCGGGGCCGAGCAGCTGTTAACGGCCACCCGGTGCCTACCGCGACCAGCGCCAGCGCCAGTGCTCGGGTAGCCGCGGCCGCATGGGGTGGGATGGCCACTGTGCGTCAGCTTGACCCGGCCGCCGCGCCTGACCCGCGGCTTCGGCGCGACCTGCCGCCGGGCAAACAGCCCTGGCCTGACGATCGGCCAGGAAGCGCCACAATGTCGCAATGGCCCGCAAGTGTCGCGCCGCCGGTGCCGACGGGATCCCGGCTCGCTGTCCGTCCAGGGCTCGCCGCCCGGTTTCGGGCCGCTGCGGGCGCTCGACCACGTACGACCTGTGCCTCCGGCCGGGCGAGCTGGTGGCTGGGCTGGTCGAGAACGGGGCGGGCGATGACGACGCTCGTGCGCTGCATCTCCGGATGACATGGCGCGCCGCTGCCGGGGAGATACTTCCTGGCTGCGGCGGCCGGTGCCCGCCGACCCGGCGGCGGTGCTGCGGCGGGGGTCGCGGTGGTCTGGCAGGACCTGGCGCTCTGCGACAACCTGGACATCGCCGCGAACATCCTGCTCGGGCGCGCAGCGCGCGCTGGTTCCTGTCTCCGGACACGCGGCAGCGGGCCGCGGCGGCCGGCGATCCTGCGCGCCCTGGGGATCCCGCTGGACGACCCACCGCGCGGCGTCCGTACCCTCTCCCGCGGGCAGCGCCAGCTGCTGGCGGTGGCGCGGGCGATGAGCCGGACAGCCGCAGCTGCTCATCCTGGACGAGCCCACGGCGTCCCTGGGGGTCACCGAGACCGCCCAGGTGGAAGGGCTTATCACCAGCCTGCGGCTGCAGGGGACCACCATCTTGCTGGTCCTGCCACGACGTCGAGCAGATGTTCCGGCTGGCCGACCGCATCGTGGTGCTCCGCCACGGGCGGGTGTCGTACGACGTCCGCACCGATTCGGCCACCCCGACGAGGTCACCGCCCTGATATCGGGCCAGCCGGTGGACTCGTCCGCCCGCCGCCAGTCTGCACCCGCCTGCACGGCCTGGCTCGACCGGCTGGCCTCGGCCGACCCCTCGTCCAGCCTGTCGCTGATCCTGTCCGCGCTCGGCGCCGCCCTCGGCACCGAACGGCTGTGCATCCACCTGCTCGAGCGACCGGACACCCTGGTCTGCGCCGCTTCGCTCTTCGGCCTCCCGCCGCCGCCGCTGGCCTCGCTGGTCGCGGCTGGGCTACGGTCCGGCCGGGTGGCCCCGGTCGGGCTCGCCGCCGCGACCGCCGAGGTGGTCGTGGACGACAACGTGCGGGCCAGCGCCGCCTGGGCGCCGTTCCGCGATCTGGCCGGAAGCCGAGATCAGCAGCTTCGCTGGGCGGTGCCGGTGCTGGGGCCGAGGCGGGCTGATCGGCGTGATCACCGTGTTCCGGCCCGCTACCGGCCGCCCGCAGCGGGACGAGCTTGACCTGGTGTCGGTGTACGCTTAGGCTATGCCGCCAGCGCGGTGGAGCGGGACCGGCTGCTCGACCAGGTCACCGCGCGCAACCGGGTGCTGGAGACGATCCGGGAGATGCTGGAGACGCTGGTACAGCCCCGTCCCGGTGCCCGAGAGGGCTGAGGTCGGCGCTGCGGGCGCCGCGGCGCGGCCTGCAGGCCGACGAGGTGGCGCTGCTGAGCCAGCCGGCCCGGACGGCCGCCGCGCAGCCGGGCGCACGCCGGGAGCCACCGGCCGGGCCAGCTCGTCCCTCGCCGGTGGCCGACACCGCTGCCCGGGCGCTCGCGGCGCGCGCCGCCACGACGGCAGCTGGCGGAGCACCGACAGGCGGCCAGCGGGCTGACGGTGACGTTCCCGGCGCCGGGCGGGCTCGACCGTGCTGGTGGCCAAGCTGGGCGAGCTGGTCGCGCCACCGCGGACGCGGTCGCGCTGATGGAGGACGCCGCGCACTCCCTGCGGCTGGCCCTGGAGCGGAGGCGGCAGGCCCTGGCGCACGAGGAGGCGGCCGCGCTGCGCCGGTCGCAGGAGCTCCAGCGGAGCTTCCTGTCCCGGCTGAGCCACGAGCTGCGCACCCCGCTCACCGCCATCCGCGGTTACGCGATCCAGCCTGCTGCAGACCGGACGTGACCTGGGACGCCGCCTCGCAGCGACCGGTTCCTGGACCGGATCTCCGCCGAGTCGGCGCGCGCTGGGCTTCACCTGGTCGGCGACCTGCTCGACTTCTCCGCCATCGAGTCGGGGATCCTGCGGCTGCACCATGACTGGTGCGACATCGCGCTGGTGCTGGAGGCGGCCATCGCCTGCCCGCCCCAGCCGGCGACGTCGATGATCGAGGTCACCTGGCCACCACGCGCCTGCCGACCGTCTGGGCCGACCACGACCGGCTGGAACAGGTGTTCGTCAACCTGCTCGACAACGCGATCCGGCACAACCCGCCGGGACCCGGGTCAGCGTCACGGCGGAGCCCGGCCAGGGCGCGGCGAGGTCGTGATCGGTGTGCAGCGACGACGGCTCCGGGCTGCCGCCGGACCTGGCCGCGGCGCCGTTCGAGCCGAAGCGGCGCGGGCACGCGCCAGCGCCGGGGCGGGCCTCGGGCCGGTCGATCGCCGCGATGGGATCGTGGTGGCGCACGGCGGGCAGATCCGGCCGCGCCGCCCGGCGCGCAGGGGACCAGTTTCGAGATCCGGCCTGCCGGTCGAGGCGCCCGGCCGGGCCAGCGGTTCACCTACCGATCGGCCGATGGCGCCAGCCCGAGGGCTAGCCACGCGGGAAAGCGGGCGGCGCAGCCGGGCGAACCGACCGGACGGGCAGGCGGGCCTGGCAGGGATGACGCCGCCGGAAGGAGCCGCCGCGGGAGAGGGCCGGGAGCGGGCGATTCATAGGCCCGCGCGCGCCCGCAGGGCAGCACCGGCAGCGTGCCGTGCACTGGGCACGGGTCATGACCTGACGGCGTGGCCAGCACCCGTGCGCTCGCTGGTGGAGGACGACCCGAACATCGTCGACCTGATCCGGTCCAACCTGTCGGTGCGGGGTTTCGACACGATCGTGTCGGCCGACGGCGCCGCGCGCGCTCCAGCTGCTGGAGACCGAGGCGCCTGGACATCGTCCTGCTCGATCCTGATGCTGCCGGAGGCCGACGGCTTCGAGCTGTGCCGCCAGATCCGCGAGCGTTCCGCGGTCGGCATCATCGTCGTCTCCGCCCGCGGCGGCGAGCGGGACAAGGTGACCGCCCTGCACGTGGGCGCGGACGACTACCTGACCAAGCCGTTCAGCATCGAGGAGCTGCTCGGCCGCGGATCGTGGCCACGCTGCGCCGGACCCGGCCCGCCGCCGCGCACGGAAGCGACCGCCGCAGCGTGCTGAGTGGGCGACGTCGTGATCGACCTGGCGTCGGCCAGCAGGTCACCGCCCGGCGGCCATGCCGGTGCACCTGACCCCGACCGAGTTCGCGCGCTGCTGCGGGAGCTGGCCACCGAACCGCGGCAAGCTGCTCACGCACGCCCACCTGCTGCGCCGGGTATGGGGCCAGGATACGTGACCCAGACCGAGTACGTGCGGGTCTACGTCCGGCGCCTGCGCGCCAAGCCAAAGCGGGTGGCGGCTCCGCCGCTGGATCCTCACCCATCCCCGGGGCTGGCTACCGGATGGCGCCGGAGTGACACCCCGCGCGTGGAGACAGTATGTGGCAAGGCCGTCTGGGCGGATTGTTAACCAAAACCTTATCCGATGTTAATAATAGAGCTTTATGTGCTGACCCCCAATGTCGTGCTAAACAGCCCGGCGTGCTGCGCTCGTCTTCCTGGGCCGTCCGACCGGTGGCCGGTGCCGACGGAGCGAAGCAATACGTAACCGAACGAAGTAC